>Ga0302213_1000211_pt1 | contig 36650 bp, 25 predicted proteins | sample II_Fen_N1_2_FD_194583 | JGI IMG/M metagenome (GOLD analysis project Ga0302213, IMG submission 194583) | Peat permafrost microbial communities from Stordalen Mire near Abisko, Sweden - II_Fen_N1_1 | ecosystem: Environmental > Terrestrial > Soil > Wetlands > Permafrost | place: Sweden: Abisko...
TGCTCCTTTAATCATTATCATTCTTATTTTAAGCTATTTATGGAAAGATTCCTGAATTCGAGCGGCTTACCTTCATTTTGAAAACCAATAAATCCGGTGGAAGCAGTAAGTCCTGTAATGCTGTTCTGTAAAACACCGTTTACAAACACCTTCAAAGTTTTATCCTTACTGATTACTTTAATCATATTCCATTCACCCAACGGCTTTTCGTTGGATGGTTGCAGTTTTTTTACCGTAAACTTTACCGAGTCAGAACATTCCTTTGCCCATAACCCGTTCATGCAAATAATATCCCCTGCATCAGACGCTTTTTGCTGTACCTGGTAACATTGGGGCCATACAGTATCTTTCGGTTGTATGTGTACCAGTACTCCGCTGTTTCCCAGTGTCTTTGTCCAACGCCATTCAGTAGTAAGCTCAAAATCTGAATAGCTTTTCTTTGTACGCAAATACCCGCTTGAGATACCGGTTATCTGTAAAAGGCCATCCTCCATTTTGAAAACATCAGATGGTGCAATTGTTTTATCTTTCAGCACATATACCCAGTTTGACGCATCAGTTTTAGTAAAGAATGATTGTTCAGGGATTGATTTTTCTGTTTTCTGAGCAAAACATGAAGTGGAAAACAGGAGGATAAATACTGGTAAATAACTAAAATTGATTGGTTTCATGAAGATGTTATTAGATTCTATTTTTAGAAATAAAATATTTTTAGGACTTTGAATTAAAGCCTCAAAATTAAGGATTAATTTTCAGGAATGAAAATCCTGAAATGAAAAGCATTTTAAAGTTTTTCAGCAGCGGCTTTGTCGAGGTAGAAATGGGCAGGAACAGAATGAGCATGCATATATGATGCAGGATAGTTTTCAAAATTCGGCTCCCTGTGTATTATTTGTTTCAGTACGGTTGCCTTCGATGCCCCGGTAATCAGAAAAACCACATCATCAGCCTGAACGATTAACTGGCCTGTGAGCGTTATCCTCTTTTGATTGGAAACAGGATGAACGGAGACAGCAACTAACTGGTCGGAATGGAGCAAACCCAGATTATTCGGGAAAATGGAAGCAGTATGTCCGTCATCGCCCATACCCAAGAGTATTATGTCAAATTTCGGGATGCCGTTGCTTGATGGCAATTGGGTTTTAAGCATAGTCTGATACCGCTTAGCCTCTTTTTCAGGGTCAATTTCACCTTGTATCGGGAAGATATTGGCATCGTGGATAGGAACATTTTTCAATAAGCTCTCGTAAGTCATTCCATAATTGCTTTCCTTATGGGTTGGAGGTACACAGCGTTCGTCCACCCAAAAGAGTCGTATAAAATGCCACGGAATCGATTCAGTGTATTCTTTTGCCAATAAATTAAACAACAATTTAGGGGTATTCCCTCCCGAAAGCGCAATGTTCAGGGGAAGCGATTGTTTGACTTTCCCTTTTGCTTTTACCAGAATCAATTCGGCCACTGCACGGGCAGTATCTTCAGGGCTGTTGTAAATATGAAGATTCGGATTCATGTTAGGTGTGTTTAAAACGTTGGAAAAGTTATTGTTGATTATTGGAAAGCAATGATTGATGGTTTTATTCAGATTTAAATTTCTTAAAAGGTGCTCGCCATTTGAGTTCTTTATTTCCGAAAAGTGCATTGGCTTCTTTTGGACCCCAGGTATTGGCTTCATAAAAATAAAGCGGGATATCCGGATTGTGCTTCCATTCATTCAAAATCGGGTCTACAAATTTCCAGCTTGCCTTTACGCCATCGGCACGGGCATAGAGCGTTGAGTCGCCGATCATGCAATCCAGCAATAACCGTTCGTAAGCTTCGGATATTTTATGATCACCCAGATCGGAATAATGGAATGCCATGTTTACATTCTGTACTTTATATCCGGCTCCGGGAATCTTCATACCAAAGTCAACTGCTACTCCGGCATCAGGGCTTATGCGCAAGATAATCATGTTTGTCGACTGGGCCATACACCGCTGCTTGAACAGTTGATGAGGTGCAGGTTTCAGGTGTATAACCACTTCGGTCACCCTTTCAGGCAAACATTTGCCGGTGCGGATATAAAAAGGAATATCCCCCCAGCGCCAGTTATCCACAAATACCTTCATGGCAACAAAAGTCTCTGTCCGTGAGTTGGGTGTTACATCTTTTTCCTGTCGGTAACCTTTCTGGATAACGTCATCCACCATGGTTTCTATATATTGGCCGCGAACAACATTTTCAGCGACCTCTGAGGGTTTAATGGGCCGAAGAGACTGCAGTACTTTGACACTTTCATTACGGATGGATTCCGAATCAAAGATAGAAGGTGGTTCCATTGCAACTATTGCCAATACCTGTAACAGGTGGTTCTGAATCATGTCGCGGATAGTACCTGAGGTATCATAATACCCTCCACGGCTACCAACTCCAATTTTCTCAGACGCCGTTATTTCAACCCTGTCAACGTACTTCCTGTTCCATATAGGTTCAAAGAAACCATTTGAAAAGCGGGTAACCATAATATTTTGAACCGTTTCTTTCCCCAGGTAATGGTCGATACGGTAGATCTGGTCTTCATTGAAACCATCCCGAAGTTTCTTATCCAGTTCAACAGCAGAATCGTAACTGTACCCGAATGGCTTTTCCACGATGATACGTTTCCATCCATCAGTCTCGGTGTTCAACCCGTATTTTATTAAATGTGCTGCCACAACTTCGTACAGGAAAGGAGGAATGGAGAAATAATAGATTATTTTTTTAGGAATATCCATCGTAGTGGAGAGATGGTCAATGTATTCTTTTAAGAGACCAAAATCCTCTTCCGATTGATTGTTTACTTTTTTGTAGAAAATATGTTCAAGGAAACTTTGTAATCTGTCAGGATCTCCTTCTGCACCTTCTTTAGCAAACTCAAGCATCGACTTGGCTACATCCAGCCGGTTTTGCTCCTCACTCTTTTCCTGACTGCCTGCTCCGATTACCGCAAAATGTTCGGGTAATAAATTATCAAGATATAATTGAAAAATGGCAGGCAATAATTTCCGTTTTGCCAGATCACCATTCGATCCAAAAATAACAAGTATTTGATTTTCAACAGTGTTTTTTTTGGCGTTTTTTTTGATTATTTCTCCCATGTATAAATGCTTATTTATTTTTTATAACAGTTTACCCGGCAAATCGTTCAAATTTTAATATTAATAACTCATTCCTTATTCCTCGTTCCACATTCCTGATTTTCAGAACCATTTCTTGCGTTTAAAAAACCACAGCATTCCTAATGTGGTTAGCACCATTACAGCCCACATAATAAAATACCCGTGGTGCCAGTGTAATTCCGGAACATTTTCGAAATTGGTGCCATACACCCCTACGATAAAAGTGATGGGGATAAAAATTACTGAAATAATGGTCAGCACACGCATAATCTCATTCAGTTTGGTACTCATGGATGAATGATAGATGTTCAACTGGTCATAGAGAATTTCACGATAACTGTCTGTGAGCTCAGAGGCTTCATTGATATTGTCCTGCAGTTCCCTGAAATGTATGTGGTTTTCGTCGTGTATAAATTCTGATTCCATTTTAACAAGGTTCAGAATCATTTCTTTGGCGGGTTTAATATTCTTTCGAAGGAAATTCAATTCCCTTTTAAATATGTTGATTTCGTCCAATAATTCTTTCCGGGGTTCGTTGGTCATGTCTTCTTCGAGGTTTTCAATCTTCTCGCCCAGTATCCCAATGACATAAATATAATTGTCTACCACTACATCCAGCAATGCAAATGCCAGGTAATCGGAGCCTGAAGTACGTATTTTGTTTTTATGTTTCAGAATTCGTTGGCGAATAGGCTCAAACACTAACCCTGATTTCTCCTGAAATGAAATAAGCGTATTATCGGCAACAATGATTGACAGGTTTTCTACAGTCAGATTATCTTCTATTTCATCATATTGCAACATTTTAATCGTAACAAAGATTCCGTTCTCAAACTCCTGCATTTTAGGCCGAGCCGAGGGATTCATCACATCCGACAGGATATTATGTTCAATTTTAAATACACGGGCAAGATTCTCCATCAGTTCAACATCATCAAGTCCATCAATATTCAGCCATGATAATTTCTTTGACTTTTTAAGTGCAACCAGATCATCCGTTGATTTTACGTCCAGCTCTGTTACATCTTCCAGGTTGAAATCCATAGCCCGCAAAACAATTTTGTCAGTTTTCTTTTGACCCCTGAAAACCAATGCATAAGGCGACAATCCAATATCTTCTTTTTTCTTTTCGATGTATCTTGACATAAGTTGATTCCTTTAAAATTCGTATTGGCAAAGATAGCTGATTTTATTTTTCTTTATTTCCCGATGAATGTTGTTTTGTACTGAAGAAGCGTAAATAACACATTCTGCACGTTAAACTTTATCGATATGTGTTTTGGTTAGTGCCGGATTTTCAATTCGGCTTATTCATATATTGAATTTGTTCATGCTTTATAAACCGGGCGAAATTGGTTTACCCATTTGTTTCCTCAGGTCCCTGAAAGCATAACGATAAAACCTGACTGCTGAAATTAGTAAAGGGGTTCCCATGGCAATATAAAACAGGGCTAAATAGTATTCAGGAATAATTCCTGTCATTCTCAATGTAACTCCTGCTGTAATCATAATGGTCATCAGGATGTAGCTGCGCCTGTTAAAGAAAGAAAAGATACTGGGCCTTTCGGGTTGTATGCTTTGAATGCGGTTTATGTGTTTCAGCGAAATTTTTGAAAACATAAATTTGTAGAATATTATTCCGGTCAGAATACTTCCCGTTTCTTCAGGGAACCTTGACCTGAAATTGAATTTTAGTATGGAGAAACCCCTTACCAGCAACATACAACCTGCAAATGTCCAGAACAAGGCAGCTACCAAAAGCAGATACTTTTTTGGTATGCCCGTTTTACAGTATGTAGATACAGTGCGCATGGTGTTAAAAATAGACTGGTAAAAGTACATTATTTTTTTGTGTAAGGAAACTATTCATTTAAAAACCGTTTAATTTAAAATCCAATCAGTTAGAATTAATTCGCACAAACCACACCGTTTTGTGCAGGTCGTATTTTTTTGTTACTTTTGCAGAAAATTGCATTTATGACATTTGATATTGTTCTTATTGGATACATTGCTGGTTTTTGTACAGCTGTTGCCCAGTTTCCTCAAGCTTTAAAAGTAATTAAAACGGGTAATACCGAAAGTATTTCGTTAGGGATGTATCTAACGATGACCCTGGGAATTTTCTTTTGGTTTTTATATGGAGTCCTGATTCCGAATATTCCAATGATCCTGGCTAACGGGGTTTGTCTTCTGCCTTCAGTCTATATCCTTTATATCACGATACGTAATATATTAAAAACAAAAAATATACCGTTATGAAGCGCATACAGATTATCAACGGACCAAACCTGAACCTGTTGGGCAAACGTGAGCCTACTGTGTACGGGGATCAATCTTTCGATGCTTATTTTCTGAAACTGAAAACAGCATTTCCGGATGTTACAATGGATTATTTCCAATCGAATACAGAGGGTGTCATTATTGACAAACTTCAGGAAACAGGATTTACCTACGATGGTATTATCCTCAATGGGGGAGCTTACACGCATACTTCCATTGCCATAGCCGATGCCATTCGTGCCATTACAACTCCGGTGATTGAAGTCCATATCTCGAATGTCTTTCAACGTGAAGAGTATCGTCATCATTCATTCCTGTCGGAAGTATGTAAAGGCTGCATTGTCGGTTTTGGATTAGATTCATACCGGTTGGCAGTTGAAGCCATTATCCGGTTGTGAAAAACTTTTCTTATATTAATACGTTTTCTTTCCACACCAACTCCGGTTCTTTTAACTGAAGTGAATTAATAATAAATATATTTTTTATGTCCAAATCAACCAAAATTGTAGCAACTATTAGTGATAGACGTTGTGATGTAGAATTTCTTCAAGCTATGTTTGATGAAGGAATGAATGTTGTTCGCATGAACTCGGCTCACTTAGGAGCTGAAGGTTTTACTAAAATTATTACCAATGTCCGGGCTGTCAGTAATCAGATTGCCATTCTGATGGATACAAAAGGTCCGGAAGTTCGTACCACAATTGCCCTTGACGATGAAATTCAACTTTTTACAGGTGATGTTGTAAAAGTAGTGGGTAATCCTGATCTGATGTCAACCCGTGAATGTATTGCTGTTAATTACCCGCACTTTGTGCGCGATTTGAAGGTTGATGATGATATCCTGTTTGATGATGGTGAAATTGATCTGAAAGTTGAATCGAAGGATGATAATTATTTATATTGCAAAGTATTGAATGATGGCGTTCTGGGAAGCCGCAAAAGTGTAAATGTACCGGGAGTCAGGATCAATCTTCCTTCACTGACTGAAAAAGACAGAACCAATATTCTTTTTGCCATCGAAAATGACCTTGACTTTATTGCTCATTCATTTGTCCGCAACAAACATGATTTATTGGACATTCAAAATATACTTGATGCCCACAACAGCCCTATCAAGATAATCTCCAAGATTGAAAATCAGGAAGGAGTTGATAATATCGACGAAATTCTGCAATATACCTACGGGGTTATGATTGCCCGTGGTGACCTGGGTATTGAAGTAGCACAGGAAAAAATACCGGGTATTCAACGCCGGTTGATCCGTAAATGTGTGGTAGCGCGCAAGCCCGTTATTGTTGCGACACAAATGCTTCACACCATGATTAAGAATCCGCGTCCTACACGTGCTGAAATCACCGATATTGCCAATGCAATTTATTACCGTACCGATGCCTTGATGCTCAGTGGTGAAACAGCTTATGGCAAATATCCAATTGAAGCGGTTCGTACCATGTCTAAAGTGGCTGAAGAAGCAGAGAAAACAAAACTGTCTGAGAATGATATTCCTGTTAAAATCAGTACCGATGATATTACTTCATTTTTAGCAAATGCAGCAGTTGAAGCCAGTACCAAAATTGGAACTAAAGCGATTATCACCGATACGTATAGTGGCAGAACTGCCCGTCACTTGTCGGCATACAGAGGCACAAACCCAATATTGGCTATTTGTTACCACGAACGTTCAACACGTGAACTGGCTCTGTCGTATGGTGTTTTCCCTATGTTTCAATCCGATAAGGGTAATACGCAACAATATTTTATTGCAGGGCTGCATGAACTTATTAAGAAAGGCCTGCTTCAAAATGATGATTATGTATGTTACCTGAGCGGTAGTTTTGGTGAGGGTTTTGGAACTACCTTCCTGGAAGTGAACCGCGTGGATAAGATATTCGCATCCCGTGAAAAATATATCCTCCCTAATTTCTAATCCCGGTTTCACCGGTCAGGAAGGATAAACAAGTTTAGATTATTTAACGGTTAGTTTTAACAATAGATTAAACTCTATTCCCGTTTGATAGTCTAAGCTTTTTGTTTGCCCGTAATTTTCTATCCTTTTGTCGTGTTGACAGATATCCTTACTGATTCAATTTGTTTGTTGATAAGGAGTTGTATTCATGTAATCCCTTTGGGCTTAAATGAACAAAGATGGTTTTATTTTTTTGATAGTATAAAAAAGTAGTTGATTAGTTTCGTTTTATTCATTGTTTAGTTGTATTCGTATGAAAAAGATTTTTTCGTTTTTTCTCTTATTTTCTCTTGCTTTCCCTCTTTTCGCCGCTGAAAGTATTAAAGGTTCAATTGTTGATGCCGGCGATCAATCACCTCTCGATTTTGTAAATGTAACTTTATTCAAACAAGGTTCTACGAAACCCGTTACGTTTGTATCGACCGATACAAACGGGGCATTTGTTTTCCCAACAATTGAAAAGGGTAAATACAATGTCCGGTTCAGTTATGTGGGCTTTACAACTATCAATCAGGTTGTGGAAGTAGGCGACCAGTCTGTCAATCTCGGTACTATTAAAATGGATGCCGACACCAGGAATCTGAAAGAAGTGGAGGTAGTGGGACAGGGGTCCCAAATGCATTTTGACATCGATAAAAAAGTGTTCAGTGTCGACCAGAATATATCGGCTGCCGGTGGGTCTGCTTCCGATGTGCTTAAAAATATCCCATCCGTTACTGTGGATAACCAGGGAAATGTTTCCCTTCGAAAAGACGGGAACGTGGAAGTATGGATTAACGGGAAAGCTTCGGGCCTAACAGTGGATAACCGTGCCCAGGTGCTGCAGCAAATGCCTGCCGAAAGCATTGAATCAATTGAAGTGATGACCAACCCTTCTGCCAAGTTTAATCCCGAAGGTTCGGCCGGTATTATTAATATCGTCATGAAACAAAAGCATAAAGCCGGTTATTTCGGAAGTGTCTCGGCTGGTATTATGTATCCGGATGGTGGTAAAGTGGGTCAGAATTTAGGTGCAAGCCTGAATTACAGCAGCAGCAAAGTAGATGCCTATGCCAACCTTGGCTATCGTGCAATGTCCTTTAAAGGAGGTAGTAAGACCGATCGGACTAATTTTGCCCCTGCTGATAGCCTGGTACAGAATAAAAACACCTCAGTGCTCAATCAGAACAACGTCAATTCAATGGCTTTTGGCGGCCTTTTTGTCCGAGCAGGGATTGACTATCATTTGGATTTAAAAAACACCCTGAGCCTCTCCGGATTCGGTATGGCGGGAAATGGAGACCAAAATAGTGCCATTACAAATACGACCACTAATGTTGTAACCAACAGCAGGAGTGTTTTCACGCAGGAGAATACAGGCACTGGCACTCGCCCAAGCTTAAATATGAACATGGATTACCGCCATGACTTCGACAAGAAAGGGAGTAACCTGATGGCCAATTTGTCCTATTCCAACCATAACCGAACAGGAAACAGCGGATATATTCAGACCGACACGATCGTCAGATCCAATATCAACCAGGTTACTGATGATAAAAACAATGAAGTGGAACTGAAGGTGGATTATACCAACAAACTGACCGAAAACAGCAAGCTGGAAGCCGGAGTACAAAGTACACTTGAAACCAGGTTAAGTACGTCAACCGGTTTAGACAATACAACCCATGTTAACCTGCCAGCGTATTTCGATAGCTTTAACTACAATGAACAGATCAATTCAGCTTATGTCACTTACGGGAGCCGGTATAAAAACCTGACATTCCAACTTGGATTACGTGCCGAATACTATACCAAGCAATTTGCCGATACCACTATGGCAGGTAATGGAACAACAAAATCGGTGCAGCCTTTTACCGCCGACCCGATATTCCATGTTTTCCCAAGCTTCTATTTGTCGTATACCATGCCCAACAAGGACGAACTGCAGTTTAACTACAGCAACCGCGTCAACCGTCCGCGTGGACGCCAGATTAATCCGTATAAGAATTACTCCGACCCGATCAATATATCCTACGGGAATCCGTACCTCTTGCCACAGTATTCCTCCTCGCTTGAGTTGAATTACATCAAGAGCTGGGATGCCAATACCCTTTCGGCTTCGGCATATTACCACAATACCGATAATGTGATCGAAGGCGTGCGTTATGTGAACAACAACATTATGGAAAATTCATACCTGAACATTGCAAAATCACAGAACACAGGACTGGAATTGATTGCTAAGAACCGCTTGTTCAAAATTCTAAGCCTGACTTCCACCCTGAACGTGTATTACAGCAAGCTGGATTCGGCCACATATTCAAATCCCTATATCAGCAATGTTGTAACATCTATCCCCGGACAAAGCAGTTTTTCGTGGAGTGGCAATATCCTGGCCAACTTTATGTTGAGCAAAACATTCTCCGGACAGATAACCGCTGAATATGAATCGGCTCAACTTATTGCACAGGGAAAGGAAAATGCCAAATACTCGCTCGATTTAGGTATCCGTCAGACATTCATGGACCGCAAGCTCAGTGTCAGCCTGAACGTCCGTGACCTCTTGAATTCCGATCGCGACAACTCAACTACTTCCGGAAGCGGCTTTACCCAAAACACTTCCTCATATTTTCATGGTCGCATGGTTGGTGTGACCCTGAGTTATAACTTTGGGAATATGAAAGCTAAACCCGGTGATATGAAAAAGAAAGAAGGTGCTGCCGATATGAATATGGAAGGCGGAGAATAACAACTAAGTCTTTAAATCAAAAGCGTCAAATGGATAGATTCCATTTGACGCTTTTTTATTTAAGTAATCGTAGATGTTTAATGATATCTTTGTTAATCTGTAAAATCTTAAATTTCAGCATTCAGACAATTCTTAATTCTTATTTTTTATTTTTTAATTACTTAAGCCCTTCTTTTTCTTTAAGTTTGTTTAGCTCATTTACCAGATCCATCATCTTAATTTCTCTGTTTAAAAAGAAACTGTTCATTTGTTCCAGATCATTCGATTTTTTAATTAATTCCTGTGCTCGTTTTATCTTTTCTTTATTCTGAAATATGAGTTCTTCGTTTGCAATGATTAATTCTGCAGCCCGGTTTTCTTTCTCATTATTTTGAAATATAAGCTCATTATTTGCAATGATTAATTCTGCAGCCCGTTTTCCCTTTTCTTCATTTTGAAATATAAGTTCTTTGTTTGCAATAATTAATTCTGCAGCCCGGTTTTCTTTCTCATTATTCTGAAATAGAAGCTCTTTATTGGCAATAATTAATTCTGCAGCCCGTTTTTCCTTTTCTCTATTCTGAAATATAAGTTCTTTGTTTGCAATGATTAATTCAGCAGCCCGGTTTTCTTTCTCATTATTTTGAAATATAAGCTCTTTATTGGCAATAACTAATTCTGCAGCCCGTTTTTGCTTTTCTTCATTTTGAAATATAAGTTCCTTGTTTGCAATGATTAATTCAGAAGCCCGTTTATCTTTTTCATTGTTTTGCAAAGCCAGTTCCTCGTTTTGCATTTGTAGTTCTATCTGAAACACATGAAATTCATGATGAAGTTGTATTATATCGATTTCCGATAGATTTAAATCCCATTCAAATGAATGCATTGTTATCTGTTCTTCTGCCTTTTGGCGAAGGAGTGTCGAATCATACAATTTTGTATTTCTCATAATGATCTTATGTTTTGCCTAATCTTAATCTTGCGGATATAAAATTTCTTTAGTTCTATAAATAATGTGCTACGTGTTGCATACCATATTTGTGACATCTTTGTTTTATAGATTGCAAATATACCTTTAATTTTATAAAATCAAACTAAGCAACGTTAATTTAATGGTATTATAACAAAGCTCAAAATAATCAGGTTTTATACTCAGGTACTTTTTAATAGATAAACTATTCAACCATAAAGTAGACTCATTGTATATAAGCTTATTATGAATTGATTTAAAGATAAAGAATCGGAAGTAGACATGAAATTATGCTTTTGAATTATTACTTCAACACGGTAGGATATCGTGTTGGTATTTGTCCACTACCCGTTTAACATATAGTAAGGATTGATTGTGACTTCTGAGAGGATTGGGAGAGATAGACCTCACTGAACCCTCAACCAATCCTCAACTAATCCTCAACTAATCCTCAACCAACATTGGTAATGAATGACAGAGGAAGGAATTGGATGAATCGTTGTTTAGAGGCATCAGGATCCTGAATTAATAACCGGATATGTTGATAAAAAGCGGGATTCTTTTTATCCATTCGAAACTGTTTCGTAAGTGATAAGTTTAAATGGTTAAATAACAGACATTTAAATGGCTACCGTTAAATTTGAACTGTTTCTCCTTATCAGGGGATATGAGGATTATAACTGATAAAATACCGCCTGATCATTTAAGATTAACTATTTCAATGAAAATTATATTTTAAAGGATCAAATTCGTGTTAAACTATAAACTTTGCTAACAGAATGCAAATTGAACTTTTCGGCTAAACCTTCTGTTTTATGACAAGTCTAATCAGTTACTTTATAATTTATTTAATCCATTCATTTGTATAATATTATACTTTATTCTTATGAAAAAAATTCTTTGTATTGTATTGCTGATTCAGCTGGCATGGCCGCTCTTTGCTGTTGTTGGTATTAAGGGCAAAATTGTAGATGCCGACACTAAAGCTCCACTTCAATATGTGGATGTGGCATTGTTTAAGCAAGGGAGTAAGAACCTGACAGCAGGAGTAACGACCGATTCACTGGGAATCTTTAAATTTCCTTCTGTGGAGGTAGGATCGTATACACTGCGCGTAACCTATATAGAATATACCACCCTGAATAAAACGGTCGTTGTAAACGGGGACTCTGTGGATGTGGGAAGCCTCGCGTTACAGGTTAAGACAAAAAACCTGGGAGAGGTGGAAGTAGTGGGGCAGGCACCCCAAATGCGTTTAGATATTGATAAAAAGGTATTCAGCGTCGACCAGAATATAACGGCGGCAGGAGGTTCGGCCACCGATATCCTGAAAAATATCCCATCGGTGGATGTCGACACACAGGGAAATATATCGCTACGAAATAATTCGAATGTGGAAGTATGGATTGATGGAAAAGCATCAGGGCTGACGGCTGATAACCGGGCACAGGTGCTGGAACAAATGCCTGCTGAAAGCATAGAGTCGGTGGAAATCATGACAAACCCATCATCAAAATATAACCCGGAAGGTTCTGCCGGAATTATTAACCTGGTGATGAAGAAGAACCACAAGGCAGGTTATTATGGAAGTGTTTCAGGTGGTTTGTTTTATCCTTTCGGGGGAACATTGGGACAATCATTGGGAGCCGGTATCAATTATACCAGTAGTAAAATAGATGCCTATGTCAACCTGGGATATCGGGCTATGAATTTTCATGGAGGCGGCTATACCGATCGTAATACTAATTCCGGCATCACCAATACATCGTTAAATCAAAATAACGTGATGACAAATGCCTTTTCGGGATTGTTTACCAGAGCCGGAATTGATTATCATATGGATACCCGAAACACCATTGGCATTTCAGGTTTCGGACTCGCAGGCAGCGGAAATACCAGCAACGATATTAACTATTTACTGACGAATCTGACAACAACCCCTTCGACTATTTTACGGGATTATACCCAAAATAATACCGGAACTTCGACTCGTCCCAGCATAAATTTAAACCTTGACTATGTACATGATTTTAATAAAGGGTCGAACTTAATGGCCAATTTAAGTTACTCGGTGCATAATCGTGGAAGTGATAACGCGTACGTTCAACAAAATAGCGGTTCGTTGACCCCACAGTCGGAAATAGCACAAAACACTACCAGTGACAATAAGACCGGAGAATTTAAACTGGATTATACCAATAAGATAAGTGAGGACAGCAAGCTGGAAGCAGGATGGCAAAGTGATGTTAGCAATATAACGTCTTCATCAAGCGGATTCGATAACCTGCATGTGGTGAATATCCCAACGTATTTCGATGATTTTAATTACGACGAACAAATTCATGCTGCGTATCTGACGTATGGTACAAAAATTGGCAAGCTGAGTTTCCAGGGTGGATTGCGGGGTGAGTATTTCCGGAAACAATCGACCAATACCACATCAACCGACATACAGCCGATTCCCGCAAAGACGTATCTGGAACTTTACCCGAGTGTATATCTGACCTATGCCTTACCAAACGACAATGAGTTTCAATTAAATTATTCCAGAAGGGTGAACCGCCCGAGGGGACAACAGATTAATCCGTTCCGCAATTATTCCGATTCAACAAGAATAAGCTATGGAAATCCTGATTTGAATCCGGAGTATACTTCGTCGGTTGAATTCAATTATTTAAAAACATGGGGAGACCAGACACTTTCGGCATCTGCCTATTACCATTACACCAATAACGTAATTGAAAATGTTCAGTTCCTGCACGGAGGCACCCTGGAAAGTACGTTTTTAAATGTATCCAATTCGCAGAATACAGGACTGGAACTGATCTCCAAGAACAGGTTATTCAAGATCCTCAACCTGACAACTTCATTAAACGTATATTACAGCAAACTGGATTCAGCAAGATACGTTAATCCGTATGATGCCACTATTACTACACCGATCCCCGGGCAGAGCAATTTCTCGTGGACGGGGAGCGTATTGGCAAACTTTCTGTTGAGCAAAACATTGTCAGGACAAATCACGGCACGATACACTTCACCCCAGATCATTTCCCAGGGGCTTAAGCAGGAGAAATACTCCATAGATATGGGTGTCCGCCAGACCTTCCTGGATCGGAAACTGAGTGTAAACCTTAATGTGAGGGACCTGTTGAATTCGAACAAGGACAGGACCACTACCTCAGGGGCAGGATATAGTCAGGTATCCGAGTCTTATTTCAATGCACGGATGATTAACCTGTCGGTTAGTTATAATTTCGGCAATTCTAAACCAAAAAGAACGGATGCAAAGAAAAGACAGAATACACAGGATACGGATATGGAGGATGTTGAATAATTCATAATTTATAATTCATAATTCATAATTCAATGTCGTTTGGAGAATTCCTTTTTTGAAAATTTGTGGTTTAGAGCCTCCCGAGCTCGGGATGTTCCATTTGTGGCAAGAAAATAATAGCCACGAACAAAGCCACTAAGTCACACAACGCGAATATTTAATACAAAATGCTTAACTACGCAGGTGAAACAATATAATGTCCCATTATAGGTGTCATTTATATGTCGCTGCTATACCGCTTATAGTTCATTATTCAAATATACAACTACCATACTGTCGGTGATATGCATTTCTAAAAGCCGCGTAGCGGTGACAGTTTGGTAGAAAAATGTTTAAGAAAAGGATTGCAAGCCGCGTAGCGGCGACAGATAATAAGAACCAATTGCTTTCGAATAAATAAGACATTAAATTGTTTCATTTATTTAAACATCATTGATTCATAATTTTGAATTTCAGAAGCATAGCAATGAATAGATCAACATGCATATCTAAAAAAAAATATATTCATGAAAAAAATAAACCTGCACCCTTCGTACCTGCAAATTTTATACCTGATCATCATTCTCATTCTTTTTTCATTTATTATATATACTCCTACCCTTATTAGCGGGCCTGTACATATAACTAAAAGATTAATGCTGGAAGAAAATACGATCGAAGGGATACTTCTCGGGATATTGTTTATTGTGAGCATATTAATACTGAATTTGTACAAACAGGAAGTCAACAGCCACAAAGAACTGATTCATAAAATCAATCAGGACAAGAAGAAAGTGGAGGAAAGGCTGCATATATCCGATCAGTATATCGGAAAAGTAAATGTTCAGATCCAGGGAATTAAATCGATTTACAACAGCATTGACAATTACCCGAAATCAAAAACAGAATTAAAGAAGACACTGACTTATTTCGGACAGCGGATTCTTGGAATTGTTTCCTCGAACTGGGTACTGATAAGAATCATGAATTGCAGTACGCAAAGGACAATCAGTGAACATTTTGAAGCACGAATGGATCATGTGCCGGATTATCCGCATATAAGTAATAAAAAGATTATTGAGAACAGGCAGCTTGATTCGCAAACAACAGTGATTTATAATCCTGATAATTTGGACATACTGGTGTTTTGTGTCTTACCTGCAGAAAAAATAAGCCTCGATGAACGAATATTCATTGAGGCAATCATCGATGAGCTGACAAAGTTGTTTGTTATTATAAACTCCCTGTATTATAAAAATGATAATAAGACAGAATTCCGGTAAAAGAATAATTCCGGTTATAACATTCTTCTCCTGAATTCGGCACATACCAGAGCAGTTGCCACTCCAACATTCAGCGATTCGGAGGTAACATCACCCATAGGATAACTGGGAATCAGCAAGCGGTGGGTTACATGCTTTTCTGTTTCAGGAGAAATACCGTTCCCTTCGTTTCCCATAACGATAATGCCGTGTTGGGACAAGTCGTTTGAATAAATATTGCCACCATCCATAAACGTGCCGTATACAGGCATATTCTTTGAGCAGGATTGAAGGAAAGCCGGCAAGTTGACCGTATGTACCCTGACTCTTGCCAACGCGCCCATGGTGGCCTGTACTGTCTTGGGGTTGTAGGCATCGGCCGAATGTTCCGAACAAAAGACATCAGTTATGCCAAACCAGTCGGCAATACGCAGTATCGTACCCAGGTTGCCTGGATCCTGCACATCGTCTAATGCCAGTACCAGCTTTTTATTGAGTGCCTCAACTTCCCATATATGCAAAGGTTTCTCAAAAACAGCAAACACTCCTTGCGGGCTCTTTTGATTAGATATCTTGTTTAGTTCGGATTCATCTACTTCAATAATTTCAACAGCACTGATATTTTTATTTACCATCATCCAGTCGCGCGTGGCAGCCAGTATGGTACACTTAAAAACCGTCAGCAAATCAAGCACAAGTTTGGTACCCTCGGCAACAAAAAGTCCTGTCTCATCACGAAACTTCTTTTGTTCAAGGCTCTTTATCAGTTTAATCTTACTTTTCGATATCATGGGTAATAAGGGTTTTGCTTTTAAACCTCAAACTAAACCTCAACTTGTACAAAGTACAGTTGAGTGTTTTCTTTATGAAGTCCTGCTATAACTATTCTTCAAAATCTTTAAACACTTTTGTGCGCTTCGCATACCAAAAGGTTCAAAAGGTTTAAAAAATTGACACAAAGCTAACAAAGAAAAATTTAAAAAGCTATATTTGCATATTATTTTAATTCTTTTTTTTGTAGTTGCGATGAAGATACCTGTTTTTAGTTTCCTGTTGATTCTTATTTTGCTTCTATCGGCCTGTAGAAGTACGAAATATGTACCCGAAGGAGAATATTTACTGGACAATGTTAGAATTAAAACCGATAATGCAAATGTGACGCGTGAACAGTTGAAAGATTATCTGCGGCAAACACCAAATTCCCGGGTATTCGGACTGTTCCGTATGCAACTGGGTGTTTACAACTGGGCGCCGAAAGATACGACCAAATGGTTAAAGCGCGTCTTTCACAATACCTTTACGCGTATTGGTGATCCTCCGGTGATCTATAATCCATCGCTCACATCCCTGTCGGTACAGCAAATACAACGGCAACTTGAAAATAAAGGGTATATCCATGCGAAAGTTCAAAGCAATGTACTAATTAAAGGCAAAAAAGCCAGTGTGGATTATGTCATTAATTCGGAGATTCCTTACCGGGTACGCAATTATAAAACAAATATAAAATTTGACGAGCTGAATAAAATAGCCCAGGATACCAACAGGTCATTGATTCATTCGAATATGTTATTCGACATAGATGTGTTGAATGCTGAACGTGATCGTATTGCCACCAGGTTTCGTCAGGAGGGTTACTATAATTTTAATAAAGATTTCCTGAATTATACAGTCGACAGTACGCTGAACCTGCACAAGGTGGATGTTTCGCTTGAACTGCGTGATTACTTAAACCGTCCGGGGGATTCAACCAACAAAGTTATCTTTAAGCAATTCACCATTCGAAAGGTGATTTTTTATACCAATTCCGATGTTAATTTAACCTCTGATATAACAAACCCTGAGAAACTCGATACCGTACAATTCCGTGATTTCACACTGGTAACACCTAAGAAACGGATTCTGAAGCTGGATGCATTGGTGCAGAACACCTTCATTAATCCAAAATCGATGTACAGCGATGAAGCCCTTGAACGTACCTATTCGGCATTAAACTCCCTGGGTCCTGTAAAGTATGTGAACATCACCTTCAAAGAAGTTGAGAACAATTCCCTGGATTGTTATATTATCGTAGTTCCCTCGAAGACCATCTCCCTCTCCACGGAACTTGAAGGTACATATACCGCCGGTTATTGGGGGGTAGCGGGGAATGTGAACTATGTCAACAGGAACCGGTTTAAAGGAGCTGAAACATTGTCCCTGCTTGCCCGTGGAGCCTTCGAATGGCAGGATGGAGTGTGGGCAAGGGAATACGGGGGTCAGGTAGGATTAAAATTTCCGAGGTTCATGATGCCCTTTGCCAGCTATGACTTTAAACGGAGTATCCATGCCAATACGGAATTCACCACTGCATTAAGTTACCAGGACAGACCGGGCGAGTTTCAAACCACGAATGTAAGCGCAGGAATAAATTACTCCTGGAAACGGAAACAATATCAGCATATGTTTCAGCTGTTCGATTTAAGTTATGTTCATTTCCCTTTTATTAATCCGGTATTCCGTGATAGTTTTCTGAACCCAATTAATCCAAGATTCAACCCGTATAGTTATGAGGATCACTTAATCATGCGCATGGGATATGCCGGGTCGTATACTACGTTCAATCCAAACCGGCCAATGCAAGACTATTCCATATCACGTTATTCGTTGGAAACGGCAGGGAACGTGTTGAACGGAGTAAGTCATTTGTTGGCAAAACCCGATTCGACAGGTTTCTATAATGTCTTTGGTGTCCGGTTTTCGCAATATGTAAAAGGAGAATATAATATAACCCATCATCAGATATTTGACAGGGCCAACCGGTTCGTATATCATTTAGGTATGGGGCTTGCTGTACCTTATGGAAATGCAGACGTGATACCCTTCGAAAAAAGGTTTTACAGCGGTGGAGCAAACAGTGTCAGGGGATGGGGTGAGAGCATGCTTGGGCCGGGAGCTTACCAACGAATTACCAGTCTACCAAGGGATTTTAATCAGGTGGGGGATATTAAGCTGGACATGAACATGGAATACCGTGGAAAGATGTTCTGGCTAATGGAAGGTGCATTATTCCTTGATGCCGGGAATGTATGGACCATTAAGAATTACGATACACAACCCCTGGGAGTATTCAAGCTCGATACCTTTATGAGTCAGATTGCCATAGCCTATGGGCTTGGCATACGCTTCGACTTTTCTTTCTTTATTGCGCGCGTTGATATGGGAGTGAAACTCTTTAACCCGGCTATTGCATCCCGACGTGAACAATGGCGTATTAATCCGGGCTGGGATGATATTGCCCTGCACTTTGCTATCGGGTATCCGTTTTGATTGGTTGATTGGTTAATTAGTTGATTGGTAAATCAGTTAATTAGTTGTCCCGATTGCTATCGGGAGGTTAACAGGTTGATAGTATTACAACTTTCCTTTTGGTTATAGGTTTTTCTTTGCTTTAGCGTCTGCCTTGGCTTTTATTTTCAATTTAGCTTCTGCCTTTTTATCTCCCAATAAATCAAAAGTCATGCGATGATGCGGAGTCGTACCATGCAGTCTTATGGCAGCGCGGTGTTTTATGGTTGGATAGGCTTTGTTCTGATCCCAACTGTACTCCGGACATTCGGCATGCAGGTGTAACATAAGTTCATCCCGGTGGGTTTTGGCTAGTACTGAAGCAGCAGCAATGGAGAGGTATTTGCTATCACCTTTTACAATGGTCTGGTGGGGAATGCCGGCATAGGGCTTAAACCTGTTACCATCTACAATGATATACTCCGGACGTATAGCAAGTTTATCCATCGCACGATGCATGGCCAGTATGGAAGCGTTTAAGATATTGATATCGTCTATTTCCGTACAGCTTACTTCGGCTACACCCCATGCAAGGGCTTCCCGTTCAATGATAGGGCGCAGAGTATCGCGTTCTTTTTCGGTCAGTTGTTTTGAATCATTGAGCAGGGGACAGTCAAAACCGGCAGGCAGGATAACAGCAGCAGCAACTACCGGACCTGCCAGGCAGCCCCTTCCTGCTTCATCACAACCACATTCATGGGTAAAGGTTGAAAAGTTACCCTTCAGTTTCACATTTTCTACGGGATATATAGTCTGCTTATTCTCCTTTATTGGTATTCCTTTCTTCACCTCTTGTATGTTTGTTTTCTTCGTTAGCCTGATTCTTTTTAGTTTCTTCCCACAAAGCAGGAGCAAGTTTTAAGAGTGGCTTGTAACCAATTGATTCTGCTTTTGTTTTTGCTTTTATAATCGGGAAGCGACTATCAAGCGCATCAAACACATTAAGCAGTATACTTACGATTAAGGCATATTTCAATGCTCCGAACAATCCGCCTAAGAACTTATTCAGTCCACCCAGTGACATGGAATCAAATACTTTGTCGAGCATGTTGGCCAGGATTAGCAATAACACGCCAATCAGAATAAACAAAAACAGGTAGGCAACAGGCATAGCCGTTTTGTTCGAAAAATGGAGCGTATGAATCAGAAAGCCTGAAACAGGAGGCGCAAACAGCTTTGCTCCGTAAATGCCCAGTACAATAGCAACCAGTGAAGTAAGTTCTTTTATGAGCCCTTTAAAGAGCCCAAAAACAAAACCTAACGTAACGGGGATTAAAAGTAAAAGGTCCAGAGTGTGCATAGGTCAAAATATGTTTGGTGCAAAGATAAGGAAAAAGCCTGAAATTATATTTTCATTTATTTTCTCAGTTTTTATTTTATAGTATTCAAATAAAAAGGGAAGCATAAAAAAAACGTTTTATTTGTATGTAACTAATTTTGGTTTTATGTATCTGATATTGAAAATTATATCTTTGTTGACTCATTTGTTTTACGCCTCATTTATCCCTGTTTGTTTTTTTTTATTCTTTTGGCACAGTAATTGAATGCTTTATTGAACTTAAAATTACTATTTTTACAAACCAATATTCATTGCTTAATAATAACGATCATGAAAACAAAAGCAGCAAGCCTCTTAGTGGTATTTTCATTAATAACCACTCTTTGTATGGCACAAGAAAAAATTACTGTAGAAGCTCAAAACACCGATATCAGCAATAACCTCGATTTAAAAGCTGTAGCCACTGCTTTTGGAGAATCCAAAAACCTCGAGGAATTTGAAAAGAAACTGAACGAATATGACAGCCAGATTTCAAATCTGGATTTAAATAATGACGGACAGGTTGATTATTTACGTGTTATTGAGAATAATGAAAAAGGGGTTCATATAGTCAAAATTCAGGCTGTGTTGGATAAGGATGTTTATCAGGATGTAGCTTCCATTATTGTTGAAAAAGACCAGAATGATAATCCGACAGTACAGGTAGTTGGTGATCCTTATTTGTACGGCGATAATTATGTTATTGAACCTTCGTATATGTATACCCCTTCTATATTCTCTTTCTTTTGGGGAGCAAATTACTTTAGCTGGAATTCACCTTATTACTGGGGTTATTATCCATCATATTACCATCACTACAGACCTTGCGGCATAAATGAGTATTATTCAAATGTTTATTCACACATCAATCATAATCAACGCTATTACTATACAAATAGTGTGAGAAATGCCTCTGCTGCCAGAATAATCAATTCTAACCGTCGTAACGATTTAGGAAACAGGTATCCGGAACGTTCATTCAGCAGCAGAAACGCAAATGTAAGGAATAAAATGGCTTTTGAATTTAACCGTAACGGAGCCAATACCCAAACCCGTTCTTCCTATCAACGTAATTCTTCAACCGGTAGCAGACCTGTCAGGGCATTTGATAACTCAGGAAGCAGGAATCAAAGTTACCAGAACGGATCACGGACTTCGAACTACAACAACAATGTAAGGAATAATTCAGATAGCCGTAATCCAAGTCCAAGATCATATACCACTCCATCCAGTGTTCAACAAAATCAGAATGTAAACCGTGAGCACAATACCAATTATCAATCACGGCCGGCTTATAATCAGAACGGTCAAACAAGGTCGCCGAATACGGTAACACGTGAATACAATAATAATAATAGTTCCCGTCAGGCTCCTTCATCCAGTCAACCAAGGCAACAGGTACAACAGCAACAACGTCAACAAAACGTTAGTGCACCACGTCAGTCTGCTGCTCCAAGAACTGAATCCAGTCCACGAAGCAGTGAATCTAAAAGTGACTCCCGCGGCTCTGACTCAAACAGGAGATAATACATAAAGAATAAGCGATTGTTTAGTCTATATTTGCCGCTGAGAAATTCTCAGCGGTTTTTTTTTGTATCTAAACACCGGATCTAAATATTATTTATACTTTTGTATTCATTCTGATTGTAAAACCTCAACCATTATGTCTATTCCTACCTCCAGGGACAAAGAGCCCGCCAATGTTTTTATTGATATTGATAAGTGTACCGGTTGCGGGCTTTGCGTAGAAGTTTGCAAAGATTTTAGTTTTAAAATTGTAGACCACAAAGTAGTAAAATCAGACATCCCGGTATTTGGTTGTATAGCATGCGGGCATTGCATGATGATTTGCCCCACAGGAGTCATAGCTATAGAAGGCCGTTCATTGTCCCCTGTTGAATTGTTTAATTTGCCGGATAAAAGCACTGTCCCGACTTATGAAAGTCTATTAGCCATGCTCCAACGACGCAGAAGTATCCGTGAGTTTAAGGATGTCCCCGTTGAACAGGAAAAGATAAATCAGATACTGGAAGCAGCACAAACCGCTCCAATGGGAATTCCACCTTCGGATGTACATGTGATGATATTGGAGGATAAGGCCCGGGTTCATAATTTTGCCGTTGAATTTTCGATCTACCTGAAAGGAATACGCTGGATTACATCCGGTTGGTTTCTGGCGTTCATGCGTCCCTTCTGGGGAAAAGCAAACAATGACCTGATGCAGAATTTTATGAAACCCGTTTTTGATATTTATGTAGATAGCATGAATAAAGGGGAGAACTGGATCAATTATGATGCACCGCTGGCCATGTATTTCTACGGTTCACCGTATTCCGACCCTGCCGATCCGATTGTGGCAGCATCATATGCCATGATAGCCGGAGAGTCCCTGGGACTTGGGACCTGTATGCTTGGAGCTATTCATCCGTTTATTCAGAATGGCAAAAAGGCACGGCTGTTTCGTGAAAAATATGGTATTAAGTATCCTTCCCGTGAAGGCTTATTTGTTATTTTCGGGTATACTGATGTGACTTATAAACGGGGAGTGAAGCGGACTTTTGCCGATATTCATAGGGTTTGAAGGGTTTGAAGGGTTTGAAGAGTTTGAAGAGTTCCGTGTTGTGGGTATAGTAGACTACTGGTATTTGAACAATTCTAAGCTGTAGCTTTTAGTGACGGCTTAGTTATTTGGTAGGAATAGGATTGTCAACGAAGCTGTCACATTACATTATGAATTATGCATTATGAATTATCTTCAAATATTCCTGTTCCGTCTGACCGGGGGTAGCGATTAATTCAGCTTTTCCAAGACACCCTAAAGCGTCCAGATCCATGATGGTGGAATATCCCGAACGGGAAATGATACGGGTTGCTCCGAGTAATACGGACGCGAGTTCTGTATCGGGAAGATGTGAGACTATCGTGACATTTCCAATATTGTTTTCTCTCTTTTCAGTTTGTGGCTGTCCGGTAATAAGCAATGTTTTATGTGTTGCATTCCTGAAACTTTCGGTTAAATGCTCTTCAAACAGGGTACGCTGCGGTTCAATGCCTGATATGATTGCCACAACCTCAAAATCAGTATTTATGTTAATCGTATTAATCCCCTGAAAACGGGATAGGGTACCAATAAACATTGCGTTTTTGGGTAAGGGGTACTTATGGGATAAATCGCCCGATAATCCTCCGCTTTCTAACGTATCAGGAATCCAGCACTCATTGTAGCGGTTGATAAACCCTTTATGGAGCAGGTGAACTACCGGTTCGAGAAACTTCAGTGTAGCCGGCATCTTAATCATCAACTGATGGGTTATGTAAATGGAATGTACGCCTTTATTCCACATGCCGAAGCGGTTGTCGGAGATTACCTGATCAAAATGTTCGGTTTTGAGTTTGTTTTTCAGCCAGGTATGTTCTTTCAGTATCCCACGGATGATATTCGGTAGTTGAACGATCATGGCACTCACCTGTGATTTACCGGAAGCATAGTGAATAGAGTAAGAGGGATATTCTATAATCCGAAGGGAAGGAAATCCCTGCCGCAGGAATTCAAGTGGAAAGCCATCGGATACCAGTACAGGCTCATGACCACCAGCCAGCAGCTGCCGTATAAGCGGTACGCACCGGGTGGCATGTCCCAATCCCCAGTTAAGCGGGCAGATAAGAATTTTCATATGAATTTATTACTTTCAAACACTCAAAGTTGCTTCGCACAGGTTGAGGTTTGGGTTGGCTTTTACCCGGCTACCAATACATTAAACCCACGTTTCCGGGCTTTGTCGGCAATCACGTTCAATTCTTCCACAGTTACTTTCTCCAGTGTTTTTGTAGGAGCTTCCCGGTCGAGTGAATAAATCATGATTTCCTGCGGATGTATTTCTTCCATGGCTTTCAACCAGGCTTCTACTTCCGGTTCTGTGGTGTTGTCCAGGTGCTCTCCTTTAAACTCTCCTCGCAGGAACATGGTCTGGATAATCAGTTTTCCTTCAAACTTCTTCAGGTGTTCGATAAACCAGGCCACATTGATATGTTTGCCAACAGGGCAATTCATCAGTTTCATGGTACGGTCGATAGCAGAGTCGAATTTAAGGATATTGTTATCCACTTTATTCAGCGCATTAAATACATGTGGCTTGTGAATGCGGGTAGAGTTGGACAGTACGCTTACTTTAGCCGTTGGGCAATAGGTGTTGCGCAATGCCATGGTGTCGTCAATAATTCCTTCGAATTCAGCATGTAGAGTCGGTTCGCCGTTTCCTGCAAAAGTAATGACATCAGGTATTTGGCCTTCCGATTTCATCTCTTTTAATTTAGCTTCCAGTGCTTCGCGCACCTGTTCACGGGTTGGAATGTGGGAGTCCTTTATAGTGGTATTGTAACCGCATTCGCAGTAGATACAATCAAAAGAACATATCTTGGCATCTACCGGCAATAGGTTTACACCCAGTGACAGACCCAGCCGGCGACTGTGAATGGGTCCGAAAATCAAATCATTGAATAAGATCATCTATTTTCTATATCAACTTTTCCAGGCTTTTCAACGTTGGAAAAGTTAGTTGAGTTAAATTAATATTTATAATTTTATGATTATTCTTTCCCCCAATGACTTTGAGAGTTGTTTTTTTACAACTTCGAGCTGGCTCATTTCCCGCATGATTTCATCTACCAGTGCATTGTTTTTGTTGTCGTTGGCAATCTTCATATCCGTCAGTTTCTGCCGCATTATCTCAAGTATCAGGCAGTTTTTGAATTCGAATACTACACGCGGTACCAGTTCAATCAGTCTGTCGGCATCCGCTTCAATTTTCTTTATCTTGGAATGGATTCTGCTCAACGTATATTTTTCCGATATCAGATCGGCTGTTATATTACTTATCTCGCTTTGTGAATGGTACAGGAAAAAACGTTGTACAGCAAAATTTTCCTGTTTATAATTGTTTTTATATTCCTCCAGCATCAATGAATGCAACGGGTTATTGAACACGAGTTTATCCTGTTCCAGTTCTTCCAGGATAAAAGCACCAACCATGACCGGTTGTTTCTTTTCTTCATCGGCATAATACAACACGGCATCGCCATATTTGATCAATACCTGTAAAATGCTTCGTTCCTGTTCTTCAAACTTTGAACCTGTGGTTCCTTTGGTATTCCTGTTGTTTGCGTCGTCTGCCGGCGGCGGGTTTGTTGCTTCTGTCTGCCTGCGGGTAGCAATCTTTTCCTGTTCGTTATTCTTTAGTTTGTTGATTTCGTAGTAAAGCATTTGCTCTTCCACATTCAGCAATGTACTGCATTCTTTTACGTATTCGCCACGGATAGCCGTATTGGGTATGATGGAAATGCTTCGTACAATATCCAGTACCAGGCCTGCACGTTTCACAGGGTCATTACCGGCATCCTTCAATAATAAATTAGTCTTGAACCGAATGAAATCCGAAGAGTTTTGTTGAACATACTCTATAAAATCGGATGCATTGTGTTTGCGTGCAAAGGAATCGGGGTCATCACCATCGGGCAGGAGCAGGACTTTTATGTTCAATCCTTCTTCCAGCAACAGATCAATTCCACGGATAGAGGCCTTGATACCGGCAGCATCACCATCATAAATCACGGTTACGTTTTCGGTAAAGCGGTGTATCAGCCTTATTTGCCCGGGGGTAAGGGAAGTGCCGGATGAAGCCACCACGTTTTCAATGCCGCTCTGGTGCATTGATATCACGTCGGTATATCCTTCCACCAGGAAGCAGCGGTCCTGTTTAACGATGGCTTGCTTGGCAAAATAAATTCCGTAGAGTTCGTTGCTTTTGTGGTATATTTCCGATTCAGGCGAGTTGACGTATTTCGCCATTTTATCGTCCTTTTTGAGGATACGTCCCCCGAAAGCCACAACTTTTCCTGAGAGGGTATGCACCGGAAACATCACCCTTCCCCGGAAGCGGTCGCCCAGGTAGTTGTTGTCACCTTCTATGGTCAACCCGGTTTTGACAAGGTATTCCTTGTTGTATCCGGCTTTCATGGCGGCCTGTGTAAAGGCATCCCGTTGTTCGAGGCTGTATCCGAGCTGGAACTTATTAATTATGTCGTCGCGGAAACCCCGTTCACGGAAATAACTCAGCCCGATGGATTTCCCGTCGATATGGTTGTGCAGGGTGTGCGCAAAGTGTTTCTGTGCAAAATCATTGACCAGCAACATGCTTTCCCGGTCGTTGCGAACCGCCATTTCTTCGGGCGAAAGCTCGCGTTCCTCCACATCAATGTGGTATTTCCGGGCCAGGTATTTCAGGGCCTCGTAGTACGAGATCTGCTCATGTTCCATGATGAAATGGACAGAATTGCCTCCTTTGCCACACCCGAAACATTTGAAAATACCCTTGGCCGGCGAAACGGTAAACGATCCTGTCTTTTCATTGTGGAAAGGACAAAGGCCAAGCAAGTTGACACCCCGTTTGCGGAGTGTCACAAAATCAGCGACAACATCCTGTATATGGGCTGCATCGGTAATCCGGTCTATTGTGGCTTGGTCGATCATGTTTGAGTTTCGGGTTGCGGGTTACATGCCTGTAAATGAGATGGCAGGCAAACGGGTAAACACAGGAAAAGAATGAATACAAAACTACAGTTTTTATTCTATAATTTGGTTAAGTGAATGTTTAAAATTTTCACTCACGATTTAAATTTATCGCGATGGAATAAATTCCATTGCTACAATTTATATTTATTACGATGGAATAAATTCCATTGCTACAATTTATATTTATTACGATGGAATAAATTCCATTGCTACAATTTATATTTATTACGATGGAATAAATTCCATTGCTACTATTTATATTTATTACGATGGAATAAATTCCATTGCTACAAGATCGTTCGTTCCTCCGGAACTTCCTGAATTGCATTTTGCAAATGCCGGAGGCATGACCGATATTGTTGCGCAAGGTTTTAACCTTGGGATTTTGAAGGTTGTGAAATTTAACTTGGGATTTTTGAAGATTATGAAATTTAACCTTGGGATTTTGAAGGTTGTGAAATTTAACCTTGGGGTTTCAAGATTTTGAATTTTAACCTTGGGATTTTGAAGATTGTTAAATTTAACCTTGATATATTATAAATTGGATATTAAATATTGTTTATGATTTAAATTTCGTCATTTGGTTATACTTTCGAGAGGGTTGGGTGGGGGTTGCGAGGGGGTTGCGAGGGGGTTGCGAGGGGGTTAGAAGGGATAAACCTCTCTAACCCCCCTCGCAACCCCCAGGAAATTCTTAATCAACCCCCTTTAAATATAAAACAGAAGTAGCCCGGTTTCAGGAAAAACTTTCTTGGTATTAACATAAAGTTGCTGTTTAGTCAAAAATTCCACCGATAAACGTCATTTTTTACACATTTATACCTGAACATTATTATACTTTTGTTCCATTAAACATATTATTCAATAAATAATCTAATACATGAAAAAACAATGAAAGAAGCAAAGCAACAAAAAAAGCTATTTTTCAATCGTTTGGTGATCTCATTTCTGGTAGCTGTTTTTAGCTTTGGTGCGCTAAGTGCTCAGGTTAAATCAATTTCAGGAGTTGTAAAAGACCCGTCAGGCGAAACAATTATCGGGGCATCCGTAATTGTAAAAGGTACCACCGCGGCAGTTATTACTGATGTGAATGGTTCCTATAAAATTAACGTTCCGGATAATGGAAAAGTTTTGGTTGTAACATACATTGGTATGGAAAAACAGGAAATTCCAATTAAAAGCAATGTAATTAATGTAACGCTGCAAAACAATGACAAGTCGCTCGACGAAGTAGTTGTTATTGGATACGGCACCCAGAAGAGAAAAGACTTAACAGGTTCAGTTTCGTCAGTGGGTGAAAAAGAATTGAGGGATATACCGGTAAACAGCGCTGCTGAAGCCATCACCGGGAAAATGCCGGGTGTACAGGTTACTACTACCGAAGGTTCACCGGATGCTGAAATTAAAATTCGTGTACGTGGAGGTGGGTCCATCACACAGAGTAATACACCGCTTTATATCGTAGATGGTTTTACAAAAGATGATATCAAAGATATTGCCCCATCCGAAATTCAAACCATAGACGTGTTGAAAGATGCTTCTTCTACCGCTATTTATGGTTCGCGTGGTGCAAACGGGGTAATTATTATTACTACCAAATCGGCACAGGCCGGAAAACTTACTATTTCGTACAATGGTTTTGTAGGGGTTAAGGAAGTTCCCCGTTTGTTGGATGTGCTGACTCCTACGCAATTTGCACAAAAGCAATACGAAAGATCTGTTTGGGATAATAAAGTGGCCACTGAATATGAAAATTATTTCGGAAGTTACGGTGACATTGATTTGTATAAATCGGTAAACAGCACCAACTGGCAAAATAAGACATTCGGCAATACAGGCATTACACAAAACCATACCCTTTCATTGGGTGGCGGTGGTAAAATGGTTAAATACAATGCCAGCTACAACCATATTTATGATAAAGCAATCATGTATATGTCGAACTATACACGTGATAATATCAGTCTGAAATTGAATATCACACCGGTTAACTGGCTTACGGTTGATTTGGCAGCCCGTTATGCAGGAACTACTGTAAACGGTCCGGGAGCAAATGACCAGACAGGTACTGAAAAATCAACATCCGACTCACGTGTTAAGAACGCTGTGATTTATACACCGATTCCGTTGAAGAATTTAACGACAGACAATGATGATGCTGAAGCAGCAGCAAGTCTCTATTCTCCTCTGGTAGCAACGAAGGATAACAACCGGTATCAGAAAAGTGATAATTTTAATGCGAATGGTGGAGTGACTATCAATTTATCCAAGTTCTGGAATTTCCGTTCCACCTTTGGATATACTGATGTAACAAAAGATGACAAGCGATATTTCGGATTAACATCTTATTATGTTGTCCAGGGAGGTGCCCTTAAAAGGGATAATGCAGCCGCACCGGCAACATTAATAACCAATACCAATACCTCAACCCTGCAAAACACAAACCTGCTTACCTTTAAGAAAGATAACATTTTCCAGGGTCATAATATTAACTTCATCCTGGGACAGGAAAGTTATATTAATTCTCAGGATTATATTACCAAGGATGTGGAAGCTTTTCCGAGAGCTTATATGTCGGCTGATGCATGGAGTCATCAGGCAGATGGTACCAGTGTTGCCAATAAACATACTTTTATGCCTGATTACAGGAAGTTCTCCTATTTCTCGCGGATAAATTACGAAATTAAAGACCGCTATTTAATAGCAGCTTCTGTACGTGCTGATGGTTCGAGTAAATTTCAGAAAAACCCATGGGGTATATTTCCTTCTGTTTCGGCAGGATGGAGAATTTCTGAAGAATCATTCCTGAAAGGTTCTGAAGGTTGGTTATCCAATTTAAAACTACGTGCAGGTTACGGGGAAGCCGGAAATGATAACATTCCAATCTCCATGTTTACCCGTAATTATCAATCTTCCTATTCCAGTTATATCCCGACTGACATGAACTCAACCATTTTTTCAGCAGGAACTACCCTTGCGAATCCGGATTTGAAATGGGAAACCACGGTAACCCGGAACGGAGGACTTGATTTTGGTTTCTTTAAAAACAGGATCAATGGATCTATCGAGGCTTATTCGAATACAACCTATGATGCCTTGTTATTACTGGCTATAAGCGGACCTTATGCGAATATATGGAAAAATGCAGCTTCAACCTCCAATACCGGAGTTGAGTTAAACCTGAATCTGGCAATTGTTCAGTCGAAAGACTTTAACCTGAACTTTGCATTCAATATCAGTGCAAACCAAAATAAAGTGCTTAAGTTAGGAGATAACCTGACTTCCCAGACTTTTAACGAAGCCTGGACAAGTGTATCTTCAGCATCAAACAGTTATACGGTATCTGTAGGACAACCCGTAGGTTTAATGTATGGTTATGTAAGCGATGGGATGTATAACGCAGATGATTTTATGTGGAATGGAAATAAATTCGTAGCAAATACAACTAAATACACAAACTACGATGCAACAACTAAAGTTTATTCGGATGCTGCCGGAAATAAACTGGTTGATAACAGTGCACTTGCCGGAGTTAACAGCTGGGGGCCGGGTGCCATGAAGTTAAAGGATTTGAATAATGATGGTAAAATTACGGAAGCAGACCGTACTCTTATTGGGAATGCAAATCCGAAACACTTTGGTGCTTTCTCTATTAATTCCAATTATAAAGGATTTGATATTGCTGCCAATTTCAACTGGGTATACGGGAATAACATATACAATGCCAATAAAATTGAGTTGACTTCGGAGTACAATTACCAATTCAGGAATATGCTTGCAATTACAGCAAATTCGTATACTACGATTGATGCGGCAACAGGAGTGCGGGTAACCGATGCAGCAACACTGACAGCCATGAATACAAATGCAACCATGTGGTCGCCTCCGACAGGACAATACGCCATCACTTCATGGGCTATTGAAGATGGATCGTTCCTGAGATTAAATAACCTGACAGTGGGATATACGTTGCCAAAACAACTGACAACAAAGTTTTATATCCAAAAACTCAGGGTGTATGCCACAGGATATAATCTGTTCATATTGACAAAATATACCGGTTATGATCCTGAAGTAGATACGCGACGCAGCACACCGGCAACACCGGGAGTTGATTATTCAGCGTATCCAAAAAGCAGGTCTTTCAATGTTGGAGTTAACATAACCTTCTAAAATCATACTATAATGAAAAAAATGAATATATTTAAAGTAGTTCTTGGGGTCGTCCTGTTCTCTTTATGCTCCTGTAATGATTTACTGGTAGTATCGAGTAAATCATTGCTCAGCGATGACCAGGTATTCACAAATCCTGATTCGACAAATGAAGCCATTTCAGCCATTTATGATATTTTTGGCCAAAACAATTCATACCGAAACCGCCTCTGGATACAGATGGCCGAAAATACCGACATTGAATACAGAGCAGGCTGGTCTTCGGGCGCACAGTTAAGTTCAATCAAATCGGATGATTATTTTGCACTGTATAATTCTTCTCCAACAGTGCCTGATGGATACAACAATGCGGGTGCCGATAACCCCTGGAACAGGATTTATCAGGGAGTTGAACGCTCAAATCTGGCCATAGCCGGTATCCGTAAATTCGGTAAACCAGCTGCAGGAAATGACATGGGACATTACCTGGGTGAAGCGTTAACCATGAGAGCCTTTTTCTACTACGACCTGATTAAATGGTGGGGAGATGTACCGGCCTGGTTTGAACCGATGAGCCAATCGACTGTTTATCTGGCAAAATCAAACCGTGATTCTATTTACAATCATATCATTGGCGATTTACAGGAAGCTACCACCTTGTTATACGGACCCAATACTGCCGTAACAAATACGACACACCGTTTGAGTAAAGATGCTGCCAGGGGTTTACTTGCCCGTGTTTGCCTGTCGGCAGCAGGATATTCCATGCGTCCACTGGGAGCCGGGGATGCAGAAATAAAAATCACTGCTTCCGATGCACGGCGTACAGAACTTTATAGTATTGCCCGTCAGGCTTGCAAGGATATTATTGCTGATGGGATTTACAAACTTGACCCAAGTTTTAAGAATATATTCTTTGAACAATGTCAGGATATTGCTACACACGGACGGGAAACTATCTGGCAGTTGCCTTACAAAATGGGGACACGTGGACGTATGGTCTATAATTTAGGATTACCCCGTGATGCTGATGGAAAGAATAATACAGTAACAATTGGCGGACAGTTTAAAGTGATGCCAAGTTTTTATTATGATTATAATGTAAACGATACCCGTCGTGACATAACTGTTGTACCTTATAAGGTACAGAAAAATGCTACATTGGGAGTCATGGAACAAAATGTTTCTTCCGGTATAACAGGTTTCAATATTGCAAAATGGAGAGCTGAATGGGTTAAAACACCAATCTCAGGGACAGATGATGGCGTATCGCCAATCGTATTACGGTATGCTGATGTGTTGCTAATGTTTGCTGAAGCCGATTTGTTCTTAAACGGAACTGAGGGAGCACAATACTTTAATATGGTACGTCGCAGGGCATTCAATCTGCCGGTCAATGCCACTTCACCAATTGATTTACCGCTTACACTGGACAATATCAAACTTGAAAGGGCGTATGAATTCTGTGGTGAAAATATCCGTAAATATGACCTGGAACGATGGGGTCAGCTCAAAGCAGGTATCGACCAGGCAGAAAATAACCTTAAGGCGTTACGTGATGCAACCGGCAACTATGCAACTGTACCTGCTACCATTTATTACAAATGGAATGTTGATAATACAATAACTCCAGGTGAGCGAGTACTGGTAGTTTATGGTTTGCAACGAGGAGAAAACGATGATAAGACCGTTACTGATGCTTCAGGTGGATGGACTAAGAAAAGCTGGACACAGGCAACAACCGGTACAGCACCAAATGTTGAAATGTATTTGAGCGATGGCTTTATTAGCCACATGTACTTCAATAATCCGGATAAACGTCAGCTATTGCCTATTATGAGCCAGATTATTACGACCAGTAATGGCATGTTGACAAATGATTATGGCTATTAATCTATAAAGTTGAACTCATAAAATACATACAAGAATGAAAAAAATAAAAAATATATCGATCATGGCATTCTTCGCTATCGTCTTTGCATTCGGAGCATTTACCTCCTGCAAGGATAATATCGACCTGCTGAGCCTTCCACATTTATTCAGGCCTGTTAATTTCAGTGCCTCTGTAAATAAAACAATTGCGACGATCTCCTGGGCGGCAGTTGACAGTGCAACGTCTTACAGACTACAGGTGAGCACCGATAGTTTGTTTGGCACCAGATTAATTGACACAACCACCACTAAACTTTCATATGTTAAGGAATTAGCCGGTGAAACAAAATTTTTCGCACGTATCCGGTCAAATGCCATGGATACTACCAAAAATTCCAAGTATAACAATAAGTTTTCGGATGGCACGTATTCATTTAAGACTCCAAAGGAAAATTTATTTTTAGGGTATGGGACCAGTACTAACACCGGTGCGCTATCCAGCGCTTATATGACCGATGTCAATACACTGGATGTGAAATGGACACCGGGATCGAATGTAACTCATCTGATACTTAAATCGGCCGATGGCAGTAAAAAGGATTCTGTTCTGGTTTCGGGTGCAGAATCAGTAGCAGGGGAGAAAATAGTTGCCGGCCTGGTCAATTCGACATGGTCTGTGAAAATCTACAACAAAACTATTCTTCGGGGTACTACATCCGGGGTTGTTGAAGGAGATATTATACTGCCTGCCGGAGGTGATCTGGTTGGGGCGTTAAACAATGCAACAGCAGGTCAGGTTATTGTTCTGGCTAAGGGAGCAATTTTCTCTATGGGAACAGCAACATACCGTTTTGGTAAAGATGTGAAAGTAAGAGGACTGTCTGCTTCTAACCGTCCTGTATTATGTATGACGTCAGGTGCTACTACCACTTCGAGTGCATTAGGATTTGTAGATGGTTCAGTTATGAATTATGTGAAATTTGAGAATATCGACTTTACAGGATACTGCGATAATGTATCTACAAATACTAAAATAGGATATTTATTTAATAACAGTGTCTTGACAACCGTAAAATCATTGTCGTTTACAAACTGTAACCTGCACAATTACGGGAACACCCCTATGCGTCTTCAGGGTGGTAAGAACCAGGTTATTGATTCACTTAGTTTTAATGGGTGTGTAATTAATGATATAGGATTTGCAAGTACATATGCCGTTGTGAATAGCAATAGCGCCGATCTATTCAATAATGTCAATTTTTCATATTGCACGGTTTATAATTTTAAAGGGTCATTGATTCTCAGGACAGGTCAAACGATGAGTTCAATAAATGTTTCGAATTGTACTATAAACCAGGGTATGCAGGATCCGGGGTCAGCACGGTATTTAATGGATTTGAATACAGCTGTTTTCAAAGCAAATAGTGGTGTTACTATCAAGAATTGTATATTCGGATCTTCCGGAGGAGCTTTGGGTGCAAATGGATTGAGATATACAACCGGTACAGTTATTACGAATACAGGCAGTTATTATACTTCTGATTACGTGGATGACCCAATCCCTCTTCCGGTTGGTGTAGCAAGTAGTTCTATCAAGACACCGATGACATTCTATTCAGGAGCTTCCACTTCATTGTGGAATAGCCCTGTGAACGGTATTTTCACGCTGAAAGATGCCTCTTTCAAAGGCAAAGGTGTAGCCGGAGACTTAAGGTGGTATTAATAGACTTAAGGTGGTATTAATAATAAAACATATCAGCGACAGCTGTCATACAAGGTTGCTGTCGCTGATATATTAAAAATTGAATTCGTACAGACATAGTGTTGTCAACCCTTTATTATTTCAACCCTTTGTTATTTTCAACCCATTCAAAATTCAACATATAGAAATGTATTTACTAAACAAAACGGCAAAACTAACAGGTATTTTAGTGTTGCTTTTCAGTTGTTCAACTGCCCGGGCAGCGAATAACTATGATTACCTTTACACCAATCTGCCTTTTTCAATGCCCAAAGTTGAAGTACCTGTTTTTAAAAACAATGTGGTTACTGTAACTGATTTTGGAGGATTAGGTGACGGGTATACACTTAACACAGAGGCATTCAAAAAGGCTATTTCGGCTCTATCTAAAATGGGAGGCGGTCAATTGACTGTTCCGGCAGGTGTATGGTTTACCGGACCAATTGAATTGGTGTCGAATATCAACCTGCATTTGGACAAAGGGGCTCTTATCCTTTTTTCACCGGACTTTACGTTGTATCCGTTGGTAAATACAATTTTCGAAGGACTGGCTACCCGTAGGTGCCAATCGCCTGTATCGGCTCGGAATGCCGTGAATGTTGCTATTACCGGTGAAGGTTCAATAAACGGATCAGGTGAAGCCTGGCGTCCTCTTAAAAAGGCTAAGGTAATCGATTCTTACTGGAAAAAAGTAATCAAATCGGGTGGTGTATTGAAAGATCCTACCTATTGGTTTCCCACAAAGGGTTCGTTGAAAGGCGAATCAATCAGTGATTCAAATGTACCCCGTGGAATAATGACAGATTCATCATGGCTTGAGGTCAAAGACTTCCTGCGGCCTGCCATGGTTAACTTTATCGAGTGCAGGAACGTGATGTTGCAAGGTGTCTTGTTCGAAAACTCTCCGAGTTGGAATATCCATCCCCTGCTGTGTACCAATGTGATCATCGACAACATCACTGTGCGTAATCCAAGCTATTCACAAAATGGCGATGGCATAGACGTGGAATCGTGTAAAAATGTGTTGATTGTAAAAAGCACATTCGATGTAGGTGATGATGCTATTTGTATTAAGTCGGGCAAAGATGAAGAAGGCCGCCTTCGTGCACGTCCTGCCGAAAACATTATTGTTGACAACTGCAAGGTGTTTAAAGGTCATGGCGGATTTGTAGTGGGAAGTGAAATGTCAGGAGGAGCGCGTAATATCTCTGTACGGAATTGTCAGTTTTTAGGTACCGATGTTGGGCTACGTTTCAAGAGTAACCGCGGACGTGGCGGATTGGTAGAAAATATCTATATCAGTGATATTTATATGTTTGATATTGCAACCGATTCATTCCTGTTCGATTTGTATTATACCGGGAAATCGGCTTCCGAATCATTGGATGATGGTGATACCACTCCGGTTGTAGTGCAAACCCCGCCTGTTACAAATGAAACGCCTTCATTCAGGAATATCTATGTATCGAATATTGTATCCAGAAATGCCCGTAGAGCTATGTTCTTTAACGGACTTCCGGAAATGAATATCTCCAACATTAATGTAGAGAATGCTATCATTACTTCCCAATACGGGGCAGTTATCTGTGAATCGGATGGCATTAAATTCAGGAATGTACATATTATTCAGCAAACAGGTCCGGCATTAACCCTTCAGAACGTAAAGAACTTTGATCTTAAAGGTTTCATTTATCCTGAAAACCTGCCGGAAGTAGTGAAGATAATTGGTAAATCGCAGAACATACAACTTCCTGCTTCTATTGAAAAAGATAAGATTGTTGGGATGAAATAAGTACAAGAAGGTTTTTTGAGAGTCATATGTAGAAGGTAGTAGGTAGTTGATGCCTGAATGCTGAAAATTTAAGCTTTTGCAGATTAACAAACAGATCATTAAATATCTATGATTACTTATATAGAAAGCCGGGTTGATTAAAATAATACGATGACTGATACTTATTAAACATGTAAGAAAGGTGGTTTTTCCACCTTTCTTCGTATCATAGACTCTAATATATCCAGTTAAAAAAACTATTG
>Ga0302213_1000216_pt1 | contig 36086 bp, 64 predicted proteins | sample II_Fen_N1_2_FD_194583 | JGI IMG/M metagenome (GOLD analysis project Ga0302213, IMG submission 194583) | Peat permafrost microbial communities from Stordalen Mire near Abisko, Sweden - II_Fen_N1_1 | ecosystem: Environmental > Terrestrial > Soil > Wetlands > Permafrost | place: Sweden: Abisko...
CAACAAGCGCAACTTACCAAAAAAGACGAGCTTATCGAACAACAAGCAACGGTGATTAAAAATCTTACCAAACGCATAGCGGAGTTAAAAGCTAAGCCTATAAAAAGGAGACGGAAGAATGACAACTAAAGAAGCAATACAAGCTATGCTTGATGGGAAAAAAGTAAGAGTTTGTGGGTGGGATACAAATTTTTATGTATATATTTCTAGCGATGGATATATTCGTGATAATCTTGAACATTTGTATAATTTTGAAAATACTTTAGGATGGGAAATATACGAAGAGCCAAAGCCTAAAGAAACGGTGACTATTGAAAAATGGTTATGCTGTGCCAAGGATGATATGTATTATGTTTTTGAAGCATCTTTGAGCCAAATAGAATATGCTTCACATAATAAAATAAAACTTCTTGACACATACGAGATAATACTATGATCTGTCCAGAATGTAAAAACATATACCCAGCACATTATAAAAAGTGCATTAAATGCAATGCAGAGTTAGTGAAAGAAAAGTTTGCACCGCAAGACACGGAAGAGCAAGAAGTTAAGGAGCTAATCACTCCTTTTGTGGAATTTACGCCTTTAGATGATTTTGGAGCATTGACAAATGAAATATAGTACAGAATTTTTATACGGCATAGACCCTAAAGACTTAGCAAACATGAGGTACTACGACGCGTTGCAAAAAGTAAGACAAGGCGCAATTGCACATAAGGAAAGGCTTATCAATAGTAAGCCATTACATGAGCTAACAAGCGAAGAGCAAGCTATGGTTGCATACCTAGAAAAGACGATCAAAGGTCGTGAATTTTTAATTGATGAAATGGAGTGAAAGATGTTTAAAAATGTTAAAAATTATTTGTATGCTTTTTGGTTAGGAGGTTCGTTAGCTTATGCAGATTTAACAATATCAAACTATAAATATTGGATTATTATAGTTCCTACACTTGTTTTAGTTTCTTTTTTAAATGAAAGGAAATAACAATGCTACAGAATAAGCCATTTAATGAGGCGTTTAGCTGGATTACTAATAGCGAGAGTCAGTTAATGGCTATTATGGATTTATTGGATACTACAGCGTGTAGAGATAAAAAGGGTGAAATGTTTAAGTTAGCAGATCAGATCGTGAGGGATATGTAAAATTTATAAAGGAGGAAAATATGCAATTATTTGGCGTAAGGAGTCTTTAATAAAAAGCCCTCCGATGAAAGAGGGCTAAAAGTGTAAGATGAAAGGACAATGTTATTATAGCATAAAAAATACTATTGTGTGTAATTTATGGTATAATAATAGAAAATGAAAGGCGTCAATCGTGGCTTTAACACCCAAGCAGGAACAGTTTTGCCTTGAATACTTAAAAGATGGTAACGCTTCACGTGCTTATCGTACAGCCTATAATGTAACAACTACCAAAGATACAACTATTAACGTACAAGCTTTAAAAATACTTAAAAACCCTAAGGTAGCTACAAGGATAAATGAATTAGGCGAGAAACACGCTAAAAAAAACGATGTAACAGCTGAACGTATTATAAAGGAACTTGCCGGCATTGCATTCTTTGATGTGCAAAATCTATATAACGATAATGGAACACTAAAGCAGATCACAGAACTTAGCAGCGAAGTTACAAGAGCTATTCACTCCACAAAACAACGCTTGGAAAAACAAGGCCCAGATCGTGAAGATTGGGCAGAGATTAAAGAGATCAGAACCCACGATAAATTAAAAGCCCTTGAATTACTAGGCAAAACTCTTGCTATGTTTACAGATAAGAACGAGATAAGTGGCTCATTATCCCTTAAAGACTTTGTGGAACTACGTAAAAAATGACAGACATTGAAATGCTTACTCGTTGGGCTGATAGCATTGAATTATTTGTATCAGAAGCTTTATGCCCTAAAAGAATAACCACTCAACAACTAGGAGTATTACAAGACATAGATCAAGGCGTTAAAGACATAGCTATTAAATCTGGGCACGGTACGGGAAAAACTACACTGCTTGCTTGGGTTATCTTGTGGGTTGGGATGTTTAAGTACGATGCGAAGATACCAGCAACTGCACCAACTGCACCACAATTAATAAAACTGCTCATACCTGAGGTAAGGAAGTGGAAAGACAGACTTCCACCTCAACTCTCAAATCAAATTACAATCAACAACGATGCAATAAAGTTTACAACAGGTAATGAATGCACTCCTAGGACCGCAAGAAAAGAAGCGCCAGAAGGATTACAAGGTTTTCACGCCTCTTACTTAACATGGATAGTTGATGAGGCTAGTGGTGTGCCTAATATAATCTTTGAGGTAATAGACGGTTCTTTAACTGGTGAAGACTATTTAAGGATTATGGCTGCCAATCCAACAAGAACAGAAGGATTTTTCTTTGATGCGTTTCACCGTAACAGTCAACTATGGAAAGTACACACATTTAACGCAGAAGAGTCTGAGAATGTATCTAAAGAATCAATAGAGCGTAAGAAGATACAGTATGGCGAAGATAGCGATGCGTATAGGGTAAGGGTTAAAGGGCAGTTCCCTCGTTCAAATAGTGATGCAGTAATTCCTTTACATGTAATAGAAGATGCAATTAATCGTGAAGAGTTTAATACCTTTGGTGCGGAAGTGTGGGCGGTAGATTATGCAGATGCTGGAGATGATAAAACAAAACTTGTTAAACGAAAAGGTAATTACTTCTATAAAGTTTTAGAATGTCCCGTAATCGGCTCTCATAGGCAAGTAGAAACAGCCAATTGGATAGCAAACCTTTACAATCTAGCAGAAGAAAAGCCTTTGGCTATTTTTGTGGATGCAATAGGCGAGGGTAGTGGCTTAGTGTCAGCGTTAAAGCAACCACACTATAAGAAGATACCAACCGTTGCAGTAAAAGGGTCAGAACAAGCAGATGACTTTGAAACATACGGAAATAAACGAGCAGAGTTATACTACAAATTAAAGTATGCCTTAGAAGATGAGGGCAAAATGTTTAATGATGATATGGCTATAGGTGAGTTGTCAGCACAAAGATTTATTATATCAGAACGCGGTAAGCTTATGATAGTTCCAAAGAAAGAAATTAAAGAAGTACTGGGGCGCTCACCTGATATAGCGGATGCAATGAGCCTTACTTGCGCCAAGGTGGTTTACGATAAATCAAAACACCAAACGTCATCGGAGCCACAACAAGTAGATTCATGGATGGGCGCCTAATTATGGTACAATACAAAAAAATACGAGGTATAGCATGGATATAATCGCAAAGCAAGAAATTGATATGCAAGAGGAAGGCGAAGAGGGATTTATTAAGTTAGCAAAAGAGCGCTCACTTATAGGCTCTAAATACTGGCAAAGAACCTATGACATATCAAGGGAAGATACAGCTTTCATTTATGGTCAGCAATGGGACGATAAAGCCTTAGAAGCCAGAAAAGGAAGACCAACACTAACCCTTAACAAGATGGGACAGTTTATTGATGGTCTAGTCGGAGATCAACGTCAAAATGTTCAACAAATAAAATGTATCCCATCTGGCAACTTTGACGGAACCGTAAAGAATACAACAGCTTCCAAAGATTATAAGATCTCGGAAGTGTACGAAGGCTTAATTAAAAACATTGAGCTTGTCAGTAATGCTTCATACCAGTACAAGACATCCTTTCAGCACGCAGTGGAAGGTGGTTTCGGTTGGCTTCGTGTCCTTACTGATTACGCAACAAATGACAGCTTCGATTTAGATTTAAAAATACAAGCAGTTCGCCATAGATACACAGTAATCATTGACCCTGATGCAGTAGAGCCAGATGCTAGTGATATGAACTGGGCTTTTATCTCTGAAAGGATGAGCCAAAATGAATTTAGAAAAAGATACCCAGATGGCAAAATAGCTGATCTTGAAAGAGTGACAGCAGATCATGTATCGTTTTGGGGTGTTGATGATACCGTAGTTGTGTCTGAATACTTTATGCGTAAGCCAATCACTAGAACTCTTTTAATGATGAGTAATAGCGAAACGTATTGGAAAGATGAAGTTAAAGACATATTAGATGAACTCGCAAGCAATGGAGTTACTGTTCTTAGAGAGCGCAAAGTTAAAACGTATAAAGTCCTTTGGCACAAAATGACAGCGGGCGGTATTTTAGAGGGACCTAAAGAATGGGTCGGTTCAACTATACCAATCGTGCCAGTATGGGGAAAAGAAGTAGATATCGAAGGCAAGCGTGAATTTCGTGGTTTAGTACATGACGCCAAAGACGCTCAACGTATGCACAATTATTGGATGAGCGCTGCCACCGAACGTGTGGCATTATCTCCCAAAGCTCCTTGGGTTGGTGCTGTTGAAAACTTTGAAGGGCACGAAGAAAAATGGAATACTGCAAACATTAAAAATTGGTCGTATCTTCCATATACCCCAACAGCTACAGGAGATAGACCACAGCAAACGCCGCCACCTCCAATGCCAGCGCAAGAGTTACAGATTGCAGCATTAAGTGAGCAAGGTATTAAATCTTCAATCGGTCGTTATGATGCAATGTTGGGCAACAGGAGTTCAGAGCAAAGCGGTATTGCTATCAACGCAAGAAAGCAACAAGGGGATAACGCTTCTTTTGTGTTTATTGACAATCTTAATTTAGCTATCCAACGCATAGGAAAAATTTTAATTGAAGCAATCCCAGCAGTTTATGATGGGAATAGGGTTATACGAATGCATTTTGCAGATGGCAACGGTGATTTTGTAGAGATCAATAAAACAATACGTGATGAGAAAAGTGGCAAAGACGTAGTTATTCACGATCTTGGTATGGGTAAATATGACGTAGCAATTACTACGGGACCACAATATGCAACACAACGCCAAGAAGCAGTTAACACTATGCTTGAAGCCGCAAGAGTAGTTCCAGCGATAGGACAAATTGCAGGGGATTTAATTGCTACAAACTTGGATATTCCAAATAGTGATGTGCTAGCCGAAAGACTTAAAAAAATGTTGCCACCTAACATGCTCACACCCGAAGAGCAGCAAGAAGTGGCAAAGAACTCTCCACCTCCACAACCACCTCAACCAACGCCCGAGGAAAACATAGCGCAGATTGAAATGCAAGGCACACAGTCTAAACAGCAATTCGATATACAAATGCAACAGTTAAAAATACAAGAGGCTAATATCAAACTAGAAACTTCAAAGATCGAAGCACAAGCAAAAATACAAGGAGCAATAAATGAATCGCAGAGTAAAGAGGGAACAAGCAAAGGCACTCATGAAGATGCAACGCAAGATACAGAACTCATTAAAAGCATTGTGCACGATCAAGTAGCACAAGCAATGGCTGAACTGATAGCGCAAAGCAGACAACAAGCAATGCAACAATCACCGCAAGAAGAAGCAATGGAGCCAGTACAGAACATGCAAGAGGAAAATATTGAAAAATAAATTAAATTTATGGTATAATAAACAAAACCACGACCTTTGAAAGGGGTACGCACATGGATGACAATTTTATTGTAGAGAGCAACAAGACACAACTAGAGGAAGTTATAGGAGCCGAAGCTAAAGAAGAAACTACAACTGAACCTTCGAGAAATGAGCCAGAAGTTAAAACCGAACTAGAGGCAGAAGCCAATGAAGAAGTTAAACCAAAAGGCAAATCTCGCGCGCAAAAACGTATTGAAACTCTTGTACAAGAAAAACACGATTTGGCAAGGCAACTAGAGGAAGCTAAAGCTAGCAAAGTAACACCTAGTAAGTCCGAGTTAAACCCTGATGATTTTGAAGATTACGATGATTACCTTGAAGCAGTAGAAAAGACAAAGTCTAAAGAGGTAACGAAAGAGACTAAGACTATCGATGACGGGCAATTAGTTGTAGATCAAGCTAAAGAAAACTTTGAAGATGCTCGTGAGAAGTATGAAGATTTTGATGATAAGGTAAATGCAATGCCTATTCTCACTATCGACATGTTACGAGTTCTTAATGATAGTGAAGACGCTGGTGAATTAGCGTATTACTTAGCAAATAATCCAAAAGAGGCTAGACAGTTGTCACAGTTATCTCTTGGAAAAATGGCGATCGAAATTGGCAAGTTGGAAATTAAAATGACTTTGCCTAAAGCTGAAAAGCCTATTGTTAAAAAAGTAACAACAGCTCCAGACCCAGTTGACCCAGTTGGTGGTGCAAACATGCCAGCTAGAAGACCAGAAGATGCAACTTCTCAAGCAGAATATGAAGCAATGAGATTAACCCAAACGTCTAACCGCAAAGGTTGGATTTAACCCTAGGAGAAATATATGCCTCAAACCAATGGTATTGGAGGTAAATTACTTACCTCCGACCTCATCCTTAAAGAAGCGATGTGGCAGTTTAAAAATAACCTTGTTGCGTGTAAACGAGTTTATCGTGATCTTGAAAAAAAAGTTGTCAATGGCGTAGGTAATAGCGTATCGGTTAAAAAACCTTTCCGTGTTAAATCTACGGAAGGCAGAACAATTGGTATTCAGCCAATGGTTGACAATACTGTTACGATTACAATCAATCGTCAAAGAAACGTAGGTCTTAAATGGACTATCCAAGATTTAACACTCTCTATTGAAGAGTTTAGTCAACGTTATATCCAACCAGCAGTAGGCGAAATTGCGACTCAAATGGAGCTTTCAGTATTTGATGCAGCACAATCAGCATATTTTATGACTGGTACGGTAGGCACTGATCTATCATACGGAACATTCGCGCTCACAAGAGCACAAATGAATGGAGTTGCTATCCCTGATGAAGGTACTGGCTTACGTTCAGCACTTATAAATGATATTGATGCCGCAAACATTTCAACTTCACTTGCTACTGTATTTGCTGGCGGTGGTAGTCTTGCAAAAGATGCTATTCAAAAAGGATACATGGGACCATTGAGTGGTATGGAGTTTTATTCATCTCCAATTGTACCTACTCATACTGTAGGCGCATACGCAGGTACTCCTTTAGCAGATGGTGCAACGGCTCAGACTGGCGCTTCAATTTTAACAAAAGGCTGGACTGGTTCGATTACGGGCTTGCTTAAAAAATACGACATTATCACTTTTGCTGGGGTGTATGAGATTAACCCTATCACTCGTCTAAGTACTGGCAGACTTCAAACTTTTGTTGTAACAGCAGACGTTAACTCCACAAGCGGTGCGGCTACAATTCCTATTAGCCCTTCAATTAATGACGGTACTTTAACTACTACCGATATTGAAGGTACAACAGTTTCACTTGCTGCATACCAAAACGTATCTGCTGCAGTTGCTAACAATGCAGTCGTAACCGTAATTGGAACAGCAGGTGGAATCTATCGCCAAAACTTTTACATGCACAAAAACGCTATTGCATTGTGTGTACCTCAATTAGAGTTGCCACGTTCAGCAGTTGTTGCGGAAAGAATTACAGACCCAGAGAGTGGCTTGTCTTTATCTCTAACAGAAGGATACACAATCGGAGATCACACAGAGACTACACGTCTTGATGCAGTATGGGGCGTCCAATTAATAAACCCAGAGTTAATCTTCAAACAATATACTGGCAAATTAAACTAGCCGTATGATAGTCTCCACTAAGGTGGGGATTATTCATATTACTTTTAAGGAGATATAATGAGTTATAGTAAAACAGCATTTTGGATGTATAACGTAGAAACTGGTGAAAGTAAATTATTTGAAAAAGAATCAGACTACGATGCTAACGAATGGACAGATAGCCCAGCAAAAACAAAACTTGCTGCTATTGACGCTGAGGAAGTAGATCGTATTTCGTTAAAGGAAGAAGCCACATCCCTAGGATTAGAGTTCCCATCAAACATTAAAACTGATAAACTGATTGCTATGATTGCAGTTGCTAAGGAATAAACATGCCATTAAAAAAAGGGAATGATTACAAAACTATTTCTTCTAATATTAAACAAGAAATAAAATCTGGAAAACCACAAAAGCAAGCTGTAGCAATTGCTATGAGCGTGGCTAAAAAAGTTAAAAAATAAGGAGATAAAAATGCTCTTATCCAAAACTATTGACGGAGCATTACGCCTCCTAGGTGTTCTTGCAGCTGGCGAAGAGGCAAGCCCTACAGAACATGAGGATGCGTTAGATAGACTTAACGGCATGATTGATGGATTTAATATCCAAAACTTTACCGTTTCTCACCTACAAGAAAAAGTTTATAGCCCACCTTCCATAGGCTGGACTTCTAAAGTAACAATAGGAACAGATATTAACAACACGTTTGTCGAAGTAGCACCTATGTCAGTTCAAGCAGCGTTCTTTCGTGATATTGCTGGCGTTGATTTTAAAATGACACCTATAGGAATAAATGAATGGGCGGATATGGTATGGAAAAATATCGTAGCCCCACCTTTAAAATACTATGAGAATTACTACGGTCACAACCTAGCGTTGCAGTTTGACACGGTACCTTATGCAAACTATACACTTCATTTGATTTGCAAACTGCCATACGTTGGAAACTATAAGCCTACAGATAACATTGACTGGGATTATGGTTTTGAAGAAATGTTGCGCTATCAACTAGCGGTCAGACTTGCGCCAGAATATGGGATGCAACTAAGGGCTGATATTGCAGCAGCAGCGCAAAACCTTATGCAAAACATTAAACGAAGAAATGCAGACAACAAAACTCTTATTGTAGATGACGGCTTGCAACAAGGCACTAGAAGATATGGATATTATGACATCATAAGTGGTGTTACAAGATGACAGTTCCTTTTGCAATTGCTACATCACAAGCACGTAATAATAAAGGCAACAATGAAACACTTGTTAATATGTATGCTGTGGTCATGCCTCCAAATTCAAAAGCTGGTGTAGTTTTACTCGGAACTCCGGGGTGGACTTTATATACAACAATTGAAAACCCACCTATTATAGGGATGTATTTTTTTAAAAATGATCTTTATATTGTAACAAAAACAGACTTCTACCAAATAAGACATTCTGATAATTTTATTACTAGAGTTGGTGATGTAGATTTTAACACAGTAGATAGTGTATCAATAGCAGATAATGGTATAAATATGGTTATTGTTGGTGGGGATGGTTATTATTCTGACGGCACTACTATTACAAAAATTACAGATGCCGCTTATTACCCGAGTGATACAGTAACTTTTCAAGACGGCTATTTAATTTTTAATAGATCAGGTACTAACCAATTCTTTTTATCAGGGTTATATGCATTAACTTTTGACCCATTAATGTATGCAAGCGCGGAAGGATCTCCCGATGTTATTAATGGTCTTATTTCTTTAAACCAAAAGCTTTATATTTTTGGCACACAATCAGTTGAGGTTTGGTATAACAGCGGGGATAGTTTATTTCCATTTGATCGCATACAAGGTTCTTTTTCATTACGAGGATGCATTAACTATAAAACTATAGCCGCTACAAATAACACCGCATACTGGGTAGGAAACGATAACGTAGTTTATATGATGCAAGGATACACACCTACACGCATAAGCACATCGGCTATTGAGTTCAGGTTAGGCACAAGAGGAACAAAAGACTTTAGAGCGTTTACATACAACGAAGAAGGCCATTATTTTTATGTTCTAACTATAGACGGGGACACAACACTAGCGTATGATATGCTAACTGGACTATGGCATACTAGAGAATCTTTAGGTAGCACTTGGGGTTTGCGTAATATGGGTATGGATGATCAAGGGAAATGGTATGGCGCAGATGTGGCGAGTGGAAACATTTACTATGTAGGCCTAGATTACCATACAGAAAATGGGCAAACAATTTTAAGGACAGCCGAAACATCACCATTTAGTAATGGAGTTGATTACTTTACCCTTAATAAATTTGAATTAGATATGGAAACTGGCAAGTCTCAACCAAACAAAGAAGACACAATTTCGTTATCATTTTCAGATGATGGAGGGTTCGAGTTTAAAAATGAGCACACCATATCTCTTGGAGCGCAAGGGGAGCGCAAAAAACGTATTATTTGGAGAAGACTTGGAAGACACAGAAACTTAACTTTAAGAGTTACTACTCGTTGTAATTCACAAGTTAATATTATCGCTGCTCATGCAGAACTATCATGACATTAAAAACATCACCATTAGATCAATCACCAGTAGCAACACAACTTGTGGATGGTGATGGAATAGCAACACAATCTTTAGCTTTCTTTTTTCAAAAACTTGTTAAGAGACTTGCTATAAATCAAGATAATTTTACAACTATTGAAACGCAATTAAATCAAGGAATAACTCAAAACATTGTAGTTATGGTTACGTCTACAACATCAAAAACTTTAGTATTTAAAGATGGGTTGCTAACGCAAATAATATGATATAATATATAAAATAGGAGTTACAATGAATACACTTGAACCATTTACACCAAACTTTGGAAGTGGAGTTACTGTTACCGCTTCTTCAACTTCCGCAAATATCACAGTACCTGAAAATGCTGAAAGTGTTTGTATTACAAATATTGGGGCAAACATTGCATATATTAAAACCGGTGTTTTAGTAGGGGCTACGGCTTCTATTGCAGATTACCCAATTTTACCATACGCCCAAGCAATCATTACTAAATCTTCCAGCCATGGATATTTTGCTTATATTTCAGCAGCAGGTACGTCATTGCACGTAATGATAGGCGAAGGATTTTAATATGATTAAGCAATTTACATTACCCGATGCAAATGCTGCCAATATGCAAGCTTCCGTTCTTGGGTCAGTATATCCAGTCCCCACAATTTCAGCACCAGCAAGTGGCGCAACTGGCGTATCAGTAACCCCAACATTGACAAGTTCGGAAGGGGTTGCATCATTATATACGCTAGCTAGAAGAGATACGTCAAATCAAACAGCAGTGGCTGTTAATACTGATTTAATTTTTAATGCAGTATCCGATAATGATATTCCATTAAATACTTCTACGGGTGTATTTACTCTTAAAGCAGGAGTGGAATATGAACTTACAGGTTGCCCAAATTTAACAACGTTTGATTTACCAACATCATACGCATATTTTAGATGGGTATTTGCTTCGGATAATTCAGCATTGCCATCAGGGCAATCGGGTAGCATAATTCCTTCTACATTTGCAAGCAACTCGGGGTCACAGCCAGTAGCTACAGCTACATACAGACCTATTGTAGATACTGATGTTAAACTAAGAGTATGGCAAGGTTCGGGCACATCAATATTGGCATTTGCTAACTCATGGGCGAGAGTAAGAACTACAGCAATAAAATATATTGATTATACTCAATCTGCTTCACGCTTTCAAGTTAGGTTACACAGCACAGGCGTAGTGGTATTTGATTCTGGTGAAGTAGTTCCATTAACGGCTACAGTATCACCAGCATTAACCGCATCTACTTTATACGATGTTAGAGTAATGCACAAAAGTATGGAAGGATTTTGGACAAAGTGGAGCACATGGCAATCATTCACAACGGCGTAAAAACCGAAAACAATTTACCACAGTTATTAATGTCTTATGAAAAAGACATTCAAAAAGCAGAGCAATTAATGTCTTTAATGCCACAAGTGGAAACTCCATCCTTCCACCATTTTACGGATGGGCTATATACTAGAGAAACACATATGCCAAAAGGTTGTTTTGCAATAGGTAAATGCCATAAATTCAGAGTAACAAATATTTTATTAAAAGGTAAAATAAGCGTTTTAATGGGAAATGATGTTGTCGAATATGAAGCTCCTTGTATTTTTACTTCGGAAGCTGGAATAAAAAAAGTTGCTTATTTTCACGAAGACACTATTTGGCTAAATTGCCATCCTACCAATGAAACAGATTTAGAAAAAATAGAAGAAGAGGTAATTATGAAAGATAAAGATAAGGAAATTACATGGCTTGGGTAGCAACGGCAATAGTTGGAGCAGCGGTGGTAGGTGGCGTAGCTTCCAATATGGCGGCTGGCAAACAAGCCAGTGCAGCTAATAACGCAGCAGGGCTACAAGCCCAAAGCGAAGCCGACTCTCTTGCTCTACAAAAACAAATGTTTGATAAGCAAGTAGAAATAAATCAACCTTGGCAAGATGCAGGGCTAAAAGCACTTGATAACTACGCAAGTAACCCAGCATTTAAATTTTCATACGATGACTTAACAGCAGACCCTTCTTATAAATTTAGACAGCAACAAGGCGTTAATGCTATGGATATGTCGGCAGCTTCAAAAGGTAAAATATTATCTGGCGCACAAGATAAAGCACTAGCTAATTATGGTCAAAATTTAGCAAGCGAAGAATATGGCAATGCATATAATAGATCGCTACAAACATATAACACAAATGCAAATACGCAATTAAATATTGCAAATTTGGGTAGAGGGGCTGCTGCGCAAACTTCGACCGCTGCTGGTAATTATTCAAATAACGCCGCCAATACTATGTCAAACTCTTCAAATTCTATAGCTAACTCACAAATTGCAGCGGGCAATGCATACGCAAGCGGAATAACTGGAACAGCAAACGCTGTTAACCAAGGCATAGGTAATGCATTGTATTACTATAAAAGCTAGGAGATAATATGGCTAATGAATTTGCAAACCAATACGGGATAAATTTAGGTGCTATTGATAATGCTATTTCTCAAAAGAAAACAGCAGAAGCAAATTTAGCATATAGAAATTTACAAAATAATGCCCTTCAAAGACAAGATACGAAAGAAGTAGCAGCCGACAAAGCAGAACAAGACTATATGCAAAATCCTCAAACAGCCGTAGCTGCCACAATAGCTCAAAAGATTCAATGGAATAATTTAAACGCTTCCGAAAGAGCAGATAAAACAGCAGCTATAAAAGAGCAGATAAACCAAAAAGGTATTGCAATCAATAATATTATGGGAATACAGGACCCGGAGCAACAAAAAGTAGCATTACAGCAAACAGTAGCTAAAATGTCTCCTGATGAACAAGCACAATTTTCACAAAAGTATGGAGCTAATCCTGACGAATGGCAACAGAACTTACCTCACGTTATGAATGATTTGATTGTAGCCGATGGGGGGGTGAAGCTATTAGAAGATCAAGCGAAAGCAAAAACACAACACGGGTATAAAATTGAAGAAATACAAACAAAAGAAGATGCAGAAGCAAAACAAAGAACTAACCAAAATGCATTTGCTGCAGGGCAAGGGAATTTAAATAGACAAAATGCTATGGATATTGCAAATATAAGAACAGATTCAAATGACGCTAGCAGAGAAGTAGCAAATGCCATTAGACAGCAAAGTGTTGATACTGCAAAACAAAGAGCATCTGATGAACTAAGCGCAAAACAAGAGCAACAAAAGCAAACAAGAATTAAAAATGTTGAAAGATATGTAGCCGATGTTCCAAACTTTGATAGTTTAAGCAGTGAAGACCAGGCAACAGCTAAACAGATATATATTGAAACTGGGAAAGTTCCAGATATAACATCTGAAGAAGGAAGTGTATCAAAGTTAACTGGTGGGAAAATAAGTTTAGGTAAAAACTATAAACTTAAAGGAAGCACTACAAATAACACCAATATGTCTAATACAACATCTCGACCACCGTTATCACAATTTTAAGGGGAAATAATGGCATTTGATTATTCTGGGGCTATAAGTGTGGGCTACACGCCAGATGAAATTGCTACAGAATTAAAAAATCGTGGCGTAGAGATGGATGTATCAGCTGCATTAAAGGCTGGGTATTCTGATGATGAAATAGCAAAAGAAATAGATAATAGATTTAATAGCAAAAGCTCTGTACCATCTCGACCTGCTGATTACGTTGAATACCAAGAAGAGCCAAAGCCTAAAGAGCAGCTAAAAGAAGAAGGCATTATCGATAAAATAGGTCATTTTGTGCAAATGCCTTCACAAGCCTTACAAGAGGCATTAAGCCGTAACCCTTCTGATACGGCAAGCGATGTAGTTAAGGGTGCCGCACAATCCAACCTAGTTAATAATGCTTTTTACGCTGGGGGGTTAGTACCAGCGGGCAATATAGCTACAAACATTTATAACCAAGCTACAGACAGCAACGCACAAAATCCAGTACAAACATACCGAGAAGATCAACAGCAACAAGCACGAGCTATTGAGCAAGAAGCAATTAAAAACGGTCAGCCTAGCGCATCATACGAATTAGGAAACATGATAGGTGATTACAATAACCTAGCGTTTGGGGCTGGTGGTGCTGGTGAAAAAATAGCTGCTGAAAACTTGGTTAAAGAATACGGACGAAAAGCAGTTGAAGGTGGTGTGATAGGTTCAGGTTTTGGAGCTGGTAAATCAGTAGGAATGGATGAACCGTTAAACACTAAAGACATTTTGGAAGGTGGCGCTACTCTTGCTATACTGAATCCTTTGCTACATGGCATCACTCAAAGCTATTCACGCGGGCTAAAAATTGCAGATGGAATGGGGCTTAAGGGTAATGAAGCTATAGACTTTGCAACACGCACAGCACAAGACGAGGCTATCGCTAAAACGTTCAATGAGCAAACTAAATCAATTGCAGATACGATAGATAAAAAGCTTGTAGATATGGGAGAAAAGCCTCAGTTTAAAACCGAGGAAGTAAAACCTATTTTGGATGCAGATGAATTAAATATAGCCAAAGATATAAGCAAAGAAAATAATATTCCTATAGAAGAAGCTACAAAAATAGTAGAAGAAGCCAAAAATACTAATACTAACGAAATTGATAAATCTTTAAATAAACAAGAATTACTAAAAGAAAATACTTTGCCACTGGAAGAACCAACAAGTAAAGGTGTTTCCGTTGACGAAGCACAAGAGCAAACTAAAAAGACTCTCGGGAAGCAGTTTGACAACTTAAAAGACGACATTAACATAGTCCAAAAGTACGAAGATTTACCACAAGACTTACAAGATCGTGGCGAGCAGTTTTCATCAGGCGGTAAAGTGCGTGGAGTATTTGACCCACAAGACGGTAAAGTCCACTTAATAGCAGATAGCATGGACGCGAAAGAAGTGCCAAGCGTTGTAGTGCATGAACTATTACACAAATCTATTGCTAACGGTTCAAAGCCTTTAGGAGAAGCACACGATACGTTTGTGCTACGCCTTAAACAGCTTAAGGATGAGCCTTTAGTTAAAGAGGCATTCCAATCAGTTAAAGACGCAGGGACTTTAGATAAACACGTCAATGAAGAAATGATGTCATATTTAGTAGAGAAATATCAAGCTGGTAAAGATATGTCTCCACGGTTGAAACATTTTATATCAGACGTAATAGACAAAGTAAAAGTATTTGCTTCCGAAACAGCGGTAAAATTAGGAGTAGATGCAAAATGGTTAGTATCTAAAATGAACGAAAAAGACATAGCTTCACTTTTAAAAGCTTCCGCAATAAAATATTCATTAAAAAGTGGAACTAAAAAAGACGTTATGTTTTCAAAAGCCAAAGAAACTATAAAAGAAATACCAAACTCAGACCAATCGAAACCAGTGCAGGAAGCTATTAAAAAAGCACTCAATAAAAACATGATTGAGGGAACACTAGACAAAGGCATTCAAAAGATTGTAGGCGGCGCAATGAAGTTAGCAGATGCAGTTACCGCACACAAAATAACCAAAGCCTATGATAAAGTAATGGATACTCAATTCATGGATAATATGTTCGGACATAAAATTTACAAAGCCATGGATTATATGGAACTTAGAGACACCACTTTGCAAAACATGAATAAATCCATGAGCAAAGCTATGGATATGCACAACCAGCTTAAAGACCTTAGCATGCAAGCACGTGAAGCAATGTATGACTATGCAACTGGCGATAAGTCAGTACAGCTTACGCCAGAGCTTAAAAAGGCTACGGACACCATGATAAACATGGTTGATGCTGCTGGTAAAAAACTTGTTGAAAATGGAACACTATCCAAAGAAGCTTATGAAGAATGGCAAGGACAATACTTACATAGAAAATATATCTCTAAGCTTAAAAACGCACAAGATATTTTATATAAAAGTGGTGGCGGATTCAAAACAGAAGAGATCAAGGCTAGAGGTAAAATATGGGAAGCTACAAAAGATGATCTTAAGACACTTGAAGACAATGGCGAGATTGGAAAAGTTTCAGAAGGTAAAATTGAAGCTACAGAATTACCAAATGGCAAAATATCATTAAGGCGAGATTGGACTAAAGAAGAGCGTGCAAAGATGGGAGAGATCAGAGATATAGCGTTTGCATTTCCTGAAACATACGGACGTCTTGCGATGCTTGCAGAACACGGAAAACTTTTAGCTTCTATCCCTGAAAAGTATATTGCTAAAGAAGGAAAGTTTACCGATAGCCAACTTAAAGACTTTGGGTATAAAAAGCTAGATGGAAAAAAGTTTGGGGCGTTAAACGGTCGTTGGGTTAGCAATACGATAGCAGATGACATTCACAGAACAGCTACAGAACTTAACGGTGATGAAACAATGAAAGCGTATAAAGAATACGTATCAATGCTTAAAGCAAGTCATACTATTTACAATACATCGTCACATGTTAACAATTTGCTATCCAACGTAGTAATGCAATTTACAGCAGGGCTTAACCCAGCTAAGGCTATAGTTTATGCAGTCCAAGGGGCAAGAACTTTAAAAGATGCAACAAGACTTCAAGAGTTAAACGCTAAAGAGTTAACAGGGTTATCTCATAATGAAACAAAAGAAATAGCAAAATTAAAAGCAGATAAGAATGTTTCTTTAATGGTTGAGGCGCAAGAGCTAGGGCTATTTGGGAGAAGCCAATTAAACTCTATCCTAAGAACTTATTTATCCCCATCGGTTGATGTTGGTGCTTCTGGGAAACTAGCAAAAGTTAAAGAAGGCTTTACTAAAGCATATGAGGGCGAAGATAATATGATGCGCTTTTCTGCTTTTAAACAGCTAAGAGAACAGGGTATGAGTGCTAAAGAAGCCGTAACTAAAATAAATAACGACATTGTCCCTGACTACTCTAAACCCATGAGTAAATACGCAAGAGTTTTAAGAGATAGCGGATTTGTACCTTTTATGTCATGGATATACTACTCTACTCCTATGATCGTTCGCCAATTAAAACAATCTCCTTCAAGGACAATAGCTTTAATGGCTGGAATTTATGCCATTGACAATGCGTTTGGAATTAATCCGTATGATGCTAAAGACATGCCACAAGATGGATTTGCAAAAGACAATATGGTAACAGGAAGAAATGGAAATAAGGTTGATGTAGCCAGGATATCTTCTATTCTTCCTCAATCACAATTATTATCGCCAGTAGATACAGTTAAAGGAATGCTTACCGGTGGTATTCCTCAAACAGCAGTTGCAGCGTTGTTTAATATGGACCTATATAATAATAGACCAGTAACACAAGCAAAAGGCGGAAAGGCTGTTTATCAATATAGCAAAAATTTAATTCAAAACGTTTTGCCTACTCCAGACGTTGCAGATCGTGCATATAACTTAGCAGAATCTCATATTCTACCAGCGAGAGTAAGAAAAAGTAACGAAGTCATTGAACCACGCACACCAACACAAGAGGCTTTGTCGTTTTTAGTAAATACCAAAACGTATGATAAAAGCAAACAAAGAGAAAAAGCTATAAATGATAAACTTAAAGATGAAAAATAATGCTATAATGGCAAATATTAAAGAGAGGTAAAAATGTCTGGTTTAATTTTTACAGATGCAAATTTTCAAGGTATTGGGAATGATGGGCTAGTAGTACCGTATGGAAAATTATACATTTACGATACTATTACAGGGCTATATTCTACAACATATCAAGATAGCGCCTTAACTGTTGCTAACACTAACCCAATTGTATTGTCTGCGTCTGGGAAAGCAAGAGTGTTTCTAAACTATGGGCAATATAATATAGAATTAAAAGATCAGTATGATGCCGTAGTTTGGACTTTAAACAATTATATATCCTCTATAATGGATAATCAGACCATAGTTGATGCGGCTGCGGCTACAGCAGTATACGCAACAAACGCTAAAGCTTCTGCTGACATTGCAACATCACAAGCAAATATTGCTATTACAAACGGAAATAACGCATTGGGCTATTCGTTAATATGTGCTGCTTACGCAAATATGTATTGGGCTGGTTTTAATGTTAACCAGGGTGACCTTATAGTGTCTTACTCTGACGGTGCAACGTCTTTGCCTTCTTTGATAGATGGCGATTTTATAATAAATTACTAGGAGAATAAATGCCTACTTTAAATTTAGGTCGTGTTGGGTTTGTAAATAAAGGCGCTTATGTTGATGCGACTACTTTAGCGCCTCATAAAGTTAACGACATTGTTCAATTAAATAGTGTCACGTATGCGTGTATTCAATACCACGAAACGGCACATTTGCCAACCGACACCCTATATTGGCAAAAATGGACGGATTATGGCATCCATTCCGTATCTGACATTTCATCTTCCGTAACCGCTTCGGCAGATTCACAATATGTAAATTATTTTGCTGGGCCTGCTGGTGTAAGCACTGGCGTAATGTCGTTAAAACTTACTGGTTTAGTTGCAGCAACTGCTTCTAATATTTGCAACGAGTATTTTGAAATTACTATTACGCAAGACGATCAAGATTTAACTCTTGGAACAAACCCACCATCATATAAATTTATGATTAAAGGAGATATGAAAAACGGAATTTGGTACAATGCCCAAGCAGCGACACTAGGAGCTTCAATAGTGTCACCAATTAACGTTAGGTTTACGAGAAACGCAACAGACGCATTTATTGAAATTGGAGAAACTACCTCCACATGGAATTACCCTATTATTGAAGTTTCAAATCTTATCAATAATAACACTATTTCATACACGCCTATTTTTCTAGCTTCAATAAATGGTGCTCTGCTAGGCACTACGTCTGACTTTATTATTTCAGCAACTCCTTATTACGAAGAAACAAAAGGTATAGATATTGCAAGTGCTTCGACAATTACAATTGGAACTGCAGGGCAAGGGAATTTAAGGCACATTACGGGAACCACCACCATAACAAGCTTTGGAAATGCCATAGCAGGGACAAATAGAAAACTTGTATTTGACGGAATTTTAACATTAACACACAATGCCACTTCTTTAATTTTACCAGATGGAGCAAATATAACAACAGCTGTTGGAGATAGTGCAGAATTTGTTTGTGATAGCACAAACAATTGGAAGCTACTTAGATACACAAAAGCGGCTACTTCAGTAGTAGATGGTTTTTGTGTATGCACATTTTCAAACCTTAAAGCTTCTGCAAATGGAACAAGCTCTAGCATATCCTTTACAGCAGATGAAATTGTTGTGGAAAATGCAACAAACACTTATAAAACATTAAGATCAGTTTCTTTAACAATAGCAGGCACAAGCGTCGGTGCTAACGGTATAGATACAGGTACCATTTCTCTTTCCACATGGTATTCATTATGGGTGATTTGGAACGGTACAACTACTGCAGGGCTTATGAGTTTAAGCGCAACAGCTCCAACTTTACCAAGTGGCTATACTTACAAAGCTCGCGTAGGTTGGATTAGAACCGACGGAACAGCAAACAAATATCCTTTGGGGTTTACGCAAATAGGTAGAAGAGTTCAGTATAAAGTAACTTCAGGGTCTAATGTTTTAAATGCTCCAATAATATCTGCAGGGGCAAATGGTAATCCAATTACCCCCACATGGACTGCCGTTAGTATTTCTTCTGTTATTCCTATTACTGCAAATACAGCCAATGGAATTATACACAATGATACAGCATCAGGGGTAACAATTATTGCCCCAAATAATCAATATGGCTCTATTGTATCAACTTCTAATCCGCCAATAGCATCCACCGCATATGGAAGTGCTGGCGCTATTACTGTTCCATTTAATTTGGTTTTAGAAAGTACAAATATTTATATAGCAGCGACCGGGGCTTCAAGTGTAGTTGCTATTTTAGGGTGGGAGGATTCACTATGAGTTATGCAGTAAGAAAAGACGCTTTGGGTTGGAGAGCAGTCGGAAGTAGCGCAGATGTGTTAGATACAGAAATATTTAGTGCAACTGTGCCTATTTTAACACCAACAGCAGAACAAATAGATTCTGAAAAAAAATCTCAGCTTCAAAAATATTGGGATGGTTTAGAGATTACTATAAATGATAAAACATTTTTAGGAAATCAAAACAACTGCACGCTAATGGAACTTAAAAAAGCCACTTTAATGGATGCAGAGCAAACAACATTCCCTGCAAAATATGGTTTTGTGGACACAGACAAAATAGAGCTTCAGCAAGTTTTAAATAAAATATCTGTGCTTCTTGATGCCAAAAAAATAGAAATTTGGGGGGCTCAATGAAAATTTTAGCACTAAAAGAAATACCATCAATATTAAAACTTGGTTGGCAATATGACACAGAATTTACGGAAGAAATTAAAAAAATATTTGTTCAAAATGGATTTGCTTCGGAAGTAACAAGCGACAATTATCCAAAAGGCATTGATACATACGAACCTAAATCATATGGTAAAAGTATGTTTGTTTTTAAATCAAACTCAGCCTACAAATCAAATTGCATAACCTCTGACACGTGGATATTAAGCGAGTGGGATTTAGCCCTACAAGGCGCATAATGTTTACAATTTTAAATCGATTACGTGGAACAGTAGGGGCATGGAGCAAGTTTAATGGCTTGCTACTTGCATATATAATATACGCCCTTACATGCAACCACTATGTAGCTTTAAGAGTAGGAATTGGTTATCAGACTGCAAAACTATGGGATTTTAAATATATGCACTTAGGATGGGAGCATCAAGATGTATGGTATAGATTATTTCAAGACGTTGTGATAATTAGTTTATTGTTTATGCTATAATTAGAAAAACATAAGGGTTTTTATGGATTTAGAAAGTTTTGTCAGAGATGAATTTGCAAGGTTTAGCATAAAAATTACAAGCCTTGATGTAAAAGTTTCTGACATAGACAAAAAAGTACAGTACATAAACATTTTAGAGGAACGTCAAAAAAACGATAGAGCGTTTATGGAAAAACTAGACAAAACAGTTGATGACTTAAATGTCACAATGGATAAATTAAATATAACTTTAGCCACAATGAGCGGTGAGAAAAAGGGGTCGTGGACAATTATAGGCTTAGTATGGACGGTTATTGTCTCAATAACTTTAGCCGCTGCTTCAATGGTTGTAAAGCAAAATTCAGATATTTCCGTACTACAAGAAAAGGCAAAAGATGATAGAACAAATAAATAGCGCACTTTTAGCAGAACATATTTTGCTTTTAGCAGTAAAAATAGCAATTGTTTACGTACTGTTTTTTCAAATAAAAGTAGAAAAATCACCAAAAATTAAAACCATTAGAATGGCTATTTATAAAGTAGGGTATAGAGCTATGCTAACATGGTCTATATTTTATTCAATAGTTCAAATATGTTTTATTTCAATATTTTTCGTAAACGTTGATGTTTGGTGGTATGAAGCATTATCGGTAGCAGATCAATTAATTACGTCTTTATTTTTATTATATTATATTATTGTAAAGGAGGAATAGCATGGCAAAAGGCAGAGAAACTGGCGGAACACGTGGCGGCGGTAAAAAAAAATAGAGGGGTAAAACCCTCTTTTAAGGATTAAAAAAATGATTGAAAATATAAAAAGAATGTGGGTTGAGCTTACTATAACTTTCTTGGTAACAGTTCTTTTTTTAACGCATGGTTATGAAGGCGTTCCAAACGCTACGCAACTTGTATTACTTAAAATAAACCTTGTAAGTATGGGTTTGTTACACGCTCACGTAGCTGGAAAATTGATTTTTAAAGGAAAACTTGATTGGCAAGTTCCTTGGGAAATGTCATCAACAGCTCATTTAATAAGAGGAGCATTGTATGTTACGATTCCTTTTATGTACGCTATTGGCGGTTAATACCTTTGCCCTAGATCGTTGTGCGTCTTATGTACAGGAGGTAAGACGCGCGCACTTTGCGGTGTTTGGAGTGGACTATCCGTATCAGTACGGTGTCGCTCAATTAAAAGAAGAATCAAATTGTAGAGATATTTTAAGCAATGATGGGTATGGGTCAGAAGGTGTAGCTCAGATTACCATGAGTATGTGGGCGAAAACACTTAAAGAAAACGGAATTGAAGAAGTAAGAACTACGCGTAATAATTTAAGAGCCCAAGCGTTCATTATGAAACAAAACTACAACGAAAAATATCCTCTTTGGGTGATGTACCAACGGTACAATGCAGGGTATTATGTCATGTGGGAAATTCAAAGAGCAGGTATTGCAGATTGGAATAAGGCGTATGATACATGTATAGACTACTATTATCGAAAGAAAAATGGTGAAAAATTAGAACATGCGCGCGGAGATTCAAAGTTTAATTTAAAAAGTGGCGTACAATACCGATCAAACTGCGATATAAATTACGAATATAGTCAAAAGATTTTTAAAACAGGAAAGGAGTATTCGAATGTGGGCAGTCCTAAGTTTATTTACTGGTAGTTCTAAATGGATATACATTGCACTGGTTGCTCTTTCATTAGCTTTTATAGGTTTATCTACACTCTCTATCTCTTTTTATGCTGATAGAGCTTCTTTAGCGCTACAGAGCAAACTACAAGGCGATGAAATTACTAAGCTAACATCTGATAACAAAGAATTGCTAAAACAAGTATCAGAAAAACGAAAAGAGATTGATTTAGTAAACGAGATAGCTAAACAAAATGCTATCGACAAAGAAAAAAATATGCAGATTGTCAAAGCTGAAAAAACAGAAATTGAGGCAAGATATAAAAATCTTAGAGACTCATTAAACAACTGGCAAGGAGATAAAAATGCGACAAGTTGTCAAAACGCTGTTAATTTTGTTAATAGTATTAGCCGTTAGTGGGTGCGGAATAGATCAGCCAAATACGCCAACCGATCAATACATAAGCGTTCAACAAAAGTGTATTCCTGATATTAAACCTCAACCTGACATATATTACCAAACTTTTCAAGCTGGACAAGAAGAGTCTATGGTTAAATGGTTGTGGAGTGAATTACTAAAATTTAAAGAAGATGGTGAAAAAGTTAGAGCAGAAGTAAAAAAATGCCAATAAGGAAACAATATGGAAAATTTAATATCAATACTTTTTTACTCACGAGAAATTGCACACAGAGAGCATTTAAAGACAACAAGTTTTGCACAGCATAAAGCATTAAATGAGTTTTACGATGGCATTATAGACCTAGCAGATAGTATTTCGGAGGCATATCAAGGTCGTAACGGAATTATGAAGTACATACCTTTTGCTGTGTTTAAAGTAGATGGTGCTAAAAATTGCGATAAGATAAAATTTTTGTTAAAAAAAGTTGAAGAAGAAAGATGCAAGTTGGATAAAAAAGATACAGCTATTCAAAACATTATCGATGAGATTGTTGGGCTGTATCTTTCTACTATTTACAAGCTAGAATTTCTTTCTTAGCCTAATTTTGAATTACTTTGGCTACTGTGTTTACATCGTCGTTAAATAGATAACATAGTATCCAAAAGTCGTTCATTAGTTAGCCTTATTATTATCAATCCAATCGCATGAGCGACACAATAACTCATATCCTAAATTATGGCTTCCGTTCTCAAAAGCGTACATAGTATTTGAGCTTATCTTTGCTTCCTTGCATAGTCTTTGACGTGTAGCAATGATTGAGCCATGCACCCATCTACCGTCTTTATATCCTCGCTCACTTTTCGCGTAAATCTCTTTTAACTCTGCTCTAAGTTGTGCGTCTGTTTTTTGTACTGCGTTCAATTAATTGTACTTAATTTGATGTAGCAACAATATAAAGCAAAATCAAAGAAATAATAGTGTCGCATAAAATATACAAATTTGTACGCTCTGTTTTTGTAAATAACCATTTTTTAATATTTTGCATTTTATATCCTTATTCTTTTCAGTTATTATACTATTTTTTTATAAATAAGTAAGGGGGTGACGTTAAATTATATTAATATTGCATAATCAATCAACTTTAACGCAAAACGTGTTAAAATTAAGCTATGTTAAAGTTATATGGGTATATAATAACGGTATTAAAACGAAAGGGGAAAAGATGATAAGCGCAAAGATAATGACAGAAAAAGAAGCTAGAAGCTATATAGGTGTTAAATATGAAGTTCAAGGGAAAAGAAAAGATATTTATACAGTGACAGAAGTTTATTCTATTTATAATAGTAAAAATGAATTGGTATCTTTTATGTTTCAAAGCGAGCATACTTTTTTAGGTCAAAATTTAGTTAATAGTGACATAGCATTATCAAGTATTAAAAGAGGAATTATAAAGGAGAGTCATGAGTCGTAAACAATCACCCTCAATGCTATTGCTAGACCAACATCGGCAAGAGATAGAGGCATTACTAAATAACAAAGCTAGTGTAGCGTTACTGGTGCGGACGTTTGGAACTTCTGCTAACACGATGAAAAAGTATATTAAAAGTTTAAAAGGCGGAAAAGATGAGCGAAGTTAAACAAAAAACACCATTCCAAAAATTAAGCGAACCGTTAGACGTGCAAGATATTGAGTTTCGTATTGGTAACACAAGCCAAGGAAGTGGTTTTAGCCTCTTAGCGTATAAGACCGCAAGAGTTGACACTAAACGTCTTAACGATGTTTTTGGTGCTGGGTGGACTAATCGTTTTTACTACGATGATAAAAGCCTTTTATGTTGTGAAATTTCTATTTACGTTCACGATCTTAAACAATGGGTTGGGCGCACAGATGTTGGAACTGAAAGCCAGACAGAAAAAGAAAAAGGCTCATATTCAGATGCGTTTAAACGTGCTGGTTTTAAATGGGGTATCGGAGCTGAATTATACGACTTTCCTTTTATGTGGGTTAAGTGGGATAATTGGGATGATCGGGGTGGAAAAAAATACCCTAAGTTTATGGCTGGAAACATTAAAGTCGAAGAATACTTACTACAAGATGGTGAAGTTAAAAAACTTAAATTAACTTACGATAGTAAAGTAATTTACGAAATTGGCAAGAATGTAAAAGTTGAAGAAGAAAAAAAAGAAAAACCAGTTTTAACAGAAGAAGAAATGCAAAATAGAGTTTTGGAAATTGAGTCTTTAATTACTAAAAGCAACTCCGATAAACAAAAGTTTTTATTATTTTTTAAAGTAAAAACAATCGAAGATCTTCCATATGAAGATGCACTTAACGCTTTAAAATCAAAAATAGAGAAGGCAAACAATGGAACGAATTAACGTTGAGCAAGGCTCACAAGAGTGGCATGATCTTAGAGCCAAGTATTATAAAACAGCTTCAAGAACGCCAATTGTTTTGGGGCTATCTCCTTTTTCAAAAAATGAAGATTTAGCCAAAGAGCTTAAACATGGTATTAAGCCTTACTATAACAACGCTATGAGGCGTGGAAACGAATTAGAACCTATGGTAAGGGAATTAGCCAATAAGCATTTCAATGATGTTTTTGAGCCTGCAGTGGGCATTAATGCTGACTTTTTAGCTTCTCTGGATGGTATCAACTTTGACGGTGATACAATTATAGAAATTAAAGTAAGCGAAAAAACGTATAATGAGATCAAAGATGGAATTGTTCCGCCATATTATAAAGCTCAAATACTTCACCAGCTTTTTGTTTTTGAAGCTAAAGCGGCTTATCTAGTTGCATATAGCGAGATCAATAACGATATTGCAGTTAGTGTCCCGATCAATGATGACTCAGTTTGGTTTTGGGACATGCTTAATGCTTGGCACCAATTTGATAAGTTTATGGAAAACTACGAACTGCCTACCCAGCAAGAAATGACAGATAAAGAATGGAAGCGCATTTGCTCTAAGCTTATTAAAATTAATGAAAAAAAGAAAAAGATTGAAGCCGAAGAAAAGCAATATAAGGAACAATTAATTGAGCTTTCAAAAGGAGTTAAGTCTATTGGTTGTGGTGTTATGGTTTATCCTATAAATAAAAATAGCATTGACTATAAAAAGTTAATTCAAGATAAAAAAATAGATGTCGAACCATATCAAACAAAAAGCACATCATGGGGCGTTAAAATACAATGAAACGAAGCTACGAGCAGTTAAAACTATACCATGGGTATATCAACCAACTGCGACAAGCGAACGAAATAACCGTAAACTTAGACGGTCAAGTTATGCAATTTAGATTTAGCGTGGTAAAAAATCCTCGCTATCTTCTAAAAGCTTTAGATTTAGAGTTGCCGACTACTAACAATAAGTTTCCGTTGGAGTCGGCTAATAAAAACGAGTTTCATAAAACGGACATGACAGATTTAACCCATCATATAAGCTTTTTAAGAGAGCTTTTGTGGGATAATAAAATCATTCCTTTTAATGAAGCTGAATTATATAAGGATTAAAAAATGGATGACTTTAAAAGCTATATTTATGATGAATTTATAAGAGATATAGAAGATAAAATACAAGACGTAGATAATTATATTAATATTTCTCAATTAACTGACGAACAAAAAAATAGTTTAAGAGATTATTTCAAATTAGAATTAAAACAAATTATGATTAACGAAGGATTTTAAAATGGCATTACCAACAGTTTCAATTTTTGGAACGATCAGCAAAATTGAGTTAAAGTACACACAAGCAGGTAAGGCAATATGCTCATATCAAATTGAGTGTAGCGAAAAAAATCAAAAAAACGAATGGGAAAATTTGTATCTTAAAGGTGCTTCGCTTGAAAAACAAGCCGAGTTTATTAACCAGTATTTCAAAGATGGTGACGTATGTATTGCTACTGGCAAACTTGTAACAAAAAATTACACGAAGCAAGACGGCTCAAAAGTTTATGAAGTGCAACTAAAGTTTCCACAGATTCAATTTGCTCCAAAAAGCAAAAATGCACAAGAAGATCAAGGCGCACCTCAACCTAAACAGCCTAAGCCACAAGCGCAAAACAATTATCAAAGTAACGACATTCCAGAGTTTGACATTGACGAATCGGAGATACCATTTTGATAATAATTATCAATAAGTAAAACAATGGCTAAACAAAAACAAGAAGCAACTAAGCCACGTTTTCACGTTTATTGTCACGAGTGTAAAAACTCGTTTGACGTGGACGTGGTTTTTTACGTGTGCGAGTGTAAAGGCGTTGCGCTTACTATAACAGATCACGACAAGCTTACGAGTAGATATTTTTTAAATGGAGTTAAAAAGTGAAAAACAAAAAATGCAATTCATGCGGTGAGATATTTACTCCTGACCGACCATTCCAAACTACGTGTAACTATAATTGCGCTTTAGATTATGCACGGTTAAAAGCTAAGCAAAAATTAACCAAAGACAAAAATAAAGCAGTTAAACAATTAAAGGACAATGACGTATCAGTTTTAAAGCGTCTAGCACAAACGATAGTAAACAAATACATACGGGAGAGAGATAATCTACTCCCTTGTGTGTCGTGTGGCTTTATGCCTCATTATGATAAAAAAGGTAAGTATATTATTAGGCAATGGCATGCAGGTCATTATATGCCGATGGGCAATAATAGTTCTATCCGATACAACGAAGACAATATTCACAAGCAATGCTCAATTTGCAATAACCATAAAAGCGGTAATTTAGTTCAATATCGTAAAAAGCTTATTAACCGAATAGGTCTTGAAAAAGTTGAATGGCTTGAAAGTCAAAAAGAGCTTAAAAAATGGAGCGTTGAAGAATTAAAAGATATTATTAAAATTTATAGGCAAAAATTAAAAGAAATGTGATATAATTTTGTTAACGAACGGCAGTTGAACCTTATTTAGCTGATACTGCCTTTTTTAAAATTGCAACTCTAAAAAGAAGTAGTTAGCACTTGACGGTCTCTCTCTACTTCTTTTTAGAGTTGCTAATTAGAGAGACCGTCAATCCCTCACAAAACAATTCCCAACTACTTAAAAGACTGACAATCGCAAAGGTTGAATGTATGTCACAAAACAACAGCATTTTAGAATACCTAAAACAAGGTAATTCCATAACAGCTTTAGAGGCTTTAAAATCGTTTCAATGTATGAGATTAGCTTCACGCATGAACGATATTAAAAACATGGGCTACGAAGTATGCTCACAAATGGTAGAAATTTCTAGCGGTAAACGTGTTGCTTCTTATTGGTTAAGAAGTGTGAAATGAAAAAACTTACATATAAACAAGCCAGTAAAATAATTAATAGCTTCGGAGGATTTGAAAAATTTGTTGAACTAAAGTTAAGTGAATTAAATATTAAAAAAAAATGTTTAGAAGACTTATTAATGGATGAAGTTCCAGAATATGTTTTTATAAATTCTATAATTAACATTGTTGGGATAAATTATAAATTAAAAAAAATAGATGATGATATTTTATTTTTTAACAACCTATTAAAAAAATAACAATGAAAAAACTAATAGACACTTCATAAAATTTACGCTATAATCAAAATAAGCTTTTAACAAGTAGCATTACTCTTTGGTCGGACGGTGCTACTTTTTAAGACGCTTGAGTGAAAGTCCGACCGCACACTCTCACTAAATACAATCCTCTTAAAACCAATTAGCGGTATCGAAAGGTACAAAATGTTTGCTTGCATAGATAGGAAATTAGATCAGAGAAGGCTTTATTTTTCTATTGATAAATTACTAAGAATTAGTGATGATAAAAAAATTGGTGGAATATATGTAATTTTTAAAGATGACATATGTTTATATGTTGGACAATCTAAAAATATAGCTAGCAGATTATCGACTCATTTATGTGGAAAATATAAAAATGTTGACAAAATTTTAATATTTGAAGGGTATGAAGAAATAGAGGACTTAATACCGTCCGAAAAATGTGCTATTCAAATATTTAAACCAATTGAAAACATATTGGCTGATTATACTGAAAAAATAAACATGAAAAATATTATTTTTCAATTACATGATTTTTTATTAGGTGCTCCGCTATTTGAAGATTACCAATTGATAATAAATGACAGTAATATCTTAATTTTTGATATTAATTTTAGTCTTGATTTAATAGACGAAAACAATAATAAAATACTTTCAAATGTTAAAAATGCGATTTTAGATGGTCGCTTATCATGAGTATTAAATTTATGAACAGAGTATGGACAGATGAAAATTTAGAGCCTACCCAAAAATTAGTTTTACTGGCTATTTGTGACAATGCAAATGATGAGGGTTTATGCTACCCATCTATTGATACTATTCAGCACAAAACAAGTCTTTCAAGACCAACTGTTATAAAAATAATTAATAAACTTGAAGAATTGCATATGCTTACAAAAACACAGAGGGCGAAAAAAAATGGTGGTAGATATTCTTCTTTATATTTAGTTTTTCCTGCAGAAACTTTTGAATTTTTAGATAGTGAATTTAAAGAAAAAATGAGCCAAAGTAAAACGGCTTTACTATATACCCAAAGTAAAGTGGGTTTACCACAAAACGACACCCAAAGTAAAGTGACTTTACCTAAACCATTACTTTCTTTATTTAATCATCACTTATTTATAGAATTATCTAATAAAGAAAGGGATTTATTTTTAGAATATATTTCTTTAAGAAAAACGCTTAAGTTAAAAACAACTATGCAGATACAAAATAGGCTACTTGAAAAGTATTTTGAGTTTGGAAGAAATATAGAAGTTATTGAAAAAGCAATAATTTCAAATTGGAGAGATTTTTACCAACCACCTTCTTGCAAGCCTACATACAAAAAGTCTTTAGCCGAAAGAAACCGTGAAGCGATGGACGAGTACGAACGAATAGCAAAGTATGGAAATGATATTATTACAGGAGAAATTGAATGAAACCAATACTATTTAACACAGAGATGGTGAGAGCTATTTTAGATGGAAGAAAGACACAGACTAGACGAGTTTTTACAAAAAAACAAGTTGAACTTTTTAAATATGCAATTATGGATGGAGAACTTAATAGCACATTGGAAGATTATAATAATGAGCATTGGCTTTGGGCTAAATATAGAATAGGTGACATTCTATGGGTAAGGGAAACGTTTGTAGACGCTTTAAAATTTGGTTTTACATACGGAATTTATTACAAAGCAACAGATGAGCATATTATTAAAGATAAGATGAAAGAGTGGGGAATCAAGTGGAAACCATCTATCCACATGCCAAAAGAAGCAGCGCGTATCTTCTTACGTGTAACGAATGTAAGAGTTGAAAGACTGCAAGATATAAGTGATGAAGATATACTCAAAGAAGGGATAATTGATTTAGAGTCATGGGTTTGCGGTGATATACCTGAATATCAATATTGTGTAACGATGAAATCTAAAAGATATGATAGCGCAGAAGAGGCATTTAAAGAGTTATGGAACTCAACCGCTAAAGAAAGCTATAAATGGGAAGATAACCCCTATGTGTTTGTATATGAATTTGAAAAGGTAGATAAGCCATGCGACTAAAAATAGAATACATAGCTAACTACTTAGGCTTAGACATTAAAAACCCTTTAGTCCTTGCGGACATAGCAGAGATCAAAGACATTGAAGGTTTTATGGTGTTTATGAAAGACAACATAAAGAACACACTCCTTGATTATCTTAATGCGCTTCAAAAGTTAACGGAGCTTAAAAAAATGTATTTAGCCGAGGTTAACCGTGATCGTCTTGAAGGTGCAAGGAGCGAGTCGTTTAGGTTAGCGTTAAAGTTTAGAGAATTAAAGCCAAGACTTAAAGAGTTGGACGGCAAGATTAATACTAGATATTTGGCTCAAAACATAGAGGGTGAGATGGTGAGGTGCTTTACCGACTTTGAGAATGCAACACTTGAAAAGGTAGGGAACTTAAAACGATTGATTTATCTTGATGATAATTTTAAATTAGAGGACGAACTCGACAAAGTGTTTTTTGGGATTGTATATAATAGCAATAGAACGCTTCAGTTGGCTCAAAAATCAACAAACGACAGCAAAGTAGTACAATCAGTCACGGCACTTGTTAATGTGGCTTTAAAGGGGGGGGAGTAAAAAGATGGGCAAAGAGTTAGGAATACCTTACATGGGAAGCAAAAGAAAATTATCTTCTAAAATTGTAGATTATATACTTTCAAAAAATCGTGATTGTAAATATGTTTATGATTTATTTGGCGGTGGAGGTGCGATTAGTTTTGAGTTTTTACAGCGTAAACAAATTAAAAAAATAGTTTACAATGAGTTAAACACTGGAATATGTGAGCTACTTAAAAAGATACAAAAATACGGAGTTACTAAAGACTTTTATAAATGGGTGAGCCGTGAAGAGTTTAATGCACATAAAAACGATAATAATTGGTACGGTGGACTTTTAAAGACTTGTTGGAGTTTTGGAAATAATCAAAGGGATTATTTATTTGCCACTGATTTAGAAGAAGATAAAAGATTGTTACATGAAATTGTAGTCAACAAATGTGATACCTCGAGACAACTTTTTAAAGACAAATTTGATTTATTTATAGATGGTTTTTACCTAAAAAATGATGATATACAATTAAGAAGATTAGATGTTATGCAAGTAGTAAAAGCACAAATAGGACGATTTGACTTACAGCGGTTACAGCAGTTAGAGCAGTTAGAGCAGTTACAGCAGTTAGAGCAGTTAGAGCAGTTAGAGCAGTTAGAGATAAGTAATAAATCTGCATTTGATGTTATTATTAAAACACCAATAAGCGAAACAATCTTATACCTAGACCCGCCATATTTAAACACTGCCAAGTATGCAGAAAAAATGTGTTATACAGAATTAATGGATTATATTTTAAAGAGTCCATATAAGATTTATGTGAGTAGTTATGAGTTTGATTTGCCTTGCGTGTTTGAGCTTAATCATAGAAGTTCTTTAAGTGCTACAAATAACGCAAAAAAAGTAGTTGAAAAGTTATTCTGCAATAGAGAAGAAAATAGTTATGGGAGCTTATTTTAATGCAAACCAAAACACACTCACTTATAGAAAGCCTCACAAACGTAGCAATTGGTTATGTGGTGGCACTATTGAGCCAAATAGTAGTATTCCCTATGTTTAATATTTATGTGCCATTAAGCGATAACCTATTAATTGGCTTATGGTTTACGGCTATAAGTATAATTAGGTCGTACGTAGTTAGAAGATATTTTAATAAAAAGATTAACACCCCTTGACTTTGTTTTCATTTTAGTATATACTTTCAACATCAAACAAAGTTACCCGCCTCACTGGGTTAAGGTCGAGGACGACTGAACATAATCAGTAAAATTATGGTTACTATAAACGTTACTTGCATACTAACGATTTAAAAATTGTATGCATATTTTTAAGGGCTTATTGAAGCTTTTAAATAAAAATGAGGTGGATGAGATGGAAGATAAAAAAAATAACACTGGCGACTGGAACACTGGCTACTGTAACACTATTACGCCAAAAGTTATGCTATTTAATAAAGAAAGCAATATTTGTTTTGATACAGATTTGTATTATAAAATTTACAACATTTTTTATAAATATTCAAAACCGTTATGCGAGTGGATTTCAGCAAATAACATGACCGATGAAGAAAAAGAAACCAACAAAACATGGGAAATTACACAAGGCTATTTAAAAGTTAATGAAGAAAAAAACAATGGATTGAAAGTCGCGCCAGAAGATGAAGAATTTATCAAAGGACTTCCAAACTTTGACAATCAAATTTTGCTGGAATGTACTGGTATCGATTTGACAAAAAAGAAAGTTAAAATATGTATCGATGGAAAAGATATTTTAATTTCTAAAGAAGAATTTGAAAGTATTAAAAAGCAATTTATGCAATAAATAAAGCCCTATTAACTTAGGGCAATTTACTAAGCATTTAATGAGTGTTTAGTAAATTTTATTAAAGGGGTTAAAGATGAAAAATATTGAACATGTGTTTGAGCCGTTTTTTAATTTGCATAAAGAAAAAAAATAAGAAACGAATGTATTATTAAAGGAAGAATTTATTATTACGATTTTATGGGAAGCACTAGAAAAGCTTATGCCAAATATAATAATTTAAAAATTGTTTATCTTGGCCTTGGAGGTGTTTATTCTATAAAAGGAAACAAACAGCCAATGGGGTTAGTGGGTCATTTTTGGGTATATAAATGGAATTATGTTTCAAGAAAGGAAAAACATAAATTAGACATAACTTGGATTAGAAAAAAATACGGGTTAAAGGCTTAAAAATGCATGACACACAAAGAGAATACGACACAGACAAAGTAATAATGAAAATGTTTGCAACTTCACCTACATTTTTAGAAAAATGTTTAACATGTGATCATTATGTGGGTTGTGATAAAGACGTAGGAGATCAGTTATGTGGTGTGGATAAAGACAAAATTGTGACGTGTTTGTCCGTTGAGATTGAAATGCAACTTGCAAAGCTTAGCGGTTGCGTAATGTTTGAGGAGATGAGATGAAAGTTTTAGGCATATCAGAAAATGGAAAATATATTGCGGAAATAACGCATACAGAAATTGAGCAGTATTTGAATTTATATTATGGAAAACTAGAAAAGCTAAGTGTTGGTAAAGAAATTGACTTAGGAGATGGCTATAAGCATTATGAAAACACAAGAAGAGCTTTAGAAAAAACACAAGATTTTTTTAAAGCAAATATTGAAAATATAAGCGCTATTACAAATGCAATGCTTTTAACATCAAAAAAGGAAACAAAATGACCTATTTAACAGCAAAATACTTACAACGGTTACAAATTGTTATTTTAAAAAGAAGAGGTGTAAAATGACAAAATCACAATTTATGCAAGACTACATTAAACCTAACGAAATAGTAACAGTTAATGCTAATTTATTGCAAGAGCAATTAAAATTAAATTTGCAATATGAACGTTTAGTTAAACAAAAAGACGATGAAATCAGACGTTTAAAAATTTGGCTAGATTATCTTAGGCAAGAAAATAACGAGTTAAAAAACGCACGTTATGTTGATTTAAGGGGATAACATGCAACAACCATTTAAAGCACTTTTTTGGGTTATAGGTATTTGTTGGCTTATAGCTATTGTAATTGGGTCTAATTACTGGGATTTGCCGTGAGCAAAACAGATAGCTTGCAGCTAAGTTTTATTTATTCATATATGAAAAAAAAGAAAAAGACTTTAGTTTTATATACTAAATGCAACGTATGCAAGAAAAAGTTTAATAAATATGAATTTTACACAAATACACACGTTTGTAAGTCATGCTGGCTTGAATACGTTGGTATGACACGAGCAGAAAAAAGGAATTTGCAAGATGAAAAAATGGGTTAAGTTTGGCGGGTTTTCTTACTACTCCCGTGCGCTTGGAAAATCAGATAACTTTTTGTTAATGCTTAACAAAAATAGAGGACTAGGATTAGAGCCTAAACAATGCCTTGATTATTATGTCGCAACTATTAACAAGCAAAACGATTTTAAAAGTAAATTGCAAGAAATTTGTTATTGGTTAGAAGATAATAAACTTGTTTTTGAGTTTGGAAAATTGACCGTAGAACATAAAATATACAAAAACGAGAGATCAATTTATGTGTATTTAAGTCGCTGGTTTGAGTATAAACAAAATTTAGTAGATAAAGGCACATTTCAAAGATGGGCTGACGTCATAGAGTTGTTTGATAAATTTAAGAAGGAGAACCAATGAGTAAAGCACTAGAAATACTAAAAGAATTGGATAATCAAGATATTTGGGTGCTATTAGAACTAGGGTTAGAACACACAAATATAGCTAGTGCCATAGCCGAGCTTGAAGCACAAAAGGCTAAGAGTTGCGAGGGGTGTCAGTATTTTAATGAAACGCAGATTTGCAATAATCTTGTAGCAAGAAGTGGATATAAAAGTAATACTTTTTATTGTAATCAACACGAGCCAAAGGCTTAACAATGTACGACCTACCCATACTATTAAGCTTCATGTCGATCTTTGCTTTATCCACCGTTAGTGCAGAATACGAAGCAAAAGTAAATCAAGAGTACGCAGAAATGCAAGAGGTAGTCGGTGAGGTGTTCCGCAGTGGAACTGAATTAACTTTGAGCTATAACGAGCTTAAGAGACAATGTAAAAGGGGGAAAAGATGATAATAGCGTGGGGTATATTTATTTTAGGAATTGTTTTTACAGTAATTTGCCTTGCTCCATTAATGCAAGGGGTCAATAGTGGTAAATCTTTTACATGGGATTTTAAACCATTTTTAATATCTGTTATAGTTGTGTTGTGTTCAGCGCAATACATTTGGGGGTAAAAATGTGGCTCTTAATAGTATGGCAAATAAGCTTTACGCAACCAATAGTTAAAACACATTTTGATAATGAGCGTGAATGTTTATACATGGGCGCACAGTTTGAAGTTGCTTATAAAGAAAGTAAGCCAATAGAGTTTAAATGTTTTAAAATGGGAGAGTAAATGTTCAAAGTATTAGAAGGTGCAACTGCACCAACAAGAGCGACAAAGTATTCAGCGATGATTGATCTATACGCTAACGCTGATGTGGTCATAGGGGCGGGGGAAACGGCTATAGTGCCACTTGGCATTATTATTGATTTAGAAGATTTATTTGATATTACAATTCCAAGTATGAACGTACCAATAGAATGGATAAAACAAGAACGTAATCAATTTCTTGCTAGTCACTATTTGGAACTTCATCCTCGCAGTAGCTTGAGAGCTAAAGGTCTTATCATTGGAGTTGGGGTTATAGATTTGGATTATAAAGATGAGATTGGTTTGATTGTGCATAATCCGTTAACTATTGATCATTTACAAGTTGTTTATAAAACTGATTTAATTCCTTTTATAATTAACAAAGGTGACAAAATAGCACAATGCACACTCGTAGAGCATAAAGGATTCTTAATGGGTATTGAAAGCGAAACAGAGCGTACTGGTGGCTTTGGGCATAGTAGTGACAAATAATGGAACACTTATTAAAAGCAACCATAGCAAACCAACAAGCGCAACTTACCAAAAAAGACGAGCTTATCGAACAACAAGCAACGGTGATTAAAAATCTTACCAAACGCATAGCGGAGTTAAAAGCTAAGCCTATAAAAAGGAGACGGAAGAATGACAACAACTAAA
>Ga0302213_1000219_pt1 | contig 35926 bp, 33 predicted proteins | sample II_Fen_N1_2_FD_194583 | JGI IMG/M metagenome (GOLD analysis project Ga0302213, IMG submission 194583) | Peat permafrost microbial communities from Stordalen Mire near Abisko, Sweden - II_Fen_N1_1 | ecosystem: Environmental > Terrestrial > Soil > Wetlands > Permafrost | place: Sweden: Abisko...
TTTTCAAAGAAAAGAGAAACAGGAGTTATGCACCCTATTCACGGAATATGAAACAGGAAGACATTGCAGTTTCATTAAAGAGATCCATGAAACAATCGGATCGGTATTTAAAAATGAAATCAGCAGGGAATTCTGAATCTGAAATTGAAGCCTCTTTCAAACAGCGCATTGAAATGATGGTTTATTCCTACAAAGGGGATATCGATACTACCATGTCGCCAATGGATTCAATCCGTTATCATAAGTATTTCCTGCGTTGTGGATTTATGTCGATGGATCCACACAATGGTCAGGTAAAGGCTTATATCGGCGGACCTGATTTCTCACAATTCCAGTATGATATGGTTAGTGTCGGTCGACGTCAGGTAGGTTCGACAGTTAAACCATTTCTATACACTCTGGCAATGGAAGAAGGCATGTCACCATGTGATAAAACGATATTACAACCAATTACACTGATAGATGGAAATGGAAGGTCATGGACTCCGAAAAATGCTTCTAACAAAGATAAAATAGGCCAGTCGGTTACTTTACGTTGGGGGTTGGCTAATTCGAATAACTGGGTATCAGCCTATCTGATGGGATTGTTTACGCCGGATGCACTGGTTAAACTGATGAGGTCATTTGGGATAAAAGGTCAGTTAGATCCCGTTGTTTCGTTATGTTTAGGACCTTGTGAAATTTCAGTAGGCGAAATGGTCGATGCTTATACTGCTTTTGCAAATAAGGGGATACGGGTAGAACCGGTATTTGTAACAAAAATAGAAGATGCCAATGGAAATGTGATTGAGAAATTTGCACCTCAAATGCATGAAATATTCAGTGAAACGACTGCCTATAAGATGATTTATATGATGCGGGCCGTTGTAGATGGTGGAACAGGCCAACGTATCCGACGAAATTATGGATTATATATGCCAATGGGTGGTAAAACAGGAACAACTCAAAACAATTCGGATGGTTGGTTTATGGGTTATACTCCTTCGTTAGTTTCAGGTGTTTGGGTCGGTGGCGAAGACCGGGACATACACTTTGACAACATTGCCCAGGGGCAGGGTGCCACCATGGCATTGCCTATTTGGGCATTGTATATGAAAAAAGTTCTGGCAGACAGAGATTTAGGATATTCTTCGAATGAACAGTTTGATATTCCAAGTTCATTCAATGCTGATGCTGGTTGTGAAGTGAATGCTTTCGAATAATCATTTTTGTTAAAACTTGGGTAATTGAAGAAGCTTATTTTTATTACAATTTGTCTGCTGTTTAAGCTGTTGGCAATTGCACAGATTAATACTGACCGTATATTAACTATTGGTACTAATGCTTTACAATTTAATGACTATGTTCTTTCCATTCAATATTTTAATCAGGTAATCAATGTCAAACCTTATTTGCCTGAGCCCTATATGTTACGTGCTTCAGCAAAAATTCAACTGGGCGATTTTCAAGGAGCCGATCAGGATTGCACGGAAGCTATTGACCGAAATCCATTCCTGCATTATGCTTATTACTTACGTGGGTTTGCACGTAAAAAAATGTCATATTATAAAGAAGCATACACTGATTTTACAAAGGCTTTAGAATACAACCCGAATGATTCTATTTATCTTATTAATAGAATAGAGTCATCTGAGAAAAGTAAAGACTACAGTGCTGCAATTAAGGATATTGATTTATTATTAAAATTAAATCCTAAAAAATACGATTGGTTATACTATAAAGGCAATTATCAACTTGAGCAGAAAGATACAACTGAAGCAGAAAAAACATTTAATAAACTAATTGAATTAAATAAAGACAGTTATTTAGGTTGGAGTGCCCGGGGTTTGATTAAAATGGTCAGAAAAGACCTGGATGGTGCTTTAAGTGATTATAACGAAGCTATAAGCCATAATTCAAAATATGCCGGCGATTTCATTAACAGAGGAAATATCAATAATGATAAGAAATTTTTCAAACAAGCGTTAAGTGATTTTGATAATGCTGTAAAATTGGATAGTACCGAATATCTTTCATATTTCAACCGTGGATTAATTCGTGAATATCTGGGAGATAAAAATAATGCTTTAAATGACTTCATCAAAGTTCTTAAACTGGATCCAACCAAAACAGAAGCACTACTACAAAAAGCAGATATAGAAAAATCTCTTGGCGATTTTAAGAAAGCAAAAAATGATTATAAGTTGATACTAGTCACTTACCCTTATTTCATACCGGTTTATGAACAAATTGCATCAATTGAAGACAAACTGGGAAATATAAAAAGTGCTTATCTATATCGACAGAAAGCAAAAAATATTGATTTAAATAAAGAATATTATAATCATAAAGCAAAGGAAAGCTTATCAGCTAAAAACCAAATAGTTAAAAATACCCAAAAACAAGCTTCGGGGGATAAAAACAAACTATTTTATCAAATTGCTATGCAGAATAATGTTGATTCAATTAATGATAATCAAAATACAACATCCTATAAAGGCAATGTACAAGACAAGTTTACTAATCTGACAAATGAAAGTGATTTTCTGTTAAGTTTTATAACATTCAAATATCAATTACGAAGAACGAATCTCTTTCATCCTGCTATTTCAAACTATAATAAACAAAAGATAATTCCTTCCCCTTTAGGAATTTCCAATATCGAATTACCATTAACTTCCGAATTGGCAAATTTTTATTTTACTGCAATAAAAAAGACTTCCGACTCGCTGGCGAATAATAAAACAAATGCTGATATTTACTTTACAAGAGCGTTGGAATTTACGTCAGTAAAAGATTATATTGGTGCACTGGAAGATTTAAATAAAGCAATTGAAATTAGACCCGGCTTTGTGTTAGCAATATTTGCCAGAGCAAATATTGAATCTAAATTGCTATATACTAAGACTGACAACATCTTACCTCATGAAATTACAGAGAATTATTTGCTGAACAGCAAATTTAAAAATATCGACAATAATAAATTTAATTTTACTATTGACAATGTATTATCAGATTATGAAAAAGTTATAGAACTAAATCCCGATTTCTCGTTTGCATATTACAATAAAGGGAATATTTCCTGTACGCAAAAGGATTTTAATGCGGCAATATCGAATTATTCAAAATCAATTGAAATTGATCCGGATTTTGCAGAAGCTTATTTTAACCGGGGACTAACCTATTTGTTCATTAATGAAGATGGAAAAGGATTAGCCGATTTAAGCAAAGCCGGTGAGTTGGGAATTTATAAAGCCTATAATTTACTTCAGAGGTTTAAAAAGTAATTAATATCCACTTTAAAGTTTTAGATGAATACTTTAAAGTGGATGTTGAGACTTATATCTTTATAGAAAATTTCTTCAGCCGGGCATCCAGCATATGTGCGGGGATTATTTGTTTCACACATTCGGCAACAGCATTCAACATACCTTCCCTGACAAAATCATGCCGTATTACTACCGATATTTCACGGGTAGCCTCCGGATTTACTATTTCGCGTAAATTTAATTTTTGTTTCTCGCTGAGCAGTTCGATATGAAGTTCTGGAATGATGGTATACCCACCATTGACATCTACAATTTTAACCAGAGTATCAATGCTTCCGGCTTCATAAATCGTATTATGTAGTTGTTTTTTATTACAAAAATTAAATACCTGGTTTCGTAAGCAATGTCCTTCTTCCAACACCCATAATTTATCAAGGGGCATATCGGTTGCCGAAAGTTCTGTCTTTTCATAAATGGGTTCCCGGGGTGAGATATAAGCAATAAATTTCTCATAATACATAGGTACTTCAAGTATTTTTGAATCCTGAAGCGGAGTTGAAAGTATGGCCATATCTATTTCGGCAATACGCAGCTTTTCAATAATTGTATCCGTATGCAATTCACTTACTTTTAATGCTATATTTGGATAAGATTTACTAAATGCAGCGATAAATTGCGGAAGCAGATAGGGAGCAATGGTTGGAATTATTGCTAAATTAAGTGTCCCTGAAATGGATTCTTTTTCAGAACGAATGCTTTCCTTTAATTGGTTCACCTGATAAACAATTACCTGTGCCTGTTGTATAATTTGTTTTCCAATTTCTGTCGGTTCAATCGGTTGACGTGAACGGTCAAAGATCTTACAATCCATTTCATCTTCCAGCTTTTGGACCATTGCGCTCAGCGTTGGTTGTGTTACACCACATAATTCGGCTGCACGGACAAAATGGCGTGTTTTATCCAATGCTAATACATATTCAAGTTGTTGTAAAGTCATATTTATAGTTTTTATCTATGCAAAGATAATGATTATCGAATAATGTTGTACTTATTTTTTAATGAAACTGAAAGTCATCTTGTATATAATTATGAAAGATGAATTGTTAATTGAAAATTTCTTCACTATCTTTGTATCTGTTAGAAATCATTAGACACATGAAAAAAAATATTCTGATTGTATTTTCTCTGTTTCTTTGTTTAACCTCCATTCATGCCCAGCTGTTGTGGAAAGTTACCGGAAAAGGACTAAAGCATCCCTCCTACCTGTTTGGAACTCATCGACTCATTTCAATTCAATTTATGGATAGTATTCCGGGATTATTCAAAGCTTTCAACGACTGCGATAAAGTAGTAGGTGAAATGGTTTTTAATAATATTGACGCAACCGCTAAAATACAGCTGGCTGCCATCATGCCTGATAATATCAAAATAACCGATTTATTAAATGAAGAACAGACTAAAATACTCGATAAAGAATTAAAGTCTGTGTTGAAATTAAGTTTGAAAAATGTAAGTACCATGAATCCATCGCTTGTCCAGACTATGTACGAGATGGAAATTTACAAAAAACAGACAGGACTTATCAATGACAAACAATCTGATTCCTACTTTCAATTGATTGCCGAAGAAAAAGATAAAAATGTCATTGGATTAGAAACTATCGATCAACAGATAGCTGTCTTATTCGGAAATGGGACCCTTGAACGACAGGCGGATATGTTAGTGGAGACAATCCAGCATAAAGATATCGTACTAAAAAAAATTATTCAATTGAATAAACTTTATAAAGCAGGACTGATTGATGAATTAGCCGAATTATCAAAAGGGAAAGATCAGATAACAGATCTGACCGAACAGGAATATACTAAACTTGTCGATGACAGGAATACTGAGTGGATGATAAAACTACCTGTCTGCTTTAAAGAATCATCCAGTTTTGTGGCAGTAGACGCTATCCATTTGGGTGGTAAAAACGGATTGATCAAAAAGCTTCAACATGCAGGTTTTAAAGTGAAAGCCGTAGAATAAAGTTTTTTTTTAATCGGGTCCAATTTAGAGACGTTTGGTTGAAATTAGTTCATCTTTACTTTAAGTAAGTGAAATTTAGAAATTTAATGATCTATTTGTTAATTTATAATAGCATCTATTTTATTGTCCTTGTAATTATTAGTTATTCATTATTTCTACTTTACTAAATTAAAACAATGCAAAAACAACACAAAAACATAAAACCACAACTCCGACAAGTCGGAATCTGCGATAGACACAATAGGTCACAAAAACAGATTATAAAAGAACACAATAGGTAAATAGGTATCTGTATTTTAAGATTTACGATTGGACAATATTGGCAAAAACATTATTTCTATTGTGACTATCGGCTTTAGCTCCCAACTTTTAATTACTTGTAAATTCATCCCTATATTGGAAGTTAAAACAAATTTAAAGAGACAAATTACACTGTAGGTGTAATCTTAAATAACCCCCAGTGTAGCCTGCGGAACTGGGGGAAATAGAATATAGAAACAACCCAACTCCAGAGGAGTTGACTGAATAGAACACTTAAAGCCTTGATAATGTTGGCGAACTCCTTCAGAGTTTTGTACTTTATTTCATTTATTACCCCCAGTTTCGCAGGCTCAACTGGGGGTTATGTACAGTATACTCCTACGGAGTAATTCTCGATAAAAAGTCAATTCCAATAATGATTCTTTAATCAGAACATTACAAAATGACAAAAAAGCGAACTATGGGTGCAAAAGCCGATAGTCATTTTAATTATTAATTACTTATTTAAATGTGATCAGAATATCTATATAAAAAAATCGCCGGATTCTGTATCCTGCGATTTTTTTGTTTGTACCGGTTCTGCCTTTTAGCAAATTAAGAATGTTCGGGTTAATCTATAAATCAGTTATTCCATTTTTTAAATAAAACGAACCCATAGTGATATCAGAATATTTTCTTGTATATATGGCAATAGGGTGATCCATGATTTTTAGAATAGTATTCCTGATGATAATCTTCAGCTTTCCAGAATTCTGAGGCTGGTCGTAAAATTGTGGCTACCTTGTAACCTTTATCGGTAAGAATTTTGACATATTTTTCTGCAATTCGTTTTTGATCTTCCGAAGCATAGAAAATAACAGACCGGTATTGATCACCGATATCCGGACCCTGGCCACCAACCTGTGTAAAATCGTGGGTTTCATAATAAAGCTTTACCATATCCTCATAGGACGTTTTGGAAGTATCAAAAACCACCTCCGTTGTTTCTACATGTCCTGTTTGACCTGTACAGACTTCCTTGTAGCTTGGATGTGTGGTATGACCACCCATATACCCTACTGTAGTCGACAGTACGCCCTTTGCTTTCATTAAGTAATATTGCGTACCCCAGAAACATCCGGAAGCAAAATAAGCAATTTCGTGTGTTTTATCTCCCTGTACACTTTCTTTGGCAGCAGGTATAAATTTCATGGATATTGAATTGACACAATACCGGGTATTTTTAGCTGTTAATCTTTCCCCAATAAATACGTGACCTAAATGGGCACCACAGTTTGCACATTCAATCTCGGTCCTTTGACCATCAGCATCCGGAATTCGTTTTACGGCACCGGGTATTTCATCATCGAAACTTGGCCATCCACAATGAGCATCAAATTTATCATCTGAACTATATAGAGGCGCATCACATTGCTTGCACACATAGGTACCTTTCGTGAAAACTGTATCATATTCACCGGTAAAGGGTCTTTCAGTTGCCTTATTTAAAATCACAGCTTGTTCTTCGGGAGTTAATGGATTATATTTCATCTTTTTCACTTGTTGGTTGCATGCGGTTTGACTAAAAAAAAACAGCATACTCATGATTAATATTGATAAATTTGCTTTCATTCTACTGTTTATCTAAATTTCAAGTTTAAACAGTTGAAAGGAGTCCTTTGTTCTTCAAGTAAAAGAAAACAACAAACGCCTTCGATAAAAGGCGTTTGTTGTTTCAATATTATTCAATTATTATCTTATACGATCCATTGATTTGATTAACTTTTCGTCTTTACCAATGGCACCAATGGCTAGATAGCTCAGGATTAAATTTACCAGTGGAAATACGGATACAATCCGTAAATGCCAGTCAGCATGTAAGCGTACGCAGGCAGGCCATAGATACAATATCAGGAAGATATAAAAACAAACAATAAAAAACATATTGATGACCGTCAGGCGAATCTGCTTTACTCTTTTTTTAAAGGAGAAAATGGTAATCAAAGCAAGAATGGGAACAACCATAGAAACAGATGTTAATGCCCAGATCCTCGATTCAACGATATTTCCTGTGTTCTGGATCAGTGAAATACCTTTGAAATCAATTAGGTAATTTAAATTATCTACATTATTCACTAAATCGGCAAGTGGAGAAAAGATAACAAATCCTGACAGGATTACGATTACAAGTAAATAAACGGTTTGGATGCGTTGTATCATATTCTTATAGATTTACTTTTTCCATTGAGTATCACGAACGGCATAGATACGTTCAATTATATCCACTACTTTCAGTCCTTCCAGCACATTGGTTGTAATATTTCCCTTGTCATTCAGTTTCTCAATAACATTCTCAATAACATAGTGATGGTTTTGTGCCGAACCTTTATAAAGACCGTAATCGTTTGGAGGATTTGAAGCGGCAAGCTCAGGCATAACATAATCCTTTATATGACAATAAGACACTTCGTTCATATACTGACCGGCTACTTTCACGGTTCCTTTCGATCCGATAATGGTTATGCTGCTCTCCAGATTCGTGTCCCAGACAGCGGTTGAGTAGTTTAGATTTCCCATTCCCCCATTTATAAAATCAAAAGTTACCACCCCACTGTCTTCAAAATCAGTTAAGTCTTTATGCATGAAATCCGCAAAATTTCCTCTGATATTTTGTACATCTCCGAAAAGCCAGTACATAATATCTATAAAATGCGAAAATTGTGTAAATAAAGTTCCACCATCCAATTTTGCATCGCCATGCCAGTTTCCTTTTTTATAATAACGATCGTCACGATTCCAGTAACAATCAAGTTTTACCATGAAAATTTCACCTAAGGTATTATTATCAACAAGTTCTTTCAACCATACCGATGGTGGGGAATAACGGTTTTGCATCACACAGAATACATGACGTGACATCTCCAATGATTTGAACAGAATGTCTTCGGCATCTTTTTTTGTCAGTGCAATCGGTTTTTCAAGTACAACATGTTTTTTTGCCTGTAAGGCTTTGATAGCATATTCAGCATGAAATCCGTTAGGAGTACAAATATTGATTACGTCAATATCTAAACCGGATGCCAATAATTCTTCATAGTTCGAAAAGAATTTTTCCTGAATATCAGCTAGACCCAGTTGCTCTTTTGTCAACACATCGCAAACTGCTACCAATTCAGATTCAGGGTTCCTGCGAATCATTTCAGCATGACGTTTTCCAATATGCCCTTGTCCTATTACAGCGAATTTTATCATTTCTATTTTGATTATATATTTATTTCAATCGTTTTACTTCTGTTCCTTTCAATTCATACTCCTGACCAGTTTCCGGACAGACTGCCCTGCCAGTAGTATCAAAACTTAATTTAAGGCCATTCTCACTCACCCAGCCGATCTGAGTGGCAGGATTGCCCACAACAAGAGCAAATGGCATAACGGGCTTCGTAATGACTGCTCCGGCACCTATCAATGCGTATTCTCCGATTTCATTTCCACAGACTATTGTAGCATTTGCTCCAATACTTGCGCCTTTACGGACAATGGTTTGAGCATATTCATTTTTCCTGTTTACATGACTTCTGGGATTAATCACATTGGTAAATACCATCGATGGTCCAAGAAAAACATCATCTTCACAAATTACTCCGGTATACACAGAAACATTGTTTTGAATCTTGACATTTTTACCCAATATTACTAACGGCGAAATTACTACATTTTGTCCGATATTGCAACGTTCTCCGATAATACAACCCGACATTATATGCGAAAAATGCCATATTTTTGTGTCGCTGCCAATAGTGCAACCTTCATCAATGATTGCTGTTTCGTGTGCGAAGTATTCCATTTAATTGTAATTGGTTAATTGGTTAATTGGTTGACTTGTTAATTGGATGACTGGTTAATTGGATGACTGGTTGATTGGTTGATTGGGTATTTTGTTAATTAGTTGACTGGTTAATTGGGTGACTGGTTGATTGGACGACAGGTGATTAGTTAATTGGATATCTGATTAATCTACTTAATCAACATAATCTACTTATTCAACTTAATCAACATAATCTACTTATTCAACTTAATCAACTTAATCAACATAATCTACTTATTCAACTTAATTTACTTAATCAACTTAATCTACTTAATCAACTTAATTCCACAAATTCAAGCACATTCTCTGTAATATATTCCAGCTGTTCCGTGGAAAGCTCAGTATGCATTGGAAGTGACAAAACACATTCGCATAATTTTTCTGCCACCGGGAAATCCCCTGCTTTATACCTTGAATTCTGATATGCTTTTTGTAAATGCAATGGTACCGGATAATATACCATAGCCGGTATACCTTTTTCGGCAAGAAATTTTTGCATTTCCTGACGGTTTATTCCATTTAATTTTAAAGTATACTGATGAAAGACATGAGTAGACTTTTTAGTTCTTGCAGGTGTAATTAATTTATCACAAGTGGCAAATGCAGCGTCATAGTAGTCAGCTGCCGACGATCTGCCGGCACAATATTCATCCAGATGATTCAGCTTTACTTCCAGTACGGCAGCCTGTATACTGTCAAGTCGAGAATTAACACCAATCCGGTCATGATGATACCGTATCACCATTCCGTGGTTGGCAATAGCCCGCATGCTGGCGGCCAATTCATCATTGTTGGTAAAGATGGCTCCACCATCACCAAAACAGCCTAAATTCTTACTAGGAAAAAATGAGGTGCAACCAATATTGCCCATACAACCCGATAGAACTTTACGTCCATCAGAGAATGTATATACTGAGCCGATAGACTGGCAGGCATCTTCAACGACAAAAAGATGATATTCTTTTGCAATGGCTAAAACTGATTCCATATCGGCATTCTGACCGAACAAGTGAACAGGGACAATGGCTTTTGTCTTTGGGGTAATAGCTTTTCGTAGGGAGTCGATGGAGATATTAAATGTACCGGGATCAACATCTACTAAGACAGGAGTTAATCCCAGTAATGCAACTACTTCTGCTGTTGCAATAAAAGTAAATGTAGGAGTGATGACTTCATCTCCGGGCACCAATCCAAGCGACATAAGTGCTATTTGCAATGCATCCGTTCCATTCCCTACCGGTATTACATGCTTTACTTTCAAATATGATTCCAAATGATGTTGGAAATCAGTTACTTTTCCACCTTTTATAAAAGCAGTTGTATCAATTACTTCCTGAATTCCTTCGTTTACCTCGGTTTTAATTTTTAGATATTGACTTTTTAAGTCAACCATTTGAATATTTTTCATTTCGTAAATGTGTGGTTCATAACCCTCAACAGGGAGAGTTTTATGGTTTATTTTACTTCTAATATAAATTCAACCTGTACAGGTGAGATTCGTATATTGGATATATGGGAAGTGTTATTCTTTATTTTTAAAATTTGTTTGCTGTGTTTCGCTCCAACAAGGTCATTATAATCCAGATAAACCTGAATATCAGTCGGCGCCAACGTATAAAACTGACTTAGTCCTACTGTATAAGTCGCATTTACAAAAGCCGGAAATGTACGGACCGACAACTTCTGAGGGCAATTTATAGCAATAATCGGTATTTGTACTTTCCGTTCGGTAAAAGGTTCTACAAAAACACTGACTTTCGTTTGATTTACCGAAAAACGAACATTTTTGATTGGTTTTAATTTACACCAGGCATACGTGGTATCGTTTAAATTTTTCAGTTCAAGATTTTCAGTTCGAACGAATTTCATGGCATCTAAAATTCGGTTTGGACCAAAAACAGTAACCGTCTTTGGGTCAAGCAGAACGTTATTACTCAACATATACTGGTGAGCAAATTCAATTTTTGAATACAGCTTTATTGGCAATGTTTTTACACCTAATTTTTCATACTGAATTAAAATTGAATCCGGATTTGTATTCAACAATGTAGTGGATGGTTTCAGGTACCGCCTGATTCTACCACTCAATAAATCGGGAGTAATCAGGATTTCTCCTTTTTGATAAAACACCCGGCTTAAATCAATGGTAAGCGGTGTGACATGCTTCTTTGTATATTCAAATAGAAATTTTCCCTTATCTTTTATATTTAATGATATTACTGAAGGCGGAGAATTGGTAATGGCCACATTGATCGGAATGCCGACATACCTGACAGGAATCACTATATTGGTTTCACGTTCCTTATCTAATCCATGTACAAACCAGAACGTTGAGGATAGCACAAGAAAAAACAAAAAGCTTAAAATATCTTTCGTGAAAAAGAATGATTTAAGCTTTTTAAGGTTATAACTGAGAAAATTTGAGCTTTTTTTTTCAGCCATCGAACTGATTATTTTGTCGGAGTTTGAATATCCTCGGCTGTTGCAAAAACGGAGTTTTTATCAACTTTAATACGAACATTTTCAGCTATTTCAACAATTACTGTCGTGTCTTTTAATTCTTTTACTTTACCATAAATACCACCCGAGGTAACTACTTTATCACCGACTTGCATGGCTTCACGTTGTTTCTTAATTTCTTTCTGACGTTTGCTTTGTGGACGAATCATAAAGAAATAGAACACCACAAAAATCAAAACCATCATCAGAATTCCTGAATAACTGCTTGCACCACCTGCTGCAGGAGCGGCTGCTTGTAACAAAATGCTTAATAGATTCATTTCTTTTCTTTTTTATTAATTTATATGTGCAAAAATAGTTTATTATTTTTTCTTATCCGTAAACATCACTACTTTAATCAATTTATTATCTGCTTTCAATTGCCCAACGATATTGTCGAGGACACCGTTAATGAACGTTCCGCTTTTTTCTGTACTGTAGGTCTTTGCGATCTCTATATATTCATTTAAAGTAACGTTTACCGGAATTGTCGGAAAATCCAGCAATTCGGCTAATGCCACTTCCATAATGACAATGTCCATAAATGCAATCCTGTCAATTTCCCAGTTTTTTGTGTTTACATCAATCATTTCACGAAGTTGGGGACCTTTTGTTAATACACTTCGTATCAGCTTACTTGCAAAATCAATATCTTCCTGGTCTTTGAACATAGGCAATAACTCCTGCTCGTCCCCTTTTGATGCATCAAACCGTTTGATAGTCTTGATAACAAAACTTACCACCATCTCAATATCATCGGTCCAGTAAATACTTTGATCCTGAATGGAATCATCCAGTTCTTCATTTTGCAGGATAACTTTTTTGAAAATTTTACGCCAAATATCTTTATCGGCGGCATAATCTACAGTTTCAGCATTCATATAATCCGAATAGAATTCGGTACAAATTACTTCTTCAAAAAGTTCTTTAATTACTTCGGGATAATTTACCCAAGAGAGTTTATGTTCTGTCAGGTATTCATTGAATTGTACATTTATTGAAAGTTGCGCTATAAATGAATTATCAATAAAACGGGTATTTGGATTTAAATCTTCTTCCGTCGGACGAAGTCTGTTTCGTTTCGTTTCAATCCGATCGGATGCATATCTCGTTATTTCAACTGACAACTGTAGCAGATGATAATACAAATCATACGTTTTCTCGATACTGTGAAACAATTCTTTTTCGGCGATAGGCAACGATTTGCTATCGCTTTTATAATAGGAATATAAGATTTGAACAATCTTAATACGCAATAATACTCGATTAATCATAAAATAAAGTGAACGCTTTTAATTATGCAGAATCAATTATGCATAATTCATTATTATTTAAATTGTTGAAAGAAAATAAACTGACTGAAAAAGTAAGAATCTCTAAATTAAATTTTTTGCTTATTTCTGTGCAAAGATAGTAATTTTTAAGCGACACATATTCACTCAAAGGAACAATTAATTATTAAGTATATTTAAACTAACCAGGGAAACCGGAAACAAGGTTCATTATATAAACAATAATCTGCAATTCCATTCACAGCCAATGTCTTAACATCCGCAGCCTCTGAAAGCAATTCTTTTGCAAATTCAAGTGTAGTACCTGTTTTTACACGATCGTCTACCAATAAAATTTTTTTTCCTTTAAAATCAAAATCAATTTCTTCCAGTAATTTGGGTTTGTCGTACAACTTATTTTGCATGGCATCCCTCAAATTAAGTTTCAACAAATGATATTCACACCCCAATCGTTGATTGATCATTGCAGCAGGTATGATTCCACCATTAGCTATTGCTACCACCATGTCAAATGTTTCAGGTATTTCAATTGTCCGAACCCGTTCCAATACTTCATCAAAAGATTTCATCCCTAATTTTGATTTACAATTTATTCATTTACTATTTACAATTGAACAGAGTAACTGATTTACAATTTTATAATAAACCATTACTTTAAACTATTTATTATAAACTATAAACTAAACATTCTTCAAAGCTTTCAAACAGAAATATCCACCCACCAGTTGAAGAATGATTCCCGGGAAACCAAGTACAATATCCTGCATAGCGGCGGCAAAACTGCCTGTTAAAGCAAATTCGGCCATCATGCCAAATCCCTGATAGAATAGTATGACAATCAGTAAACTTTGTATTTTAATTTGTTTGGTTCGTTGTGCCATATAACTTGCTGCAACTGCCAACAGAGTCGATTTTATCAAAATAATGGTAAGCATTTCTGCTGCAGGCATGCCAAAAAGTGCATGATTAATAAGCGGTGAAGCCACTGCCGTTAGTAATCCTGTAAAGAAACCATACTTATAAGCTGCAATAAGTGTAAAGAAATAAATCGGCAATAACATTTGGCCACCTTGAGGAATTAAATGGCAAATTTGTGGTAAGATTATGTTTCCTGCAATAAAAAGAAGGGCATAAGCATATGATTTTACATCAAAAGCTTTTAATGAGTAGAGTTTAATTGTAGATTCCATGTTTAGAATATATTTAATTAGATTAATAGAAAAGTTTTATACAACTATCAAGTATTTTAAAATCAAAACTATTCAAATCAATGGCTTTGTTTATCGACTTCTTTCAGTTCTTTCACTGAAAAGGAGTTACAAAAATAAGAATATTTTTTGCTTTTTATCCCAATCTACAGGTGAAAAATCAATTAAATTACCAAAACATTGGATAATAGTATATTAATTCTTGTTAGAATCCTAAAATTTGAACGCATGATGTATTGTATCCGGGCAATTTTGAGTAATTTTGAAAATCATAAATGTGTGTGATAAAATTATTTTCATGTATTTCAACAATAAAGCCTGTTTTATTTGATGATTTGAAAAAAAATACAGAAATTTGAGGTCTCTAATCAAAAGGATAAATTAATTGGTGTGATGTTGGAATAAATGTTCAAAATTGAAGAAAATATGCAGTATTGAAATTACTAAATTAAAAACTAGGATTTGAAATTTTATAACTGTTTACATAAAAATCAGAGGAATTATGGAAGTAGAGAAAAAGAAATTTGAACTGGAGAAGAAGGATAACGAAATAATCTATTCTAAAGCGATCAAGGCAGGAAAGAGAATTTATTACCTTGATGTAAAGAAGAGTCGTAATGATGACTTGTTTTTAGCTATCACCGAAAGCAAGAAAAAGGTTGTCGGTCACGAAGATGATGTGCAGGTCACTTACGAAAAGCACAAGATATTCCTTTATAAAGAAGACTTTGATAAATTTGTTGAAGGATTGCAGGATGTGGTTGGTTTTATCAATCGCGAACAGGGTGTAGCGACACCACGCTCGGAAGAAACTCCTGAAATAGAAGTGAAAGAACCGGAGGTTACCGAAGAGACAAAATCTAAAAGTTTCTTTGATAAATTTAAATTTTAATAAGAACATAGAACAATGAACAAAGATAATAGACATAGATTTTGAAAGTATTTCAGTTCGAATGTCTTTGTTCTTTTGTCTTTTGTCTTATTTCTTTGTTCTCAAATAATAAATAAATGAAATCTTTTGCAAGTGATAATTACTCAGGCATACATCCTGAGATCTTTCAAGCTATCCAACGTGCCAACACCCTTCACCAAATTTCGTATGGTGATGATTTTTTTACTAAGGAAGCAAATCTTATTTTTGAAAAGACTTTCGGAAAAGTGGATGTACTCTATACATTTAACGGTACCGGAGCAAACGTAACCTGCCTGAAATGCTGCACATTGCCGTTTCAGGCTGTTATTTGTTCGGAATATGCCCACATTCTGGCTGACGAGTGCGGCGCACCAACCCAAAGCATTGGCTGTTCCCTTCTGCCACTCAAAACAGCCGATGGCAAACTGACACCAGATTTGATAAAACCGTTACTCAATCGCATCGGTAACGTTCACAACACGCAACCAAAAGTTATTTCAATCAGTCAAAGCACAGAGCTTGGAACTGTCTATTCAATAGCCGAATTGAAAAACCTGTGCGATTTCGCACATGAACATGGTATGTATGTCCATCTGGATGGGGCACGTATTTCGAATGCGGTTGCCACGCTGGGTGTCACCCTGAAAGAGGCCACTGTGGATTGCGGAGTAGACATTATGAGCTTTGGTGGAACGAAAAACGGATTAATGATTGGTGAAGCTGTACTGATATTCAATGATGAATTAAAAGCCAATGCACCTTATTTTCATAAACAAACAGCGCAGTTGTTTTCAAAGAATCGCTTTATTGCCACACAGTTTACCGCCTTACTTACCAACGATCTCTGGTTACGCATGGCTACCCATTCAAATAAAATGGCTCACTTGCTTGCCTCCAAAGTAAAAATGATACCCGGATTGAAAGTCACTCAAAATGTGGATGCAAATGCCATATTTGCCATTATACCGGTCCATACTATCGAACCTCTGAGAAGTAAATACCCGTTTTATGAATGGGACGCACAAACTCATGAACAAAGGTGGATGTGTTCGTTCGATACTACAGAAGAAGAAGTTATTGAATTTGTTACAACTTTGAAAAGTCTGATGTAAATCCGGCAATTAAATTTTAAGGGACGGATACTTTTTCGTCTCTTTTTTTTTCTAGTAATATTCTGTTTTCAAAACAAAAATATCAAGTCAAATATTATAAACTCTAAGAAAATTATTATGGAAAAAGAGACCGGCAATACATTTTCCCAAACCATTCGGATTACCGAAAACCAAACAGCCATTCATTACGGTTCAGGGCTACTTCCTGTTTTTGCGACTCCGGCTTTAATAGCACTGATGGAAAATACTGCCATGCAGCTGATTACTCTTCCTGAAGGTTGCTCAAGCGTTGGTATCTCAATAAATATGCAACATCTGAAAGCAAGTCCTGTCGGAGCTGATATTCATTGTACTGCTACTCTGACCGGTGTTGAAGGACGAAAATACACTTTCGAAATCATTGCTACCGACAATCAGTTGCAGCTTGTTGGGAAAGCTATTCATGAACGGGTAATTGTAGAGATTGATCGGTTTATGAGTAAAATTGCTTGAATGTAGATTCAGTTAATCGTTGAAAAGCATAATTGCAGGATTAAATGATTTTGATGACAATTATAACCATGCAGATTGAAAGATTAAAAAAGCCCTTCGTATAAATACGAAGGGCTTTTTTAATGTCTTTTTCACACTGCTTATGCTCCCCTTTTCATAAGAAGAGATGGTGGGATATTTATACTACATAAGTTGTCGATGCGGTATCTCCTCCCCTGCCTGTCCAGTTGGTATGGAAAAACTGACCTCTTGGTTGGTCAATCCGTTCGTAAGTATGAGCCCCGAAATAATCGCGTTGTGCCTGTAACAGGTTAGCCGGCAACCGTTCACTGCGCAATCCGTCAAAATAGCAGAGTGCTGATGTCAGTGCCGGTACAGGTATTCCATTTGTCAATGCAGTTGCACACACCCGTCGCCATCCTGCCTGAGCTTTTTCAACAATTTCTTTGAAATAAGGATCCAACAAGAGGTTTTCAAGTCCGGGATTTGTATCAAAAGCTTTTTTAATATCAGCGAGGAATACCGAACGTATGATACATCCTCCGCGCCACATCAATGCGATGCCACCGTAGTTCAGATTCCACTTGTATTCTTTGGCTGCCTCCATCATCAGGTTATATCCCTGGGCATACGAAATAATTTTTGCTCCAAATAAAGCATCCTTCAAATCGGATATCAATTGTACCCTGTCGCCCGTAAAAATAACTTCAGGTCCATGAAGAGCTTTTGAGGCCAGCACACGCATATCTTTCTGTGCCGACAGGCAACGTGCAAATACCGATTCACCGATTAATGTCAGTGGAATACCAAAGTCAAGAGCAGTAACTGCTGTCCATTTACCGGTGCCTTTTTGTCCTGCCGTATCCAGTATTTTTTCAACCAATGCTTCTCCTTTTTCGTCTTTAAAGCCCAGTATATCACGGGTTATTTCAATTAGATACGAATCCAGGTCACCTTTATTCCATTCTTCAAACACATCATGCATTTCGTCAGGATTCAATCCCAGCAATTCTTTCATTAACTGATAGGCTTCACAGATTATCTGCATATCACCATATTCAATACCGTTGTGTACCATTTTCACAAAGTGACCGGCACCACCTTCACCAACCCAGTCACAACACGGAGTACCATCTTCCACCTTAGCCGAAACAGCCTGAAAGATCTCTTTAACTTCAGGCCATGCAGCAGGTGAACCTCCGGGCATTAATGAAGGTCCGAGTAATGCACCTTCTTCACCACCCGAAACGCCGGTGCCAATATAAAGAAATCCTTTACTTTCAACATAGTTTACACGACGAATGGTATCCGGATAATGCGAATTTCCGCCGTCTATAATGATATCACCGGCTTCCAGGTGTGGAAGAATCAGTTCGATAAAATCATCCACCGGTTTACCGGCTTTTACCAGCATCATTACTTTGCGGGGTTTTTCAAGTGAAGCACAAAGTTCTTCGATCGAATGTGTTCCAATGAAATTTTTCCCGGCTCCCCTGTTGGCCATAAATTCATCCACACGAGCTGTGGTACGATTGAAAACTGCTACGGTAAAGCCTTTGCTTTCCATGTTCAGGACCAGGTTTTCGCCCATTACTGCTAACCCGATTAATCCAATATCTGCCAGTTGTTTCATATAAAAGTAGTTGTTATATAAAGTTTATATTTTCTGAACAATCTTAAAGCCCAGTTTTTCAAGTATTTCAAGTTCGTTACTTCCTACATTCACGGCAAGAATAGTATATGCCGGAAATTCACGACGTGTCGGATAATCACCGCGCAGTTGTTCAAACAGTGCAGGATCATTTCTAAAAAGCAAATCATCATTTTGAATATCATAGGTCGAAAGGATAGCGGTTGAAATGATCTCCGGCCCTGTCATTTCTGCTCCATCAAGCTCAATAATGGGATGTGTTGGTAATTCAACCCCTGCGGGCTGCCAATTGTTCATTCCTAATCCGAAATAATTACTGATAGCTGCAACACTCATCTGTGTTCCGGTTGCTTTTCCGTCTTTCGAATATCCTGCAATATGGGGAGTTGCCAGCTCGGTCATGGCAAGTAATTCAAGATCAATCTCCGGTTCATGTTCCCAGCAATCACATACCAGACCGGAAAGCTGTCCTGATTTCAATGCTTTTTTTACGGCATCGGTATCCAGCACTTCACCCCGGCATGAATTAATCAATATTGGTTTCAGCTTGAGGGACGAAAAGAATATTTCGTTTCCAAGATGAAAGGTAACATCTTCACCTTTAGTATTCAACGGCACATGAAGGGTGATAATATCGGCTTCATCCTTAATTTTATCAATACTTACAAAATCATCCGGTCCTTCCGCACGCTCCCGGGGAGGATCATTCAAGAGAACTTTCATTCCGAATAATCTGCAAATGTTGGCTACTTTACTTCCGACATTCCCCACTCCCACTATTCCGATGCAAAGGTCTTTCAGTTGTAGTTTTTTCCTTTTTGCCAGCACCATAAGTGCCGAAGCGATATATTGTTCCACCGATTTGGAATTACATCCCGGTGCGTTGGTCCATTTAATACCTGCTTTATCACAATACTCCGTATCGATATGATCGTACCCGATCGTAGCAGTAGCGATAAATTTTACAGATGAACCTTTCAATAGCTTTTCATTACAACCGGTTCTGGTACGTGTTACGATAACATCAGCATCTTTCACCACTTCACTCGTAGTCTTTGGACCAGGTAAGTAGATCACTTCTGCCACTCTTTCAAATGCACCCCGGATATACGGAATTTTATCATCAATTATTATCTTCATCTTTTTCTTTATTGTCTTAAATAGTAAATAGTAAATGAATAAATAGTAAATATTTAATATTCAAATTTTATCACAATACTCCGTATCGATATGATCGTACCCGATCGTAGCAGTAGCGATAAATTTTACAGATGAACCTTTCAATAGCTTTTCATTACAACCGGTTCTGGTACGTGTTACGATAACATCAGCATCTTTCACCACTTCACTCGTAGTCTTTGGACCAGGTAAGTAGATCACTTCTGCCACTCTTTCAAATGCACCCCGGATATACGGAATTTTATCATCAATTATTATCTTCATCTTTTTCTTTATTGTCTTAAATAGTAAATGTTTTTGTCTTAAATAGTAAATAGTAAATAGTAAATGAAAAAATAGTAAATGATTTAATATTCAAATCGATCCTTAAACGCCCACAATCCCAAAGCTGGATTTGAGATATAAAAAATTTCTTCACCATCCGCCATGGTGTTGTATCCATCCCTTAGTTTTGAAGGATTATACCTGGAGGTCATTTCATCAATATCGGCATATCCGAAACCCACACTCTCTATTTCAGTTTGTGTCAGGTTTTCAGTTCCTTTTCCGGGGCAGTACGTGATGCTGAATCGTCCTTCCGATGATCCATGAATCAGGTGGGCAGCAGCACTCAGGTTGTTGCGTAACTCCACATTTTCGTCACAGGCTTTCAGGGTGGCCGGTGTTCCAAAATAACCGTATTTACGGATCAACCGGTCGATTTCCTTGTCTTCACCGAATTCTTTCAATGCCGGAGCCAGTACAATCAATTCTCCGGCATCATCAATTGCCATGCGGGTACGGTAAATAGATTTATTCCCTAGCCAGGTGCTTTTGAATTCTGTGGGATCGAGATAGACCACAACTTTTTTCAAAGGCTTATCCAGCATTTCGAAATTCACCAGTAAAGCCAGCTTTGCAGCTTTATCAAACACTTCAAAATCATCACCGATAAACAATCCGCGTGTTTTTATCCTGCCATCTGTTTTATCAAGTCCAACCACCGTTTGTACATATACAATTGGAAGGTTGTTGGTGAAATTTTCAGAGGCATAATTAAAGATCCGTCGAACCGGTGTATCGGCATGACCCATCATTCGTTCCATCCCGTAGGCAGCACCTACAAAATGGCTTTTGTTGATACCTTCTACTCCACCGGTTCCCACAAAAATATTCTTATTGTAGTTTGCCATTCCTACCACTTCGTGTGGTACCACCTGACCAATGGATAGTATTAAATCAAAGTTACCTTCCAGCAACAATCTGTTCACCTGTGCTGGCCATGGAAACTCCACGGCACCCTCCGAAACTTCCTTTACAAATTCTGCCGGTACAATCCCTACCGTCACCACATCATTCCTCCAGTCGTGCTCACGAATCAACGATGCCGGCATGTGTCCGAACATATGGCTGATCTGGGGTGCTGTCATGGGCGAATGCGTTCCCAGTGCAGGCAATACATCAGTCAGTGTTTCCCCGTAATACTGCCAGACAAATTCTGTCAGTTCCCCTGCCCTGCTTGGTAAACGCGTATAATCCGGTGGAATTGCAAGTACTTTGCGTTTCTTACCTATTTTTTCCAATGCCTCAAACAACCCTTTTTTAAGGTCGTCAGCATTTAAATCCTGGTCGATGGAACCTGTTTCGTAATATATCATTTTATTTACTATTTTATCATTTACTATTTAAATCATTTACTATTTATTCATTTACTATTTACTATTTAAGACAAAACATTTACCATTAAAAAAACAAATCAATTGATCTATTAATTAAATCTACATTTTTAATTTAACAATAATGGAAATAGTAAATAGTAAATCAACTTCCAGGTTTATCATTTTTTGGATTAATTTTTTTCTTCATAGTCGTTATTGAACTTACAATGATTTTCAATAACTCATTGTTTTCATTGATTAAATCTTTTAATAAATTCTCCTTGATTAATTCTGATTGAATTATTAATTCTAACCAATAAAGCGTTTCATCTAATTCTTCTTCAACCATTTTCAATTTATTCAGAAAATCTTTATCAGATTTACCCAAACAAGCTGATCTATAATTTGCACCGGGAGAAGTACCTGATCTGATAATTTGATTTCCCAGTGTTTTACCGGTAATGTTGTTTGGTAGACTTTCTGTTAGTTTGATTATTCGTAATGCAAAAGTTTGCAATCGTTTCTTTAGTTCTATGGCATTCATCTTTTATAATAATTTTAAATGAATAATCAGTGAATAAAAAAATTTCAATTATAAATAGCAACTATTTTTATTTTCTTAAATAGTAAATGAATAAATAGTAAATGTCTTTTTCTTAAATAGTAAATAGTAAATGAATAAATAGTAAATGTCTTAAATAGTAAATAGTAAATGAATAAATAGTAAATTCTTTTTTATCTTTTCACCCGTGCATTTCCGTCACACACACTCCATATCATTTCCTCATCGGCCGGTTGTGCATAATCAGTCAGGAAGGTAGTAGCCAAAGCTCCTGATGCCCAACCAAACTGTGCCCATTTTTCCGAATCCCAGCCTTTGAGTATCGCATACAACAATCCACCGACAAAACCATCACCGCCCCCAATACGGTCGAGGACATTGATCTTGCGGGGCTCAATCACATTCCATGTTTCACCATCCAACAGGATAGCTCCCCAGAGATGTTCGTTGGTACTGATCACCTGCCGCAAGGTCGTGGCATATACCGATGCATTCGGGAATGCTGTTTTTACCCGGCCAATCATACCTTTAAAACCTTCTATCTGCGCATCTATTCCTTTTCCACCTGCTTCGGGACCTTCTATGCCCAGGCAGAGCTGAAAATCTTCTTCATTTCCAATCAGGATATCCGCCAACGAAGCAATCTCAGTAAAGATAGTTCGCAACTCCTGATCACGACCTTTCCAGAATGAAGCCCGGTAATTTAAGTCAAACGAGATACGTGTTCCGTTCTTCTTGGCAAATCGTGCCAGTTGAAGGCAAAAATCACTTGTTTCAGGCGACAAAGCACCAATTAATCCGGATAAATGGAGGATCTGTACCCCTTCTGTAGCAAATATACGATTAAGATCGAAATCTTTTACATTTAATGTTCGTCCTACTTCACCGGCACGGTCGTTTAATACACGTGGCCCCCTTGAACCAAACCCGCTGTCCGTAATATTGAATTGATGACGATATCCCCAGGGATCACCCTGTGCCACTTCCGGACCTTCATAATCCATATGGCGGCTTTTCAGATCGCTTTTAATAAGTTGGGCTATCGGACTGTCTTTTACAAAAGTAGTCAATACTTTTACCGGAAGTCCCAGATAAGAAGAAATACTGGCTACATTGGTTTCTGCACTGGTAGCCTGCATTTCATACAAATGACTGCTGTGAACAGGTTGCCCGTTCACCGGAGTAATGCGGATTCCCATACTGGTAGCTACCAATAGAGAATATGCGCCATCTTTTTTTAATTCTATGCTCATGATTGGTAAAAAGTTTAAAGAGTTTGAAGAGTTTGAAGAGTTTGAAGAGTTTGAAAAGTTTCGTGTTACGTGTTACGTGTTACGTGTTCCACGTTTCGGGTTGATTAGTCAAATGGTTAATTGGTTAAATCATCGACAAATAGTAAATAGTAAATGAATAAATAGTAAATGAATGTAAGAATAAATAGTAAATTAAAATAATGTTCTTGCAATCCCCATTTCCAGTCCCCTCAGTTCGGCCATTCCCCGGAGCATACCGATACCTGAATATCCCGGATTTGTTTTCTTGTGTAAGTCGTCCAGCATTTGATGTCCGTGATCAGGACGCATGGGGATATTCCGTTTATAGGTATATTCCACTACCAACAAAGCTTTCATGGCTTCATACATATCCACATCCCCTTCCAGGTGGTTGTCTTCGTAGAAATCGCCTTCTGCATCCCGTTTCGTACTCCTGAAATGCACATAATACAATCGCTCCCCAAACTCCCGCAACATGGATGTCAGGTCATTTACCGAGGATACGCCGAAAGAACCTGTACACAAACAGATTCCATTAGCCAGGCTTGGAACGGCTGCAAAGAGCTTACGGACATCGGCGGCTGTACTTAAAATACGCGGCAGCCCTAATATGGAACGGGGTGGATCATCCGGATGGATAGCCAGCCTTACACCTGCCTGATCGGCTACAAAGGCAATTTCATTGATAAAATAAAACAAATTGTTTCGCAACTGATCTTCATTGATATTCTTATAGGTGTCCAGTGCTTCCTGGAATTGTTCAATGCTGAAACTCTCTTCTGCACCGGGCAGACCGGCTATCATATTCCTTGTCAGCAATTCTTTTTCGGAATTACTCATCCCGTCAAAACGTTTTTTTGCTTTGGTCTTCTGTTCTTCGGTATAGTCATTTCCGGCATTAGGACGTTTCAGGATAAACAGGTCGAAAGCTACAAAAGCAGCCATCTCGAATCGCAATGCCTTTGAGCCATCGGGCATAGTATATGCCAGGTCGGTTCTGGTCCAGTCAAGTACGGGCATAAAATTGTACGTTACAATGCGGATGTCACATTCTGCCAGGTTGCGAATCGACTGTTTATAATTTTCAATATACAGCTTATAATTACCTGACCTTTTTTTAATATCCTCGTGTACCGGGACACTTTCCACGACCGACCAGATAAGTCCGGCATCGGCTACGATCTTTTTTCGCTCTTTAATAGCGGTTACGGGCCATACTTCACCGTTTGGAATCTGATGCAGTGCAGTCACAATGTCTGTGGCTCCTGCTTGTCTAATGTCTGCCAGCGATACCGGATCATTCGGACCGTACCATCGCCAGGATTGTTTACATAAATACATACTTAAAATTGATTTGGATGTTCCTGCATCTTTCTTAATACCTAAAAAGAAAGTGAAGGCATCACATTTGTTAATTAATTAAATCACTCCTGACCACTAAACAAGCTGTGTAAAAACGAATAAAGTTGAATAAATTACTTACGAATTGAAAGTTCAGCTATTTATTAAATAAGGTGAATAAGGTTAGGTTTAGTGGGTGATTGGTTTTCTACTAAGGTTTAATACCTGAAAATAAGGTTTTTAAAGAATACATCCTATTTATATTTGTCAACCTCAGTAAAAATGAATCCTCACTATTTCTAAACTTTATTCCCTAATTTAAATGTTAATTATCAATTTGATAGTATTTGTTTTTTTAATTTTCTTTTTTACACAGCATCTAAAGGGGGATACACATTACAACCGTCTTTTATACCTTATCCTTTAAAACGAAAAGACTTTCACATAAAATATTGATATTTCTGTCAGCGAACGGACTTGAGGCGGTATTTAGGCAATTAATTTTATTCGAAGTTTATTTGAACAGTGATGTTATAAACTTCAAGTGTTCCGCCCCATATTGTGTTTATAAGGAGATTTTTTTATTCTTCACTTTTGCCGCCCCAAGCCCCTAAAGGGGATGTAAAGTTAGTCCCGTCTCCTAAACTAAACTACACACTTTTCTAATGTTTAATGGTTTTTCCTCTAAAAATTTATTTATAACAAGATAAACTTTTTATACTGATCTTCTCTTAGCCATATTTTTTTTCTAAACAAATACTTCAGTTATCTCACTCTTAACATCCAATATTCCACTACTTATAAACAAATACCTCAAGTATCCCACTCTTTAAAATCTCTTAAACACTAATTCCATTAATTAAATACTATGTAATCCCACTCTTCACATCCCCTTCAGGGGCTTGGGGTGGCTTTAAGGCAGTTCATTTAATTAAATCAAATTATAGCCTCAAGTATCCCACTCTTCAAATCTCCGTTAGCTAACGGATTAGGGGTTCTCTTACATAATTGTAACCTCAGTTATCCCACTCTTAACAACCCCTTTAGGGGATAGGGGTTCTCTTTTATATACAATACACATCAAACCCTCCATCAATCACCGTCAATGTACCGGTAACAAATTTAGAGGCTTCGCTTGATAACCAATGCAGTGTTCCAAACAATTCTTCAGGTTGACCGAAACGGCCGAATGGTGTGTGGGCAATGATCTTATGGCCTCTTGCAGTCAGCGATCCATCAGGATTGGTCATTAGGGTTCGGTTTTGTTCTGTCAGGAAAAAACCCGGTGCCATGGCATTGACACGTAGTCCTTCACCGAATTTGGTAGCCAGTTCGGTAGCCATGTATTTAGTAAAATTCGTTACGGCTGCTTTTGATGCACCGTATCCTACTACGCGTGTCAATGGACGAAGGGCTGATTCGGAAGAAATATTGATTATGCTGCCCTGCTTCTGGTCAGCCATTACTTTCGCAAAAACCATGGTAGGCATTACCGTGCCAAAGAGGTTTAAATCCACAACCTTGCGGAATGCTTCCACATCCAGGTCAAAGATAGTCTTATCATCAGCAATCGTTGCTCCGGCCATATTTCCACCAGCTGCATTTACCAGTATATCAATCCGGCCATACCGGGCAAGAATGTCTTTAGAGTTTTGTTCCAGCACTTCTTTATTCAATACGTCGGTATATAGGAACATCGCATCATGCCCTTTCGATGTAAGGTCGCCTTCCAGTTTCTTTCCTGCAGGAACGTCCCTATCCAGTACAACAACTTTCACTCCCTGTTCGCAAAGATACTCTGCCATTCCGCGGCCTAAAATACCACAACCACCTGTGATAATAGCCACTTTGTTTTTTACATTAAATAAATCTTTCATATTATTAAAATAAAAATTAAATCGAATTTAAACGAATTATACGAATGAATTCGAAATTGATGAATAACTTTTTTCCAGTTTTTATTTATTTTTTGCATTGTTCAACGAATGAATTGAAACAAGAAAAATGATACGTCTTATTTTCGTTTTCATTGTTGGAAATAATTTCTTTGTTCTTATGTAAATGGAACAATATAATGTCTTGTTTTATTTCGTCAACTAATATGACCTCTCCCCCTGCCCTCTCCCAAGGAGAGGGTGATAGAGCCGAGGGTTAATGAAGTTTTATTTAATTGAATAGGACATTATATATTTCCTACTACTTAACTATAAACTACCAACTTTATCTATCAATTTTTGAAGAGAAAGTTTGATTTTTTTCTCAATGGATACAAAATCAAGTTCATCATCTGAAACATAATTGAACGCGATGTGAATTTGCAATTGTTTCTCTTCCAGTTTTTCAATAAGTTCTTGTTTGTTTAGTCGGTAAGCCTCACGGATTAGCCGTTTTAATCTGTTGCGTTTAACGGCTCTCTTAAAACGCTTTTTTGGAACACTGATCAGCACGTTGGCCGGTTCAGTATCGCTTTTAGGTTCAATCAAAAAGACAACGCGGACCGGATATGCGATAAAAGCATCCCCTTGAGTATATAAACGGGTAATGCGTTTTTCACCACATAAATGTTCAATTTTGGAAAATGAATTTTGGAGGATCATTGGATAAAAATAAACTATCCCAAAAGTACGGATATTCTTCGATACTTTTGGGATAGTAAAAAATTTATGATAGAATTATTTTCTGACTTTTTTATTGCTTTCTTTTAAATAGTTTTCTAAAGCCATAGTCATAGATGGTACTCCTGGAAGGGGAGCTTCAATGTCCAGTCTTAGTCCGGCATCACGTACAGCTAAAGCCGTATTTGCGCCAAAACAACCGATTTGAATATCTCCCTGTACAAAGTTCGGAAAGTTTTTCAGTAATGATCCGATTCCCATTGGGCTAAAAAACAAGAGCATGTCATAATTGAATTCTTCGTCAGGTCCGAAATCATTGCTGACGGTTCTATACATAACCGCTTTGTTGTAATTTATTTTCGATTTTTCTATCGTTGTAATCGTTTCTTCATTTTGAACCTCCGACGTGATAAACAAATACTTTTCGTCAAGGTGTTTGTTCATAATGGTCACCAATTCAGCCAATTTGCCTGATGCTCCGTAAAAGACTTTCCGTTTACGGTAATGAATATAACGTTGTAAATACAAAGCTACTGATTCTGAAATACAAAAATACTTCATGGTTTCCGGAATGGTAATACGCATTTCTTCACACAATCTGAAAAAATGGTCAATACCATGACGCGCATTAAAAATAATAGCGGTGTGATCCGGAATGTTTATGCGCTGAGTTCTGAACTCTTTAGCTAAAACTGGTTCAACCTTGATAAACGGACGAAAATCTATTTTGACATTGTACTTTTCACTTATGTCAAAATAAGGTGACTTTTCCGTTGCTGGCTGTGGTTGAGATACTAGTATCTTCTTAATTTTCAAAGCAATAAGTTTTAATTTAAATCACACTACATAATCAATTTGTACACTCTGTATAATATTATAAGAGGTAAAATTTCGAGGGTGCAAAGATACAACAATATATAAAAAGAAGCTACTATTTTGTGTAAAAATATTTGAAATAGTTTAATTATGACGAGGATACAGGCTCCAATGCAAATAAACAGGCTGATTGATTCGGCAATCTGATACAAATTATAAGGAATGTAGATCAGAAAAATCAGTATTGGGAAAAGGGCAGTACCTAAAATAGTAAGGATGTTAAAATAGCTTTCTTTTGCCATTTTGAGACTTAAGGGAGTTAGAAATACATATCCGATGATATCGAATATCAGCGACTTTAATCCAAAAAAGAGACCTGTCAACAAGAAAAAGTAGGAATATGTCTTAATTGAGAATGGGGTAGCCGATTTAAATATAATCAGATAGACATACAGACTTAATACGCCGATAGAGAAGATAATTAATTGTAAGCGGACCCGTATGTTATTCACTGTCGCTTTGCTGAAGATGCTTGACCGCTCTTTGACCTGAAAAAAGTTTTTCAAGGTTTCACCAATCATGCCTCCGGAATTGTAAACAGAATATACCAGGAGGAAAAACAAAATTAATAAAATGATAAACACCCAGCTTTCTGTTTGGGGAAAAGAAGGATGAGGAATACCTACATGGCCCGTTGGGATTTGGGCAATAGCTTTCAGGGAATCGGCAATGGCTTTAATAGAATCAACCCGTGCTAATGAATCAACTCTTATAAACGAATGGATTTTTGCAATTGTATCCGGTAATGCTTTTGCACTATCATTTAAAGCTTGTATAGTATCTTGTTGAATCATAATTTGTATTAAAGAGCTGCAAAACTCCGTGAGTTTGTATCCCAGACCATTGAATTTTGAATCGCTCCAAGTACTTCTTCAGGAGTATCGACAACTTTCCACATTTCCCGATGTTCATTGCGCATAAAATGTTCATCAACAGCACGGTCTAACATAGTAATCAATGCATCGAAATAACCTTCTAAATTGACTATGACAATTGGTTTGGTGAAAATACCCAACCTCTTCCATGTTATTACTTCTAATAACTCTTCCATTGTTCCACATCCACCGGGTAAAGCAACCACTGCATCTGCCATCATTGCCATTTTTTCTTTCCGCTCGTGCATGGTATTGACGAGAATCAACTCAGTTAACCCGGTATGATTCCATTCTACATCACACATAAAACGGGGTATTATGCCGGTAATCTTTCCTCCGGCTTCCAGTGTACTGTTCGCCAATTTACCCATAAGCCCTCTTGATCCTCCACCGTATACTATAGAAATATTGGCTTTGGCAAATATTTTACCCAACCGGGCAGTTGCCTCAAAATAACTTGGCTTAACCTGAGAACTTGAAGCACAATAAACACAAATGGTTTTCATGTTGAATTTGGAATAATGAATTATCTTTTCGGAATATTAGATGCAAAAATACAGTTTTCTTTCCGTATTTTTGATCTTCAAATCAAAAAATGAAAAAATGATACTGATAACCGGAGCTACTGGTTTGGTGGGTGGAAATTTAATCTGGCAATTGTTACAGGAAAATGACAGGGTTGTTGCCATTCGTCGTCTCACAAGTAACCTTAAACCTTTACGTGCTATTTTCAGCTACTACACTCCAACCCCCGAACTCTTTCTGTCAAGGATTGACTGGAAGATTGCTGATGTACTTGATGAAGAATCGATTCAGGTTGCAATGAATGGAATTTCAATTGTATACCATTGTGCAGCAATTGTATCTTTCGACAAAAATGCAAGTAAAATATCTGACACCAATATTACAGGAACAAGAAATATTGTTCGTGCAGCACTTGAAAATAAAATTGATAAACTGTGCTTTGTAAGTTCCATTGCTGCGTGTGGCAAATCAATGAAAGGTGATCAGATTGACGAAGACTTATTATGGCGGGATAATCAGAATCACTCGGTTTATTCAACAAGTAAATATTACTCTGAGTTGGAAGTCTGGAAAGGAATTAAACAAGGATTGAATGCCGTGATTGTAAATCCCGGAGTTGTATTAGGTGTCTCGGGAACTGAAACAGGCAGTTCGCAACTCTTTTTACAGGTAAAAAAGGGATTACTGTTTTATACAAATGGTGGTAGCGGGTATGTTGATGTCAGGGATGTCGTGAAAGCAATGATCCTGTTAACTAAAAGTGATATATCAGCCGAAAGATTTATTTTAGTGGGAGAAAATTGTTCGAATAAAGATATACTTAGCTGGATAGCTGATGGTTTTAGAAAACGGCGTCCAATAATTCCACTTAGCAAAACAGTGTTGTTGGTTGCCGGTTTTATTATGGAAATAACAGGGTGGATATTTCATTTTCATCCGATTATAGATCGAGGAATTGCACGAACCATTAGTCACAGGGAATTCTATTCTAATAGAAAAGTTTGTGCTGCTATTGGAATCCAATTTAATCCAATGAAGAAGTGTATACTTGATATCTGTGATTTTCGAAATAAAAAGGATCAATTAAAGTAGTCGATCGCTTTAATTAAAGAGAAGTAGAGGTAAGTTTAAATATATGCGCTTTATCCTTTCCGGTTAAAGCGCATACATTCTGACAAACTATTTATCAAGTAAAATTTCCTTGAAACTTTTCAGAAAAGCATCTGCGTCTGATTTTGATAGGCATAAAGGAGGTAAAAGTCGGATAATGTTAGATCCACTGGCGCCGGTAAAAATCTTTTTCTCAAACAATAATCGTCTGCGAATCTCAGTGATGGATTGTTCAAATTCAATTCCAATCATTAACCCCAATCCTCTGACTTCTTTTATTTGTGGAATCTTATTCAATTCTTCCATTAGATAATTTCCAATTTTAAGCGCATTTTCCATTAAGTGCTCTACTTTGATGATATCGAGAACTGCAATGGCTGCCGTACAAGCTAAATGGCTTCCTCCAAAAGTTGTTCCGAGTAACCCAAAAGATGCTTCAAAAACAGGACTTATTAACACTCCGCCAATCGGATACCCGTTTCCCATTCCTTTAGCCATGGTAATTAAATCAGGACGGATATCTGCATATTGATGGGCAAAGAATTTGCCGCTTCGGCCATAGCCTGATTGTACTTCGTCAACAATAAGCATTGTTCCGGTTGCTTTACATTCGGCACTCAACGCTATTAAAAACTCAATTTCAGGAACCCGGATGCCACCAACACCTTGTATACCTTCAATAATTACAGCACAGACATCTTTCTTCTTAAGAGATTTACGTACTGCTTTAATGTCGTTCAGAGCCGGAAACTCAACATCAAACCCTTCATTGATCGGGGCCACTATGTTGGGATTGTTGGTTACCCGAACGGCAGCTGACGTCCGGCCATGAAAGCTTTTATTGAATGCGATTACTTTTCGGCGTCCGGTATGAAATGATGCCAGCTTTAATGCATTCTCATTTGCTTCGGCACCTGAGTTTATTAAAAACAAGGAGTAATCCTCATACCCGGATATTTTACCTAACTTTTCAGCTAATTCTTTTTGAAGTGGGTTTATAACAGAGTTGGAGTAAAAAACCAATTTTTCTAATTGCTGAGTTAGCTTTTGAACGTAAAAGGGATGTGAATGACCAATGGATATTACGGCATGACCTCCGTATAAATCAAGATATTCGATTCCGTGGTTATCGTAGATACTACATCCTATTCCTTTTGAAATTTCAATATCGAAAAGCGGATAAACATTAAATAAATTCATAATTCAGGAATTTGTTAAATTTGGTTTGAAATGTAAAACAATCAGCTTTAACCCGAAATCTCTACCGGGAAAAAGGGGTGAAGTCTTTTACCAAAAGGACATTTGGTGCCTTTTTTAGTTACCGGATAATGATATACAACTGTTCCAACGAAACGAAGACTTCATTTTAGTATAAACTTCAGTAAGTTGGGCGAGCCATTAAAGACTATCAACGCTACAATAAAAGTCTTTTCAAACCTTTATAATGTAAAATGAAGTATTTAATGCTCCTAATAAAGTCAGATGCAAATGTAATTCAAAATTTAGAGACCTTCAAATAAATACATTTAAAAAAAATAATGTAATTTTACACCAGATTTATGCATAACTCAATTTTTAGACTCTCACCAATGGACAAAAACGTCACAATTTATTGTAAAAATACAAAATCATACCACAAATATCCTTTAGGAACATCTTTAATAGAAATATATCAGGATCTTAAGATTCAACTGAAATATCCGGTCATGGCAGCACGGGTTAACTATAAAGTTGAAGATTTGAATTTCTTGATTTACAAACCTAAAGATATTGATTTTATTGATTTAAGCACCTCGTCCGGAATGAGGGTGTATGTCCGGACGCTGTGTATGGTTATGGCAAAGGCTGTGTCAGAACTGTTCCCCCAAGCAAATCTGCGGATCGAACATCCCATATCAAAAGGATATTATTGTAAAATTGACAATTTGCAACAACCGGTAACCCGTGAAATCATCTCTCAAATAAAAGAGAGGGTTAATTTGATAATTTCACAAGGAAAACGAATTGTTTGTGAAGAAAAACAGACAAAAGAAGTCGAGGAATTGTTTGTACAACATGTTCATCAACAAGATAAAATAGCCCTTTTTGAAACGCTGGGAAATCCATATTTTCGCTTTTTCCGTATTGATGATTTTATAGATTATTATAACGGTGTTTTACTGCCTTCCACCGATTATCTGAGTCTCTATGATTTAATGGAATACTATGATGGGTTATTAATCAGGGTGCCAAGCCGTGAAAACCCTGTTGAACTGGAAGATGTAGTTTTACTCCCAAAGATGTATGATATTTTTAAAGAATATGTGGGCTGGAATAAAATCTTGAATCTGAATAATGTTGCCGATTTCAATATCGCATGCAGGAACAATCAGACTTTCAATTTAATTAAAGTCTCCGAGGCTTTACACGAAAAGAAAGTCGCCTCCATTGCCGACCTGATATCCCAACGTGCTGAAAAAGTGCGGTTTGTTCTGGTCTCCGGTCCATCTTCTTCCGGTAAAACAACATTCAGCAAGCGACTCTCCATCCAGTTAATTGTTAGTGGTTTAAAGCCTATCGTTATTTCTCTTGACAATTATTTTGTAAACCGTGAAGATACACCCTTAGATGAAAATGGAGACTGGGATTTCGAACATTTGCATTCGCTTGATTTAAGTTTGTTCAACCAACATCTTAAACAATTACTAAATGGTGAAGAAATTGAAATACCGTTTTTTAATTTCGAAGATGGGAAGCGCTATTATAAAGGCGAAAAATTAAAATTACAGGATGACAGTATTCTAATCATGGAAGGAATTCATGCACTTAATCCCGATTTGATTCCCGATATACCTCCGGAAACTACTTTTAAAATTTACGTATCGGCACTAACGACTATTTCTATTGATAATCACAACTGGATACCCACTACCGACACCAGGTTGCTTCGTCGTATCATAAGAGATTATCGTTTCCGTAATTATTCTGCCCGCGAAACCATAGCCCGTTGGCCAAGTGTCAGGCGTGGTGAAGAAAAGTGGATTTTTCCGTATCAGGAAAATGCTGATGTCCTTTTTAATTCGGCATTATTGTTTGAGTTAGCCGTATTAAAAAGACATGCCGAACCCATTTTAGCTGAAGTCCCTAAATATTGTGATGAATACACTGAGACGCATCGGTTGATCAAATTTTTAAATTATTTTGTACCCATTCATGACCGTGAAATTCCACCAACTTCGTTATTGCGGGAGTTTGTTGGAGGAAGTAGTTTCAGATATTGATTATTTTCTTTTATAATTCGAATTTTAATTCTTTTTTAAGCGATTCAATTAAAAAATTATTTGTATTTTTGTTACCAAAATTTGCAAAGTTAAAATAGCGCCGGATTGTGAAGAAAAGACTACTCTTACCTGTTTTTATTTTTTTATTTTTAAACGCTGGTCTACATGCTCAACGGGGTAGGGGGTTGGTTGATAAAAGTGACGAAACGATGAGCTATTTTACACTCTCTGTTGGCCCAAGCTTTTGTTTTGCAGACACTAAGAAATCTGCGTTAAGTCAACCTATCACGTCAAACTATGACTTCTCAATTGGGTATAGAAAGTTATTCCCTTCTAATTTTGGATATAAATTTGCATTTAATTATAGCAACTATTCGGGCTTTGATACGTTGAGTGTTACTTCAACAAGAAATTATCATTTCACAACAAATGTAATGCAATTGGCATTACAGGCCGAATATCACATTAAAATTGGCCGTACCTATTATTACAAGCCAACTCCAAATTCAATATATCTGTTTCTGGGTGCAGGAGTGATGAAAAGTAAAGCAAATTTAGAAATAAACCAACTACGAAATTACGATTATAAAATAAATACTGACTTCTACGCACCGGTTATCCCTTTTGGAATAGGATATCAATATAATTTAAAAGATAAATTATCTATTGGGGCTGAAATGAATTGGAAATTTCCATTGACAGATTTAATCGATGGTTTTAGTCCTCCTTATCCGGAATCTAAAAGCAATGATATAATAGGCGGATTTTCAATTACCCTGACTTATTTGCTCGGTTTTGAGTACCTGAGACGGAATTAAAGATGATTATCAGTAATTTTTTCCATTACTAAAGTCGTTCGTGCACCACTCGTTCCGGTCGATGGCGCATTACCTTCCCCGCACAACTCATCAACTACAAGTTGTATTAAAGGCTTTTGAATAGGCTGTGAATGATCGAAGATTAATTTTTCTTTCCCGTTCAAGGCTGTTTCCATTCGTATTATCATTGGACTTCCAAACGTATTAAATGTAATTTCTCCTTTTGATCCGATTATCCGAATACTGTCCTTTTCTGAAAGAGTGTCAGTTGTGAAACACCACAACCCCGAACCCATTACTCCACTTTCAAATCTGAATGATGCCGAAACAATGTCGTCAGCGGGATACAGCTTTGCCTGATTAAATGATAACCCTTTTGACTCAATTACAGGGCCAAACAGGAAATCAAGATAATCGAATTGATGGGAAGCTAAATCTTGAAAATAACCTCCACCTGATATCTCCGGAATTACTCTCCAGTTATTTTCGGGATGTGCGATTAAGTCTGTTTGAACAGGTTGGTACATTTCAATAGTCACACATCGAATGGTTCCTAAATCACCGTTTTCAATTATCTCTTTCACTTTTAAAAATCCTGGCAATGTACGCCGGTAATATGCCACAAAAAGCGGTACCCCGTGTTCCTTACAAACCTCTATCATGGCTAAACATTCAGCATATGTATTGGCCATAGGTTTTTCAACATAAATAGCTTTGCCGGCTTCAGCGCATTTCCGTGTGAGCTCTGCATGAGTATTAGGAGGAGTTGCTATATAAACAGCATTAATATCATTATCTGTCAACAATTCATCCAGGGATGTAGTCCAGCTTGCGATACCATGCCTTTTAGCAAAGTCGGATGCTTTGGTAGCGTTTCTGCGCATAACCATTTTAACTTCCGAATTTTTAATAGAATACATGGCAGGAGCACTTTTTACCTCACAAACATTTCCGGCACCAATAATTCCCCAGACTACTTTAGATACTTTTTCCATTCGATATAATTTGAAACAAAAATAGGAAATATATTTTGTGTTTGATTAGTAATGAGAAATTAAAAAAATGCAGGGATTTATGTTCCCTGCATTTTGGCAAAATAATAAATAATAAACAATCTGTACTTTTAATTGTAATATAGTGAACAATCTAATCTTTTTATTTTATTAAATACAACGATATAATTTCTTAAATTTCGGATATATATTTAAGACTTTACAGTGTAAGTAATTATTCATTATTTCTTACCTATTCCCTTATTTATCGGATAAAAATCTTTTCAGAAACATTTTCAGAAAGAGTAACTCCA
>Ga0302213_1000220_pt1 | contig 35791 bp, 20 predicted proteins | sample II_Fen_N1_2_FD_194583 | JGI IMG/M metagenome (GOLD analysis project Ga0302213, IMG submission 194583) | Peat permafrost microbial communities from Stordalen Mire near Abisko, Sweden - II_Fen_N1_1 | ecosystem: Environmental > Terrestrial > Soil > Wetlands > Permafrost | place: Sweden: Abisko...
TGTCGTTGGCTCGTGCAAACAATGTTCAAAGCATCTTGGAAGAAGGTTTGAAGAATGCAGGTCGTACGGATGTGACGTTCTTGGTGAACGGTTTTGGCGAGGATGCCAAGACGGCGCAGTTCAAGAACAAATATCCGGAAGAACGGTTCTACAATAGGACGGTGATTGTGGATCTGGAACAGAAATAAACAGATTCGTTAAGTTTAGAGCAGGGGCTTCTTTTTGGGGCCTCTGCTTTTTTATGGGAAGGTGTGAATTTTGCAACATTGGCCCCGTTTTGTGTAAGTCTTTAGGATTCATCGGACCTACCTTTGATAGTGTTGGGGAAATACGTTCTCAGCAGTTACAAACCAAACAATATGAAAACAACATTACTTTTTTCGATAACGGCAGGTTTGCTGCTACTGGTTCCGAGCTTGGCGTTCGGGAATAACATTGATTTGGGTACTGCTGCCAATTTTGCAGTATTCTCTTCAAACGGCTCGGTGAGCAACACGGGGCTTTCGCAGGTGACCGGCAATGTAGGGACCAACAATGGTTCGAGCACGGCGTTCGGTAATGTGAATGGTGTGATGCACGACCAGGATGGTGCCAGCGCTCAGGCTGCTGCTGACTTGCTGATCGCTTACAATCAGTTGAAAGTTGCGGTGCCGGATTTTTTTCCTGCTTCGTTGCTGGGAAACGGTACGACGCTGGTACCTGGGACGTATGCCATTGAAGGGGCTTCGACCTTGAATTTGGGTTTGATTTTGGACGGCAAGGGGGATCCCAATGCTACGTTTATTTTTCAAATCAGTGGTTCGTTCGCCGCAAATGCTGAAGCTAAGATTATATTGAAGAACGGTACGCAGGCTTGCAACGTGTTTTGGAAGATTGAAGGCCAGATCAGTATGGCTCCAGGTGTTTTCATGAGGGGTACGGTCATTGCCAACAATGCTGCTATTTTGCTGAACACGCGTGATACCATTGAAGGTAGGGTTCTGTCGACGACGGGTGCCATCTCTATTGACGGTGTGTTGATTTATACGCCGACTGGATGCGGAAGTCCCTATTTGACTGGTCCGCAGGCTCCAGATTTGAAGAGTGCGGCTTGTTTCACCTTGTTTTCATCGAACGGTCCGGTTTTAAATACGGGGATTTCGCACATTTTAGGGAGCGTGGGTACGAACGTTGGTTTGACGACAGGTTTTGATTCCTTGTTGGTAAGCGGTGCGATTCATCCGATTCCTGATTTGGTTACAGCCAAGTGTGCGGCTGATTTGTTGGAAGTTTATAATTACTTGAACGTATTGCCCTACGATATTGAATTGCTGTACCCTGCCAAATTCGGGCAGAACCTGGTGTTGACGCCGCATACCTACATTATGAAGGCTGCAGCGGTGTTTACCGATTCGTTGTATTTGAATGCGGAAGGTAATGCGGATGCCGTGTTTGTGATCAAGATTGACGGGGCGCTGGTTACCAGCACGTATTCGAAGGTGTTGCTCATCAATGGGGCACAAGCCAAGAATGTCTATTGGAAAATCGAGGGTGCCGTAAGCATCAACAATTACTCGGTTTTTTGCGGAACGATTGTTTGCAACAACGGTGCCTTGGGTGCCATCAATACGGGTGTGATACTGAACGGTAGGGCGTTGACGACTACTGGGGCATTGAGTTCAACCGCCATTACGAGCATTATGGCTCCGGTTTGTGCTCCGACTGCGCTTTCAGTAGTTTCCGTTATGGATGCAGTGACCATAGTTCCGAATCCGATTGGTGTTTCGACAACGGTTGTGTTGAATGTGGCTGGCGCGTATTCGTTGAAAGTTTTTGATGTCTTGGGTCGGGAAGTGCTGTCATCGCGTTTGACGCAACAAAGCACGTCGCTTGATACCAGGGATTTACATAAGGGGATTTACTTTTATAAAGTGACTTCGGAAGGCAATTTAATTCAATCGGGCAAATTAGTGTCCAATCAATAAATCATCATTTAATAGATTCAATCATGAATACGACAGAACTCAACGGAAAATGGGAACAGCAGAAAGGCAAACTGAAACAAAAATTTGCCATGTTAACGGACAATGATCTTTTGTTTGCAGAAGGTAAAAAGGAAGAAATGTTTGGCAGGTTGCAGACGAAATTGGGTAAGACCAAGGAGGAACTTCATCGAATTATAGCGGGTCTTTAAGTTTGGGAAGCGGTTTCGACGCTTGGCGTTGGAACGGTTGAATATATTGCCTGGAATCACTTTGAATAGTGGTTTCAGGTTTTTTTAGTTGCCTTGATTGAAGTCGTTTAATGCTTGGAAGAAGGCGTCGATGTTGGCAAGCGGGGTGCCGGGAGGGGTGTCGCAGCCGGAAGATAGGATGAAGTTGGGATAGGCGGCGGTGGCTTGCAAGAGGCCCATGGTTTGGGTGTAGACTTCTTCCGGGGTGGCGGATTTGAAGATGCGGACTGGGTCGAGGTTGCCTAGGGCGAGGATTTCAGCAGGGATTTGAGTGAGGGCGGCGGGCAGGTCGATGGCGTTGCCGAAATGGAGGGCTTTGGCACCGGATTGGAGCATGGCATCGGTGCAGTGGCCGGTGTTGCCGCAGTTGTGAAGGATGACGAGGAAGTGCTCATCCTGGAGTTCAGCCGTGATTTGAGCGATGTAGCGGCTGGAGAATTCGAGGCAGAAGTCGTTGTCGAGGAGGCCGGCGGCGGGTTCAGCCATGACGAGGCCGGCGGTGCCGGTGGCTTTAAGGGCGGTGCACCAGTTTTTGAGGAAATCGGTGCATTTCTGAAGGAGGAGGTGGACGGTTTCGGGTTCGAGGTAGCAGGCGGTCATGATTTCGGTCATGTCGAAGAGGCGGCCGGCTAGGGAAAAGGGACCGATGCAGCCGGAGAAGACGGGTTTGCCGTTGTTTGCTCGATTACTGATGTTGGCGGCGGCGAGGCGGCTGGCTTCAAGGTATTGGGGAAGGCGTGCTGCGTCCAAGGTTGGGATTTGAAGGGCTTGGATGGAGGCGAGGTCGTGGACGATGGTGCCTTTGACGGTGGGAATCTCGTGCTGGGAAAAGGTGACATGGGAACCGAAGGCTTCGGCTTCGACGGTGAGGTCCATCACGGTGGTGGCGGCAGCGGTTGGGTATCGTTCGTTGACGGCTTGGAGGGCTTCGAAGTGGCTTTGGCCGTTGGTGACCACGTCCAGGACAGTCTTGCCGATGAGGTCGACGCCGGGGTGGGTCATGACGGGGATGGCGAGGCGGTGGTTGCCGGACAGTACGGATTGAATCCAATCGTTGATGTTGATGGGCATGGTGGTGATGGTTTGGTCGGTCAGTGAACTTCGAAATGGTAGCTGCCGGATCCGATTTGGAAGACGGCACGGTCTTTCTCCATGCGGATGAATTTTATAGCTTTGGCTTTGGAGGCGGGTTTACCGGACTCTGTCACGGCGTTTTTATTGGGAGCCGGAATATAAACCATCGCTTCAGCATTTGCTGGTATTTCTATATCCCACAATACGTTACCATTACTATTTTTCCATGAACTGGTGATGGGACCGCGGACGGATTGGTAGGTGGCGTTGACTGCTTCAAGCCCCTGTGGAAAGTCGGGTTTCATCTCGATTTCTTGGAAGGCGTTGGAACCGTCGGCGTTGCGGATGCCGGCCAGATGCTCGTAGTACCAGATGAGGAGGTCGCCCAGGAGCATGACGTGGTTTTGGGAGTTCATCCAAGGATTGGCGGTGTCGCCGTTCCAGAGCTCCCAGATGGTAGTGGCGCCGCGATCGAGCATGTAGCCCCAGCTGGGATAGCTGCGGTTGGTGGCGATTTTGAGGGCAAGGTCGCCGCGGCCGAAATTACTGAGGGTGCGCATGAGCCAAGCGGTACCGATGACGCCGGTGCAGATGTGGGCGTCGTAGTGGTGCTCGATGACGTCGGTGATGTTACTGAAGACAGCTGCTTGTTCGGTTGGGGGTGTGATACCCATGGCCAGCGGCAGAATGTTGGCGGTGACGGTGTTGTTGCCGTAATAGTTTTTATCGGGGTTGTAGAAGCGTTGCTGGAAGGCGGCGGCGGTGTGCGAGGCTTTTTCCTTAAAGGATTGGCTTTCGACGGTTTGGTGAAGAAGCGTGGCGAATTCAGCCATTATAGAGAGCATGCGGTAGTAATAGGCGGTGGCGATGAGGTTGCCATTGGTGATGCGGCTGGTGTCGGCAGAATGGATGAGTTCGGGGGATTCCGGGGGCATGCACCAATCGCCGTATTCGTCGCGGGTCATGATGCCGTGGTCGTCCAGATAGTGGGTCTCCATGTAGTTCAGCCATTTTTTCATGGAGGGATAGTGCTTCTGGATGGTGGCGGTGTCGCCGTATTGGCGGTAGAGCATGTAGCTGACGAGCAGGTAGGTGCCCGGCCAGGTCATGTTGTCGGTGTAGTAGTTGTAGTAATTAGGGGAGACGTCGGAGATTTGGCCTTCTTGGGACATGGATTCCTGAATGTCGTCCACCCATTTGGAGTAGAGGCGTTGGTTGTCGAAGAGGTAGCTTTCGCCCCAACAGCCGTTGCTGCGGTCGCCGAGCCAGGGCTGGCGTTCGTTGCGTTGGGGGCAGTCCACGGGCATGCCTTTGTAGTTGGAGGCGATGCCCCACCAGGCGTTGTGAAAGATGCCGTTGAGGGTGGAGTCGGAACTTTGGAAGGTGCCGGTGGTGGGCATGGCATCGTAAACGAGCTTGCCTTGAAAGTTGCTTGTCGTGGGGATTCCGGGCCATCCGGTGATTTCGACGTAGCGGAAACCGTGGTAGACAAAGCGGGGTTCCCATGTTTCAATGCCTTCTCCTTTAAGAATATAGGTATCTGTAGTTAAAGCATCCCTTAAATTAGCGGTGTAGATGTTTCCGTTGGCTTGGAGGCTTTCGGCATAGTGGAGTTTGACGGTTTGGCCTTTGGGGCCTTGGACGTTGAGCTGAATCCAACCGGCTAGGTTTTGGCCGAGGTCGAGGATGAAGGTATCCTTGTTGAGGTGGGTGACGGAACGTGGTGTAAGGGTTTGCATCACCTTCATCGGGTCGGAGATTTGGCCGACGCGGCGGGCTACTTTGAGGCTTAGGTCGCCGTGCGGAGTTTTGGGTTCGTTGCTTTGAGGGGTTTCTTTTGCGAAATAGCGGCGGTTTGTGCCGGGATCGGTGGTAAGTTGGGCTTGGAGCCACGCTTTGTCGTCGTAATTAGTTTGGGACCAACCTTTCAATTCTTTGGTGGCGTCGTAGACTTCGCCGTCCCACTCGTTGTTGGAGCGGATGGGGCCGTCGGCGGTGGCTTTCCATGTTTGATCGCTGACGATGGTTTGCTTGGTGCCGTCGGCAAAGGTGAGTTCCAGTTGGAAAAGCAGCTTGGGCAGGCCGAACGTGCGGATTTTCCAGGGTTTGGCGCCTTGGCGCATGTTGTAGAAGCGGCCGTTGCCGAGAATCATGCCTATGGCGTTGTCGCCTTTGCTCAGAAAGGGTTTCAGGTCGAAGGCGGTGTATTTGACTTCCTGGGTGTAATCGGTTGGCGCCGGGGCCAGCACTTGGTCGCCGATTTTGCGGCCGTTGACGTAGAGTTCGTACATGCCTAGGCCGGTAACGTAGACGCGGGCTTGTTGGATTTCCTTGGAGATGTTAATGGTTTTGCGAAAGTAACGGGCGGCGAGTTGGGAATGGAATTCGTTGCGGTCCCAGGGGAAGATGCTGTCGAGTCCGATCCAACGGGCTTTCCAATCGGAGTTTTTTGCAGGGTCTCCGGGGTTGTCTTTTAGGCCGGTGTGGAAGGTTTGGATAGCGCTCCATTTCGTCGCTTTGCCGTTGCACCAAATCTTGACGCGCCAATAAAAAGTAGTGGCTGAAGTCAGGTTTTTACCTGCATAGGGTACTTGAACGGACTGGTTTGACTTGATTTTGCCCGAATCCCAAAAATCGGGTGAATTTGCCTTTAAAAGTGCTTGCGAAGAGCTTACTTGGATTTGTAAATGTGTTTGCTTCGTATTTCTGGCAAATTGCTGGATCGCCCATCCAAAGCGGGGTTGAATGGTGTTTAGAGCCACGGGTTCAGCTGTGCTTTCAACCCTAATTGCGAATGGCTGTGATTTTTTTGCTTGAATTGACACTTCGCATAAAAGCAGTCCAAACATCAGCAAAAGGAGGGTTTTTTGGGGTCCTTTGAGGGCTTTTTTGGAAGGGGTTGCGAGGTGTTTCATGACCGACTGATTTACAGATTCGGAAGCGATGTCCAATCTTTTTGAAGGTAGTTTTTAGTGGCATCGGTAACGATGAGGACCTTGTCGTTGCCGGGACGATTACCGCCTTCGGGTACGTAGGTGACAATGCCGCCGGGCTTGTTTTCGATGAACTGGAGGCTGCCGGTGGCCGGGTCGAACCACCAAAGATTCTTGGGTTCGAGGGAAATCGCATCGAGGTTGATCTTGATTTCACGGCCGGTGTAATTGTAAACCAAGGCGTATCCCGGGCCTTTGGTGGCGACGAGGTGGTCGTATTGTTGCCCGTTCTCCCCGACTAGGATGGATTGGGCGGGTTCCCCCTGGGTAAAGGGAAATGTCAGCATCAGCGCCTTGAGGTAGCGCATTTGGCCGTATCCGGGTAGTTCGAGCGCCTGATACCAAGGCTTGTCGGCGAAATAAGCGGGTTTGAGGCCAGGTGTCCACATCTGCATGACGGAATTGTTGCCGTAGGTGTGGCCGAAGGAGCCGGCAAAGACCGACCAATAGGCGTAGCGGCGCACGTCACAGGCTTGCCAGCGACGTTCGGTTCCGTCGTGCAGGCCGGCGGGGATGTCTTCGTAACTGGGTTCGCCGTCCAAGATGGGTTTGGGATTGGCTGATTTGTACGTGTTCTCCACGTAGCGCCAATTGTCTTCCTCGGTGTTCTCTTCTTTAAGCAACTCCCCGTCCCCACTGCGTTGGCCGTAGCGACGGTGGCCGGACTGAAACATGTTGAAGTCGAGCCAGGCTTCGTCGTTGAACCATTGGGCGGAACAGTTGCGGCCACGGGGGTGGTAGGTCATCAGGTGGTTCTTGTCGATGCTGCGTATGGTGGTTGCCAGGGCTTTCCAAACCTCCGGTTTTTTGTCGCCGGGGGTATCACCGCCGATGATCCAAATGACATTGGGCTTGTCCTTGTAACGGTTGGCCAGGAAGGTGCCGTATTTAACCGCATTCTCGGCTGAAAGCAGTCCGGCGTTCACCGCGCTTCCCCAGACGCAAACCATGGCGACATAGAGGCCGTTCTTGGCGGCGGACTTGACCATGTAATCGATGTGGTCCCAATAGCCGTAATCAGGCGACGTGCCTATTTTGCTGAAATCGAAACCGTAGGGCAAGGCGGGCTTGCCATAGACGTTGTAGAAGGGAATTTCATGCAAAATAGAGACTTGCACCACGTTGAATCCCTTGCTTTTCAAAGTGCTGAAGTAGAAATCCATGTTCTCCCGCGTGAGTCTGGAGGCGGTGAGCCAACCGGTATCGCCCAGCCAGAAAAACGGGCTGCCGTTGGCGTGCTGCAGGTAGCGGTGGTTGGCGGTGACCTGAAGCTTGCCGTTCTCCCAAGGTGCTTTTTGGGCGGAAACGGTGCATGAGAGGATGAGCAGCAGGAAAAGGATGCGTTTCATGGCGGTTATTTTTTACTGGTCAACAAAATGGTTTCGCCCACTTCCATTTTAAGGTCGTAGAGTTGGGTTTCGGGCAAAACGACGGGTTTGAGCTGGGCTTTTTCTGAAATAAGCGGTTTGGGGGTTTCGGGCAGGCGGAAGAAGGGGTTTGGATTGTCGCCCTTGGCCGGTTTCAGCCCTTTTCCGACGAGTTCGTTCGCGGAGCGGATGCGACACAGACCGCCGAGCGTGGATTTGATCTGGAGGGTTTCCACGCGGTTATCTTTCCAGGTGATGCTGAACTCGAACCCTCCCCTCGCCTTGAGGCCGTGCACGCTTCCGTTTTTCCAGACGGAAGGCAGGGCAGGCAGCACGAAGATGAAGCCATCGTGGCTCTGGAGCAACATTTCGGCAATGGCTGCGGTGCAACCGAAGTTTCCGTCGATTTGGAAGGGCGGATGGGCACAGAACATATTGGTGTAGGTGCCGCCTTTTTTGGGTTCAGCCGAGACCAAATCGAGTTGGTTTTGGAGAATTTTATAGGCGTGGTTGCCGTCCAGCAGCCTGGACCAGAAGCAGATGCGCCAGGCCATGGCCCAGCCGGTGGAGATGTCGCCGCGGTACAGCAGGGAGGTGCGGGCGGCATCGAAGAGTTGGGGGGTGCGGTAGGGCGAGATCTGGTTGGCGGGATAGAGGCCGAACAGGTGGGAGACATGACGGTGCGTGTCTTTGGGGTCGTCCCAGTCTTGGAGCCACTCTTGGAGCTGGCTGTATTGGCCGACTTGCATGGGCGGCATTTGGGAAAGCGTGTTGCGCAGGGTGTCGGCAAAGGCTTTGGCGCTGTTGTTGAAGATGCCTTTGAGCCCGCCGTTGAGCACGTCGGTGGCGGCGATGACGTTGTTGAAGAGGTCGAAGACGATTTGGTTGTCCATGGTGCAGCCGGCTACGGTCGAGGCGTTGCCGCCGGTGGCCTTGGGGTTGTTCTCGGGCGAGCTGCCGGGGCAAACGACGAGCCATCCGTGGGTGGGTTCCTTGACGAGGAAGTCCACGAAGAAGCGGGCGGCGTCGGCCATGATGGGGTAATTTTGGAGCAGGAAGGCTTTGTCGCCGGTGAATTGGTAGTGTTCCCAGAGGTGGCGGCAGAGCCAGGCGCCGGCCATGGGCCACATGCCGGATTGGGCTCGGTCGATGCCGCCGGTGACGCGCCAGATGTCGGTGTTGTGGTGGGTCACCCAACCGCGGGCGTCGTACATTTGGCGGGCGGCTTCGCGGCCGGTCACGGAGAGGTCTTTGATCATGCCGAAGAGCGGCTTGCTCATTTCGCTGAGGTTGGTCACTTCGGAGGGCCAGTAATTCATCTCGGTATTGATGTTCACCGTGTATTTGCTGTCCCAGGAAGGAAGAATCTGTTCGTTCCAGAGGCCTTGCAGGGTGGCGGGTTGACCGCCGGGCTCGGAACAGGAAATAAGGAGGTAACGGCCGAACTGGAAGTAAAGGGCCGCCAGGGCTGGGTCGTTCACTTTGGCGAAATCGCGGATGCGAACGTCCGTGGGCTTCAGGGCTTGGGGCGTGGTGCCCAGGTCAAGGCTCACGCGGTTGAAGAGTTTCTGGTAGGCTGCCACATGCCTTGCCTTGAGTTTGTCGAACTCTTTGCCGTAGGCGCGGTTCAGGATGCGGGTGCATTTTTCGACTTCGTCCGCCGAGATGTCGTGGTAGTTGACAAAGTTCGTGGCCATGGAAATGTAGATGGTTGCCTCATCGGCTTTGTCGATAAAGAAGACGTTGTCCTTGACGAAACTGCGTCCGTTCTTGAGCAGGGGCTTCACTTGGGTGATGAAGCGTACTTTTCCGGTCTGGCGCTCATGGGTTTCGGTGGTTCCGGTCAACGTAAGCATGCCGTCGAGATCGGAAATTTGGTATTTTTGGTGCGGCGTGCTCATGTAGAGGTTGCAGCTGATACTCTTTGGTTTACTGGCTCTTAGACGTACGACGAGTACTGAATCGGTTAGCGAGGAGTAGTATTCGCGGGTGTAGGTCACGCCCTTGCAGGTGTATTTGACGGAAGCCGTGGCGTTGGCGATATTCAGGTCGCGAACATAGCCCGTGTAAGTATTGTGACCGGGAAAATTGATGTACAAATCGCCCATGGATTGGTAGGGCATGCCGAAATTCGTGTTGGACATGATCTTGGCTGAAGCCAGATTCATGGCATCCAGGTTCTTGTTGGCAAAGACCAGTTCGCGGACCTTGGGCAAGTTTTCGAGCGCTTCGGGGTTGATGTTGTTGTTGGGTGAACCTGCCCAAACGGTACCTTCGTTGAGCTGCAGACGTTCCACGGCGGGACCCCCGAAGACCATGGCGGCCAGGGTGCCGTTGCCGATGGGCAGGGCGGCGTTCCAGTCGGCGGCGGGTTTGTCGTACCAGAGTCGGAGGTTCTGTTGGGCGTTTGTGACGGTTGCCAGGCAGGCGAAAAGGAGGATCAGGGCTTTGCGAATACGGTTCATAGGTTGCTTTTTGCGGTTTCCAATACGGTTTTGAGTGTTTTCAAGTCGTTGACGGCGTTTTTAGGAAAGGATTCGCCGTTGGGTCCGAAGACGTAGAGGGCTTCTTTCTTTTCGATGGTTATTTTGGATTCGTCGAAACCACCGACGGGTTTGTTCAGTTTCAAGTGTTTGGCCAAAAAGGCATAGGCGGCTTGGCGCTTGCTGGGACCGTAATCGTGGCCTTCTTCCGGAAAATGGGCGTTTTCGACTAAGCTTTCCTTGCCGTAGAAGGCAAAGGTACGGCGGATGAAGGGAAATTCCAAGGTGGGCACGGCAGTGGTCCAGTCTTTTCCATCTGAAATGATGAGGAGGGACCGTGGCGCGCAAATGGCGGCGATTTCAGCATTGTTGGTGCCACCGCAGACCAGGTGCACGGGCAGGCCGCTCTCGCAGGGACAACCGCCGGAGAACCAGGAGGAAGTCATCACGACGGGGATGCTGCAGGTAATGCGGTCGTCGATGGCGGTGACGAGCATGGTCTGGCTGCCCCCACCCGATGCGCCGGTGATGGCGACTCGTGTAGGATCGGCTTGCTTGAGACTGGTCAGGTAATCGATCCAACGGATGGCGTTGAGCGTCTGGATGGTTTGGGCGATGCTGCTGCGGTGCCATTCGTACTTGAACTGGAGCATGGATTCGCCCCAGCCGAACAGGTTGTAGCTTACGGCGATGGCGCCCATCTTGGCCATCATGGCCAGACGGTACTGCATGTCGGGGCGGTAGCGTTCGTCCAAGAAGTGTCCGCAGGGGTTGATGATGACGGGGCAGTGCTTGGCTTTGAGGGGTTTGTAGACCGAACCCATGGTGTAGACGCCTGGAAGTACTTCCAAGGCGACGTTTTCCACCGAATAGCCGTCGAAGACGCGTTTGTTGGTGATGATGGGCTTGGCGCCGGTGGGTTTGGGCATGGGGTTCAGCCCTACGGCGTCTTTGATGGCTGCTTTGAGCTGTTGTTTGCGGGCTTCCCAAGTGGGCAGGTCGCTGTAAAGGGTTTGGAGGTAGTCTAGATAGTGCTTGCCGTCGGCTTCGGTGCGGCGGGCATAGTCGAAGGGTTTGATCTTGTAGACGCCTTCGAGTTCCTTGACGGCGATGAGGTCGAAGGGATTGAGGGCGTTGGCGAGGCTTTGCTCGAGACTCCAGGGGCGAAGGCGCCAGTCGGCATATTTCAGGATTTTGCCGTCAACCAGGTCGGCGGGGATTTTGAGGCGGACGTTGAACTGCTTCTGGATGTCCAACAGCACGTCGTTCAAGGGGCGTTGGTAGGCGCTGTCTGAATTCTGACTCGGAGCCAACTGGGTTTGAGCCTGGAGGTGGCAACAGAGTGGCATGAAGATAAATATGAATAGTATCTTTTTCATATATAGTATATTACATATTTAAAGTTAAAGTATTACTAAAGCATTAGGCTGCACATCGTCGCTTTTTAGAACGGGTGTTTCGAGCCGCTTCAGGTAATTGTTCTGCAGTACGATGCCCCGGGTGGTCTTGCCGGTCAAGTGGAGATAAGCTTGGCTGCCCGGCATCGGGAAGGCGTTTTGAAGGAGGATGTCCTTGCATTCCTTGAGGCTCACGACGGGTGCGTTCAGAAGGGGCTTGTTGGTGGCCAAGGCCGTGAGCTGTGCTTCGCCGACGTTTTCCAGAATGAAGGCCGGGCCGGTTTCAGCCGAGACGGTTACGTTGGTCATGCGGATGTTTGCGGCGTTGCTGATGGAGAAACCGGTTTTGGATTTGAGGTCGATGTCGGTGAAGCTGAGGTCCGAGATGGGCATTTCGGGCAGTCCAAGGATGGCGGCGGCCACGTTGATGTCCACGCCGGTCATGTTGCTGATGTGGATGTTGCGGAATCGCGGGGTGCGCTCGGTAACGGGTTCAGCAGGGACTTTGGTGTAGAAGAGGTTCAGGTTGATGGCTTCGCGCAGGATGTTGCGCATGACGATGTTGCTCACGCGGATGTCTTCCACGATGCCTCCCCTGCCCCGGGTCGACTTGATGCGGATGCCGCGTTCAGTGCCGTCGAACACGCAGTTGGTGATGACGACCTTGCGGACGTCGCCGGACATCTCGCTGCCGATGACCACGCCGCCGTGGCCGGCCAGCATGGTGCAGTTGGTGATGGTGATGTTTTGGCAGGGCACGCCCAGGGTACGGGCCTGAAGGTCGCGGCCGGACTTGATGGTGATGCAGTCGTCGCCCACGGAGATGTGGCAGTTGGCGATGTGGACGTTGTCGCAGGATTCGGGGTTGATGCCGTCGGTGTTGGGCGAGATGGGGTTGTCGATGGTGACGCCGTCCACGGTGACGTTGCTGCAAAACTCTGGATTGATGGTCCAGAATGGGGAATTGGTGAATTTGACGCCTTCCACGCGGATGTTCTTGCTTTTGAAGGCTTGGAAGAAGGGCGGACGAAAGAAGCGGCGGTCCAGCGTGCCTTTCCAGTCGGATTCGGGTTCAAGCTTAAAATCGGGATTGGATTTGGTCCAGAGGTCCTGGTACTTGCTCAGGTCGGCTTTGACGCCGGCGCCGTCCATGCCCCAGGTGGCATTCCACCATTTCTTGCCGTTGCCGTTGAGCACGCCGCGACCGGTGATGGTGATGTTTTCGGCCTCGTAGGCGTAAAGGAGCGGGTGGAAGCTTTTCATGACCATGCCTTCGAAACGCGTTTCCACGAAGGGCAAGTATTGGTCGAAGTCGTCGGTGAAGCTGAGTACGGCACCCGATTCGAGGTCGAGGGTGATGTTGCTCTTGAGTTCGATGGGGCCGGTCAAATAAGTACCGGCGGGAAAAAAGAGGGTTCCACCGCCTTGGAGGGCGAGTTCAGCTATCGTTTTGGAAATGAGGGCAGTGTTCAGGGTCTTACCGTCGGTGACGGCTCCTGCTTCCTGCAGGTTTACGGTCTTGGCTGAAATCGATACGGAAAAGCCTGCGATTAGGAGGGACAGGGCAATTAATCGTTTGAGGTACATGGGTTATGCGTTTGAATCGTTGGTGTCGTTTTCCCAGGTTGGCCAGGGGTAACTGCCGGGCTTGAGGGTGATGAATAGGTTGGGTTTGCCTGCCACCGCCATGCGGACGATGCCGGGGCTGAATTCGAGGATGGGCTTCAGGGTGGTCCAGCCTTGCTTTTCGAGCAGTGCGAAGGAGGTGGCGCCGCCTTCGAGCAAGAGTTCGCCCACGGCGCATTGCTCGAGCATGCGGATGACGACTTCGGACAGACGTTTGCGAAGGGCTTCGGCGTGACCGGGGAAGGTCACGTTGCGGTGGCCTTGGGTCACAATCATTTGGCCGGTTCGACCCCAGAACTCGGCCTGGTTGTCGGCCCATTCGTAAAGGTGCTCTTCGGTGATGACTTCCTGCAAAAGTTCTTCGGGAAATTCGGCGACGGCCAGACCTTTCTTTTTGGAGTTGAGCAGGTATTTTTCGCTTTGGGTGTGCTTACTGCCGCAAACCATAAGGAATCTGCCCTGCAAGGGGTTGAACGCGTGCGGCTTGGGTTTTGGGATGTAATCGTGGACCACTTCGAGCCAAGTGGCGAAGAAGGCGGCGGAGCCTGCGTGAAGGACGTTTTTGAAGATGGAACGCTTCAATTCTTCTACGGTTTGACAATCGGGTACGTGGATGCCTTTTTTCAGGGGCAGGGCGTTGCCGGTGTAGACTTTGCGGGAGGCATGGCTGCCGTTGCGTTCCATGAGCAGACCTTCCACGGAGGAGGTCCAGGCTGGGAAATCGGAATCGTTCCGAAAATCGGTGTCGTGCAGCTCGATGCCGTCGATGTGGTACCGGCCATCTTGGATGGTGCGGCCGGCGACAGGATTGGCAGGTTGAAGCACGGCCTCATCGAGTCCGAGCACAGTCATCCATTCGTCGAGTTCGTCGATGATGTGGCCGCGAAGGACGGAATCGGTTTTTTTAAAGACGTTTTGGGGCAGGACTGAACCGATGGCTTCAGCCAACTCGCGGTGAAGCATGCGGGCCTCTTGGGCGCTCATGGAACGGCTGTCGGTGGCGATGACTCGGGCTTGCGTGGTTCCGGTTGGGATTTTGTTGATCCCGAACGAAACGGTGAGTCCGCAACGGAGGCATACGCCTGCGATTTCGGCGGCTCCGGTGATGTCGTCGGCCAGTATGGTGATCATTTTGCGCGGTTTTGGGCCATTCGGATGGCGTAATCGATGGAGACGAGCATGGCGTCGGCCGAGGCGATGCCTTTGCCGGCGATTTCGAAGGCGGTGCCGTGGTCCACGGAGGTGCGGATGATGGGCAAGCCTAGGGTGATGTTGACGCCTTTGACGCTTTTCATGGTTTGTTTCTCGTTGTCCCACTGAAAGCCTTCGAGCTTGAAGGGGATGTGGCCTTGGTCGTGATACATGGCCACGCAGCCGTCGTACTTGCCTTGGACGGCTTTGACGAACATGGTGTCGGGCGGAATGGGGCCTTCGACGGTGAAGCCGTTGAGGTTGGCTTCTTTTATGGCGGGAATGATCTCGAGGATTTCCTCGTCGCCGAACAGGCCGTTCTCGCCGGCATGGGGATTGAGGCCGGCAACGGCGATGCGGGGGTTGGCGATGCCGAATTGCTTGCAGGCGTCGTCGAGCAGTTTGATGACGTCCAGGATGCGGTCTTTTTTGCAGAGGTCGCAGGCTTTCCTTAATGAAACGTGCGTAGTGGCGTGGATGACGCGCAGGTTCTCGTCGGCCAGGAGCATGGCGAACTTCTCGGTGTGGGTGAAGTGGGCGTATATTTCGGTGTGGCCGGAGAAATGATGACCGGCTTGGTGGATGGACTCTTTGTTGATGGGCGCGGTGACGGTGGCGGCGATTTGGCCTTCCATGGCCAGTTCAATGAGTTTGCGAACGGCCTCGAAGGCGGCGTTTCCGGCCATGGCGGAGACTTCTCCCGGTTTGAGTTCAGCTATTAAAACGTTTTTAAGGTCGATCACGTTGAGGAATTGGGGGGCGAAGAGGGCCTCTTCGACTTGCTGGATGGAGATGACTTTGAGGTTGGCTTGCAGATTTTTGACGGCCTGGAGCATGACGCGGGCGTCGCCGACGACGATGGGCAGGCAGCGTTCGTGGACTTCCGGGTGGAGGAAGGCTTTGACGATGATTTCGGGGCCGATCCCGGCTGGGTCGCCCATGCTGATGCCGATGAGGGGTTTGGTTGCATTCATAATAGTGCGGTAAAGATACTCAAAGCATCGTCCATTCGCACCTCGCGGGGGTTGTTGTTGAGCAACCTTTTCACGTTTAGGGCGATGGCGGCGAGTTCGGGGAGGTCATTTTCCTGGATTCCTAGAGAGCTTAGATGCTGTGGAATGCCGCAGGCGATGCAGAGCTCGCGGATTTTGGTAATGCCTTGCAGGGCGGTGGTTTCGGGGTCGGGGCCTTTGGGGATGCCTAAGGCGAGGGCGATTTCAGCGGTTCGTTCTACACAGGCTGGCAGGTTGAAGAGCAGCACGTCCGGCAACAGGATGGCGTTGGCTAGGCCGTGGGAGATGTGGTATTTGCCGCCCAGGCCGTAGGAAAGGGCGTGCACGGCGGCGGTATTGACGGGGCCGAGGCAGAGGCCGCCGTACATGGAGCCGAGGGACAGGGCGGTGCGGGCTTCGAGGTCGTTGCCGTTTTGACAGGCTTTTTGGAGGTTGGCGCCGATGAGCTTGATGCCTTGCAAGGCATAGAGGTCCACCGTTGGATGCGCGAACTTGTTGGTATAGGCTTCGATGCAGTGGCAAAGGGCGTCGATGCCGGTTTCGGCCGTGAGCTTGGCGGGCAGGCTGAGGGTGAGCGCGGGATCGATGTAGACGGCGTCGGGCACTAAATCGGGGCTGATGATGCCTTTCTTTTCGTTGGTGGTTTCATCGAGCAGGATGGCGTTGGGCGACATTTCACTGCCGGTGCCTGAAGTCGTGGGCACACAGATGAGGGATAGTTTGCGGCCTCGAAGGATGTTGATGCCGGGCACGTCGTGGAGTTTTTGTTGGCTATTGCTCAGGGCAGCCAGGAGTTTGGCGCAGTCAAGTACGCTGCCGCCGCCGATGCCGATGACACAGTCGGGTTGGAACTCTTGGGTATGGGCTAGCATCTCGTCCATTTGGTGGAAGGTGGGCTCGCCAGGGAAGGTGTATTCGTAGACGTCGACCAGTTTGCCGATAGCACGGAGGGCTTCCACGGTGGGTTTGGCCGCATTATATATAGGTGTGGCAATCAATAGGAGGATTCGTTGGGAATCTTCCAGTATCCTGTCTTTAGCCAGGTCGTTGAGGCAGCCGGCACCAAAAATGGTGCGTTTGGGATGTTGCAGTTGGAGGGTTCTCATTTTTCGCGGGCTTCGAGGAAACTGTAGATGGTGAGTTGTTCGCCCAGAACGGGTTTCTTAAAGAAGAGGCTGGCTAAGTATCCCACTATGAGGACGATCAAATGGCTGTAAACCCCCAGCATGTATTTGTGTTGGGTGAAGTTCCAGTTGCCGAGGTCGAGCAGAAGGCGGTCCTGACCTTCGAATTTGGTGGAGGTGAGCATGGCGTAGGCGGTAAACAGCACGCAGGCGGCAATGCCGATGTAGAGGCCTTGTTTGTTGGCGCGGGTGGAAAACAGCCCGAGCAGGAAGATGCCCACGATGCCAGCGGAGAAGATGGCATAGAGTTCGAACACCATGCCGAGGACGCCTTCGCCTTGCCAAATGACGTACAGGCTGGCCACGCCCATCATGGCGATGCCGGAGACGCCGACGAGCCAGCGGCCCATGTTGAGGCGTTGCTTGTCCGTACAGTTCGGGTTCAGCCGTTGATAATAATCTTCGACACCGATGGCGGAGAGGCAGTTCATATCGGAGGCCAGGGTGGAGAAGGCGGCGGCGACGATGGCGGAAAGGACGAGGCCGACCACGCCGACGGGTAATTGCGTGCCCATGAAGAAGGGAAAGACTTCGTCGGCTTTCATGTTTGCGGGCAGGGTGGCGGTGCCATTGTGATAGAAAACGAAGAGCAGGGAGCCGATGAGCATGAAGAGCAGCCAGACGGGAACGGTGGCAAGGACGCCGATGTAGGAGGCTTTTTTGGCGTCGCTATCGGATTTGGCCACGATGTAGCGTTGGACGATGGTCTGGTCGGTACCGTATTTTTGAAGGGCGTAGAAGGCGCCATTGAGGGCCATCACCCAGAATGTGAGCTCCTTGAAATTAAAATCATAGGGGCCGAAACCGATTTTGTGCATGTCCCAGGCTTGTTGAAGGGTAGCCACGGGGCCGGCTTCGGGCTTGAAGAGCAGCAGGTCGAGGCAGAGCAGGCCGCCGCCGATGATCATGAAGCCTTGAATGACGTCCATCCAGATGACGGCTTCGATGCCGCCCACCAGGGTGAGGAAGACGATGCAGATTCCGATGCCTAGAATGAGGGTCATGATGGGGATGCCGCTCAAGGTGTTCAGCACCAAACAAACCAGGTAAAGTACGGTGCCCATTTTGGAGAAATGCGTGAGCATGAAGGCTAGGGAACTGTACACGCGGGCGCCAAAGCCGAAGCGGCGTTCGAAATATTCGTAGGCGCTCAGTCGGATGGCCTTGCGGTAGAGCGGCACGACGAGCCAGATGATGCAGACCAGCACGAGGGGCACCATGAGGCCTTGGACCAGCAAAATCCAGTTGGACTTGTAGGCGGCGGCGGGGTACGCCAGGAAAGTGACGCTGCTGATGAGGGTGGCGAAGATGGAGAGTCCGATGGCCCAGGCGGGGATGTTCTGGCCTCCGGAGAAGTAATGGTCGGAGCTTTTCTGCCGCTTGGCAAAATAAAGTCCGACGCCGATGGTGGCCAGCACGGACACAAAAACGATGAGGGTATCGACCCAGTGAATGGTATGTCCTTGCATGACAGTCGGTTATTTAGGAAATTGCTTCAATAGAACTTCGGTTTCCGACTCGGAAAGTTCTGTGAGGGGCGGCATCATGGTGGTGCCGCACAAACCGACGCTGTGCATCATCGTTTTTAGCGCCGCTAGGGATTGGCCCAACGTGCGGTCTTTTTGATAGAGTACGGCGATTTCATCGGTGAGCGTTTGTAGGCGGATGGCGGTTTCGAAATCGCCGTTGCGGGCGGCATGGTACAGTTTACGGTACCATTCGGGGACGATGTTGCCGGTGCTGGGCACGATGCCGTCGGCACCCAGGGTGAGGCTACCGGCGCTTTGGGCGCCCCAGCCGCAGAAATAAGAGAAATCGTTCCGCTTCCGATAGCATTCGATGCAGGCGTTCATGCGTTCGGAATCGCGTTCGGAATCCTTAAGGCCGAAGATGTTTGGATGGATGCTAAGCCTTTCCACGATTTCCAAGGGAATGCTCATCTGGGTGGTCGCCTTGATATTGTAAATGAGCAATGGGCCTTGAAGGCTGTCGGCCAAGCGTATATAATAGGTGTGCATCTGCTCGGGCGTCAGGGTGTAGTAGGATGGCAGGGTGGCCACTACGGCATCCGCGCCGATGGAGAGATACTGGTTCCCTCGTACAATGAGTTCTTCCACCTGATTGCCGACCAAGCCGGCATAGACCAATTGATCGGGGCCTTTGGTGCCAACGGTCGCCTTGACCATTTCCAGACTTGCTTCAATACCGATGGAGCTGGATTCACCGGTGGTACCAAGCACCAATGGATCTATGAAGTTGTCGGAAAAGGATTTCATGATCCTGCCGACGGCTTGCGTATCGATGGTCAAGTCGGGGTTCAGCGGCGTGACCATCGGGACGACAACCCCGGTGAACTTCTTGGTTTCCATCTTATTTGCAGAATTTCAGGGTAGTTTTGTTTCCAGATTCGGTTTCCAAGGAAAGCAGGTACATGCCTTTGCTGAGTTGATTCAAGGCAATGCTGGTCAGACCGCTTTCAGCCCCTTGTTGAAGGCATTTCCCATATAAATCGCGAATGGAGTACCTACTAACGGATTCCGGACTGATAATGTTGATCTGATTGTTGGTTGGGTTAGAGAAGATTGCTATTTGAAGCGTGCTGCTGTTGTTCTTTACACCAGTGACCAGCGGAATGGTTTCGCCCATCAAGCCGTCCAAATAGACTTCCAAAGCTGTATAGCCACTTGGCGCAAGCGCATTGCGGTCTGCAGGATCGGTGGGATTCAGCCCATTTTTCAGTTCCCAATTGTCGGCCATCCCATCGTGATCGGCGTCGAGAACCGAGTTGGTATAGACGGTGTCAGGATAAGCGATTTTACTCCCGAAAGCTAGGACCGGGTTGTCAATGATTCCCTTGGCCACATTGAAAAAGCTGTTTGCCGTCAAGGTGGTGGCAGTAGCTGATGCATAGTAAAAATCGGTAGTGCCCTTACCTGTTGCAGTACCTGTACGAACTTCATTGATTAGACGTCGCGTGGTGGTGTCCCTGGGCATCGAACCGGCTTTGGCCAATACGCTGACATAGGCATTGGCGGCCGTTTCCGTGGTGACCGGGCAGCTGACGGCAAAGGGTGTGGCTGAAATCAAGGCTGTCTTGGCTACGCTTTGGGCCACGTAGTAACTAGCATCGAGTCCAAGATAATTGTCAGCATTCTTCGTCGTATTGGCAGAACCCTCCATAAAGTTACCATTCATATAAAAGACCGGAATCTGGGTGGCACTTTGTGTGCCGAATGACGCTTGCGTGAAATAAGAGCTGCTGGTACCGGGTCTGGCCGGACCGGGCTTGTAGTAATTGTTGACCATATTGCAATGGTCGGACGCACCGTTGGTATCAAAGTCATTTCCATAGCAGGAATTCTCTTTGCCCCAGTTGTAATTCACGTTATTCACATAGTCAATCATCGAATTCCGGTCGTTGCTGCGGGCTCCGTTGAAGCGCGGAGAACGATTGTTGTTATGCGCCAATAAGTTGTGATGGAGTGTCACTCGTTGCCCACCCCACTGGTTGGCATAGCTGCGGGCACCCTTGGCATGACCACAGGCATACAGCCCTTCGTGCACCACCGACCATTGAACGGTGGCCATCGTATCGTCGTACATGGTCATGTTTTCTTCGCCTGACCAACCAAAATCGCAGTGGTCGAAGATGAAGTTACCGGCATTTTCGATGCCCACCGACCCACCAGCGGCAAAAGCCGTATCGCCCAACAAACCGATGCGGAAGCGCATGTTTCGCACAATCAGGTTTGTACAGCCACCCAAATTAACTTTGTGTTGACGGATCGTGATGCCACCGCCTGGTGCGGTCTGTCCGGCAATGGTGGTTCCAGCCGTGCGGGTGCTGCGCAAGTCGGCCACCAGCTTGATGATTCCGCCCACACGGAACACGATGGTGGCGGGTTCCGTCTTGTTTTGGTTCAGTGCCCAACGTAAGCTGCCGACGGTAGCACCGGTGGCATCGTCCTGTAGGTTGGTCACTTCGATGACTACCCCGCCCCTACCGCCAGTGGCCAAAGAGCCAAAACCTTCCGCTGTTGGGAAGGCTTTAGTTTGGGCTTGAACGTTTAATAAAGCAAAAAGTACTACGATAGAAATGGAAATAACATGCTTCATAATTCTTTCACTTTTCCTTATCAATTTTCAGTATAACAAACAAAAGAGGCGGATGTTGTAGACCGCCTCCTTTGTTAGTGAGATCTTTTTATTCTGCCAGCGGATCGAATGTGCCGTTTGCATTTCCGTTATTGACATCTGCCCAGCCAATCGTTTGTTTCAAGGTTATGTTGTTCGTTTGTGCACCACTTGTCAAGCCAATAAAATAATAGAGTGGCTTGAACGACACAACTTTACCAACTTCATCCCCCAACCGAGTCTTACGTTTCAAATAGGTGTCGTAGAACGTTCCTAGGGCTGTTATTTGGGTACTTAAACTCAATTTCAGATCAATCGGAGCGGGACGATTGGCTAGTATAGGATCACTACCCTGTGCTTCGGCAGCAGTAGCAATCGTAGCGAGTTCGACATTGTCGCGGCGTTTGCCGTTGAATGGTTCAACGCCAAGATAGGTGCAGGTATTTCCTCCAAAACCGGTTAGGTTCCAACTGGATGGTGCTCCATTCACATCACTGAAGGAAGCTCCACCATCCCATAGCAACCAGCGACGCATATCGTCGAAACGTTTACCTTCGTAAGCAAGTTCAATCTGGCGTTCGTAAAGGATCGCGCCAAAAAGTTTGCCGGGGTCGGTGAAATCTGCGACATTCAAACCGTAATTTTCGGATTCGTTTGTATAACCGGCGCGTTTACGAAGATCTTTCAAAACCTGTATGGCTTCGTCGGTATGCCCTATACCACAAGCAGCTTCGGCAAAGTTGAGCATCACTTCTGCATAACGCATTTCCATGTGTGGTATTGCACCTTCACCAAAAGCACCTTGGCGGTTTTCGGCAGAAGTGGCGGGCCAACGATACAGGCATGTAGGAGTAGGCGTTGTCATATCAAAATCGTCTGAACGTTTGCGAACATAGACTCCACGGTAGTTTTGTCCCAACATATCGGCGCCGTATCCAGCGATATTTGCATCTGCCTGTCTAGTAGCATCCGCATACCATGCATAATTCCATAAAACATAAAGCGAGCCGTTGTACACTGCATTCGAAGGTACGGGTGCCGTCCATGCCAATGGATTCCCTTCAAATCTCCAATATTCACCTGGGAAAGCAAAGGTACGATAGAAGCGCGGGTCTCTATTTTGAAAGAATTTCAATGGACTGTAGTTGTAGGTGCCAACTTCGGTTGGTTTCTTACCATCCGCCATCGGGAACAAATCCAACATCAGCGAAGTGGTGTTCATGCCTGTATTGCTTGTAGCACCAGAGGCATTCGAAGGACGCAACGTTTGTTCTCTGTGGTTGTTGCGATATATTTCGTGCGCTGCATTATCGTCGTGTACGCGGTTGTAAAGTGTTACAAACACGGCTTCCTTGCTGTTGAAGTCCGAAAACAGTTTTGAGAAACCGGCAGCATTGATGCCAGGAGCATCTTTGTAGGCCAAACCAAAACCGCCTGCTGTCAAACTATCAATGGCTGCTTTATTGGCATCATAAGCCGCTTGCCAACGTGTTGCATCATTTGCGCGATTGAAAAGCGGACTTGCGTAGAGCAGACGTGCTCTGCCTGCCAATGCCAACGCAGTACCTTTTGTAATACGCCCCCAATCGGTACTACCCCAACTTAAAGGCAACATGCCAGCAGCCGTTTCCAAATCTTGGCAAATGAAGTCGATGCATGCTTTGGAAGTGGAACGCGGTATGGAAAGATTTGCCGCTTCACTCACATCGGTTACCTGTACCTTGTCAATGATGGGCACACCGCCGTAGGTCTTAACTAACATGTAATACTGCCATGCACGGAAAAAATAAACCTGTCCGAGTAACTGGTGTTTTTGCGTTTCGGTCAACGTACTGCTTGAAACACCTTCGATTACATCATTACAATCGCGGATTTCCCCCCAAGGGCCTGCACTGGTTTGTTTGCTGACATGAAACCAATCGACAAGATTACTTGAAGTCGTTATGATCACATCGGGATTGACAAAATCCGAAAGACCTGAAAATTCTTCCGTACATTGAGATTGAATATCAGATTTACCAGCACTAGGGCTTCGATAGGTAAGTCCATCATTCGCGTTGGGCAACAGTCGAAGGTAAATATCTTGCACACGCATCGTCGCACCTGTGAAGTCATTGTATAAGTCGGGAGAAAGTTTGCTGTAATCTCTCTTCTCTTTCAGAAAATCGTCACTGCATCCTGTACTCAAACAAATACTTGCTGCCAGGACCGTGGTTAATACTAATTTGTTCATGTATTTTTTCATTGCTGCGTGTTATTATTAAAAGGTAACATTTAAGCCAAGAGTGAACTTTCGCAAAGTAGGATATACGCTATAGCTGGAATTCTGGCTCATAAACTTATCGGGGTACGGGTTGTAGAAGTCAAGCAGGTTTTGGCCTGTCAGATTGATTCTGCAACTTTCGATGCCAAGTTTTTGGACTAACGATTTTGATACCGCATAAGCGATTGTCAGGTTGCGCAACATCACGTTGGCATTGTTTACTTTCCAAAAAGTGGAAGCTACTGAATTGATGCCCGCAAAACGCAAGTTGGGATAGGTCGCATCGCGGTTCTGATAGGCTACAATTCTGCCCTGTGCATCATACACATTCTGGTACACATACATGTTTCCAGACCAGAACGACGGCAAATTAGTGTATTGCATCACATCGTAACCCGAAGCAGTTGAAACAACACTTTTGTTGGTGATCGCCTGTGTCGGCATCATGGTATAGCTGCCCCAGCTTGCACCTAGTTGTGCATTGATCGACAGACTCTTATATTCACAGCCTACGTTTGCCGTAAAACCATAGATGTTGTTGCTTCGATTCGATATTTTTATACGGTCGTTGGCATCAACCACGTTACCTTGCGGATCGAGGGGGTCGCCAGCGGCGTAGAAGGTACCGTCCGCCTTTTGCGAACCGCGAACATCTCTGTAAATCAATGTTCCCGGGTGAATGTCGGCCTGCGTATTACCCATGTAGGTTGTCAGATGATATTGGGAGAAGTATTCTGCAATGTCCTGATAGGAGCGGAACATGCCGATACACTCATATCCCCATAATCCGCGGTCGGAGCGTTCGTTAGGCACAGGGGCATCCAACGGACGAGTGGCTTGGGCTGCAAAAGGATACTTGATGAGTTTGTCATCGTTGTATCCTGTATTCAGTTTCAAATAGTATTTGAAATCCTTGCCGATGTTGTCGCGCCAGCCCAATGATACTTCCAAGCCGTAATTATCGGTCGAACCCCAGTTCGACGGTGAAGCTTGAGCGCCAACGGTAGTTGGGTATTCGGGAGCATTGCTTATGGACATGAATACTTCGCGATTCCGATCGTAATAGCCATCAATCGTAGTTGTCAGACGATTTTTAAAAAAGTTCATATCCAAACCAATATTGGACTTGTAACTCTTGTCCCAGTGCGAGTTGCGGTTTGGCACACTGTTTGGCAACTGAAAGTGCGCACCGGCATTTTGGTCGATGTTGTTACCAAATATCGGGCCTTTGACCACTTCGTTTCCATAGAACTGAGCCCAGGCCCAAGGATCGATGTTGTCTCGTCCAAGCAAACCGAACGAACCGCGAATTTTCAGGAAGTCAACAAAATGAACTTTTTCCTTAAACCAGTTTTCTTCCGAAATAATCCAACCGGCAGATAACGAAGGAAATGTTCCCCAATAATTTTCGGGAGCGAATTTAGTGCTTGCATCACTACGTATCAGGAACTCGGCCAAATATTTACCATCATAATTGTAATTCAAACGACCGACATACGACAAAACGCCTGATTCGGAACGGCTGAATTCGGTGGTCTGGTCGCCACTAGCTCCATTTGACTGATAATTGGTAAACGTATAGGGCAAATTCACATTACCCCAAACATATTCGTATTCGCGTTCCGATTTTTCGATGGTGAACAGACCGCTCACATCGTGTTTGCCAAAAACACGGGCATAAGAAGCAACAAAATTCAACTGATAGCTGTCGCTACGACCCATATTTCTTTTCAGGTAACTGCTGCTTCCATTGATAACACTAACCGTTGTAATATTTGAAAAATTGAGCGGATAACCTTCGGTACCGACATACAAGTGATTGCCACTTCCGCCTCTTCCGTTCAAGCCATCAGGAAAACGATACAGCGAGTATTCCGACCCAAATTCATTATCTTTTGTAGTACTGATGCTTTTTGAATAGACCGCTTTCAGCTTCAAGCCCTTCAGAATCTTGCTCCATCCGAATTCGTAGTCGAGCGACCCACTGATGGTCATATTTTGAGGCTTATTCTCGGCAAAATTGCCTAGATTTTCGATGACATCGTAATGGTAGTTTTGAGTTTGCTCCATCATACCGTTTGTAATACCGTAAGGTGCAATGGGTAACTGGTTGCCAGTTGTCGGGTCTGTAATGTATTCAGGAATATATCGCGGACGAGTCAGCAACATGACATAGTCCTTTTCTGAATTCGTACCACCTACTTTGTTGTTCGATTTCATGGTATGACCATAGTCGCCCGATACTGAAATCGACGCCTTTGTCCATTGGTTGATTTTTGCGTCCATTCCAGCGTTGTAGTTCCAACGGTCGTAGTCCAACTTACCCATATTGCCGCCCTGAGTGATGTACGAAACACCAGCAAAATAGGTAGCAGCTTCGGTACCTCCGCTTACATTGACGCCATGTTTCTGGGTTAATGCCGAACTCCAGTATTTATCCAACAAATCGTAATTGAGCGATTTCATGGCCTCCAATTCGTCGGCCTGGTAAAGGTGTTTCAATGGGTCGAAACCACTTTGAGTCGGGTCGGCTACACGTATGGCATTCCATGTCAGGCCATAGTTGTACGAATCCATCATTTTGGAGCGATAAAATTCATCGGTCAACCCAAATTGTCCGTTGTATGAAATTTTCGGCTTGCTTATCTGACCGCGTTTTGTTTTGACCAGAACAACACCTTGTGCCGATCGTGCTCCATAAATTGCCGCCGATGCATCCTTAAGTATGGAAATACCTTCAATCATCGTGGGGTCTAGGTTGTTGAACATACGTTCGCCATCTTCAGCCGGACAGACATAGTCGTCAATTACATAAAGCGGAGTTGACTGTCCTCGAATCGAAATTCGTGCGGGTTCACCGGGACGATTGCTCGCCTGGCTTACGCTGACGCCTGCCATCAATCCTTCCAAGGAGGCGGACAGGCTGGTGGCGGACAAATCAAGAATTTCAGCTGGCGACGTTGTAGTGACTGAACCGGTAAGATGCGCTTTTTTCTGCGTACCGTAACCAACGACCACAACCTCGTCCAAATCGGTAGCGATGGAAGATACCAGCGTCACCTTGATTTCAGTTTTGCCTAAAATGTCAACGGTTTGGCTTTTGTGACCAATATAGGAGATCAGTATCGTTTTGCTTCCTGCAGGTAAGTTGGACAATGTGAATTTCCCGTTTGCATCGGTAATCGTACCGACGTTTGTACCAGGAACAGCCACACTCGCCCCAATAACGGCTTCGGCATTTTCGTAAAGCACCGTTCCTTTGATTGAACGTGTTTGTTGAGCCATTGCTGGTATTGAAAGCGCAAACAACAACAAGCAAATTATGTTTTTAAACTGTTTCATGTTTCTCTTTATTAATGTTCATGCATGGTAATCTATTATTGTGCGGGCAACCAGCGTGGGTCTCCTGTTCTAGCGGATAGTTGAGAGGCGCCTTCGAGTTTAAATTGCGCATTGCCCAAATAGGTCAGTTGTGGATCGGTTTTAATAATCGTACCGCTATTGTCGCCTTGTGCATGCGTCTCTTCATTGGTTGGAAAGACACCATCAAACCAATATGAATTGTAACCGCCAGTGAATGTAGGCGTGAAGTTGGAGGAACGGAAACGGCGAATGGCTGCCTGATTGAAGGAATTGACAAAAATACTGTTCATGATGGTAATCTTGTCGCCTGCCTGCCTCATAGCTCCGTTGGAATTGAATGAATCAGACGTTTTGTTTGACTGATAAAACGTACAGTTTGTAACAGTGAGGCTTCCGTTCGCCCATGTTTCGGTTGCCGGTTTAACGAGGCTGACATTTCCTGCCGAAATCTGGATAAACCGATTGCTTCCAGCAGCCACTTCGCTGTAAATCGTACTTTTTGTGATGGTGAGGTCTTTTACGATACCAGCTCCAAAACGTATTTCTGCCGCATTTTGATTCACACTCCTGCCAATGATGCAGTCCTTGATCAGGAAGTTGCCAATGGCATACTTTTTACTGTTATCATAAAACAAATAATACTTTAATCCAGTAATTTTACAGGATTGGATGGCAATGGGCTTTGTCGTGGGCACAACCATATATCCTCCAGTTGATAATCCCGTTGTTGGAATATTCACATCCATCTGTATGACGGCATTCGTTGCAGTACCTACAAAACCCGAATAATCCATATCAATGAATTTCAGTTTAAAACCGGCTCCCCTATTTACAAATGAACCATCGGTCACCGCAATATAGGGATGTGCCACTTTGTCTCCGCGTATGGTAACTGTTGTCAACCCTGTTGACACGTTGCCGTTCATCGTATAATGACCGTTGGGAACCAGTTCGTAGCACAGTTCGGTAGTACTGTCTGGTATGGGGTTGGCTGTGAAATAACTGTTTAAATTGGTTGAGTCAGGTATGATTGCCGTAACAGCCAACATATTGTCGTATGCTTTTTCGGTTGCTGATTGGGCTTCCGCATTGTTATTTTTAGGATTGCCCATTGTCTTGATCACCACCTTGTATCGTGTATCTTCGGTGGCAGGACGTTTGGTTGAGATACCATCAATCAGTTCGTTTTCTTGGCCAATGACAAACAAGCTGTCGGGGTTGTCTGCGTTGTAAACTGTAACCTGATAGCCGCCTGCACCTGGTACAAGAGGCCATTGAATGGTCTGACTCGTTCCGTCAGCGCTAAACTGAATGGAAATTTGATTGGCGGCAGGCGATTCAAGTGTGGCATTATGTACACTCGATGACCATTGTACATCGTCATGGTAGCCATCAACGCACGAAAGAGCGATAAGACATAGGACCGCTCCAAAAAACAGGTGGTACTTTTTCTTTGATTTGGTTGGTTTCATGGTGATAAGATTTAAAAAATATGGAAAATAAGGTGAGACTTGTCTTTTATCTTACAAGTACTTTGACTGTCGGTTGACTTCGTTCAACAACACTATAAATGCCAGACTTAAGGTTAATCGTTTCAATTTCCAATTGCTTGAAAATTCTGTGCTGTGCTGTCCTGTTCTTAAACTACAAAATTAGGAAAAGTTTTTAGGAGCAATGTGTTGTTTCATATGTTTAAAAACATTTTTATTAGAGATTTTTATCATCTTTTACAAAATCGACCTAAGGTATGTTAAAAAAAACAATTCGATGCTGTCCTGGTTCACAAACCAACTGGCCCCTGTCATTTAGTTGACCTTTACCAATCTGGTGTTGCATACTCCCTTTTCCCCACATCTCCACCTTCGCCGTCGAATTGACGGGGACAGTCAGATCAAGGGTCAACGTTTCACCGACTTTTTTCCAATCAACACGGATGGTGCCATACAGCGTTTTATACGTGGCAGAAACAGAAGTCAAGTCTCCAACAGGAGTTGGTTTTACAATGAAATGCTGATAGCCAGGCTGTTCCGGGTCAGCCTGGATACCTGCCAAGGTCTTGAAGAACCATTCGTCGATCTGCCCCATCATGAAATGGTTCCAGGAGGAGCCGCGACGAGGATCCCACTGCTCGGTCAGCGTGGTGACGCCGAACTGGAGTTGGTAACCATAGCCGGGCACGTCGTAATGGTTGGTCATCTGATACATCACTTCATTTTTATCGTTGTCGGCCAACGACTGGAACAAATACCGGTTGCCGATGTCACCCGTGGTCAGACGGTTTCCATGCGCCTGAATATCTTTGACCAGGTTGTTCAACACCGCATCCTTGTTTTCGGGTGCCACCAGCCCCATATACAACGAAACCGCGTTGCAGAACTGGCTGGCAGAACCGTATTGGTTGGTGTCCGGATGGTAGAATTTACGGTTATACGCTTTCCTGACATACGTTTGCAAACTGTCGTATCGCGCCACATCCGTTTCCTTTCCAAGCAACTTGGCCGAACGTACCAAATAATCGATGGCGTAATAATAATGAGCGGTGGCTGAAATGTTTACGGGAGAGTTTTTCGCATAGCCAGCCGGGTGCGTGCCATAATCGTACCAGTCGCCCAAACCATGGGAGACGATACCGCTGTCGGAACGCGTGGTCAAGTAGTCCACATACCCTTTCATCATACCGTACGATTTGGCTATCAGCACTTTATCCCCATACGCCTCATAATACAACCAAGGCACAATGATACCGGCCACGCCCCATTCGGGCGAGTCGATGAAGTCACCCCCGAAATCGACGTATTCAGGTGCGATGGAGGGAATGAGTCCGTTTGGATTCTGGGCATCCAGCAGGTCCTGCACCATCTTGGGCAAGAATGTGGTCAAATCGTAGTTGTAGAGCAAACCGGGACCGTTCAGGTAGCTTTCTTCCAGCCAACCCAGCTTCTCGCGGTGCGGGCAGTCGGTGAACACCGCCTGGAAGTTGCTCTTCACGGCATTCTGGATGAGCACGTGCGTGCGGTTGTACAACTCATTGGAACAAGTGAACGTACCTGTTTCCGGAGTAGAGTTATGGACAAACTGCGACTTTACATCCAGCACGACAGGCCTTTTGCTGCCTTTCTCACTTTTATACAAATCGGCATCCTCAATCTGCAAATATTGAAAACCGTAATAGCTGAACCGGGGGGACCAGGTTTCCACGCCTGTCCCCTTCAGCGTGTATTCGAAATAGTACGGGCCGCCACTACGCTTTTGCGAGACACGGTCGTTTTCGACGAGTTCGCCAGGTATGATCTTGATTTTGGAGCCTTTTGGACCCTTCACTTTGATGAGTGGGTAACCGGATAAATTTTGGCCCATGTTCAGCACATACGAACCCGGAGCCAACTTCTTGACGGATTTGACCGGATACGATTTCATGACCTCGACATCGGGAGCGGTCTGCGGCCGGAGTTGACCAAGCGGCGCATCCTGCACGACCACCTGTTTCCAATTGGCGTCGCCAAAGTTCGGCAAGTCCCAACCAGGCTGTTCGAGGGTTGCGTCGTAGCTTTCGCCGCCGTAGATGTTGTTGAAGGTGATGGGGCTTTCGTGGTATTTCCAGCTGGCGTCCGAAAGGATGGACCGGGTGGTACCGTCCATAAAAGTCACATCCATGCGGAGCAACAGCGTCGGCGGGCCGAAACTGATCCAAATCTTGTTGTAGCGGTCGCCCACGGCATTGTAGAAACCGTTGCCGAGCAGCACGCCGATGACGTTCTCACCCTTGAGCAACTCGTTGCGGACGTCGTAGGCCGTATAATAAACCGTCTTGTCGTAATCGCTCCACAAGGGATCGAACTGGCTTTTGCCGATGCGGTTGCCGTTGATGCTCAACTCGTAATGCCCCAAACCACTGATGTACAGCTTGGCCTCCTTGACCGGTTTTTCCAGCACATAGTCCTTGCGGAGTTCGATGCTTCGCAGGGCGAGTTGGTTGATGGCGCTCCAGGCATATCGAACCTTGTCGCTATTGGGCGAAGGCACGTGCCAGTCTTTCCGGCCCTGCGGCAAGTGGCTGTCCACTTTGGTGATGGCGCCTATCCACCTGGCCACGGAGATTTCCTCGTTGGAGGGAGCCAAGGTGAAGGTCTGTGTCGAACTCATGGACGGTTGGTCCTTCTCATCCCAAACTTGAACCGTCCAAAAATAGGTTTTCCCGGGATACAGTCTAGCCCCATCGTACGTGACGAGTTGGCTCCTGTCGGAGGAAACCTTGCCGGAATTCCAGCAATCACCCATGAGATCCGAACTGCTGCTCACCGTGATTTGATAAGCCGTTTGACAGGCTCCATTATTGGCCGAACTCAATTCCCAGCCGAAACGGGGCTGTAAGGAAGCCAACAACAACGGGTTCACCCGATAATCACACGTGGCGGTACGCACCGTCAACCCCGCGGACAGCATGGACGACAGGCAACAGAAAATCAGCAGCAACCTTAACTTTTTCATTTTTTGAGCGTTATGCGTAATCGACCAATATGTGCGGCAGCCGCAACGGGCTGTTTGTTTACAAAAACCAGGAAACCTTTGCCCTTGTTATATTTCAGGCCGGTTTTGTCCCAAAGGACGGATATTTTTTGGCCGTGATAGCTTACGCCGTCCAGGCAGAACCAATCCCAGGTTTTCTCGGGAATGATCGGGTTTATTTCCAATTGGTTGCCCGTCGAAGGCCTCAACCCAAGCAAGCCACTGATGATCAAATCATTGAATGTGGAGTGATTGTAGTAGCGGCTCCGTTCCTGGTCACCCTTGAGCCAGTAACCGGTGGTTTCATCCAAGTACTCACCCACATAGGGCCTTCCGCGGTGGTACATGGATTCCACATAAGTCTGCAGCAATTTGAAATAAAGCGTGTCGGGCACACTGACCGCATTGTAATTGTTGAACACGTTGGCCATGGCCGTGAGGGTCTGAGACGTGGCGAAGGGCCAAACGGCACCATCCCACTCGCACTTCCCTATTCCATGAGTTCGGAAGGCCGGGTTTCTGCGTTCAGCCGTGGTGATGCCGTAGGGGGCATTGAAACCTTGCTCGTCGCCCAATTGCTTCCAGGCGTCCTCACTGCCGGCGTCGGGCAGGTTGAAGTACCAAGGCAGGAAACCGATTTCCTCGCGGATGTTGCAGATGGTGTCGTTGGCCCAACGGGTTTCAAAGAAGCGTTGGTTGTCGTTCCAAAGCAAGCGCTCGGTCAAGTTCTTGATTTCAAAGGCCTTATTTGCGTAGAGTTTTTCTTTTTCAGCGTTTCCAGCCAGTTTGGCCATGTTTTCGAGGGCCTTGGCGTTGCCGTACATGTAGCTGTTGATCGTCGGTCTGGCGTTCTGTTTGTTGCGGCCGCCGCTCAGGGATTCCTCCATGCCGTCCTGCACGTCACCCTGCCAGTAGAGGCCGTTGGCCAGGCGGTGACTGCTTTCCCACCAGGCGTAGTCGGCTTCCAAATCGGGCATCAAATCCAAAACGAACGCCGTGTCGGCATCCACCAGAAACTTATTCCAAACGGCATCGGCCGCCCAGCTGCTGAACTTGTGTAGTTTGTTCATCGGCTTTCCAGCATTGCCTCGGTACCAAGCCTTGAGGTCTTCGTTGACGTATTTCTTGTCGTTCAGCCAGCGGCCTTCATAAAGGTGATGGCCAAGCGCGCAGGCAATCATGTTGTACTTGTCGGCGTAGGTTCGGGGTACCAGAAATTCGGTGATGACAAAGCCGATGGGCGTCTGTTTGATGCTCTTGCGGTAGGTCCACCAGCGGTAATAGTACATTTCGGTGAAGTTGTCCTGCGGGCAGTCGAAGAACGGAATGTTGGCCTGCATCCAGTTCCAGGCGGAATCGTTGGGTATGGCCTGAACCACGTTTTCGTCCTCCATGCGGTTGAAATAATCCACCAGATGCTTGTAATCGGCCTTTTTCAAAAGGTCGGGCAGCGTCTTGACGGGTTTCTTGGCGGCCATGCTGAGGCTGGTCAAGAGCAGCAATATGGTGAGTATCCGTTTCATTCGTTGATGGTTTCTGTTTTGAGCGACTTGAGGTAAAAGTTCGCTTCGGGAATCAACTTGCCGGTTTCGGGCAAATCGCTGAAATTGTCGGCAGGGGTCTGGGCCGTGGGATACAGACGCGGTTCGCCCGTGCGGAAGGCGATGCGGGATATTTCAGCCGCAGGCATGAAGAAGATGTTGGTTTCCAGCTTCTTGCCGTCCACCCAAACTTCGTAGGTGCGGATCTTAGTGTTCACGCGCACCTCGATTTGATAATCCTTGTTGGCTTCATATGGGCAGACACCGGAGAGCCGCGCGCCGGCTTTGGCCACAAGTTTGCCGTCGGGCATCAAACTCAAGCGGATGGAAGGCAAGCCTTGTGCATTGAGGAACTCGATATCAAGACGCTGGTCGGTTTGGGCGGCTTTCAACGTGAAAACGGCCTTGAAATGGGTGGACGACGGGATGACGCGTTCAGCCTTGGCATAATCGAAGGCGTCCTTGTCGCTCAGGGTGAGGCATTTGACGCCGTCCTGTTTGGTGATGGACACGGGCGCCCAAGCGGGGCTGCAGGTGTTCCAAAGATCCAGCTCGTGGTTGTCGGCGAGGCGGTCGAACACGTCGTCGGCTTGTTCCGTGACTTCGGAACGGACGGGTACCGGCACGGAGGCGGCCCAAATGTCTTCCTTGTTCATGCTGTAGGTCACCCAGAGCTTGCCGTCTGGCGGCGTGCCGTCGCCTTCCTGGATGCCGCGCACGTATTGAGGCCCGTACGATTTGTAATTGCCGCCGTAGCGCATCGGGCTGATTTCACCCTGTACCAAGAGCAGGTTTTTGTAGTCCAGACCGTCCTCGCTCACGGAAAGTGCCAGCGGCCAACGGAATTCTGAAGGATTGTAAACCGTGGCATACCGCCCGTCGGAGGTGCGTTGACCCCAAATCTTGGCGTTGCTGTTGACGAACCCCAGGGCGCGCAGCACCGGTTCGTTCCAAGTGAAACCACCGTCGGTGCTCACCAAGGTCAGGGCATGTTTCCAGAGCCCTACCACGTTTCCGTTGGGCAAATGATAATAGCTGAACGCTTTGTATTGCTTCAACAAGGGTATTTTAGGGTCGTTGCGGTCGCCTTCCTCCACGGTCTGCATCATGTAGAGCGGGTTGTTCACGATGTCCGTGCAGGCTTGCACGAAATCCTTGTCCTTGCTGGCAGTATAAAAGGGGTAATTCGTATTCGCAGCGGAGAATCCGTGGTTGTAGCGTAAAAAGTAGATGGGACCGTAGCCGCCGTCCTTCAAAACCTCGCGCACCACCCTGCCGATGCCGTTCCCGTCGTTGGGATCATCCTTGGGGTTCAGGCAAACACCGTAGAAGGCCAGGGCCAGCAAACGGTTCGATTTGGATACGCAGAAGCCCACGCGTTGGTGCATCACCGCCATCAAGTTGCTGGCAGCGGTATCATTGTCGGGTTTGCGGTAGCCGTCGGGCACCTTATACGGTGGGAACAACAGGTCTGGTTTCGACCATGTCTTGCCCAAATCGCAGGATTTCAGCAGCAGCGTTTGACCCGGAGGAACGTTCTCGCCCGTGGGGTCGCTCAGATACTCTATATATAAGGTGTTGTTCCAATACGCCATCATCGGCGCGTGGTTGTAGGTAAAGCCTTGACCGTCGGTCAGTTCCGGGTGCTCGCGAGAAGCGCGCATCACCTGGATGTTGTGCACGCCCACCGCCGGAGCCAACATGCCGTGGTGGTAGTCCACGTTCGAAAGCGTGGTTCCCGTGTAGTGCACCAGTTTGGAAGGGTCGGTGGCCACCAGCAGTTTTTGAAGCAGGCCATCGTCGCCCATGAAAATGGTGCCGTGTTTGTGGCCTTGGGGAATGGCGATTTCAGCAGTGGCATCTTGGAAAGTCTGGAAGTCGCTGGTTTTGAGGGCTTCGTAGGTTTTTTTCTGATAGGCGTCCATATAGATGAGCCAGTCCGCGCCCACTTTGACCGTGGTGGGGCCTTCGGTGCAGAAACCGCTCAGAGCCTTGGAAACGTTGGTCCAGGGACCCAGTGCCGTTTTGCCGAACGCCACCTTGATGTCACGTTCCTTGCGGGTATTATCCTTAAAAACAAGCACATAATCGTTTTTGCCGCGGTTCAGTATCGTCCCATCAATGACGCTGTAACCCGGGTCGAAGAACAACTTCGTTTTCGAGAAGGTCTTGAAATCGCTGGTCGTGGTGCAATACAAACGGTGGTTGTTTCGTTCCTCCTCGGCGCCCTTGGCAAATTTGAAGGGCACGGTGGAAGACCAAACTAGGATGAATTTCTTGGTCGGCGCGTCATAAAACAGCTCGGGTGCCCAGACGTTTACCGTACTGGTGTCCTGCGCCATCACCGGAATGAGTTTTTGTTCCGACCAGTGAATCAAGTCTTTGGAGGAGGCATAGCCGAACCCGAGGTCTCCCCTCCAACTGGATGTCCAGACGAGGTGGAAGGTTCCGTCGGGACCCTGGACGATGGATGGGTCACGCAACACCTTCTGGTTGCCCACAAGCGGTTTTAAAAGTACCGCTCCCAAGTCGGTCCAGGTCTTTGCGTCGTAACTGTAGAGCAGCCGCAAGCCATCCGTGGCCGGCTCGTTGAACGAGGTGAAAAAGTACACGGGTTTCCCTACAGCCCCCACCACGAGCGGGAACAGCAACAAAATCATCCATGCCATCAACTTTTTCATCGGTACAACCATAAAATTGTTTGTCCTTTTGCAGGTTGGGAAATCAACGTTCCGCCAACCATTTTACTTGTTTTTCCAATGGCTGAACCCGTCCGTGCATCGACCCACTGGGCTTTGAACGAACCGCTTACGCCTTTGAGGTCCAGTTCAGCCATTCCATTGTTTCGTACGAACAGGAGGTAGCCGACCGTCGGGTTGCCGAGCAGCCAAAAACGCTGGGCATCCAAGCTTTCCATGGGTTGGAGCTGGACCGCCGTAGCCAAAAGGGCTTTGGGCAGGTTCGCGGGCAGGCTGCAGACCGAGCCGCCGGCCATGAACGCCGGCCAACCGACCATGGCCTGGTCGGAAGAATAGATCACCGCTTTTTCGGGATACTGGTCGCGGTAATCGCGGACGGTCCAGTACATGATGTCGTCTGCATTCAACGCTTTGGAGGCTTTTTCGGTAGGCAGGTTGCCCTTGGTCAACACGGTTTTCTGCTGTTTGAGCCGCAAATGCTGCCGAGGTGCCAGGCTCATGCCGCCCGGAGGCGCGTACATCTTGCCTTGCGCCTCGTAGCGCCAGTACTTGGTGTCGATGATTTCCACGAGCTTGTTGTACGTGGGTTCAGCCAAGATGGAATCCTGCACATCCTTGGTGGTGCTCAGGCAAACCAGCGCGTTCTTGCCGGTTTCCTGCTCCCACTCGCCGATGACGTCCAACCAGAACTCCACGAACGACTTCGGCCCCGTATATTCATGGCCGATGAATTGGATCACGCCGT
>Ga0302213_1000224_pt1 | contig 35308 bp, 31 predicted proteins | sample II_Fen_N1_2_FD_194583 | JGI IMG/M metagenome (GOLD analysis project Ga0302213, IMG submission 194583) | Peat permafrost microbial communities from Stordalen Mire near Abisko, Sweden - II_Fen_N1_1 | ecosystem: Environmental > Terrestrial > Soil > Wetlands > Permafrost | place: Sweden: Abisko...
TTAGACAAATATACAAATTTTAATTGAATTGCACAAATATAATCAGTTGAATATCAAATAATTATATCAATTTCTTGAGTGGAAAATTTCATACTCTAATCGTTATTTTTTAATGCGTCAGCCCTGTTATTGACTGTTTCCGCTCGTGCCTTTCAATTTAAAAATGTATCTTTGTTTCTATTAATTGTCAACGAAAAACTGCTGACCCGAAAAGTGTTCCACCAATGAAAAAACTATTCCTGATTGATGCCTACGCCATCATATACAGATCATATTACGCATTTATTCGTAATCCGCGCGTAAATTCCAAAGGACTCAATACTTCTGCCATTTTTGGTTTTGTAAATACGCTCGAAGATGTTCTTAAGCGTGAAAAACCAACGCATATTGCCGTGGCTTTCGACCCAAAAGGAAAGACTTTCCGGCACGAAGCCTACGAACTTTATAAGGCTCAGCGCGAAGCGACACCTGAAGATATCCGACTAGCGGTGCCAATTATCAAAAACCTTGTGAAAGCGTACAATATCCCGGTGTTGGAAGTTCCGGGCTACGAAGCCGACGACGTGATTGGTACGATGGCTAAAAAAGCTGAGCAGGCCGGTTTTGAAGTATTTATGCTGACACCCGACAAAGATTATGGCCAACTGGTTTCCGACCATGTTTTTATGTACCGTCCGAAACATACTGGTGGTTTTGAAGTAATGGGGCCGGATGAAGTCAAAAACAAATACGACCTCGATAGTCACGATCAGGTAATTGATTTATTAGGGTTAATGGGCGATTCGGCTGATAATATTCCCGGTTGCCCCGGAGTAGGTGAGAAGACGGCTGTAAAATTGCTAAAGGAATTTGGCAGTATCGATATTTTACTTACACGTACCAATGAGCTAAAAGGTGCGTTGAAAACAAAAATTGAGGAAAATAAGGAGCAAATAATTTTTTCGCGTTTCTTGGCAACCATAAAAATAGATGTTCCTGTTGATTTCGACGAGAAAAGTCTGGAACTTGAACCGCGCAACGAACCCGAATTACGTGCTATCTTCGATGAGTTGGAATTTAGAACCATGTCTGCCAAAATGGGAGTGAATCCATTTACATCGCTTCCTCCTGATCAGCCTGTTTCAACCATTGCTTTTGCAAAGTCCAAAAAGCAAACTGGACAAATGTCACTTTTCGATGAGCCTGCAAGTGTTGAAAATGAGGTTAAACCTCAAAAACAAGTTGCGGTTCAGGAAACTTGGATTCCCGATGAAAACTTCACAGGGCTGAGAACCATCAATGAAACACCGCATAACTACATATTGATTGATACTAAGGTGAAACGTGCTGATTTAGTGTCGAAACTCTTTATGCAAAAGTCATTCTGTTTCGATACCGAAACTACCGGATTAGATATGTTCCTGTCCGATTTGGTTGGAATGTCATTTTCCTATAAAGAGGGTGAAGCCTACTATGTAACCCTGCCGGCTGATAAGGCTGAAGCAACTGAAGTTTTGCACGAATTTAAAGTGGTTTTCGAGAGTGATCATATTCAGAAAATTGGTCAAAATATTAAATTTGATTTATTGATGCTTGCGCAATATGGCATTGAGCTCAAAGGAAAATTTTTCGACACCATGATTGCGCATTATCTGGTTCAACCGGAATTGCGTCATGGAATGGATTATCTGGCTGAGATTTATCTTAAGTATCGTACTATTCATTTTGAAGATTTGGTTGGTGCTAAGGGCAAAAATCAAATTGATATACGTTTTGTTGATTTAGATAAACTTTGCAATTATGCCGCCGAAGATGCTGACATTACATTTCGATTAAAGCAAATTCTGGAAAAGGAATTACAGCAGAATGGACTGGAAAATCTATTTTACGAAATAGAAATGCCTCTTCTCAAAGTACTTGCCATTATGGAAAGAACTGGTGTGCGGATTGACAGCGATGCGCTGAAACAGAGCTCTGTTATTCTGACCGAAGAAATGGGACTGTTGGAAAACGAAATTCACGAAATTGCAGGATTTGAATTCAATGTCAGTTCACCGATGCAGGTAGGTGAAGTGCTTTTTGATCGCTTAAAACTGGACGATAAAGCCAAGAAAACCAAAACCGGTCAATACTCAACTGCCGAGGATGTGTTGGAAAAAATCCGGTCGAAGCACCCCATTATTGGGAAAATACTTGATTACCGTGGGTTGAAGAAACTGCTAAGCACTTATATTGATGCATTGCCGCTGCTTATTAGTCCGGTAACAGGCAAAGTACACACTTCGTACAATCAAACAGTTGCTGCCACCGGTCGCCTTAGCTCTACGAATCCAAATCTTCAAAACATCCCCATTCGTGATGCACAAGGTAAAGAGATCCGTAAGGCGTTCATTCCCGATGCCGACAGTGTTTTCCTTAGTGTCGATTATTCTCAAATAGAACTTCGTATTATGGCGCACCTGAGCGGTGATGCCAATATGCTTGAAGCTTTCAATAGTGGTCACGATATTCATACTGCCACAGCAGCTAAAATTTATAAAATACCGTTGGATGAAGTTACATCGGACATGCGCCGAAAAGCAAAAACTGCGAACTTTGGAATTATTTATGGCATCTCCGTGTTTGGTCTTTCCGACCGACTCAGCATTCCGCGAGCTGAAGCAAAAGAACTTATAGACGGTTATTTTGCGACTTATCCAGATGTGAAAAGATACATGGATAATGCCATTCAAAAAGCCAAGGAAAACGGATATGTGGAAACATTGTTTGGCCGCAAACGCTTTTTACCTGATATTAATTCGCAAAACAGCATTGTGCGTGGTTTCTCTGAACGAAATGCCATCAATGCTCCTATACAAGGAACTGCTGCCGATATTATCAAAATTGCCATGGTTCGCATTCAGGCTCGACTTGAAAAAGAAAATCTGCAAGCCAAGATGACAATGCAGGTTCATGATGAGTTAAACTTTACTGTTCCAAAGGCTGAAATTGATGTAGTAAAAAAAGCAGTAGTAGAAGAAATGGAAAATGCCATTAAATTACAAGTACCTCTTATAGCTGATTGTGGAGTGGGTGCAAACTGGCTCGAAGCACATTGATATAATAGGATAATCTCATGAGAATTCCCTAAAACTGAAGATTATTTTACTTCAGTTTTAGGGAATTGCTTTTCTGCAAAATTTGCATTTTAGTAATAAGAAAAATACTTTGTTGAAACGATAAGCATTACTTATCGTTTTAGAACTTAGCAGCATTATAATATACCATCGTCTACTTGAATACTTTCCCTGTAGATTGGGGAATTGGTATATTCATAAAGTTCCAATCATTTTTGTTGTCACTCATTCGAACAGTCCCAGTTGTATTAAATTGGATTATGTTAACAAATTCAACCAACTTTTGCAACGGAGGAAAGATCATAGTTACTTCAATAATTTTATGATATTTGTCGCTAATAATTATTGTTTTGTCTAGCGGTAAATCATTTTCCAGTTTTCTAATCAGATAACGGTCACCATTGCTTCTGTCAATAATGGTGAATCCTCTGTCAAAATATATCCACTGTTCGTGATATTCTATCGGAATGGCTAAAGTTACTCTCGTGTCATTTTTATTTCTTTCAATGCGTGCAACTTTTGTTTCGCGAGAACTAAATGGAATATCGCTCACTGTGAATTGTTCAGGTCTGGCTCTGTAAGCCTCATTCCATATTTTTTCATCTAGTTCTTTACGTTCTTTACGCTCTTTTTCTGACTGGCTCATTTCTGAAGAAGATGATATTTCCGCAGTAGTGGTAGAACCGTCTTCATAAACCTTAGTCGTAGTGCCGTTGCTTAATCTTGTTTCAATGACTCTATTACCCTGTGGTTTAGTGTCAAATTTAGGCATGCTCATTTGCATTGTTTCAGAAATGATCTTTGAGAAAAACTTATCTTGAAATAATGACATCACCTGTTCCCGAAAACCGCTAAGTGCGGCGGTTGTTGATTCTCCTTTCTTTAATCTATCAACATTTGTCTTTATTCTTGACAATGTGCTCGAGAAGCTTTTCAAATCCTCTTTTGTTATAGAAAAAAGAAATTCATCTGAAAATGGAAGTTGACCAATATTTGAACCATTCCCATTAATATCAAGATTTTTAAAAACGAGATTTAATTCTTCTCTCTTGATCGAAAAATTGTTTTTTGCCAATAATTTGTCAAGTTCTTTAATCGCCAGACCGGTTTGTATTGAACAATCATTTAGTGCTTTATCTATTTGCTGCTTATTTAAACTACCAGAACCCAAACTAAGTTTATTATTGTTTGGCAGATTCAACTTCATAGAATCTATTTGAAAAGTTGAATCCACATTAGCTAAATTAGCAGAATCCAAACTTGCAGCTAACGAATCTTTTAAATAAGATTCCGCTTGCTGATTAGTTTTACTTGCTCTTTTAGTTTTATACTTCACTTGACTTTTACCGGTAGTAAAACACAGCAACGAAAAAACACTGATAAAGAAAGGGAGAATCAACGCCCGGCGTAGCGTTGCAAAACGGATGTGACATTTGTTTTTCATCATAATAAATCTTTTTTTTGTAAATGAATTATTAAAACCATTGGCTAGATAAGGATTATTTTCCATTACTTCTTCCAGAATAACCGTCTGATATTTATAGAGATCCTGACCTTCGTCCAACACGCTCCGGTCAGCATGAAACTCGCTCACATTGCGCAATTCGCGCCTCACCCACCAAAGTACAGGATTAAACCAAAACAGGCGGACAAGGATTTCTATTATAAAAACATCCAAATAATGACGGTGTCTGATATGCCACTGTTCATGTTTGAGTATCATTTCTAGTTTTGAGCCTGTTAGGTTCGGACTCAGGAATATAGTTTTATAAAATGAGAAGGGAGTAGGTATTTCAGCACTTTCAACCAGTTGAAATCCATCTTTTACCGTCAACTTCCCTCTGCGTTTGAGCGCAAGTATTTTGAACAACTGAAAAACCAATAGCATAACCAATACAGAAGTGACTGTTATGTAAATGCATAAAGCTATATTCTTTATGGTCAACATTGCAAGATACTTGTTTGGTTCAGCGGATCTTCCAACAGCCTTTGAAGTTGTTCCTGGCCACGGTGCTTTATAAATAACCGGCTGTTTACTGGTATTCTCTTTATTGCCGATTATGGGAACAGCTTGAGCTACCTCAATTTCTACTATCTCAGCGGGTGGAGTGTAAACTACAATACTAAACTGAGAAATAAGGATTGCCACCAGAGCAACAGAGAGCAAATACCATCGGCAGTTATTGAACGACGCTTTTTCGCGAAACAAAAACCAGTAGAAAAAAACCATTAATGCAGAAGCTAAAATATACTTCACAATAGACAAACTTAAGGTTAACAATTCTTGTATCATGGCAATTCGTTTTTATTCTCATTTAAAATCTCAATAATACTCTCAATTTCTTTGTTCGATAATTTCTCTTTTTCAGCAAAAAAGGAAATCATGGAACGCAAAGAACCACTAAAAAAAGTATTCTTTACTCCGGTCATATAGTTTTCCATGTATGTTTCACGAGTAATTAATGGATAATACTGGTGACTTTTCCCAAAACTTTTGTATCCGACAAAACCTTTGGTTACCAATATGCGCATAAATGTAGAAACTGTATTATATGCTGGTTTTGGTTCTGATATTTCGGATAGAATATCATTAACGAATCCTTGTTCTTTATCCCACAGCACATTCATAAGTTGCAGCTCTACTTTTGTTAGTTCTTTAGGTGTTTCCATAATGTATTATTTTTTATTAAATATGACGATGCAAACATATAACTAATATTTTAATTATACAACTAATATATTAGTTGTATGGATTATTTAACATGTGTTGTCGCATATACTTGATTGAATTCATCAGAAAATAGATTTGTAAGTTTACATAATGACTATAAAGGTACACGATGAGCTTATACATCACCTTCACAAAGGACGAAAATTAATGTGGTAAAAAAGTAGTGGTACAAGAAATGGAGAATGCAATTTAAACTTACGATTTTGCTAATTGTTGAGTTTGGTGCAAACTAGCTCGAAGTACACTGATTGTACGTATCACTCTCATTTAATTGATGTTATGAGTGAAAATTCAAATTAGCAATTTTTAATAAATATATATTTACCAATTGTATATTCCTTATATACAATTATATAGATAAATACACAAATCTTATTTATTCGATTTTAATCTATAATCAATCTAAATAAAGAATTACAATGCTACTGAAACTATAGCAATTAAAATAATTACAATATATTTGCAGAAATATTTCTTTAATCATGAGGGTTAATACTAAAATACGATACGGGCTGAGGACAATGATAGAGATAGCAATATCAACAGAGCCAAACGGGGTTTTACAAAAAGATATTGCTAAGAGTCAACATATATCATTAAAATACCTTGATCCGATTATTTCGTCTCTCAAGTTGAAAGGGCTAATCACCAACTCTAAAGGTAGAGGAAGTGGGTATATCTTAACACGTGAGACTAAGGATATTAGCATGCATGATATTTATACTGCGTTTGAGCAAATTGTTATTATAGAGTGCATCAATAATTTAAATTATTGCGACCGTTCTTTGCACGATTGTAAAGGCAGAAACTATTGGAATGAGTTTAGAGACGATTTCACCAAAATCTTATTGAAGAAAAATCTTGAACAAATTATTCGGGATACTTACTATGAGTGTAAAGATTTAGTTATTGAAGAACAAACAACTTAGTCGTCAGTTTGTTATATAGATAAAGAGCCATATTTGCTTTTGTAGAATTCAATTTATTATGTCTCAATTTTTTTTGTATACAAATGCTATATATGTTATAGTATTTGTATGGTGTAAAGCCATTGATTTATACTTAATTGAATATTTTTTTTAATTAAAAGTGCTACTAATATTATAGCATTGATTGCGATTGATGTTTTCACTGTTGAGACCATGTTAGGGTCTTAATTCATCGTCAAACTGTTTTTTGCCTATTAATTTCTGTAAATAAATATTTTATAGGTAATTAAAAATAATTACTGATATGTTATTTAGAAATAACCTCCATATAATTAATACTTGTAACTCGTAACTAAATACTTGTAACCACTTATGTATAATCCATTAATATGCAAATTGACTTATTTATAAAAAAATATTTTTTTGTTTAACTTAATGCTATCAATCCTATAGCATTGTAGAATTCGAGATATTCACTATATTTTCATACTGTAAAACAAATCCAATCATGACAAAAACAATTTTTTCAAAATTTTATATAATACTGTTGGTTAGTATTATATGGGTATTTGGCAATGTGTTGAACGCTCAAACTCTTAAACTCAATCCGAAAACGTTTAGCATGACAATTTTCGGTACATCTAGCTTGCACGATTTTCAGAGCAAGGTGACGCTAGCCAGTGGCGAATTGGTCATAAATAGTTCTAAACAAGCTCAGTCATTAACCGTAGAGATTCCCGTAAAAGGAATAAAGAGTAATGAAAAGCTTATGGATAATAAAACCTACGCAGCTTTTAATGCCGAAAAAAACCCAACAATTACATTTAAACTCACTGATTTAGGTGTACCTGAAGTTAATGGAAGTGACATTGCAGTTACTGCAACAGGCAATTTAACGATGGCTGGAACAACAAAGAAGATTTCACTAAAATCAGTAGGTAAAATTGTAAAACCAGGTGTATATCAGTTCAAAGGGACTGTAGTGCTTAAAATGACGGATTACAAAATGACACCTCCATCCATGTTGTTTGTAAAAGTGGGTGATGTTGTAACACTCAAATACGATGCAACATTTGAAGGTCCGGCAATACAATAACAACTATAATATCCTGATTCTAAAAAACAAATTATTCTGTATAACAAACAAAAAAACAAGAAAAATGAAAAAATCAATCTTCACAGTAGCGGCTGCTCTATTAGTTAGTAGCACGATGTTCGGTCAATTTCGTGACGGCGGAAAGGATGGAATAAATGTCTTTGAAACTCCAAAGACAGGGATGCAATTTGATGGTATTAAAACGACATTTGGTGGTGGTTTTGTTCAGGGTTTTCAAACGTTGGACCATAGTAACAAGGCTATCTCTGTCCCAAAGGCAGCAGTTAACCCAGTAGGAGCAAAGGCTGGGGCAGATGCTTACAATGCCACAAAGTTAACCCCACTCAAATCAGGATTTAATTTGGCGTCTGCTAACTTATCCATTAATACACTTCTTGCCGATGGTATTTCTTTGAAAATGGAATTGAACCTTGCTTCACGCCATCATAATGAAACATGGGTTAAAGGTGGTTATCTTCAAATGGATAAAATCCCATTCTTGAAATGGAATTTTGTTGATAATATTATGAAATATACTACTTTGAAAGTAGGTCAAATGGAAGTTAACTATGGTGATGCTCATTTCCGTCGTTCAGATGGTGGTAATGCTCTTTATAATCCGTTTGTAGAAAATAATATTATGGATGAGTTTTCTACTGAAGTTGGTATTGAGGCAGATGTAAATTACAATGGCATTGTCGGGGTAGCATCTGTTACTAATGGTTTATTGAAAGGTAATGTTAGTGTTGTTGACTCTACTTTCGATACATCGGTAACGCCAAAAGAACTTATCTCAGCCGGTAAAAATAATCCTGCATTCATTGCTAAATTAGGTTATGACAAACAACTAAATGAGGATTTGCGTGTTCGTTTAACTGGTTCTGTGTATTATACTGCAGGTGCGGTTAGCGGTACGTTGTTAGGTGGTGACCGTACCGGTTCAAATTATTTTGGAGTAATGGATTATGCTACACCAAGTACTGCCAATGCATTTACAGGTCGCTACAATCCAGGTTTTACCGATAAAATTACAGCATTGATGGGCAACGTATTCGTTAAGTTTCATGGTGCAGAGTGGTTTACAACATTAGAATCTACTTCAGGACGTTCAACAAAGGAGGCAACAGGGGATCGTAAAGCAACTCAAATAGCAACAGATTTAGTTTACCGTTTCGGCAAAGATGAAAATTTCTGGGTAGGAGCTCGCTATAATGTTGTAAAATCACAGCAGTATCTTGCAGCTGATCTTGCAGCTATTACTCCGGCTGATCCAGCATCAAATGGATATTCATTTAATGCTGTTTCAAAAGGGATGTACGATGTCACAATCGATCGTGTTGCTGTAAGTGCTGGCTGGTTTATTACAAAAAATGTTATGGCTAAACTTGAGTATACAACACAAAACTATGATGGATTCCTTTATAATGATATTAGAAGTGGTGGTAGCTTTCAAGGCCTCGTAGCCCAAGCTGTTATCGGTTTCTAGTTTATTTGATGCCCTATTTTAAACCGGTAAGACACTATTCTTACCGGTTTATTTTTCTCAAATACTTTAAATCTCTTGTACATGAAAAGGTTATTGGGTACTATATTCTTATTTTCGGTGTTTTCGAGCTATATATCCTCGCAGGCAACCGTTAAAGTTGACTTATTGAAAAATAGTTGGCTTGCAATTCATGGTACATCCAATATTTTGCCGTTTAAGCTTATACAGGATGGAGAAAAATTATTGGGAAAAAGTATTACAATGACGGCTACTGAAAGTCAGAATAAGATTTATTTGAGTCAGAATCAACTTGCCATTATTGTAAAGAACTTTACTTCGGAGAATCCAATGGCACTTCGTGATTTTAAGAAGCTGATTAAGGCTGATACCTATCCGGCCATCAAGGCTCAACTTAATTACATAGAAACGTCAATAGGTAACGAAAAAGACTTGTATTCAAAGGGCAATGCGTCAGTGAATATAACGATTGCTGGAGTTGTGAAGCAATACATAATTCCAGTTTCCTCTAATAAGCATGGCGAATATGTTTCTGTGGTTGGTGGTAAGAAAATAAGTATTCGCGACTTTGGGCTTGAGCCACCTACAGAGATGATGGGTCTGATAAAAGTGAGTGAGTGGGTAAGCATTGACTTTAATATGATTTGTAAGCTTACGTTTGATAAGGATAGTCCGATTGTACTGAGCCAAACAAACTGAAATATATTTGTATTTGCTCGGAAGTGATAAATAGGTAGATGACAAAAAAGCCCTTTTCCAATTGGAAAAGGGCTTCTGTATATTTATAAGAAGCTATTATGCTAATTTATTCACGTAAACAGCTAACTTTGATTTCAAGTTGCTTGCTTTGTTTTTGTGAATGATGTTACGTTTAGCCAATTTGTCTAACATTGCACTGATTTTAGGTAGCATTTCTGTAGCTACAGTTTTGTCAGCAGTTGTACGCAATTTGCGAACAGCGTTACGTGCTGTTTTTGCATAATAGCGATTGTGCAACTTTTTCTTTTCAGCTTGACGTATTCTTTTAATTGATGATTTATGATTTGCCATCTCAATCTTAATTTTTTATCTGTAAAATTCTTGTTTCTTTAGTAGTCCCTAGGGGAGTCGAACCCCTCTTTCCAGGATGAAAACCTGGCGTCCTAACCGATAGACGAAGGGACCAAATGGTCATTTGCAGTTGTAGTTTGTTACTCCCAATTGCGGGTGCAAATATACGGCACTTTTTTGAATTGACAAAGCCTTTGCAGTAATTATTTCTATATTTTTTGTAAATGCCTATTTATCAATTTGTATGATTGAAAATATTAAGAGTTTTGTGACCGCTATTATGGCTTTAGCCTGAATAATTTCTTATATTTGTAGTCTTAAAAGACCTTATATGCAGGTAAAAACCGCCGGAATTGTACTCCATTCGCTCAAACATACTGATTCAACAACCATTATTACTGTTTATACACACCAATTTGGTAGAGCTTCTTATTTGGTACATGGTGCTAATAAGAAAAAATCAACTGTGAGGTCGGCGCTTTTGCAGCCTCTTACAATAGTGGATATGGATGTGTTTCATACGCCGGGAAAGGATATTCAGCGAATAAAAGACATACACGTAGGCAAGCAGTTCTCCTATATTCCTTTTGACTTCGTGAAGGGCTCCCTAGCACTATTTATTGCTGAAGTGCTTTTTAGAACCTTGCGTCAGACTGAGCCGGACGAAACGTTATTTTCATTTCTTGATAATTCAATTCAGCAATTGGATTATTGCGAAATCGGTATTGCTAATTTCCACTTGGTGTTTTTGCTCAAGTTATCCCGCTATTTGGGTTTTGAACCAAATACGGATGGTGATACTTATAGGTACTTTGATTTGATGAACGGAACTTTTCAGATGGAGAAACCTTTGCACATGCATTATCTTTTCTCTGAAATGGCTGAAAGCTTCAATAAGGTCTTGTTGGCGGATTATTCAACCATGCAGGATCTTGTGTTTTCAAGGTCTTTACGTGTAAAGCTTCTTGAAAGTATAATTGAGTATTACAGGTTGCATATTCCCGAATTTCACGGCTTGAATTCCTTGTCGGTTTTACAGAGTCTTTTCGATTAAAAAAAGGCCGCTATCAGTTTGAATTGATAGCGGCCTTTTTATACCTGTTTTTTACATTTCCCACTGTTCGCAAGTTGCAATCAGTTCGTCGAATGTTTTAATCTTTGATTTAGCTTGTATGGTGGCAATTTGAGTTTCTAGTGCCTGATCATAGGTTTCGTCTTCTACTGCACGAATAACACCCATAGCAATAGGGAATTCAGGACCTTCCATCATGGCTAGTTTGAAGTGAAGCGTAGTGTCCTGACAAGTTGCATCGTGAACCAATAAGTCCGCCTCTGTTATTCCATTTTCACCAATTGTAACTACTTTCAGATTGAATCCTTCAACAATTAAACCCTTGTTGCGTTCTTTCCCAAAAATCATTGGCTTGTCCTGTTCCAAAAAAATCATACGGTCGGTACGTGTTTCACGTTCGGCCAACCAGTCGTGCGCTCCATCGTTAAAGATAACGCAGTTTACCAAACATTCAACCACCGATGTTCCTTTATGCTTTGCAGCCGCCATCATGGTAGCTTGTGCATTTTTAAGGTCTACATCCAATAAGCGGCCAAAAAAGGTGCCACGAGCTCCTAAAGTTAGTTCAGCGGGGCGGAATGGACGCTCAACTGTTCCAAATGGAGATGATTTGGTTACAAACCCTTTTTTTGTGGTTGGTGAATACTGTCCTTTTGTTAAACCATAGATTTGGTTATTGAAAAGCAAAACATTGATATCTACATTACGACGAACGCTATGTATAAAATGATTTCCACCAATAGCCAGGCAGTCGCCGTCGCCGGTGATTTGCCATACTGTAAGTTCCGGATTTGCCACTTTTACACCTGTGGCTATTGCTGCTCCACGACCGTGAATGGTGTGAAAACCGTAGCTGCTGGTGTAGTAAGGTAAACGTGACGAGCAACCGATGCCAGAGATTACTGCAGTGTTATGTGGAGCAACGCCCAGATCGGCCATTACCTTTTGTAAGGAATTAAGTACGGCGTAATCGCCGCAACCAGGGCACCAACGAACGTACTGGTCGCTTTTAAAATCTTTGGCGGTATATTGAATTGGTTTTATTTGTGTAGTTTCCATAATTTGAATTTTTATTATTCTTGTGATACAACTTCGGTTTATTTCATTAATTCGATGAAATTATTTTCAAGTTCAGCCACTGTAAATGGTTGTCCTTGTACTTTGTTGTATTGCAAGAATTCTACTCCCGGAACTTTTGAACGTAAGAAAGTGGCAAATTGTCCGCTGTTTAATTCACATACTACCACTTTCTTGTATTTTTGGACTACTTCAACAGTGTTTTTGGGTAGTGGGTTAATATAGTTGAAATGCGCTAAGGCAATTTCTTTTCCGTTTTTGTTGAGGTTGTTGACTGCACTCATTAAATGACCGTGAGTTCCACCCCAGCCAATAACTAATGTTTCGGCGTTTTCATTGCCTTCTATTTTCAGTTCTGGTAAGAAGTTGCTGATATAGTCAATCTTTGCTCTACGTGTCTCAACCATTTTTTCGTGGTTAAGAGGGTCAGTTGAGATGCAACCGGTAGCATAGTCTTTTTCAAGTCCACCATTGCGGTGTTCGAATCCTTCCATTCCCGGTGAACTCCAGTAACGCACTTTCGAGACTTCATCGCGTGCAGTCACTTTGCAACCTTCCATGCCCGATTTTACGTAGTTTGGTTTAATTTCCGGCAGTTCAGCAAGTGTTGGCAGTTTCCATAGTGAAGTTCCATTGCCAATGAAAGCGTCTGACAGTAAAATAACAGGAGTCATGTGCTCCAGAGCAATTTTACTTGCCATAAATGCATAGTGGAAACAGTCGTCGGGTGTTCCGGCTGCTATTACAACGGCAGGGCTTTCTCCATTGCGACCGTACAACGCTTGTAGCAAGTCGGTTTGTTCTGTTTTTGTAGGTAGGCCTGTTGAAGGGCCTCCACGCATTACGTCGATAATTACCAATGGTAACTCGGCCATTACAGCTAATCCGATGGCTTCAGATTTTAGCGCCAATCCCGGACCCGAAGTATTTGTTGCGGCAAGACTACCTGCAAAGGCAGCACCAATGGAAGTGGTGATGCCGGCAATTTCATCTTCGGCCTGAACTACTTTCACGCCCATGTCCTTGCGAGCTGCAAGTTCGTGCATAATGTCGGTTGCAGGAGTGATAGGATAACTTCCAAGGAAGAGTTGTAAACCGGCTTTTTGGGAGGCTGCGATAAGTCCCCAGGCGGTGGCTTTATTTCCGCTAATGCTGGTATAGTTACCTTTTGGCGTTTCGAGCGACTTTTCTACAAAGTAAGTAGAAATGGTCAAATGCAAATTGTTTCCATAGTTGAAACCATCTGTCAGTACTTTTATGTTAGCCTCGAGAATTGTTGGTTTTTTGCCGAATTTATTCTGAAGGAAGTGAATAGCCTGTTCAATTGGACGATTGAAAAGCCAGCATACTACCCCAAGTGCAAACATGTTTTTGCTACGCAATACGGTTTTATTGTCAAATCCCATTCCATCAAGGCTAGCTTGAGTTAGTGTTGACAGGGGTGCCGGAATAAGCTGTATAGTTTCAGAAATAGATAATTCTTCAAATGGATTTTCGGTGGTGAATCCTGCTTTTTCAAAATCGGATTTTTCAAACGAATCAACATCGTAGATAATAATTCCTCCCTTTTTTATTCCTTTTGAATTCACCTTTAATGCGGCTGGATTCATAGCTACAAGAACATCTGCATCGTCGCCCGGGGTGTAAATCTTACTCGACCCTAAATGAACCTGAAACCCAGATACGCCACCTATTGTTCCGAGTGGGGCGCGAATTTCAGAAGGAAAGTCTGGAAAAGTTGAAATTTCATTACCTAATATTGCCGAAAGATTGGAAAATAGAGTACCTGTGAGCTGCATGCCATCGCCTGAGTCTCCCGAGAAACGTACTACCACATTGTCCAATTCGGTTGTTTTCGTTTTATCCATTTTTTAATATTAAGAATAGTGTGTATATTATCTATGTTTGCAAATGTAAGCATTTGACCTAAAAACTGCAATTTTATTAACCTAATTCTGTATAAATAGCCTATTTATACAGAATAATGCTTATTTAGGTGTATTTTTATTCACACATAGTTGCTTTTACTAAAGCTGCTTGTTTGACAATCTTCGTGTAGCGTAGGCTACAACTGAAAAATTGTCAAACAAGCAGTTTTTTTCAGTCCGAAATTATTGTCAAATAATAGTCGGTTGAGATAACAAATTAGAAGTCTGCATTGTTCGGTGTACGTGGAAAAGGAATTACATCGCGTATGTTCGACATGCCGGTTACGAACAATAATAGACGCTCAAAACCTAGTCCAAATCCGGAGTGAGGTGCTGTTCCAAACTTACGGGTTTCGAGATACCACCATATATCTTTTGTTGGTACACCCATTTCGTCGGCACGGCTTTTAAGTTTTTCGTAATCTTCTTCACGTTGAGATCCACCAATGATTTCTCCGATTTTTGGGAATAATACATCCATGGCGCGAACTGTTTTGCCGTCGTCGTTTTGTTTCATGTAGAACGACTTGATTTCTTTTGGGTAGTCAGTCAGAATAACCGGTTTTTTGAAATGTTGTTCTACTAAGTACCGTTCGTGTTCCGATTGTAGGTCGGTTCCCCAACCAACAGGGAATTCGAACTTGTGCCCTTTGGCAATGGCAGCCATCAGTATTTCCACTCCTTCGGTATATGTAAGACGTTTGAAATCGTTGTTAACCACAAAGTTCAATCGTTCAATAAGTTCTTTATCGTACATTGAGCTCAGGAAGTTGATATCATCTATACAATTGTCTAATGCCCATTTCACGCAGTATTGGATAAAATCTTGTGCCAATAACATATTGTCTTCAATCTCGTTGAAAGCAACTTCGGGTTCAATCATCCAGAATTCAGACAAGTGACGTGGGGTGTTTGAGTTTTCGGCACGGAAAGTAGGGCCAAAAGTATAGATAGCTCCCATAGACATAGCTGCTAATTCACCTTCGAGTTGACCCGATACGGTTAAACTAGCTTGTTTGCCAAAGAAATCATTGCTGTAGTCAATCTGACCTGTTTCATCTTTTTTTAGGTCGTACAAGTTCATAGTAGTAACCTGAAACATCTGTCCGGCGCCTTCACAGTCTGAAGCTGTGATAATTGGAGTATGGAAATAGAAGAATCCCCGCTCGTGGAAGAAACGGTGAATAGCCATGGCCATATGATGGCGAACACGGAATACTGCACCAAAAGTATTTGTACGTGGACGTAAGTGCGCAATATCACGCAAAAATTCCATGGTGTGTCCTTTTTTCTGTAATGGATAAGTTTCGGGGTCGGCAATACCGTATATCTCTATTTTTTCAGCTTGTATTTCTACAGTCTGACCTTGCCCAAGCGATTCCACCAGTTTTCCGGTAACGCTGATACATGCGCCGGTAGTGATTGGTTTTAAATACTCATCGCCAAATTTTTCATTATCAGCTACGACCTGAATATTATTAATGGTTGATCCATCGTTTAAAGCGATAAAACTAACGTTTTTATTACCGCGGCGGGTACGTACCCAGCCTTTTATGTTTACTTCGGCGCCAAAATCAGTTCGTTTAAGCGCATCAATAATTATCGTTCTGCTCATAAATTTATATTAAAAGACAATAAATGTTTTGTAATTCGGAATTTGAGAATGCAAAAGTACAAATTTTCATTGGAAAATCAACTTGATAAAAAACAAAAAGCACCATGTTCATATTGAATATGGTGCTTTTTGGAAGTTATTCTGTGTCTTATTTTTTTCTCGCTTTCTGTATGTCACCAATCATGCTCATAGCACAACGGAAACCAATATCGTTTGTAGACTTATCTTGATCTAAATAACGACGGGTAGACGGGTTTAACCAATAGATACGGTCTTTCCATGAACCACCTTTGTATACGCGTGTTTTGTCATTGATATCAGGACGTAGAACATCTGTTGGATCAAATCTTCTGCTTTTCAGATTAACAAGGCCAGTAGTGTCGGCTATATTATAATCAAGTTGTGACATCGGATCGCCATCTTTATAGTTACTAACATTGTCACCTTTTTTGACAGTTGTGGCAATTCTACCCAGAGAGTCTAGTTTAAAGATGTTGTTACCAATAGAGTCAACTTTTGAGATTGCGGGAGTCCGGTATTCATTTCCGCGGAATGAGTTGTATTCTGCGGTTTCTCCAAAAGTAGTCGCACGGTAAACATCTAATACCCATTCATTAACGTTTCCAGCCATATTGTATAGTCCGAAATCATTAGGGCTATACCAGTTTACTGGTGCTGTAATGGTTGCGTTATCGTTTAATCGGCCAGATGTTCCCATCATATCACCTCTACCACGAACAAAGTTAGCTTGCATACGACCTAAGTCTTTTTTTAACGGACTACGAGTCTGTGAGCCTGACCAAGGATACACTCTTCCCTCAGGAACAACTCCACTTTTATCTGCTTTTAAGGCATATGCAGCAAATTCCCATTCAGCTTCAGTTGGTAGACGATAAGAAGAGAACAGAATTCCATCAGACATATCTACTTTGCGGTTTTTGCCGTATAAGTCTTTTTTTGTTTGTTTTCCGGCTGTAGGTTGGTATTCACCTTGGTTCAAGTATTTTTGTGTGTTAAATACAAATGTACTTGCTATTGAATCTCTACTATTTTGTTTTTCTATTTTTGAGAAATCGGGAGGTAAAATAATACCTGCATTGATTAATGCTAATTCATTAACACGGTCAGTTCTCCATGTACAATAGTCTACCGCTTGTTGCCAACTCACACCAACAATTGGATATTGATCAAAAGCCGGACTAGTGAAGTAGTTTTCCAGATAGGGTTCATTGTAGGCTAATTCTTCACGCCAAACAGTATAGTTTGGTTGTGATTTAGCTACTAACTTTGGAGCTGTTTTACCAAAAACAACTTTCATCCAGTTGGTGTATTCGCGCCAATCTATGTTTCGGATTTCATACTGATCCATATAAAAAGAGCTTACCGTAATTCGGCGTGGCTTATTATCGCGAGGAGCTGTAATAAATTCCCCTTTTTCTCCCATAGTGAATGAACCACCTTCAATTGCAACCATTCCACTTGGAATCTCTGAGATGTAGTTCTTCTTTACCGCAAACCCGGTTCCTTTTTTGTCGTTGTACGCCCAGCCAGTAGCGCGAGAGAAATTATCGTCAGTCGACTTATTACAGCCTGGCAAGGTCAAAACCAAACATAATGACGCCAAATAAGCTATGTTTTTTAATTTCATAAGGTCAAATAATTAATCAATAAAAAATTGTTTTCTAAACAACTTTGCAAAAATAGTGTTTTTTTCCTGTAAATTGCCAATGTGAATTATTTTTTTTCACTGTTTTGAACAAAAACTTTCAACATAATAACTCTTTTTTTGCCCAAAACGTATACAAACAATTAATATTTTCTATTTTTTTTGATAAGTATAACTCTATCGCTATATTTTCGTACTTTTGTAATTGTGTATAATTAACTCTATTATCGTCAATTCAAAGATGACTTCAAGTGCTTTTCAACTTAAACTAAATAGCCAATTAATTGACTTGTCAACACCTATTGTTATGGGTATTGTAAATGCAACTCCGGATTCTTTTTTTAAAGGCAATAGGTTTACAAGCGATAAGGCTATTTTGAATTGTGTTGAAAAGATAGTGTCTGATGGAGGAACTATTGTTGATATTGGGGGTTACTCTACACGTCCGGCTGCAGAGGCAATTTCGCAGGAAGAGGAAATTGAGCGTATTTCCAATGCCATTGAAATAGTATTGAAGAAATTTCCGGGTACGCTGATTTCAGTTGACACATTTCGGTCGGGTGTGGCTCGCCATGTGGTCAGACAATACAAAGTAGCCATGATAAACGATGTTAGTGGTGGGACATTGGATGATTTAATGTTTGAAACAATAGCTGATTTACAGGTTGCGTATGTGCTTATGCATACTCGTGGTACGCCTCAAACTATGCAAAGTCAGACGCATTACAGTGATGTCGTTTCTGAGGTTTTTCAATTTTTGGAAAAAAGACTAACCCGATTACATTTGCTAGGCGCAAACGATGTGATAATTGATCCCGGATTTGGATTTGCAAAAAACATAGAGCAAAATTATCAATTATTAAATAAGTTGTCCTATTTTCAGGAGCTAAATGTTCCTGTTTTGGCTGGCGTTTCACGTAAATCGATGCTATATAATTTGATTGGAACGGATGCTGATGGCGCTTTGAATGGCACTACAGCAGCAAATATGCTTGCATTGATGGGTGGTGCATCGATTTTGCGTGTACACGACGTAAAAGAGGCTAAACAGGCAATTACAATTTATAAACAATCTATTGATAGTTGATAACTTAACGGATATATAAGAATGGGATTTCAGATAGGTTTTAAGGATGTGGTTGATATATTTTTGGTAGCAATACTGCTTTACCAGACTTATAAACTACTCAAACGAACAGGGGCTGTTAATATCTTTATCGGTATTTTGGCATTTGTAATTTGCTGGTTTGTAGTGAAATATGTCTTTAAAATGGAGCTGCTTGGTGGTATTTTCGACCGTGTAGTTAGTGTTGGCGCATTTGCATTGATCGTTATTTTTCAGGATGAGATTAGGCGTTTTTTTTCTCGGATAGGTACCCGAACAAATTGGAGTGCATTCAATTATCTTCGTCAACTTTTTGGGAGTAGAGCAAATCAGAAAGAACAGACCGATTATGATTTAGTTCAAATAGTGCTGGCATGTAGGGGGCTAGCTAAAAACTCGACAGGTGCACTTATTATTTTAACACGAGAACACAGTTTGGATTTCTACTCACAATCAGGTGAGCAAATTAATGCTAATATTAATTCCCGGTTACTCGAAAATATATTTTTCAAGAACAGCCCATTACACGATGGTGCATTGATTATTTCTCAAAGGCGGCTTAAAGCAGCCGGGTGCATTTTACCCGTATCAAAAAATCAATCTATTCCGAAGCGTATGGGTCTGCGTCATAGAGCCGCTTTAGGTATTACCGAACAAACCGATGCTATTGCTATCGTAGTTTCTGAGGAGACAGGGCATATTTCATGGGCTGTTAATGGACAGCTCACTGTAAATGTTAAGCCGGAGCAATTGGAACATTTTTTATCTGATGAGCTGGCTCAACAAAATGGTTTTTAATTATTTCGAATGAGGCTGTTTGACTATTTGATAGAAGTTTTTTAAAACCGATTTCTAACTTTTCGAGTTACCGTTTGTTATACCTACTCAACTTAAATTTTCAACAATAATTTAATTATATAATCATGGGTAAAATTTCAGACGCAGTAAAACCGGGCGTTGTAACCGGAGCTGATCTTCAATTTGTATTTAAGGTAGCCAAAGAGAATGGTTTTGCTATTCCGGCTGTAAATGTGGTAGGTTCTTCTACAGTAAACGCTGTAATTGAAGCTGCAAAGGTAGCTAATGCTCCGGTAATGATTCAGTTCTCGAATGGTGGAGCTGCTTTTAATGCCGGTAAAGGATTGAAACTGGAAGGCCATCAGGCTGCCGTTTTAGGGGCTATTGCAGGTGCAAAGCATATTCATACATTGGCCGAAGCTTATGGTGTACGTGTGATTCTTCATACCGACCACGCAGCAAAAAAACTCCTTCCGTGGATTGACGGGCTATTGGATGCCAGCGAAAAAAACTTTGCCGAAACAGGTAAGCCACTCTTCAGCTCTCATATGCTCGATCTTTCTGAAGAGCCTCTTGATGAAAATATCGAAATATGTGAGAAATACTTAGCTCGTATGAGCAAAATGGGTATGACTTTGGAAATGGAACTTGGAATTACGGGTGGTGAAGAAGATGGCGTTGATAACAGTGATGTTGATAACAGCTTACTTTACACGCAACCTGAGGATGTTTACAAGGTATATGCAGCATTGAGCAAAATTTCTCCAAACTTCACCATTGCAGCTTCGTTTGGTAATGTACACGGCGTTTACAAACCGGGTAATGTGAAGTTGACTCCCAAAATTTTGAAAAACTCGCAGGATTTTATCAAAGCAAAAGATGGTTTGGATACTGCGCATCCGGTAAACTTTGTATTCCACGGTGGATCAGGTTCTACACACGAAGAAATTCGCGAAGCTATCAGCTACGGCGTTGTAAAAATGAATATCGATACTGATACACAGTGGGCATATTGGGATGGTGTTCGTGGTTTTGAAGCTAAAAATCGTGAGTACTTGCAAGGTCAGATTGGTAATCCGGAAGGAGCCGAAAAACCAAATAAGAAATACTACGACCCACGCGTGTGGTTGCGTAAAGGCGAAGAGTCATTGATTGCCCGCTTGCAGGTTGCTTTCGAAGATTTGAACGCTATAAACAGCATTTAAATAAGTGTATCGTTGACAATGAACAGTTGATAGTTTGTTGTTAGTGTTTTCTCTCTTTTATTGATGTGAAAAAATATAGTATTGATTCAGAAGAGTTGTAATGCCATAGGTACTTGCAACTCTTTTTTTTTTAAAAATTTAACGAATATACGTTTAAACCGACAGACTTTATTTGAGTCAATAGAAGAACACATTATTCAGATTAAACTTATGCATGTAAAAAAAATACTCTTTTCTGTTTTTCTGTTTGTAATTACTCTTGTAGCTTCTTCTCAAACGGTTTATTATCCACCGTTGAGTTCATCGGCAACGTGGGAAACCGTATCTCCACAGTCTTTGGGTTGGTCTGCGGCTAAAATTGATACTTTGTACCGGTTTCTTGAAAACAAAAATACCAAGGCATTTATTGTGCTGAAAGATGGAAAAATTGTGCTGGAAAAGTATTTTGGTACCTTTACCACCGACAGTGTTTGGTACTGGGCTTCGGCGGGTAAATCCATGACTTCCTTTCTTATCGGTAAGGCGCAGGAAGATGGTTTTCTGTCTGTCAACGACCCTACGAATAAATACCTGGGAAAAGGATGGACTAGTTGTACCGAAACGCAGGAGAATGCCATAACTATTCGTCATCAATTGACTATGACCACCGGACTGAATGATGGTGTGCCTGACAATCATTGTACAACGCCGTCTTGTTTGGTGTACCTGGCAGCCCCGGGGACGAGATGGGCTTACCATACCGCTCCATATACTTTGTTGGAGAAAGTACTTGAGAATGCTACTTCAACCGCTGTAAACGTCTATACCACTTCAAAATTGAAGCAAAAAACAGGTATTACCGGACTTTGGGCAATGCTCGATTATGATAATGTTTACTTTAGCACGGCAAGAAGCATGGCTCGATATGGTTTGCTTGCACAGCAGCAATTTATTTGGAAAACGGATACTTTGCTTCGCGACACTGCTTATATCCGCGCTATGACTTCCAGCTCTCAACAGCTTAATCCATCATACGGTTATTTGTGGTGGTTAAATGGAAAATCCAGTTTTATGCTGCCAACCTTGCAGTATGTTTTTTCGGGAGCTTATGCACCAGAAGCTCCGGCCGATATGTTTGCCGGCTTAGGTAAAAATGGTCAGATTGTGAGTGTTTCCCATTCGCAAGGATTGGTGGTGGTGCGTATGGGGAATGAACCTGATACCGAAAACCCTGATGTGACACCACAGTTTTGCAATCAGATATGGCAAAAGCTCAACGACGCAATGTATAACCGAACAGCAGTTCCAACGGTTCCCTTTAATGGAAATACTGTTCAATTGCTTCATGATGCCAAAAATCAATCGATAACAGTCCGATTTGAAGGTGCTTGCGACCGACTGGTGGTGTTCGATGTTTCGGCCAAACCACTTAAAATCTATCTAAACCCGCAGAGTCCGTTGAAAATTGAATTAGCTGATTTTCCCAAAGGCGTTTATTTCGTCCGGCTAAAATTGGGTGAGGTGGTGAAAAGACTGTCGTTTATCAATAACTAATTGTTCTCTTGTTACTGATAGGTAATTGTAATAATGAAATGTCGTATTTCCTGAAAAATAAGAATAACCACATAGTTATATAAAGTGAAATTCTGCATTAATGCTTTTTCTGCAAACAAAAACAGACTGTCCCGGTTCAAGAGACAGTCTGTTTACTTTTGATTCCAAAACATCCGCTGTTTAGCCCAAAGGAACCCAGGTAGATGTTGAGGCTTTGCTACCATCGGCACTGCGCACAAACAAATAGCAACACTTTACATCGGTAGCTTTTATGCCCGGATAATCCAGCACGATGGTACCGGTTTTTGCATCACCACGTACTTGTTTTTCGAGCAAGAGCTCACCAATTGCCGTCTTGGCCACTACCACCACTTCGTCGGTAGCATACACTTTCGGAATTTTTAAATTGGTCTGGTAGCTGATGCTGATACCTGCTGCGGTTACATTGGCCGCTGTTACAATTACCTGTGGCAAGGTACCATTTGACACTACCAACTTACTGTAATCAATTACCGGCTCATCGCCGCTCTTGTCAACAGCACCCGGCAGATTGGCTCCCATAAACTGGTTGTAAGCCGACTGACTTATTGGACCTTCAGGGAATCCCTCATCGGTAATACCACCAAAAGTTTGATACTCTTCCCCGATAAGTTTAAAGCAGGCCCGCTGCAACTGTTGAGCTGGACTGTTAGCGTCTTTGGGGTTAAACGCTTTTGCACGAATCACATTTTCACCATTCCGTGTAGTGGTTACAAAGTTGGCCATCGAACCACTCATCTGTCCCGTCATCGGGTTTTGGGCTTTCGCCATAAGCATGGTTGTAAACGTTGATAACCAAAAACAACTTGTTTTACGGTGACGTTTGACAATGCAAAGGTGAAAAGAATCAAATGCATTAACATTTACCTAATGTTGATACCTAATCAAAATAATTGAAAATAATTTAGGGGCGAAATGGAAGTTGCTGATATGGTGCAAAATAGGAATGAAGAAAAAGTGTGTTTTTTTTGAAGTTTTTTTGACAGCAAACATTAGGTATGACTTTTTGTTTGCAATTTGTAGCACGACTTTAAGTCGTGCAACAAATAGTGCTTAATGTCGTGCAACAAACAACTAACTTGCAAATTGGTTCTGCTTATTCCCCAGCCGCATTAAAATACCGCAACGCCTCTTTCTCGATCTCTTTAAACGGTTTCAGAAAAGTTCTCTCCTCTTTATCTTTGGCTTGCGACAGCAAGGTACTGTAAGCAGAAAAATCATCTCCCAGGAATTGCCCGAAGGTCTCTATCAGTTTCTGTTTATTGGTCAGTGGCTTACCATTTTCCCCCACAAACATTTTGGCATCATACATAGCCGATACAATTTTTATAAAATCAGTCTTGCGTTTGGAAGCTATGCAAAAGTTACTTTTATTTGTTTGCGCTTGTTCTGGAATTTTCGGTTGAGAATTTGAAACTCCTGCAAAAGCACTACACTCATCAAGCATTGTAACAATTTCTTTCTTAATAAAACTTAGAATAAATACCAGAAAAAAATAATTAGTCACTATTTTCAACAGATCATCACGCTTAAATTTATGTTCCAGCGTATTGAAATTCTCTATAAATCCCAACATAGACAAACCTATTTCAGCTTCTTTATTTCTAAAATCAAACAGTGGAAATGAATCAATTGCCAGAAGATTTCTGAACTTAACTTCATAAATGTTCCTCAATCTTTCAGGATTTTCTAATTCACTGGCAATTGACCAAAATTCTTCTTTTACCCCCTCAATATCTAATTGCCTGAGTGTATTACTCTGCACACCCAATGTTTTAATCAGACTGTCGACATCTTCACTTGATGCTGCTAAACTTGATTTCAAAACTTCGATAAAAAGAAGCGAACTCTCAATATCAGCTACAGCAATATTAGCAACCGGTGTATGTTTCATAAGTATATATTATTTCTCAACCACTTCGTTGAAGTACCTAATGGCTTCTTTCTCTATTTCTTTGAACGGTCTCAGAAAGGTTTTATCTTCGCGTGTTTTCGCCTGCGAAAGCGAAGCACTGTACGCAGAGAAATCATCGTCCAGAAATTCCCCAAAGGACTCCATTAGCTTTTGCTTATTAGTGAGTGGTTTTCCATCCTCTCCTGCAAACATGTGGGCATCGTACATGGCAGAAAGGATTTTGATTACATCGGTTTTACGTCTGGAATTAAGTTTGATAGGTTGTTTTTTAGCACCGCTAAACTCTAATATTTGCTTAACAGATTCATCGGCTATTTGTTGACTTGCTGTTGTCATTGACATATTTTCCCATTGAATAAGCAAATCTTTAATATGCCTTTTAATCATAGACAATCTGAAAACAATATCCCAGTAAATTCCCATTAGCTTATTTACGTCTTCTTGCGTGTATACAAAACTCCCATGAGATTGTTTCTCAACAAAGCCCAAGACTTCTTTAAATATGGTGTCATTAAATATCGTTAGATCGTTGCTTAAATCATCTCTCCATGAAAGGATTTTTGAAAATTTGATTTCAAAAACCCTTTTCATGGCTTTTATTTTATCTACGTCACTACATAAATCCCAGAACTCTCGATCAATTTCCCTACTGTTAATTCTTCTTATTTCATGCAAATACATTTCTAAATTGCTAATGAGATAATTACTTTCACAATAGTGTTTAATAAATTGGTCATCGTAGATACTACGAATTGCAAAAATTGCAGAATCAATAATATCAATGTAAGTCTGTGATTTCTCAGTATATTTCATAAATAACGCAATATCAATGGCTATAAATCGACTTTCAGTTATCGATAGGTTTTTAGTGTCTTTTTAGAATGAAATACTTGTCTTGTCTCAATTATTTCAAATATACCGTCATCATCTATATCATGTAAACTGATATAAGGAGATCTTGATTTAAGGTATTTCTGAACGATTCTTTTTGTATGAAACAATTCATCTATAAATGAATTGAAATTTACTCCGGCATTTTTTGCTATTCGAACCCGCTGTCTATCCTTCTCTCTCCATTTATCCTTGTTGGTTCCTTTTCTCACTAATTGGTAACCTATATCTATATCATTTACAAGTTCGGCATCTGTGATATAACTGCCAAATAGCTCAATACGACTGACTCTGTACAGGTATTTAGAATTCTTGTTTATCTCCTTTACCCGCAGCATAAAACTCTCCAAAAACTTATCTGCCTTAGCTCTTGATATAGAAGGTATTGCTTTAGTGACTAAATTTCCTAATATAGTAAGTTCCAAATTCATCATCCTATCACCAGACAACAGATATTTACTAAAATAAATACTCACACCACGCTAAGCAATTGCTCTTATTTATATTATTCTACACTTTTTCAATGATAAATCAGCTTCAAATTTTTTATATTTGCCTTCAACGATATTACCATTGTTATACTTAACTTTAATTCTATCATTACGACCATAATTATTAGCAAACGGATCTGATTGATTATTACTTTCTGGATATAGAAAATCATTGACAATTAATTTCAACCGTTCAAATTCCTCATTAGTTAACAGTACATTAGGTTGAAACTTAAAATCTTTATTTTCAATTTCATTGACAATTATTTTTGCTATAATACTAGCTCCTATTATATTTCCTGTTGAATATTGAACCTGTAAATCAAAAAATCTAAATAGCAAGTACTGCCTTAACAAATCCTCGTCAATTTGTGACTTTAAATTGATAAAATATCTAATGTATTCATTGGCAGAATGGAAATTTTCATTACGAATTAATAAGCCAATCTTGTCTGAAAAAATCTTGAAATCATATATATCAATTTCTTCTTGTCTTTTTATTTTAAAGACTTTGATGTAACTATCTATATACTCTAAAGTTAAAGTAGCACTTATTAAATATGATAAATATTTTAGTGTTTTATATGAAAAGATATTTTCAGAACTAATCATTAAGTCTGAGAATTTCTCATAACTATATTTTAAAATATTTATAAATGTTTTGTATTTAGACTCTGAACAAGAAATAGCCAATTTGTAATTTATTTCAATTACATCTTTATTTCAATTAAAAGTATCCTTTGCATAACTCATTAATTTCTCAAAAAGACTTATATTAGTTTCAAATGCTATAATAAATATATCATTCATTAGCTCAGCATTTAAATGGAATGATTTCTCTATGTCTTTAGTTATTGGTTTTAAATTATTGTCAATTATGCAGTCAATCAAACTAATTAGTATTTGCTCTTTTTCATTTGCATCTTCAGTTGCCTCAATTAAGTTTATATAAAATAAAGGTTTAAACTCAAATTTATTTGTGTGTAATGCTTTTTCAAAATACATTCTAGCTTCACTATTATTACTTCCAATGTGAAGCACTCCAAGATTATAATATGATTTAGATTTGAATACATCCAATTCTAATTCAGTAATATCTTCATAATTTTCATCTAGAATAAGTTTCTTAAATACTTCTATCGCTTCTTCTCTTCTTATTCGATCAAGCTTACAAGCTACACCATAGTTAAATAGTGCACTGTAATATCGATTATCCTTTGCACTATTATCTATGATATATTTGAAATTTTCTAAACTATCATCTATTTTGCCTAAATTTAAATAGCAAATACCAATATATTCTTTTACAATATAATGATTTTTTGATTCTGATTTAACTGAGAATGTGGTTTTGGACAAGATATCTATTGCTCTTTCGTATGATGAAATATTAAATAGCGAAAGACCTAAATAGTAATAAGCATAGTTCTCCGTTGCTTTATCAGGAAATTCGTTATTTGATATAAATCTATCATAATATTCAACAGCTTTATTATAATCTTTTTTCTTATAAAACTGAAGTGCTAAATCTAACAATCCCTGTTCCTGCTCCTCAATTGAATCTAACCAATTCTTATTTAATGCATTTCTTATTATTCTATTTTTAATTTTAATACTATTTTCTTCGTAATTAATTATTCCAGCTAAATAAAGTTTACTTTTAATATTATCAGCAACTTCATTTCCTTTGTTATAATCAATTTCGACTATAGCATCTCTTATTGATTTATCAGCAATAACTATTTCCCGAATATTATCAATTGGTGGTTTGTCAAATGATGTTAAGTAATGCTTTTGTACAATCTCATCTATTTGTTCAATTCCAATAATTGTAGAAATAGTTTTTTCAATTTCAGCACATAAATCCCAAGTCATTCTTGGGTTTCCATTTGTCCAATAAAATATCCTTTCTAATATCGCGGTTGGTAAATCATTTAATTTGGCCTTACTAATAAAATCAAAAAATTCAACTCTTGAAAAATCATTTAAAAATATTTTTTCTCCAATATTAAATGGTGATATTTTAGGGTCTTTAATTATTTCTGTTGGCTCAACAACTCCTGATAAAATATAAGTAAGTCTTTCCAATTCCAAATAATTCACCCTTGAAAAATACATACTTCTAATCTGAGCAAATATCTTATCCGAATAATTTGTTTTAGTTAATGCGTCTATCTCATCGAGTATAATAATAAGCTTTCCAGTTGTATGGCTTAACAAAGTTCTTAATTCATCAATATGCTGCTTATGTGGTGGAATATTGTCAGCATTTTTCCTTTTTTCAAATATAATTTTGGCAGCTTCATAAAAACTATCTTCATTCGTTTCTAATGCAACATCGATTATATTCTGAAAACAAGATCTTTCATCATCAAAAGTATTTGACAAATCAATATATATAAATTTATCACTTTCATTACTAAGTTCTCTTTTTGCATTCAACAATAGGTTTGTTTTACCCATTTGACGAGACACCAAAACATATCCAGGCCTTCCCATGTCTGTAATGATATCTCTAAGTTGTCTGTCAGCATTTCTATCTACATATAAATGCTGCGGTATAATTGTATATGGTTTTAAAATGATTTCCATGGTTGTTTAGCTATTTGATAATTCTCTTTTAGTTTCTGCAATGACTTCTTTATAGTTTTTGATATTAAGACCACCAAGAGCAAATGAGTTTTTAAATATTTTTTTAATAAACCGAGGAGATCCATTTGATGAAATAACTATTTCTTCTTTAACTGCCATATCAATTTTTAATTCCAGTTTTTTTTCAATTAAATCCACAAGATTTGAACATTCCTTTTTTTCCCAATCTTTAATTTCAACAAATTTTACAATCTCATATATCTTTTGATTGTAGTCAGTTATATGTTTTGTTGGAGGATAAATAGATGATAGTATATATTTTATATTTGTTTTATCGCTACGCATTGAATTAGAAATGAATAAAGAACATATTTTATCTGTAAAATCTTTACAATTTTCATCATCCCCAATTGGAATTTCATCAATTATTACATATACTTCATCATCCTTAAAATGTCTTTCAAGTAGAGAAATGATATTTCTAATTGATTGTTGAAATGTTTCATTTCCAATAATTTTATTGTCTGGTTCTAGTTTCTGAGATAACTCAATGAAAATTTCTCTAAAAAAGTCATCTGGTGTGAGTCCAATACAATTAGCTAGCGAGACCATTATGTGATTATATTCTTTATGAATAATATTCCTTAATACTGTATTAGATTTACCTCTTCCAGATTTTCCATGTACCCAGATTGAATAAATTTGTAAGTTATTTGAAATACTACCATCAATCTCTCTAATCAAATAATAGTCTTCTTTTTGAGCATCATATCTATCAAATAAAACCTGATTTATTTTTCTGTGATTGATTGTCGATGATTGTTTTGATATAGTATTTATAGGTTTTAAATCTATACAGTCGAAAGCGGTTTTACTAAGAAATACATCTTTACACAATGAGACGGCAGATTGCATTGCTAGAACCTGATTTGCATCTTTATCTGTGTCTTTGTTTCCATCTGCAAAATCACAAATTCCTTTGATCAAAATCCAATCACATTTCCCATCCGCAGCTGAGTAAAGTCCAACGCCTTCCATTTCTCCTCCCTTTGCTGTAGGTTTAGCCTTAACCAATTGATCTCTTCTTGCTAAATCGTTAATTAATTCTTCGCCAGATAATATGGGTGCACAAATCATTTTTGCTTTCATATTATCTTTAAGTAGAAATTCCCAACTTAAAGCTGATTTAAACTTATTTAGTAACAATCTACTTGAAGGTGCATCATTAGTTCTTATGATATCATCACCATTTTGAACTTTTTTAAATTTTATGGTGTAATACATTCAGATACTAATACATCACCAATACGTTGTTCTTTATCATCTACCCCAAAAGCAATACCAATCATTAGCGCAATCTTTGGTTTAAAAAAAGAAATTGCTTCATTAATCGTTGAAATCGAACTATCTCTTGATATTGATCCCATTGTACCACACTGCACATGCGCAGCTAAATAATTTCCAAATACTCCGATATAGTATGTATAATTTTCATTATGAATTACAAGAATTTCTGTTTCATCACCATAAGGGGTCAACTCAACATGTAAATGTTCTGTTTCAAGGTTAGTTGCCGTAACTAATAACAATAAATTATTGCTTTTAAGGTTTAAATCTTTAAATTCTATTTCTTTGTACATAAGTTTTTTCTATTATTTTTCATTTCACTCTCCGCAATTCCCACTTCTTCTTCCGTCAATTCATACAGCGCATACACCATGCGGTCAATTTCGTGGTCGGTACTATTTGCTTTTTTCAGTCTATTTTGTAGACTAACAATATTATACTTAATTTTTTCAAAACACAAAACTACATTTTTTTTTTCATTTTAGTGTATTTGCTTAATTATTTTGTAGTTGATCGGGACGAAATGTAATTTTTTGCGAGCAGGTGTAGTGTGACTTTAAGGCTTTAGCTACCATTTACCCGCTGTGTGCATAGTCGGGGCACGACTTAAAGTCGTACTCCGACTGTTACTCTAAAACCCAGCCTAACTTCGGTTCCGACAACTACCTATAATGCAACTCCTGCTCTCCTTTTATTCTCTTTTGCTTTATTTTATTAGATAAAACATAGACAATACATATACAGTACTTATTAAACACTTATACAATACATATTTATATAAGAGTTGTTTTATTATTGTTTTTCTTTTGTTTTTTGAAAGAATTTTCTATTTTTGCAAGCAGAAAGAGAGAAACCCCTAAAGAGGAACAAGGAGGGGTTTGCGGGAGACATCTCAATTTTAGCAGAGCATATAGAGAGCAGTTATATAAAGCAAAAGTAGCTTAGTTCCCCTTTAGGGGCTAGGGGTAATATTAATCAATTTTAGGGGCTAGGGGTATAATTATGGCAATAGTAAAAGGAGCAATTCAACTAACGGGAAGCATCAGTGGTGTTTCTTTCTACACGGTTCGCGGAAGCGATAAAGTGATAGCGCGTACCAAAGGTGGCGCGTCGAAAGAGAAAATTAAGTCGTCGCCTAAGTTCGAGGGTCTGCGCAAGCAGCAAAAGGAGTGGAGCGGATGTGCTAAGTTTGGTTCTATCACTCGCTATGCCTTTGGCGGACTGCACCGTCTGGCCGACTATAACCTGACACCGGTGCTGAACGGCATAGGTAAAAACCTGATGAAGATGGACACGGAATCGGAAACCGGGCGTCGGAATTTAAAGCTGACCACCTACCCGCAAGCGCTCGAAGGTTTTAACTTCAATCGGAACTATCCGTTTAATACGGTGTTGCGGGTGTCGCCCGTTGCTACACTTAACCGCGAAAAACTGGAGGTAAGTGTGAGTATTCCACGCATTAATACCGATATTGACCTGCTGAATATACAACGCCTGCCATTTTTCCGCCTGATAGTGGCTATTGGTACGGTGTCGGATCTACAATACAACGAACAGATAAATGATTACGAACCCATGGTACCCGCTTTGCATGGTGTGAGCGAAACCTTTACGGGCGACTGGAATTCCACGCAAACAATCCTCCCGGAACAAACAACGACTGTAGCATTAGAAGAAGCTGAGATAAAAGCCCTAACCGATAATGTTACCGTACTGGTAAGCATGGCGGTAGAATTTGGCAATGTAGGCTTTACGGGGCAACCGCAGGAAGTGAAATATGCCGGTTGTGGAAAGGTGTTGGTGAGTCGGTAGTTGACTCCTAAAGGGGGATATTTCTAACTCCGAGGGAGTTTAGATAGAAAAAGAACGCAAATTATACAAAGTATAAGTCAAAATATAATGTCGCATTTTGATTTATCAAAGACGATACTATTTTACATCTCCGCCAGCTGGCTGACTTGGGGCGGTAAAAATCAATTTTAAAACTGCCCCTAATTAGCTTACGCTGACCGTTGGTTCCCCTAAAGGGGACTTGAAGTTACAACTATATTGTAAAAACACATCTTTATAAAATACGACATTATTTAATTCCTACTACTTAAATTGTTGACATAGTTTAATTTCTAAAAATGACATTTGCGAAAATTTGCGAAAATTTGTGTCATTTGCGTTCAAAAAAAACTGAGCTTTTCTTTTTTTACTTTATTGCAGCTTCCACTTCGGGAAGACCGTTGTACGTTATTTCTACCGTATCGGGGTCGTCGCTCAGGTAAATGGGCTCTTCATTGGTGGAGCTAAGTACCAGTATTTTGCCAAATGAATCGGGCAGATTTACTTCGCTGGCGTTTTTCCATTCGCCACGACCAACAACAGCTATGCATTCATCTTCTTCTAACACGCCTTCTTTGTATCGGAGTGTTTTGTTGAATCCCAGCATGTTTTCACTTCCCATATTGTGTGTCTGGAGGTATTTCTCAAGCATGTCAGTAGCATCGTTGTAGAATCCCGATTTGTATTGCACATCCTGAACAAGATAAGTTTTCAGCGTACTGTCGTTGCTGATATGTGCGCGATAGCGACCATCGCGGATCACAAATGTACCACTTACTTCTTCTTCAATGACTTTTTTCCAGTGCGAGCTTTTACCCGTTGATACTTGTTGTTCTACCAGCACATAATAAAAGGCGCACCGTCTGCCTGAGAGGGGAGCAATAAGGGGATCGTCTACAAATTCTACCTTGCCTGCTACTTTGGCTATATCGCCTGAAAGAAAAGAGGATATTTTCATCCCGGTTGCCTTCTTAAGCTTTCGTTTTACAACTGCTTTTCGGCTGTAATAGTATTGCAGAAAAATTACTCCTGCAATAATTAGAACAAAGAATGCTGGCAATAAAAATTCTGTATTCATAAAAGAATGGGTTTTATAATCCGATTTTGACAGTTCTGTGGCTATTTTGTTATCCAATAGATAAGTTGCTTTCCAACACATTCTTTTTCCATTCTGTGACAGAATGTCCGGTTTGCGAAGTTATGGCTCGTTTCATGGAGTTAAATGATCCGAACCCACTTTTTTCGGCCAGTATCAGGTTGCTCTGGGCGGGGTTTTCAATGAAAATACGTTCTAACTCTTCGAGCCGGAAGCTATTCACAAAACTACAAAAGTTCTGACTGTATTGCTGGTTAATTATAGCTGATATGTAAGTACGATTAGTGCCCACTTTTTGTACCACGTCAACAATGTTCAGGCTACTGTTCAGGTAAATTTTCTTCTTCTCAAACTCAAACAGAAGCTTATCCAGAATAACTTGTTGAGACAGGTTTAGCTCTGTTTCAGTAAAAATAATCTCAGTATCTTCTTTGAGTTGCTCACAAGCGGGGTTAATTGACTTCTGCTTAAATCCCATATAGCCTATCCCGTACAACGAAACTGCAAATATCAGCCAAATGATATCAAGGATTGTGTCGTGGGGTAATAGCAGTTTTCGACCTACAATGTGCGCAATAAGGCAACTAAGTGTTATAAAAACAAGGTAATAGTTAAGCATTTTAGCGTTGTTGTACTCGCCATCCTGAATGTCGGAATAATATTGCTCAGCTTTATGGGCGTATTTTTTGAGTAAACCACGGTTAAGAATATAGGTAATTACTAACAGAATCACAAAAGTTAATTTAATGAGTTTGCGCATTATACCCAGAAACTGAATATACGGAGAATCAGGGAAAAGGCTATCGTTGTACAGCCATGCTTTGTATTGGCTGAAAGGTGTTAGAAAAATCCCGATTGTATATGTGGTGGCAATCAGAACCGGAACGATTAGGTATTTGACGTGCTTGCGAAGCGTGAATTTATCGTCGACCGTAAGCAGTCGGAAATAAATATAATACACTGGAAAAGCCACGCTCCCGAGATAAGCCAGAAGGGGTTCCCAGTAAGGGAAAATATCGGGGTAGGGAGCAAAAAAAAGATACTGCCCAAAGAAGCAGATGGCATTACACAGCAGAAATATATTTAAGAAATTAGCGGGAGCACTGAGGTTTTTCTTATTGCTTCGGAAAGCAATCAACCAAAAAAGCGAGACATATACCGGAGAAAGTAGTATTAACAGTTTAATCATAAATAACAGTCTCTTGTTAGTGTTTTTTACCTTTTGGCAAATAAGTTTACCTTTTGTAAAGAGGTTTAAAGGCTGTAGGGGTACTTTTGTTGCAATTTATTTTACAAAAATAAAGAAATAATTGGATAGTTAGAATTAAACTTGAAATAATTCTTTTAATCACAATGAAAACGGACATTATGCCTGTTTCAGCTTATATAGTAGTTGGTTTATATATCACGATATTATTTGGAATAAACGTTCCCCTTAAAAGTATAAAGTATGGAAAAGATGTTTACTAATTTGTTATCAGTTGGAATTCTTCTTTCAATTGCGTTGCTGCCTGTTCGGGCTCAAAACAGTACTACTGCTTCAGGCGGTAAAGCTTCCGGCACAGGAGGAACACAAAGTTTTTCGGTTGGTCAGGTTGCCTGTACCCCCAATGGGGTTATTTCTGCTGGTATGCAGCAAGCCTATATTGTTTCCACAGTAACTGCTCTTGAAGAAGCTAAATCCATTGACCTTGTAGTAGCTTATCCTAATCCGGTGACTAATACTCTTCGCTTGATCGTTAGGTCTTCTTGTGTGTATAAATTAGAATCCCTTCGTTATCATGTTTATGATAGTAATGGAAAAATGATGCAATCTGGTAATTTTAGTAAAAACGATTCGCAAATTGATATGAGTAGTTTAAAACCAGAGACTTATTTTGTAAGAGTGTTTCACGGCGAAAAAGAATTGAGATCTTTTAAAATTATTAAAAACTAATGGATATGAAAAAACTTTTTATTCTACTCACTACAGTAATTGTTTCAGTTAGCATGTGGTCACAAGCGCCGGATAAAATGAGTTATCAGGCTGTAATAAGAAATGATGGTGGTCAATTGGTAGCCAATAAACAAATTGGTATGAAGATAAGTATACTTCAAACATCGGTAACCGGAACGGTGGTTTACAGTGAAACGCATACTCCAGTTAGTAACGAAAATGGTTTGGTGAGCATTGAAATAGGTAGTGGATCTATTGTTAGTGGTGCTTTTGCAGGTATAGATTGGTCAAATGGTCCCTATTTTATAAAAACAGAAACCGATCCCACTGGTGGTAGTACTTATTCTATAATGAGTACCAGTCAGTTGTTAAGTGTTCCTTATGCTTTACATACAAAGACTGCCGAAAGTTTTCCTACTCTTACAGATGCTCAGAGGAATGCAATTGTACAACCCAAGGAAGGGATGTTGATATTTAATGAAACAACTAAAAATCTTAATGTCTATAAAAATGGCAATTGGTACGAATGGCAAGCTACTAATTGTGTGTCTTGTTCTACAATTGAGAGTGTTAAAAAGGTTCAAGTTCTTATAAACAGAAAGTAACCACTATTCAGTTGAAACATGTATTTTATCAAAAAGTGTAAAATAATTAACATGAAGAACTCTTTAGCTTGCTTAATCTTATTGACATTAGCTAGCTGTTTATGGGCGCAGACACCTCAGAAGATGAGCTATCAGGCCGTAACCCGCAATGAAAGTGGTCAG
>Ga0302213_1000225_pt1 | contig 35163 bp, 28 predicted proteins | sample II_Fen_N1_2_FD_194583 | JGI IMG/M metagenome (GOLD analysis project Ga0302213, IMG submission 194583) | Peat permafrost microbial communities from Stordalen Mire near Abisko, Sweden - II_Fen_N1_1 | ecosystem: Environmental > Terrestrial > Soil > Wetlands > Permafrost | place: Sweden: Abisko...
GCCAGCAAATTGTAGCCGACTGCTCGCACCTGCTGGTGTTTGCCGCCTGGGACCGCTACACCGAGGAGCGCATCGTTTCCATGTACGACTACATCACCGTGGAACGCGACCAACCAGCCGACCGTTTCAATGCCTACACCGAACGCCTCAAAGCCAAGTACTTGCCACAAGAAGCGGAGGAGAACTTTATTCACACTGCTCGCCAGGCCTACATCGGCCTGGGTTTGGCCATGGCTCAGGCTGCTGAACTCAAAGTGGACTGTACCCCGATGGAAGGGTTCGACAACGACAAATTGGACGAACTGTTGGGTTTGCCTGCGAAAGGTTTGAAAAGCGTCTTGCTGCTGCCCCTTGGCTATCGCGACGAAGCCGGCGATTGGTTGTTGAAGATGAAAAAGGTTCGAAAACCGACCGATGAGTTTTTGACGGAAATCAAATAATGCATGAATAGCCCGACAGAATTAAAAACTGCCGGGCTATTTTCATTTGATGGCCAACGCTTTGAACAGTTCACGTTCTAAAATGTTTCGACCATTGTCCGTATTGGTTTGCGGTTTTTTCAGCTTCAATTCGACGGTGAGCGATAAACTGTCCGGATCGCGCACCTTGATTTCATCGTACGAAATAATTTGAAGGATGTATTCAGCAGAGGATCTGTCAAAGAAAATGCGGGATGGAGTCACGCCATAACCCGATAGACCGTCAAGTTCCTTGCCGTTGATGATGGAGAGTGAATACTCCGGATTGTCGACCTTATAGATCTTGAAGTGCCTTTGGTTTATTTGAAAATCAACGTTTTTATGTGCGAACCTGGAATGCAAATAGATGAACTTGACGTCCTCAACGTAGGGCTTTGGAGCATGCATTCCAACATAGGTGAACAATGCGGTGATGACCAGCAGGTTGTAAATGCCGTGAAAGAACCATCCCCACAGGAAGCCGAAACGAATGCGCAAATACGACACGATGAGCCCTAAAAGCAATTGAATGGACGTCAGGATGGGCGACCAAAGAAAAAGTTGCTGGTAATTGGGATAGTTGAAGATGTGGATGAAAGCGAACAACAAACACATCGTATAGAGGAACACCCAGAAATACCTTTTCCAAAGCCTCTGGACATTTTGTTCAAAGCCATCACTCATGCCTTTGGAGCCATAGGAATCCACCAGAAAAACGACATAGCGCAACAGGTAGTTCCGATTGTAAATCAGGGGCAAGCGAAAAATCAGTTCTTCAATGAACGGAGTGAAAAGTGCGAGGGTCAGCAATACTACCCATACATTGAGGAAATTCAGGACAATGCTGGTTTTGGTGAGGTCTTCCTTGGTTATCAATACGTAACACGTCACCCAGATTGCCGCGAATACGACCAGCAGCAACAGCAAGCTAAAAAAAGTGGCGACTTTGAATTTGGCGTCCAATCGACGGTAGGAACCTTGGTCAGGTTTCAGCAAAAAGCGAAAGAAACGTTTGATGGTATCTAGGATGAACATGTTTTATTTCATTTATGCATATTGACAGGACTCATCGGTAAGTTTTGCTTGTCCAGAAAAATCAGTCGGTTAGGTATATAGGCTGAAATCTTTTCATAGGTTTGCTGCGAGATTCTTCGTGGCTGCTGCCTGGTGGCCAACCACATCAAAAAGGTTTCCGCCAGGTCTTCCCGGATGGGATTGTCTTTCGCATAAGTGGAAATAAAATTCACATCTGCTTTTTGAGCGGCCAACCAATCGGTGTTTCGTGCAAACTGGTCGTCCAGTGATGTATGCGTCGCTTCGTGGACGAGGGTTTCCTCCAGTATCCCCGTTCGTTCATATTCGGCACTTTGACCCGTATGAATCATGATGGCATGGTTTCCGCCTCCAAAAGGATACTTGCCCTGATGAATCCACAAATATCGAATATCCTTTCGCAGGCAAGCGGGAATGCGACCCACCTGGATGGCGTATTTCTCTGCTTCCAAAGGCGCCAAGGAATCGCCGAACTCGGGATTCACCTGAGCTTCGGTAACGAGCCCGTCACTCCAATCAATGCGGTACAAATAGGCGTTGATGGTGTTCCATCCGTTTATCCGTCGGTCGTACGTTCTCCGTTCACCCCTACCGGCAGGCGTTATTTTTTGAAAAGCACTCGGATCGGAGGCTCGAATGATGGCACTGTCCACAAAGATCGTTCCCCAATAGGCAACCTTTACCTGTGCACTGATGTTGCACAGTGATAGGACAATGAACATGGATAAAATGACTACTTTTTTCCTCACGGTTGTTGCTTTATGGAAATGCTTTTTTCTGTTCGCGTAACAGGATGGGGATGCTGAACCGGTTGCCCCTCAACGGAAACTAGTGACAGCGAGAAAAACACCAGGTTGTATACGGCATGGTAGGACCAGCCCCATAAAAACCCAAAACGAACCCGTAAGTAACCAATGATCAAACCGGTAACGAATTGGGCCATGGTCAGAAGGGGCGCCCAAAGGTACAAATGCTTGGCATCGGTATAATTGAAAAGATGGATGAAGGCAAAAAGGGAGGTCATCAGGTAAAAGAACACCCAGAAAAAACGTTTCCAAAATTGTCGGACGCTATTGTAAATGGCAGTTTTGGATTTGGCAGGTGCAAACAAGGCGACCATGGCGATGAGAAACTGCAGCAGGTAATTTCGGCTGTACTTCATGGGAAACCGGAACATGATTTCTTCCGTAAACGGTATGATCACAACACCGAGAAGCATCATTTCCCAGATGGGCATTTTGAACAGCTCGTCGTTCAAGTTTACCAAGCCTTCTTTTCCAAACACGTGGATGACAACCATCCAGATGCTCGCGAATACAACGTTCAGCAATAACAAGCTTGCCAACGTGTTGATTTTGAATGAAAAGCCTACCCTTGCAAAGGAATGGTCATCGGGCGTGCGCAAAAAATAAAGAAAACGATATACGGTTTTCTGGAAAAACAGATACATGAAATAAGGTTTTTATTTCACGTAAAATTAATGAAATATTTCAAATACCACCAACTTTAAACGTTTTATTCAAGGGTATTTTCAACGATAAAATGACATTTCGTCCTGGATTGAAAGCCCCAACTTCCTTCAGGGTGGAGAGATGGTCCACATACCGGACATCGAACAGATTCGAAACCGTCAAGCCCAACATAAACGGCTGGCTCCTCCAATCGAGGGTTCCGCCGATGCCAAGGTCAAACAAGGAATAACCCGGCGTCGCAGTTTCTACCGGTGCCGGATGGTTCTGATCGAATGCATGGTGCATCCTGGCTTCCACAAACGCATTGCTCAGAACGCCCAAGCGATTGGTTTCGGCCCGAAGCTCCACATTGATTTTCTGAGCGGGTACGAAAGGCAGGTAGTCACCCGAACGTTGCCGACCAACCACCCAGGCATACGTCGTTTCAACATGCAACCACGGTAAGTATTGCGGGTGCACATGCAAACCGGCTTCTCCGCCGTAGAGTCGGGAATCGCTCTGCCTGTAGCGGTAAATGCTGATGCCTCCCGGAGTCTTCAAACCAGTGGGCGCTTGGAAGATAAAATCGTTCACCAAGTTATAGAAACCGGCTAGGTCCAGCGTGAAATGTGTCTTGTGCCAATGGGCGCTCATGTCGAACTCCACGGATTTTTCCGGCTGAAGTGTCTCGTCACCCATTTCGTAAATGGCTTCGTGAGGACCGTTCGAGGTCAGTTCAGCCAAGTTGGGCGTACGAAAAGCCGTGGCCAGGTTGCTTCGGAAATAGAACGACTCAGTGGGATGGTACGTAAAACCCAACGAACCACTTAGACTGCCAAAATTTTTATCAAGGGCTGAACGGTAGGTTTCAGCCTCGGCCGGATTGCCGACAGCCTGCGACTGCAAGGTTTTGTAATCGTACCGCAACCCAGTCTGCAAGCGGAACAAGCCGACCTCTTGCTGTACAAAACCGAATGCGGAGTAATTCTGAATCACTGCGTTGGGCAACAAAATGGTTTCCCGATCATTCAAATTGGTGTTTTCCTGGTTCATGCCCTGAAAACCAACAATGTAGGCTGAAGTCCCCCTTGAAGGCAGTTGCAACTTCGCTTCATACGTCAGGGTGGCCAATTGCATCTCCAATTCGTAGGCATTGGCTTCTCCGATGTGCGCAAGCCCCGTATTCTGATAGGCGGCATTGAGGTCCAACTTGGTTTTCCCAAGAAACAATCGGTTCTGCGATGACAATAGATGCGTTTGAAGGTGTTGGTAGAAAATGGCGCAAGCACGGCCACGTTCGGAGATTTCGTCCAGGGCTTCTTGCTCCACCAGCCCCAATTTTTGTTGGTTGTAATCGTAAAACAATCGGTAACTGCCACGGTTGGAATTAAAGCCGACGTTCGCTTTGGCCGAAACCTCGGTAAACCTCGAATTTGCCAGAAAGTCCCCTCCGCCCTGCAGATAATCGGCATGCGATTTCTCACTGAATCGGATACCGCCGAAAACGTGCTCGCCCGCAGCTTTCAAGCCCAGGCTGCTGCTCTCCCCGAGCGAATTGGAAAACAACTGCAACTGGTAATCACCCTGCAAACTGTTCTGGGATGCTGGCTTTTCCTTGATGAAGTTCAGCACCCCGCCCATGGCGTCTGAACCATACAGCAGCGAAGCCGGACCTTTGATCACCTCCACCCGTTCGGTACCGAATTCGTCGATTCCCAGCGGGTGATGGCTGGAATATTGGTAGTTTTCGAACCGGACGCCGTTGTTCAATATCAGGATGTCGTTCATGGACAGGCCCCGGATGACCGGCTTGGAAACTCCGCTGCCCTTGGAAATCATGTCCACGCCCGGTATACGAGTGAGCATTTCGGAGAAATTCGGCGTAGCCTGAACGTGCGCATCGTCCAAATTGAGCACTTCGATCTTGACTGCATTGTCGTGTTGGGTGGAATGCTGCCCACCGGTCACCACGATCTCTTCCGCTTCGACAGGCGAGGGCACCAGTTTCACTTGCAAATGGATTTCAGTCGTTGACAAATCGACCCGAATCAATTGATTGGCATAACCCAGGTAGGAAACCTGGACGACCATGACCCGTGCAGGCAAGTTTTGCAGCAGAAACTGTCCATTCAGATCGGTGGTGCAACTTCTGTTCAGTTCAGGAATCACGACCAAAGCGCCTTCCAACGCTTGCCCATCCATAGCTGAAACCTGCCCTTTCAACGTGCAGGTAACAACAGTGTTGTGCGACTTGGAAACAGGGCTATTTTGAGCTTGAACGATTTGCAAATTGAAAAGCAGTAGGATGAAAAGCGCGTAAAAAAGTTTCATTGGAAAAGCATTTAATGCAACAATGTTGCAAATGTAACATTATTTCAGAAAAGACTTCCACCTTATTTTCAATTTAACTAAATTTGCAAAATGACTCCTGCTGAAATCCTGACCCTGCACCATTTGCGCAAGACCCCGACCAGACTGGCCATTCTTCAAAGTTTGCTCGTCTCCAGTCTTCCCCAATCGGAAGGCGAGATGCATGAGTCGATGACTGGTACGCACGACCGCATCACCTTTTATCGCACCATTCAAACACTCCTGGAGGCAGGCATCATCCATCGGATTGTGGCGGACAATACAACGGTGCGTTATGCGCTGAACCAATGCAGCCCCCACCACCATGAACATACGAGCGACCACGTGCATTTTTACTGTACGGCATGCGAGCGGGTGGAATGCCTCAAGGGCATCCAAGTTCAGCAATACGATTTGCCGGAAGGCTATTCCAGAACAACCTGCGATGTCATCATCAAGGGTATTTGCAAACAATGCGCTTCGAAATGAAAAAGTACGTTTATATACTTCTGTTGCTCCTCTGTCTTCTCCCTTTTGTTACGCCCCCAATCGCCTTGTTTGCCGGCTTGATTTTCGCCTTGGCAGCCGGTCAGCCTTACCCCAAATTCAACAAGAAAGGCTCCAAATACCTGTTGCAGGGTTCCGTGGTCGGCCTTGGATTCGGAATGAATGTGAAACAAGCCCTGGCATCGGGCATGGACGGGATGCTGTTCACCATTGTTTCCGTCGTGGGGACGATGCTTTTGGGCATGTATATTGCCAAAAAGATGCAAGTCGATAAAAAAACCGGCTACCTCATCAGTTCGGGTACGGCTATTTGTGGCGGTAGTGCCATCGCGGCCGTCGGCCCGGTCATCAAAGCCGACAACGACCAAATGTCGGTGGCGTTGGGCACGGTTTTCATCCTGAACGCCATTGCACTCCTATTGTTCCCCATGCTGGGTCATTTCTTCGGCTTGACGCAGCACCAGTTCGGGCTGTGGTCCGCCATTGCCATTCACGACACCAGCTCGGTGGTCGGAGCCGCTTCCGCCTATGGCGAGGAAGCCTTGAAAGTTGCCACGACAGTCAAATTGACCAGGGCGTTGTGGATTATTCCCCTCACTTTTGTGACCTCGCTCCTATTCAAGAGCAAGTCGGACAAAGTCTACATTCCATGGTTCATCCTGTTTTTTGTCCTAGCCATGGTGCTGAACTCCATATTCAGCCTACCCGCTACATTGACCAGCGGCATCGTGCTCTTGGCCCGCAAAGGCTTGACCCTCTCCTTGTTCTTCATCGGTGCGTCATTGACCAAGTCGGTCTTGCGGAATGTAGGCGTTCGCCCCATGGTTCAGGGCGTGGTCATTTGGATGTGCATCAGCGTGGTCTCGTTGGTGTACATCATTTTCGGCACGTGATCAAAACCTAGTTTGTTTTCAGTTTCTCAAAGTACATCGCGAACGAACGGTATAAAAAGTGCGTCCACTTGCCGAACGGTACGATTAGGATGGCCCATTGCGCCAGTACAGTAAGGTGCACCAAGTATATCCATTTGTTGTCTTCGAGTATGCTGAAATCGATGAAGACGCGTACCAGAAAGGCTGAAATGCCCATCAAAAACAACCAGACAACGAACAGCCAATCCGAAGGCTGTGACTTTTTGGCAACTGCTTTGTCCTTTTTGATGCGGTGACGTACGAAGTCGAAGGTGACCACAAAGATGATGCCGCTCAGGACGTATCCTAAAATGTGCACAAACAAATACGGCGTGTGGAACCAGTTCAGAAATACAGTCGTAAAGAGCAGCGACAAATAGGCCAACACCAGTACGAAATGTTCGAACCAGCGGAATTGGTTGTCGTCGCAGCCCAGCGCCCGTTTTTGCGTGAACATGTGGATAAAGAGTTCGCCCAATGAAGTCACGTATTTTTTGAAGGGCACCTTGACCTTGGGTTTCAGAATGGTGAAGTACCACATTCGCGCAATATTCGGCGCGAGGATGGTCACGCCCACCGTGGCGATGGCGATGAATTCGAACCAATGGCCGAACTCGAGCATCTTGTCCAGTTCAAAACCGACGGAAAATGCAAAACCTATGACGCCGGCAAGAACGGCCAACATGGCCACCCAAGTCAAGGTCAGCGATTTGTAGAGCAAACCCGAAAGTCCGGTCCAGTCGTACTGGGCGGTAAGCCAGCGGCGGAGGGACATCATGAGCTCGCCCGGATCGGCCTGGCGGGGGCAGTTGGCGGTGCATTCGCCGCAATAATAACATTGCCACGGTTTCAGCGATGCTTTGAGATCGTCTTCCAGACCCAGGGTCGAATAACGGACCATTTCGCGCGGGAAGGAACTGTCGGTGGTGGACAGGGAACAAATGGCGGTGCAATTGCCGCAGTTGAAGCAGGCATTGAAGTCCTTATCCCCGTATTTGGCGAGTTCGGTTGCAAATTTTGGATTGATTCGGGCCATGGTTCAGTGTTTTTTCTTGTAGTAAAAATAGTGCTGATCTTCGTCGGTGCCGTCGGCCACCACGATGGCGTAACGGTTCATGGTCATGAGGTGCCAAGTCACCAGGTCGGCGCTCAGACCGGCATTGGCGGCAATCTCCGGGATGGTGTTCTTCTCATCCTTGATGCCGGCCAGGATTTCCTTCCACACTTGCGGGTACTCCTTCATGTGGGTGGCACCTTCTTCGGCGGTATCGTCCGTGATTTTCTCACGTTCCTTGATTTCAAAGTCGGTCATGAAACCATCAATCATGGCTTCGATTTCGTGGTCGGTGTATTGGGCCACTTCAATGGCGTTCTCCGGGCAAACCGGGGCACAGATGCCGCAACCGGTGCAAACGCCCTTGTTCACGACGGCAATGTGCTTGCCGGTAGCATCTTCCACTTCCTTCAACGCACCATAGTCGCATACATCCGCGCATTTGCCGCACCAAAGGCATTTCGAGGCATCAACGCTGGCCACGATGGGATCCACCGAAACCGACCCGCTCTGCAGCAAGGCATTCATCTTGGCCGTAGCCGCCAGCGTGGACTGCACGGATTCGGAAATATTCTTGGGCCCTTGGCAGGAACCACCGATGTACACGCCCTTGATGACGGTTTCCACGGGTTTCAGTTTGGGATGGATTTCATTGAAGAATTTATCACTACCAATAGGGATTTTAAGGTGTTCCGAAATCTTGCCGGCGTCCGGTCTGGCCACCATGCCGGTCACCAAAACGACCAGATCCACCGGTGCTTCAATTTCCTTCTTGGCGGTGAGGTAATCCTTCACTTTTACCCAAGTTTGCTTGCCTTCGACATAGACCACCGGCATTTCCTTTTCCTCGTATTTGAAATACAAGTCGCCCTGCTTGGAAGACTGTTCGTACAAAATTTCCTGCTTGCCATACGTACGTATATCCCTGTAAAAATGATACGTCTGGATATCGCTGAACTTCTCCTTCAGCTGCAATGAAGTATGAATGGCAGCCGTGCAACATTGACGGGAGCAGTATTTGTTCTCGCCCTTGGTCTGCCTGCTACCCACGCAATAAATAAACCCGACACTGCTGATGTTCTTGCCCTCATAAACGAGCTTGTCCTTGGCTGAATCCATGAGTTTGGTGAATTCGGGCAACGTCACCACATTCGGCAATGTTTTATAGCCGAACTCGCCCTCCGCAGGCTGGTAATGGTCGAAGCCGGTAGCCACCAAGATGGAACCCACCAGAAATGCCAGGCGGTCGCCGGTTGAGTCCACTTGAAGCGACTTCAAGTTGGTCGGGTCAAACTTTTTGCCAGTTTTTGGAAGGCCAGTATTGGTGAGTGTTTCGTGCGGACGAACCTTAATTTCGACATTGAAGTTGCCCAAGCTGCCGGAAACCTTCTCGAGCGTAGCCCCTGTAAACAACGTGATGTTCTCCCGCGAACGAATTTCCTGATACAGTTTTTCGATGATTTCCTTACCGGACTGGCCGCTCATGAACACTTTACTCTTCCCTGCAATCTGACCGCCCACATTGAATTCCTGTTCAATGAGGAATACGTCGTTGCCAAGCCTGGAAAGGTCGATAGCAGCTTTCATTCCAGAAACGCCAGCACCGATGACCAGCGCCGCCTTCTTGACCGGCACTTCAATATTTTCGAGGGATTCGGAAAATGAAACGCGGTTGATGCCTGCACGGATGAGCCCTGCAGCCTTGACGGTGGCTTCACGCGGATGGTCGGAATGCGGCCAGGAGCACTGCTCCCGAATGTTCACCTGAACGTAGTTCATCGGGTTCAGCCCCGCACGGGCAGCCACGCCCTTAAAAGTATGCAAGTGCAATTTCGGGGAGCAGGAAGCCACTACGATGGCATCCAACTGCTTGTCCTTGATGTCGTTGACCATGTCGATCTGGTTGGAATCGGCACAGGCGAACATGACGTCTTTGGAAATCTGCACGTTTTCTTCTTTGGAGAACATTTTACCGAGTTGTTCCACATCCACGTAATCGGAGATGTTGCCGCCGCAATGGCAAATGTATACGCCTATTCTGTTCTTCATAATGTTATGGAATTTTGGGTCAGATAAGCTGCCACTTCGGTTGCGGCACAACCGGCGGACAGGATGGAATCGGGTATGTCTTTGGGGCCGGAAACAGCTCCTGCTACGAATACGCCGGGAATGCTGGTCAAGGCCGGGCTCACGAGTTCGTCCGTTTGTTTCACAAAGTTGAAACGGTCGAGTTCGAGGGTTTGTTTCGGGAACATTTCAGGCACATGCTTGTTGGGAACAACGCCGGTAGAAAGCACCACCATGTCGTGTTTGGCTTCCTTGACGATGCCCTTGGTCACGTCTTCGTAGCGCAAAATCAAGTCGCCGCTGCCGTCTTCGTTCTCACGGATCTTGGCCACTTTACCCTTGACAAAGTTCACCCCCATCGATTTGGACTGCATGAAAAATTCCTCATAGCCCTTGCCGAACGCGCGGATGTCCATGTAATAAATGGTGATGTCGGCCATCGGGAGCGCACCCATCAGCAATTGAGCCTGCTTGATGGAGTACATGCAGCAAATCTGCGAACAAATCGGGTTGTTGGCGCAATCGCTGCCGCAACCGGTGTTCTCAATCGAGGAATCGCGGGAACCGGTGCACAGCACGTACGCAATATTATCGGGCACCTTGCCGTCGCCCGGTCGGAGCAAATTATTGTACGGACGCGTCGGCGCGATGAGTCGGTCCATTTGCAAGGAATCCACCACATTCGGATATTTGTCGTAACCGTATTCGGGCTTGCCCTGCGGTGGAAACAACTGGTACCCAGTCGCAACAACAACAGAACCGACACTGGCTTCCACCGATATTTTCTTTTGGCTGAAATCGATGGCGTTGGACGGACAAATGTTGACGCATTGGTGGCACTCGCGGCAGTTGCTGCAATCGAGGCAGCGGTCGGTGGCGGCCTTCACTTCGTCTTCGGTATAGGTCTGCTCGACTTCCTCCCAGCTGGTTCTTCGAGCGGCAAGCGGCATATTCTGCGGACTCACAGGCTGTTTGAACGGGCCCTTGAACTGTCCGAGCACTTTCGATTTATCCACGGCTGGCAGCTTGTCTCCGTCTTCAAAATCGAGCATGTCCAAACCGCGAAGCAACTTATCCATGTAGAACGCAGCCTTCTTGCCTTGTCCGGCAGCTTCGATGAGCGTGGTGGCACCCGTGGTGGAGTCGCCGCCTGCAAAAATATAGTCCACATTTGTTTGCAACGTGACCGGATTGGCCTTGACGGTTCCGTTCTTATTCAGTTCGACCTGACCCACAAAAGGCGCGGTCGTCGGTTTCAGCCCAACTGCTTCAATCACATAGTCCACTTCTTCCATGTATTCGGAACCTTTGACCGGTTCGGAACTGCGGCGTCCGCTGGCATCGGTTTCGCCCAATTGCATCTTGGACAGCCGAACGTTCGAAACGACACCATTGCTTCCGATGTACTCCACTGGGTTGCGCAAAACGATGACTTCCACGCCTTCTTCCTCGGCTTCCTTAATTTCTGGAGCGAAACAGGGCATTTCCTCGCGGCTGCGTCGGTAAATGACTTTCACGGATGTCGCACCCAATCTCAACGAGGTGCGGGCAGCATCGATAGCCGTGTTTCCGCCACCGATGACCATGACTTTCTTCCCCGTCAAATCTTCTTTCTTGCCAATATTGGATTCCCGAAGGAACTCCATGCAACCGATTATATTTTTAAGGTCTGAACCCGGGGCGTTGGTCTTCACGCTGACGTGCGTTCCCACACCAATGAAGACAAGGTCGAAGCCCCCTGCTTTGAGTGCAGCCAAGTCTGTAATCTTTTGGTTCAGTTCAATTTTCACACCTAGAACGGTCACGTTCTGAATATCCCGATCCACCACATCTTTCGGTGCGCGGTACTCGGGTAATGCGAGTTTCAGCATGCCACCGGCTCCGGGTGCTGCTTCAAAAATGGTGACTTCGTGCCCCTTGAGCGCCAAATGGTAGGCACACGTGATACCGGCAGGGCCGGAGCCGATCACCGCAACCTTTTTACCAGTTTTGGGAGCAGTTTCAACGGCAGGTGCTTCCGGATATTTCTCATAATACCAATCGGCGAAATGGCGCTTGATTCGACGGATGTCCACCCCGGCTTCCAGTCCGGAACGGGTGCAGGCACCTTCGCAAGGAGCATAACAGGCACGGCCCAAACTGCCAGGGAAAGGTATGTCTTCCAGGTGCAGCTTCATCGCTTCCTCGTACTGACCATTGCGCGACAACGTGATGTAACCGTAGGGCTTCACGCCTCCCGGACATTCGTTGATGCAAGGTGCGGAATGTCCCTGCCTATCAATGGTCGCGATGCGCGGATTGGCCAAATTGAACGGAATGTAGGCTACCTTTCGGCCAGCCAAATGCGTATTGTATTCGTCGCTGCGTACTTCCGGGCAAACGATTTCGCACTCGCCACAACCCGTACAGTCGGCTTGAACCACGAAACGTGGGTTCTTGGATATTTTGACGTCAAAGCTGCCATCCACCTTTTCGACGCTTTCCACGTCACTGTTCAGCATCAACGTGATGTTGGGATGGCGGGCGGTTTCAGACATTTTAGGAGTCGTGATGCAGGCGGCGCAATCCAATGTTGGGAACACTTTGCTCAGCTGAATCATCTTTCCGCCGATGGAGAGTCCTTTCTCCACCAACAGGACTTTCTTGCCCATGTCGGCCAAGCTGAGCGCGGTTTCCTGACCGGCTATGCCACCGCCAATGACGAGGGCATCGTAATTCTTCGTTGCTTTCATTCTTCCAGTCCAGCTAAAATTTTTCCAAAATTCTCCATGTGGTTCATAAAGGGTTCCGCACAAACCGAACAGAGCGCTGCCATGCGGATGCGCTTGGGGTTGATGTTCAACGCCTTCATGGCAACCTGAGCCTCCTCGACGATGCGGTTGGTATGGTCGGCGCAGCGCGAACTGTACGAACACTCGTGTCCGTCGGCTGCGATGAACACGCCGTCGAAACCTTGTTCGAAGGCACGCATGATCCAACGGGTTTTGATACCAGAAGAACAAGGCATGCTGATCACATAGACGGACGGTGCATAATGAATCTTGCGCAATCCGGCCTGGTCAATGCCCGGGTCGGAAATCTTGTCGGTGGAAAACACCAGGATTTTTGGTGTGGTGGAAGTACTCATAATCGTTGGTTTTTGTTCGATTTAGGGTGTACGAACCCTGTACCCGACAGCGTCAGGTATATTAAAATGCTGAATTTCAGACTACTCTTTACGTAAGAAAAGGCGGCTGAAGCTATCCTCGTCGTAGAACCCGAGGTATTCGTGGCCAATTTTGCCACACCAGCGAGGGATGTCGCTCTTGGTGCCTTCGTCGGCGGAAAGCACTTCCATAATGTCGCCGGATTCAATTTCGCCGATGGCTTTTTTGGCAGCCAATAGCGGACCCGGGCAAGCGGTTCCACGAGCATCGATGGACAAATCTACTTTCAGGGCTTTCAGTTCTTCTGTGGTCATAACGGTAGGTATTTTTTAAATGAATAGTTGTACGCGACTTTCACCGGCATCGGCCAGGTAGGAACCCACTCCCACGTATTTCAGGTTGGGGTAATCAATCATTTCTTCCTTTTTGAAACCCATCAAATCCATGGACATTTGGCAGATGTTGATTTCCACACCGAGTTCAGCAGCGGTGGCAATCATTTCTTCGAGGGATGCGACATGCTTCTTTTTCATCAAATCGCGAATCATGGCCGTACCCATTCCGCACATGTGCATTTGCGAAAGTTTGAGTTGTTTGCTGCCCTTGGGGAGCATCATACCGAACATTTTCGAAATGAAGTCCTTGCCCTTGGGGTTTTTCTTCTTGTCACGCAACATGGCGGTACCCCAGAAGGTAAAGAACAGTTTCACTTCCATGTCCATGGCGCGGGCACCGGTGGCAATAATCATGGCAGCCAAAACCTTATCCAAATCTCCAGAGAAAACAACGATGGACAACTGGTCGTTTTGTTGGTTGGCTTGCATTTTTTTCATCTGCTTTTCAAGCATCTGAACTTGAGCTTCGAGATCGTTTGGCATAGTGTGTAGGTTTAAGTGAGTGATTGCAATTCTTCGCAAAATTACTTTCTTCTACGAAATATTCCTACTTTAGATTATTTATATTCATGCAACTTTGTATGTTATAAAACATATCTTGCACAATTAGATTTAAAGTGTGCAAAAACCGAGCAGGAATAAGGGTTTCAGCAGCTATTTAACAAAGCGTCAGCTTGTTTTATTGCGCTAAAATCCGGCTCATCAAAACTCAAATACAATGCTATTGGCTGAACTCGATCTAGTTCACCATCAACTTGCTCGTATACACCTGATGGTCATCTGTTGTAATGCGCAACAGATAAATGCCTGTTTGAGAAACGGCATCCAATTGGTCCTTCTGCCCATTCAACCATTCCGAACGAACCAACGCACCGGTCGCATCATAGAGTTCCGCCTTAAAAAATGCAGCGGAAACCGTGCTTTTATCAAAAACGAGTTGAATGGCTGAACCCTTGGTCACCGGATTCGGGTAAACGGTCAGCAACTTACGCTCAGCGGTTTTCAAGCCTGTCGCATTGTCCTGAACCTGCTTGATCTCCGCAGCGGTCAACGCGATGTCGTACAGCATGAAATCGTCGATGGTGCCCACCAAATCCACATTGCTGGCGGCCACGGAGCTGTCCCACCATTGGGTTCGGCCTATGTAATTCCGGTTGTCGGCGCCGATGAGGCTGAGTTGATAGGGTTCGTATGTGAACGTTGTTGCGCTGGCCACTTCCGTTCCGTTCAGATACACCTTGGTCGTTTTCGTCTTGGCATCGAACGTCATGGCGACCTTGGCTTCCACCCCGGCGGTAAGGCTCGAGGAGGCATTGATGAGAATCGTCGACCCGCCGTTGTATTTCAAACCGGCTGTAAAGGCGCTGGCGCGCAGCAGGAGGCTGTTCGAACTGGCTGAACCGAAGTCCACGATGCGCGGCGCACTTGTCAAGCTCGTAGCCTTGACTTTGGCCATGAACGTATAACTTCGCAAGTTTTTCAACATGCCAGCGGGCGCTTGAGCATAACCGTTGGTCGTGAAGCCTGCTGCCGTGTTGGCCGACAAATCGAGCGTACCGTTCACCACCGCACTGCCTAAAATCGTCGCATCGTTGCCTTTGCCGGACTTATCGTGGAGATATCGCACGGCATTGCTCGTGTACACATCGTTGGCATCAAACAAGTAAACAAGTTGCTTGTTTAAGTTGATATCGCGAGGATTCACCGTCACATTGAACGTTTTGGTCTGCGTTCCGATGGTCGCCGTCAACGTAACAGCCGTCGCCGTTTGCGGAAAAACGACCAGGCCGGTCAAAGGCAGAACCGACGTGTTGCTGGACGTCCAGGTGACGGTGTTGCCGGAAGTGGTTTTGACCGGCAGAACGACATCCGTGGCAATAATCGAAGGGATGGCCAGCGACGCCAATTCCACATTGGCCAATTGACTGCTATTCAATGTATAAGCGAGTGACGTTTCCGTCAGCTTCTTGACCTCCGCCTGATTGAGCGCCCGGCTGTAGATTTTGCAATCTTCCACCCAACCGGTGAAACCGCCAACCTTCACATCGGACAAGGTCAAATTTTGCGCTTCGATCACTTGATCGATGAGCCCGTTCCGATACACCCTCAAGATTCCGTCCGCATACGTCAGCGTCAGGTTGAAATACTTCAGTTTCGTGGGCGTGTACCACTCCCCTCCCGTGCCGCGCGCCGTGGTCTGCCAGCAATCGGAGGTGCCGAGCAGGTTCGTGCTGCCATAAGTATTTGCCCCAATCGTGACGAACGGTTTCTGCGTCGTCGCATCCAGCCCGTAAGTCAACTCACGCATTTTCAGCAAGTTGCCATAATACGCACTTTCGTACACATACGGCGACAACGAAATGGAAAAAGCAGGAGCTGCATTGGCTGAAAGCGTGGCTGAAGTCGTTGCCGTCGTAAAAAGCACACCGGCTGAAGTGGTGGCCGTGCCGCTTACCGTTCCATTGAAATCTTCGCTCAAAACAAGTCCGTTCGCCAGATCGACGGCCTGGGTCGGCAGCGCCCATTGGCTGCGAATGTCCGTGGGGAAGCCTAACGGATACGAGGAACTGACAATCCAGTCGTAGTAGTTTCCGTGCATCCAGGTAAGCCGCAAGGGCGAGTTGCCGGAATGCGCCACGATGAACGGCCGCGCATTGTTCAAGGTGGAATTGGTGGTGATTTGGGTGGAGTCGGTCTTCGTGCCATCCGCACCGATGGTGTATTTCACGATTTCGTACACGGTTCCATAAGTTCCGACAACCGGAACCGAACAATAGACGATACTCGCATCGGCATCGTCCAACGCCATACCACCGCTGTAACACAACTCTAGGCCAGCTGATTGGTGGAACTTGCCCCCGCCGTACGCCAGAAACGTTTTCCGCCAGGCTGAACCCGTCCATTTGGCATAATAATAATTGTGCGTGAGCTTGTCGTTGCTAATCTGCACCATCGCAATGACGGGCAAGCCATCTTTACCGAGCGCCGTTTGCCACACCCAGTCGCGTTGGTTGGTCGGCGCGTCCACCACGGCATTGGGGTAGGAAGCCGGATAAGTCGTTTTATTGACGTTGTGCACGCCGTTGGCGATGGTGGACAACACGGTACCGGTGATATCCTTTAATTGCAACGTATTGATGTCCACATAGTTGTAATAAATATAATTTGGATATTCGTTGTCCGGATGCCCCGTGGTATAGGTCAGGTACAGCTTGTCCTTACCGTTGGAACAGTATTTGCAATAGGGTCGCGCTCCCGTGGATTGCACCATCTGGTAGGGTCCCCAGACCACACTGAGGTTGTCATTGGCATCTGGAATGGACAGTTTGGCGATGGTGGGATGCCAATTGATACCCCGCCAGCACAGGTAAATGTGCGTGGGGTCGTCGGACAAAATAAATGGAGACGGATAAGTCGTGTTGGCAGCGGTCGGGATTTTGATTTCAGCCCCCAAACTGGTTATGTCTCCGGCTTTTTTGGAAATTCGGTAGTAAAAACAAGCCTCATCCGTGTGGCGGGAATAAAAAATCATGACCCGTTCGTCCGGAAGCATCAGGAACGAAGGCACGTCGTGGTCATCGGGCTGGAAATAGGAACGGATGAGCACTTCGTTGTTGATGCCGGTCAGAAAGTTGTGTTGGGTCGCCTTGATGTTCCCATGAACGTCGATGTAGGCCAAATACGTGCTGTTGATGGTGCCCGCCGCATTTTCGTAATGCAGGGCGCGCGGGTCGGCGTACCAGCACCAAGCGCCTTCTTTGGCGACCAGGTTGCCTTCGAACGTGGCTGCACATATATTCTTGGCGCTTACCAGCAAAGTGGCAAACAAAAGTAGCTTCAAAAAGGTGTGGGAGCGTGATTTCATGGATGGATTGTTTTACGAATCAAAAATACGCGTTCCCAGCGATATTGAAGGGAGGAAGAATGGTCATATCCTTCGGATTTTCAACCAAAATTAAGTAATCAATCGCCCAGACTTTTACTACATTTGGAAAAAATAAAGCCTTATGAAAAAGACCGCCCTCCTGTTGCTCTCGATAGTGATTTCAGCCATGACTTTTGCCCAAACGTTTCAAACCGATTTCTACGATACCGGAAAGGGTAAGCTCATCATCACCTTCATCGGCCACGGCAGCTTGATGTTCCAGTTCAATGGAATGACCATCCAGGTGGATCCCTGGTCCAAGTTGGCGAATTATTCTATCCTGCCGAAAGCGGACCTCATCTTGATCACGCATGCGCACGTTGACCATCTGGATACGGCCGCCATCCGCCAAATCTCGCAAAAAAACACGCTTTTAATTTGCAATGCCGAAACGGCCGAAAAAATAAATCAGGGTCTTGTGATGCGAAATGGGGACAGTCGCCTCTTTCTGGGTTTGAATATCGAAGCGGTTCCTGCCTACAACACCACGCCGGGCAAGGAAAAATTTCATCCCAAAGGGAGGGACAACGGCTATGTCATCCAGTTCGGCAACAAAAAAGTGTATGTGGCCGGCGATACGGAAGACATTCCTGAAATGGCTGCGTTAAAGGACATCGATATCGCTTTCCTGCCGGTGAACCAACCTTACACCATGCTGCCCGAACAATTGGTCAAGGCTTCGGCTCTGTTTCATCCGACCATATTGTACCCCTACCACTTCGGCGAAACGGACATGGCTCGGGTGCAAGCCTTGTTTACGGCAGACGCAAAGACTAAGTTGATACTCCGGCCGATGAAATGATCTTTTTCCTATCGCTTCAGCAAAAACGCCTTGAAATCCTCAAAATCCTTGCTCATCGGAATGGAAAGCTTTTCCCCCTTCATAAATGCCTGAAGGCGTTCTGGAATCTCCACCGGCGCGCCGATGATGCGCTCCACCGTTTCCTTGAACTTGGCCGGATGCGCGGTTTCAAGGAACACGCCGACCTGACCGGGCTGCAGCTGCTCAACGAGCGCACGGTAACCGCAAGCCCCATGCGGGTCCAGCAAATAACCCGTTTCCTGGTACACCTCACGAACCGTTTCAACAATCTGCGCATCGTCGTAACGCGCCCCGCTTACCTCGGCTGAAATCGCGGCATGACTGTGTCCGAACAAATCGAGCACCCGCGCGAAATTACTCGGATCGCCCACATCCATGGCGTTGGCTATGGTCGAAACCGAAGGCCGAGGCTTGTATTCGCCCGTCCGTAAATATTCAAAGAAAATAGCGTTGTTGTTGTTGGAAGCGATGAAATGCTTCACCGGCAGTCCCATTCTTTTCGCAAAAAGCCCGGCTGTAATATTGCCAAAGTTTCCACTTGGAACGCAAACCACCATGTTGTCCGCCTTGCCCAACTGTTTTAACTGTGCGTAGGCATTGAAATAATAAAACGCCTGCGGCAGGAACCGCGCCACATTGATGGAATTGGCCGACGTCAGATTCATGTGCGCCTTCAAATCGGCATCCATAAACGAAGCCTTGACCAACGCTTGGCAATCGTCGAACGTGCCGTCCACTTCCACCGCCGTAATGTTCTGACCCAGTGTCGTGAACTGCTTTTCCTGAATCTCACTGACCAAACCCTTGGGATACAGCACGTAAACCTGAATGCCCTCAACCCCTAAAAATCCATTCGCCACGGCTGAACCCGTATCGCCCGAAGTGGCTACCAATACATTGACCTGACTTTGCCCCTGTTTCTGAATGAAATAAGCCAACAGCCGTGCCATGAACCTTCCGCCCACATCCTTAAAGGCTGAAGTCGGCCCGTGAAACAACTCGAGGCTGTAGATGTTCTCTTTGACTGGAACCAGCGGGGTTTCAAAACTCAACGTATCATAAACAATTTTCTTCAGCGTTTCTGCATCCACGTCCTCGCCAAAAAAAGCATCGGCCACGACGTAGGACATTTCCTGAAAGCTCAGATCCTGTATGTTTTCGAAAAAAGAAGCGGGAAGCGTCTTGATCGTTTCCGGCATGAAGAGCCCGCGGTCGCCGGCCAAACCATCCACGACGGCCACCTGCAGGGATGCGGGTTCTACTTTCTTATTGGTACTGTAGTATTTCATTTTGCTAAAACAGCTTTGATAAATTCATCGTCTTTCAATAAACCATAAGCACCTTTTCGGGCGGCAAACTCGTCGTACACTTTCACGGCATCCGGCTCCACACCAGGGCGGTAGATCAGAAACGGAACCGGTTCGTTCACATGCGTTTTGGTGCGGCAATACGTGGGATGGTCGGGTAGAATGGCAATGGTCACCGGTTCGTCCCAAGTCTTGACTTCCTCATAAATCGGTCCGACAATTCGGCGGTCCAAATACTCGATGGTCTTGATTTTCAGCGCGACATCCCCTTCGTGACCGGCCTCATCGGAAGCCTCCAAGTGCAAAAACACAAAATCTTTCTTGCGAAGTTCATCAATGGCGGCTTGCGCCTTCCCCTCGTAATTCGTGGTATACAGTCCGGTCGCGCCTTCCACCTCGATGGACTCCAGCCCAGCATAAATGCCTATCCCCTTAATCAAGTCCACGGCTGAAATCACCGATCCAGTTTTTATGGTGGGATATTGCTCCATCAAGGTCTTCATGGCCGGCTTATAACCGGGCGACCAAGGCCAGATGCTGTTGGCGGGGTCCTTGCCGGCTGCAATGCGCTTCAAATTGACCGGATGGTTGGCAAGCAACTCTTGAGAACGTAAAATCAATTGATTCAATGCGTCTGCCGTTGCTTGCGCTTCAGGCACCAAAGCCTTGATCGTAACATCCTTGAACGGCGTTCCAGGCACATCATGCGGCGGTGTGCAGTAAATTTTCTTGCTGCCGCCTTTCATCACCAGCAAATGCCGGTACGAAATGCCCACATGAAACTTGACAAGCTCATTACCGAGTTCAGCCTCTAAAAAATGCACCAATTCAGCCGCTTCCTCATTGGAGATATGGCCTGCCGAATGGTTTTTGATCAAACCATCCTGGATGCAAATCAAATTGCACCGCATGGCCATTTCGCCGGGCTGGATGGCCACGCCAATACTGGCTGCCTCCAAAGACCCGCGTCCTTCGAAATCCGTGCGCACGTCGTAGCCCAACAAACTCATATTGGCAATCTCGCTGCCAGGGGCAAAACCCTCGGGCACCGTGGCCAGCATCCCGCTGCGTCCTTTCAAGGCCAACAGGTCCATGTAGGGCGTGTTGGCCACTTGCATCGGAGATTTTCCATCCAGAGAAGGTATTGCCTCCTCTGCCATGCCATCGCCCAATATTATTATGTATTTCATTTCTTCTTTCTTTTTTTTGGCAGAAACCCCACTTATGAGAATTCAATATGAGCGTGGAGGGCAAGGCATCACGAAAAAATTATACCGGAGCGTACTTTCGTACGTGAGAATTAATTTTTGAGTGATAACGCAGACATCCGCGTTCAGATTGGATGCTCACCTGATGTTGGCGATTGAGATTATATCTGCGAATACGCCTGCTGCGGTTACGCTTGCGCCCGCACCATACCCTTTGATCATCATCGGATACTGCAAATAGCGTTCCGTCGTGATCAAAATGATGTTGTTGCTGCCTTCCAAATCGTAGAACGGATGCGCGGAGGAAACCTCTTGCAAACCGACCGAGCACGCCCCGTTTTCCATGGTGGCGACAAAGCGGAACCGCTTGTTCTGGCTGGCCAGCACTTTGCGCTTTTCCTCAAATTCACCGTCCAGTTCACCGATGGTCGCCCAGAAATCTTCCAACGAGCCTTGGAAATACTTGTCGGGCACAAACAAATTCTTGGTTACGTCTTCCTGCTCCAAATGGTAGCCGGCCTCACGTGCCAAAATCAAGATCTTGCGAATTACATCCTTGCCGCTCAAGTCAATGCGCGGATCGGGTTCAGCATAACGAGCCTCCTGTGCCATTTTGATGGTCTGGCTGAAAGGAATATCGGCGCTTATCGTGTTGAATATATAGTTCAGCGTTCCCGAAAGAACCGCTTCCATTTTTAGAATCCGGTCACCCGAGTTGATCAAGTTGTTTATCGTATTGATAATGGGCAGCCCAGCACCCACGTTCGTTTCGAACAGGTACTTGATGCCTTTCTGACGGGCTAGGTTCTTCAAACCGATGTAGTTGCCGTATTCGGACGAAGCGGCAATCTTGTTGGCTGCCACGACTGAAACGTTGTTTTCCATCAACTCGCGGTACAAGCCTGCGATTTGTGGCGAAGCCGTACAGTCTACGAACACCGAGTTGAAGATGTTCATGTTCAGAATTTCCTGCTTGAGCGATTCAGGCGTGGTGTCGATGCCTTCCTGATAGAGCAAGTCCTGATAGTTTTCCAGATCGATGCCGTCGCGGTTGAAAATCGCTTTGTTGATGTCCGCGATGCCCACCACGTTCAATTTCAGCCCATTCTGCTTCATCAGCAGCGGTTGTTGTTGCTTGATCTGGTCGAGCAGGCTGCCGCCCACCGTTCCGGTACCGGTCAGGAAGATGTTCAGCACTTGGTATTCGGAAAGGAAGAAATTATCGTGAATGACGCTGAGTGCCTTGCGCAATGAAGAAACATTGGTGACGAAGGAAATATTCGTTTCGGAAGCACCTTGTGCACAGGCGATTACATTGATACCGTTGCGGCCCAAGGTTCCGAACAGCTTACCGGCGATACCCGGCGTACGCTTCATGTTCTCACCGACAATAGCCACCGTGGCAAGGTCCTTTTCGGCAAAAATCTTGTTGATTTCGCCATTATCTACTTCCGACTTGAATTCAATCTGCAACACGCGGACAGCCTCATCGGCATCGGCATTGCGTACCCCAATGGAGGTCGAGTTTTCGGACGAAGCCTGTGAAACCAGGAACACGCTGATGCCCGATTGAGCCAGCGCTTTGAATATGCGGTAATTCACCCCGATGACGCCCACCATGCCCAGACCTTCCACCGTAATCAAACTGGTGTCGGAAATGGAGGAGATGCCCTTGATGGCCTTGCCTTCTCCGCTTTTTTCGTTGGAAATGTAGGTGCCGGGAGCTTCGGGATTGAACGTATTCTTAATGATGATGGGTATGTTCTTGTTGTAAGCCGGGAAAATCGTCGGCGGGTAGATGACCTTGGCGCCGAAGGTGCAAAGCTCCATAGCTTCCACAAATGTGAGGCGTTCAATTACATAAGCGTTGTTGATGACGCGCGGGTCGGCCGTCATGAAGCCGTCCACGTCCGTCCAGATTTCCAAAACGGTGGCGTTCAGGTCGGCAGCCAGGATGGCAGCCGTGTAGTCGGAACCGCCGCGACCCAAATTGGTGGTTTCGCCCGTGCGGATGTTGCTGGAGATAAAGCCGCCTACAACAGTTACCGGAGGAAGGGTGGAAAACGCCTTGGCGATGAGTCTGGACGTTTCTTGAAAATCCACGATGTGTTTGCCGAACTGGTCTTCCGTCTTGATCAAATCGCGCGAGTCGATGTGGGTGGAGTTCAGCAATTTGGCTATGAAATGGGAGGAAATGCGTTCCCCGTAGCTCAAAATGGCTGCGGAAGTTTTGGGGGAGCAATCTTGTATAAGGTACAAGCCTTTGAAGATGTTGCCGAGTTCGTCGAGCATGGTGTCGATTTCGAACTGAATGGCGGCCAAGTCCTCGTCGGAGAAAAGCCCGCTGAGCAGGTCTTCGTGCCGTTTGCGGATGGATTGGAAGGAATGCAGGTACTCCAGGTCCCCGGCGGTGGCCAGTTTCGTGGTCTGAATCAATTGGTCGGTGATGCCGCCTACGGCTGAAACCACGACTACTACCGGCTCGATAGCCGAACTGACCATCTGCTTGATGGTGAGAATGCTGTTCACGGAACCTACGGACGTTCCGCCGAATTTCATTACTTTCATATCGATATTTGTTTTTTAGAGGGCTGAAACGTCGGACCTACAAACGCCCCGAGTGCTCAAAGGCACCATTTCAGCCGGTAATAAAATGTTTTTTGGAAAAATTGCCTTAAAAAGGGCGAGTGGCCGGAAGTACACACCGATACTCCTTTCTGCCTGACTGAGGTGAAAATTAGACCCCCCAAGGGGTTGTGGTAGTTCGCATGTACGTAAAATACAGCATAGCGGTGTTAATTCTGATGAGTTGCAAATATAAAACTTTTTATTGAAGTGAGCAATACCGCCTTAAGGCAACTTCACATGCCAGGTATCCACCCACTTCATCGGCTCGATGTCGCCCTTGGGGTCGAATTCCAGCGGCGCGCCCCAATATTGATAATCGTGCCCTTTGATATTGTCCGAGGCTGAACCCCATAGGTCGGCCATCCAGATGAACCGAATGCCGTCCGCGGTTTGCAAGGGCATCACACAAGTCTGTTGCCCAGGGATTTGCGGCATGCACATTTCTGGATCCTGGTCAATTAGGAAGGCTTGCGCGCCACCCGAAAGCATCTGCGTGTTTTCGGAAACCTCTATCTCGTTGAGCATCAAGTTATACGGAAAATTCTTGTTCGTCAGTATCCGCAGGCGTTTCGTCTTGATGGGATCGAACCTCAAATCCAAGAGCGTATAAACCGAGGACGACATGGCTTTTTCTGAAATCCGCACCGGGATCCAATAGCCGTTTTTCCAATACTGCACTTCGAACGAAGGCGCCTCAATGGGTTCGTTGGCTTGCAGCGCCGAGGTGTCGCCCAAGGTTCCCTTTCGATTGCCCGTAAATTGGATCACCTTGATGGTGTTGAAGGTGGAATCTCCCTGAAAATTGATTTGTATGGCTGAAAACGCTCCGTCAGCATTTTTGCGCACCGTCGTATACAGGTTTGGGCTCAATACCCCGTCCACCAACATCGGGGCCGGTGTGCCCGGAAACCGGTTGATGTTGCTCCGCCGAACGTATCCGCTCAGGGGCTTGTCCGAGGAATAGACTCGGACGCCTGAACCCTGCGTGCAGAAGCAACAGGTCATGTCGGTGAGCAGATAATATTTTCCATCACGCTTGAACAAGGCTCCCGCCTCGCAATTTTCGGTCAAAGGGCCGCTGTTTTCCAAGGTGGACGATAAGTAATTGGCGTTTAGCTTCTCAACGTAACCCAAATGATCGGTAACGGTGTTGTAAGTCAGGTAAGCCGTGCCGTCGTCGTCCACGAACAGGCCGCAATCTCCCACTCCATCGGCGGAATGGGCAACCTTGACATCGGGATTCATGATTTTGAACGGTCCTGACGGTGAAACAGAAACAGCGACACCGAATTGTCCCTTCCAACGAGTGGGATACCAGTTGTACCACAGGACGTACTTCTTGGTCTTGGCATTGTAGACCACCTGAGGCCGGTAATAAACGCCAGTTGGGGCATTCTTCAATAACGGGCCCTCTTTTTTCCAGTTTGTCAAGTCCGGGGAACTGTACGACTGGAAAAAGTTGCTTAACTGCAAACCGTTGGTAGCGCCGTAGGCCGTGCCGTACCAATAAAAAGCCCCGTTGAACTGGGCGATTCGGCCATCGTGGGCATCCACGATTTGCCCGTCGGTATCGGTACGGGGACGAAGGTTGGAGATCATGACCGTCTTCTCGGCCCAAAGAGTTGTATAAAAAATCAAAAACAGGGTCAGAAAACGGATTTTCATGCGTTTAAAGGTCTAAATGTGGATGCTATTCCGCTTCCATGCTCAGGTGGTAATGGATCCAGCAGGCAAACTCGGCCGATTCTTGCCGGTCATTGCCGATGTGCTCGCGCCAGGATGCCGATTCGTCGTTTTCGGCCATGTCAAGAGCCAATGCTCCAGTTGCAGCAATGAAAGCGTTGTGGGCTGCCGTGCGAGCCGCCCGCATGGATGCCTGACTCTTTTCGTCAGCCAGTGCCCATTCTGCGCGGATGTGTGCGTAAACCACCGCTTTCTGGATCAAATCCATGTACAATTCCACCGAACCTGTGTCGGAAATGGTGTCATAAATTTCTCTGGCAAGTTTTGAAGTCATGGCGATACAGTTTTAGGTAATACTTGCAGATTCATATGTTCGTTTTTTCAAGACAGTCGTATCTCGTGACTCGGCATAGTCAAAGTGAACTTTGCCTCTGCTCTCGCTACTCGCTACGTTCGTTTTTTCAAAATAGTCGTATCTCGTGACTCGGCATAGTCAAAGTAAACTTTGCCTCTGCTCTCGCTACTCGCTACGTTCGTTTTTTCAAAATAGTCGTATCTCGTGACTCGGCATAGTCAAAGTGAACTTTGCCTCTGCTCTCGCTACTCGCTACGTTCAAAAATACACTATTTTTCGCTAGTTCAAGCCGATTTGAGGATAATTTTTTTTTTGCTACTTTTGGAAATCATTCCATCATCATCCCCATGCGATCGGATTGCCGGACGAACGCCGCATGGTGTCACAAATAAATATAATACAATGAATATCAAATGGTTGCTTCTTTTACCGCTCACTCTCGCCGCAACAACATTCGCTCAAAAAACAACCATTTTGCAAGATGTGCTCCACTACGGAGGCATACCGGTGACGGCTCCAGTTCTCTGTGACAGCATCAATCTGAACGGCGATGCCTTCAAAACATCGGCTTTCCTAAAAATGTCCGTGTCTGAACCCACCGATTATCAGCTCCAAAAGGTGGGCGCCGACTCCGTTTTCCGCGGTGGAAAGCCTTCGAAGGGTAGTGAACTCTCCCTGTTCAAGTTTTACGTGACGCCCAACGACTATTTGCCACTCAAACTGGAAATCGTATCGCCCAACGCCTTGGAAGTCTATGTGGACGGCGAAAAGAACACCGACAAGTACTCCACCGACAAAAGCTGGGCCAAGGCCGGTTCGGTCGTGGTCAATCTCAAAGCCGACCCCAGGCAATACGTCGTATTGGTAAAAATGCAGGTCAACGCCACCGATTCCTGCGAAGCCATGCTCAAGGTCAGCGCATTGACCGAAAAGAGGGATTCATCGGCCGTTTTCGCGTTTTCCTCCTCCAATAAAAGACGTTATTGGACTTCCGATTTCCTGATGGGCAAAAAGATCTTGGGCGTATCCTTGTCGCCCAACGGCCGCTTCGCCTTGGTCAATTACAGCTATGTCTATAAAGACGGAACGACCGGCAACAGTGCCGAACTCACCGACCTGACCAATGGAAAAATGCTTTGGCGGGAAGACCCCAACAACAGGCAACTAGCTTGGATGCCCATGTCCAACACCTTATATTATACGGCAAAAGGTTTCTCGGGCTTGGAAATGCGCACCCTGGACCCGCTTACGTTGGAAGAAAAGGTCCTGGTGAAGGACTTTCCGGAAGGTTCCTACAATTGGAGTCCAAAGGAAACCTATATGATCTATTCCGTTCCGGAAAATCTGCCGGCCGAGAAAGGGGATTTGCGCCGAATCATCAATCCGGAAGACCGCCAAACCGAATACCGCACCCGGAACCAACTCTTTCAATACGACCTCAAGACGGGGCTGAAACGTAGGCTCACCTTCGGTACTGAAAATGTTTATCTGCTCGCGTTCAGTTCGGATGAGAAACAAATATTGTTTTCCACCCGCAGGGATTTTCTGCCCGAACATCCGTTCACCGACGGCAGTCTGTTCCTGCTGAATCTGGAAACCATGAAGGTGGACACCATCTGGTACCACGACAAAAGTGCCTCATGGGCTACCTTTTCGCCGGATGGCAAAAAATTGCTGGTCAAGGCCGACCCCAACGCCTTTGGGAACATCGGTCTGAAAATCGATTCGGGGCAGATTGCCAACACGTTCGATGAACAACTGTTTCTGATGGACTTGGCCACCCGCAAGGTGGAGGCGCTCACCAAAGACTTCGACCCTTCGGTACAATATGCGCAATGGAACATCTATGATGGGAAAATCTATTTCTGTGCCGAAGACAAGGACTATGTGCGCATTTTTTCCTTGGACCCGCTGACCAAAAAAATTACCCGAATGCCCTTCTCGCCCGACGTTATAGGTGGCTTTGACTTAGCTTTGACTGCAGGCAAGGCGGCGTACTTTGGAGCAACGGTTTCAGCCACCGGAAAAGTGTACACCATGGACCTGAAGACTCAAAAGGAAAAGCTGTTGGCCGCTCCGGGTGAGGAACGTTTGGCGATGGTGGAACCCATCAAGGTGCAAGATTGGAACTTCAAAGCTTCGGACGGTACGACCATTTACGGACGTTTTTACCTGCCGCCCGGCTTCGATGCGACGAAAAAATACCCCACGCTGGTGTATTATTATGGTGGAACTTCCCCCACCAGCAGGGCGTTTGAGGGTAATTATCCGCTCAATCTGTATGCTGCCATGGGGTATGTGGTCTATACCTTGCAACCCTCGGGCACCACTGGTTTCGGTCAAGCGTTTTCAGCCAGACATGTTAACGCCTGGGGCGACAAGACGGCCGATGAAATCATCTTGGGAACCAAGCAGTTTTGCCGGGAACACGCCTTTGCCGATTCCACCAAACTGGGCTGCTTCGGCGCCTCTTATGGCGGATTCATGACCATGTACCTGCAAACCAAAACGGATATGTTCAAGGCTGCCGTCTCCCATGCCGGCATCAGCTCCATCGCCAGCTACTGGGGCGAAGGCTACTGGGGTTATTCCTACAGTTCAGCCGCTTCATCGGGCAGTTATCCCTGGAACAACCCGGAATTGTATTGGGACCACAGTCCGCTGTTCCATGCGGATAAGATCAAGACCCCGTTGCTGCTGTTGCAGGGTTCAGTCGACACCAACGTGCCCATTGGAGAGAGCATTCAGATGTTCACCGCGTTGAAGGTCTTGGGCAAGGAGGTGGATTATGTGCGGATTGAAGGCGAAAACCACAGCATCCGCAATTTCAGCCGCAAGATGGAATGGCAACGCACCATTTTGGCTTTTTTTGCAAAACACCTCAAAGGCGACGACCGCTGGTGGTTGGACATGTACAAACCCACGGCTTTGGAAAAATAACCGTTATGAGAAGAATCGGACTTGGCTTGTTCTTGTCGCTAAGTTTGACTTCCGTTGCGCTTGCTGCGGAGAGTCCCAAGATTCTTGCGAGAATTCCGTTCGACATGGTCGGCACGTATGTGGTGCTGCACGTCCGGATCAACGACAACCCGCCGCTGAACCTGCTGCTGGACTCCGGTATCGGGACCACGCTCATCACCGAACTGACGGCCGGCGACAGCATCGTGTTGGAACGCACCTACAAGACCATTCTCAAGGGACTTGGCACTGGTACGGACATGCAGGCCTGGGTGAGCGACAGCAACAGCTTGAGAATCGGGAAACTCCATTTGAAGAATCAGACCATCATGATCATGGAGGCGGATGTTTTCAACCTCTCCAAACACACCGGCACCAAAATGAACGGCATTCTCGGGGCTGATTTCTTCGAAAACCAAATCGTCCGGGTGGATTACACTCGAAAATGCATTTACCTGTACGACAAAAAAGACTTTGTCCCACCCAAAGGATTCATCGGCTTGCCGATTCGCCTGGAAGGTCGCAAGATGTTCATGGACGTACCCATTCAGGACGCCACCGGTAGAATCCGTACCGTTCGGATGCTCATCGACACGGGTGCCGAGCTCACCGCCTGGTTCCGCTCGTACGGCAACGACCCAGTTCCGGTGCCCTCCCGTAAAATCCGAGGATACATCGGCCGTGGCCTGAGTGGCGACATCGAAGGTTCCCTGGGTCGATTGGGCAAAATCTGGATCAGTGATTTTCAACTGTCGAACCCGGTGGTAGCCTTTCCAGATTCAATCTCCATTTCGGGCACCAGCGTCAACGCCCAACGGGACGGCACCGTGGGAAGCCAGCTGCTCAGCCGCTTCGACCTCATTTTCGATCAAGGTAATTGCACCTTGTATGTAAAGCCCAATTATCAATATAAGCAACCGTTCCCCTACAACATGGCCGGAATCGAGGTCGTCCAGGACAACGAAACCTTCCAGCTTCCCGAAGTGCTCAATGTTTGGGAAAACTCACCCGGCCAGGAAGCAGGCGTCAAGGCAGGCGATTTCATCCTGGAAATCAACGGCATCAATGGTTTCAAAATAAGCATCAGCGAAATCAAGAACATCTTCGAAACCCGTTCCAGCTCCACCGTCCAGCTGATTTTGCTGAGGGACGCAAAAACCATCCACGTCAAATTGAAGCTGAAGAATTTGTTGCAGGTAGCCTCCTGATTTCAAAACATCACCCGCACCGACGGCGTCCGCTCCAACACCAGCATGGCGTTGATGGGACGGATTTCTTCGTAGCGAACCAAGTCATGCAACGTCATTCGAGTTTCCCTTAAAATACCCTCGGCCAACAATCGCTGTCGGCAAGTCCCGTTCAGCAAGTACGTGTCCGGCGTGTACCAATGCAACCCGTCAAACAGCGCGACGTTGGAGTACGACGTGTCGGTGATGCAGTTGTTGCGAACAATCAAAACATCGTCCGCCTCCCCTTTTTGCGTCAGCAAAAGCTCCAACTTCGCCCGGTTCTCGAACTTGTACGAATAGTCCGCACGATCATCGATGACCAACCGTAAAGCTTCCACCTTTTTAGGAATGTAGGGCTGAAAGGTAACTTCAACAATCTTCTCGTCGTAAACGACCCTGCACTTATAAACCCCGTCGTCCAAGTTGGACGGCAAGACGAGTAGGTCGTGAAGGTCCAGTTCAGCCGAGGAAGGAAAAAAACGACGGCGGGTTTCGTTGAGCCGTTTGGTATGCCAATCGAGGTGCTGCAAACGGTGGTTTTCGAGTCGGATGGATTCAATGAAGCGGTACATAAATTTTTTGGATCATTTCGTCAAACTCCTGCATCAGGTCGCTTTGGGCGGTGATGCCTCCGCCGCTTTTATAGACGACCCCGTCGGGCGTGTTCTCCAAAAAGCGGATGCACACGGCACTGTCGAGATTTTGTCCATCAAATGTACCAAATATTCCAGTATAATATCCGCGTTGGTAGGTTTCTGTTTCACGAATGATCTCCACCGTCCGCTTTTTGGGCGCGCCGGTGACGGAGCCCGCCGGCAGCAGCGCAAAAACGATTTCCCCTATCCTCGAGGCATAGTCCTTGGGCAGCTTACCGGTAATTTCTGAACTCGCCTGCAACAGCCTTTTCGTACCGGCTGAAATCGCCTCGATGTAGCGGAAGCGTTTTACCCGAACGTCCGTAGCCACGATGCTCAGGTCGTTTCGGATCAAATCGACGATGGTGCTGTGCTCCGCTTTTTCCTTGGGATTGTCGGTGAGGAGTTGCACGGCATTCGGAACCGAAGCGTCCAGCGTCCCTTTCATCGGGCAAGAAGCTATGACGCCGTCGTGAATCTGAACAAAGGTTTCGGGCGAGAAAACCAAAAACTCGTCCTTGTACAACAACCTGTATTTTGCCCGTACCACCTTATATAAATGCCTGAACCCTAGATTGAGCCGCACCGGGGTTTGGCAGGTGAGGTTCACTAGAAAGCTGTCGCCGGCGCGGAGGTGCTCCATCACGTTGCGGAACTGAGCCGCGTAGCTGCCGAGCGGATAGCCGTCGTGCTCGAGTTGAACTGGAACATGGGGTTCAGCCAATGAAAAAGGGCCGCTGGACATGGAAAAGTGGACGTCCTCGGAAGCGGTTTCGTCCAGGAGCAGGACAATGGGTTTTTGCAGGTCGAAGTCGATGAGGAAAAAGAAAGGCCTGCCCTCCCCACCCCAATCGTTCATCTGCCGTATCGCCAAATCCTGCTGCGTCATGACGCAAAGATACGAAACGAAGCGAAAAACTAATTGTTGTAGGAGCGGAAGGCAAAACGGATGAGTGCCGCAAACAGCAGGCCCAGCATGATGCAAGCCGTCAGGATGTCGGGTGTGAGCGCATGCACATCGACAAAAACCTGCCCGATGGAAGAAAGACCGTTCATGAGCACGCCATACCCGCCCAAAAGCACGAACAAAAGGAACCCGATGCCGGCCGAAATGCCTACGATGAGCGGCGCCGTGTTTTTTTGAGTCTTGGGCTGTGGCAGGTAATCCAACGTGTTGAACAAGCGGGCATTGAACCCTTCACCGGACAGCGTTTCCTTGTGCTTGTCCAAAAATATTTTTACATCATCCTCTTGCATGACCGATGGATTTTAGATGTTCGCTCACATGCAACCTGCCTCTGGACAGGTGTGCTTTAACAGTATTGACGGGCATCCGGGTGATGTCCGAGATTTCTTTAAGGCTCTTTTCTTCCATATAAAAGAGCAGCAATGCGGTTCGTTCCTTGGTGTTGAGCCGGTCGAGCGCCAAATAGAGTTCTTGATGTTCGAACCCTTGGTCCGCTTTTTCGGATGCAACTACCGTCAGGCTTTCCACTTCGGTCGGACTGTAGCGTTCAGCCGCTCGCTTGTTGTCGCAGAAGCAGTTGTAGGCGATGCGGAAGAGCCAGGTGGAAAAAGAGGAACGTCCGCCGAACGCATCCAAATGCAGAAAGGCCTTGATGAAGGCCTCCTGGGCGATGTCGTCGGCCAAAGCCGCATCGCCCCTGCAGAGATTGCGCAGGAATCGGCGAAGCGGCTCCTGGCTTATCTGAACTTGAATCTCAAAGTCCTTCCTGTTCACCGGATTTCTTTTGTTTCTTTTCCATCTGATAGGCAATAAGTTGGCCAATACCGATGAAAACGAAAATCAATCCCATGGAGGCGAACTTCAAGCCTTGGCCCTGATCGGCAAAGAAGAAATAAAAGAAAAGGCCGAGGCCGAGGCCGAACGCCAAAAAGAAGGTGGCGGTTCTCAACAGACTTTCCTTGGGTTTTTTCTGCGACTTGAAAAAATCGGGGGGCAATTCGCGACCTTGCTCGATGGCGGCTTTGAGCACTTCATTTTTGTACTTTTCCTGTTTGGTCTTGTTCAGGAAAATGATGAGGATGATGAGAACCGGTGCCACGAAGGAAAATACAATTCCAAAAATGGGAATCAAGAATGGGGAGTTCATATTGTTTTTTTTTAAGGGGTTTGTCCTATTGACTGAACTCGATACAGAAAAGTTGCAAGGGGACGAAAAAAAAAATCAACGAATACGTGTTTTTACCAGGCAATCAGGGGTCAACAAGGGTATCAGGGGTATTCCTGCAGGAGTTTCGAGTTTGAGGGTGATGGTATCATTTGGCTGGACGTCGCGGATAATGGCCGGATTCAGCACTTCCAACTTAATTCGAGCCACACCATACCGAACCAAGTCGATATCCTTGGCGGCTCGCAGGGTCAAGTCCACCAGATGCTTGCCACCGGGTCGGAAACGGTCGGTCACCCGAACGATGACGGATTTGCCGTTCCGCAGATGCGTCACGCGAATCCAGGTATCGTAGGGCAGGTAGCTGGCACAGGTATAGGCCTCATTATCAAGGCGCTCGCCATTTGAGGTATGCCTGCCTTGAAATTTGGCCGCATAATAGGAGGCCGTACCCGTGCGGGTTAGCAACACCGTATCCGATGAAAGGGACTCCGCATCAATGCCCGCATGTGCCAAAACACCGTGCTGCACGGTGAAAAAAAGCAAAGGGAGTATAAATCGGAGGAAAATACGTTTCATGGAGGCCCTTCATTTATAGGTTGTAAGCAAAGATGTGTTTTTTGAACCACATACCAAACTTTTAACCCCAAAATTCTTGCAGTTGAAAGAATATAAACTAACTTCGGCGCTCATTCCTGGCCATACTTTAAGGTCGGGAATACTCCATGTTTGAATCCGGAATGCCGGATTCTCAATTTTGTTATATACTGGTGGACCATGAATGAACACGACTACGGCGCGATTTACGATATTTTGCTGAAGAATTCCTCCACATGTAGCGTGATGGTGGATCTGGAGGGAAAAATCATTCGCTTCAACGACGCCTATGCCAACCTGATTGGTTATACGGTCGAAGAAGTCCGACACAAGGATTTTTCCGTGTATGTGAGCGATTCCGCCTACGAACGTGAAATCGACTTTATCGACCAATTGATTCAAGGAGAAAAATCGGACATCAAGTTTCGTTCATCCCGTTTGTCCAAAAGTGGAAATGTCCTTCAGGTCGAAGTGACCGCCATTCTTTTTCGCGACGCCGACAATCAACCCGAATTCGTGCTCAAACGCATTGAGGACATCACCAACACCATCCAGTCCGAAGAAATCAGCAAGAACCAGCTTTTTTACCTGCAGACCATGCTGGAGGAAATTCCGCTTCACATCTATTTTAAAGATAAGGAGAGCCGTTTCATCACCAACAGCCGGTCGCACATCAAAGCACTCGGACTTGAAAACTTTGAGGATGTCATCGGCAAGACCGACTTCGATTTTTTTGACCAAGCTCATGCCCAACAGGCTTTTGAAGACGAGCAGTACATCATGTCGACGGGCAAGACGCTCAATAAAGTAGAGCCAATGACCCTCAAGGACGGTGAACCACGATGGGGCCAAACCATCAAGGCCGTCTTGCGGGACGTCAACGGTGAAGTCACCGGTACCTACGGCATTTCCAGAGACATCACCGACCTCAAGTTGGCGGAGGAAAGCCTGAACCGCCTGAACGAGCAACTTTCGTCCAAGAATCAAGAGTTGGAGAAAACATTGGACGAACTCTCCCGAACTCAAAACAAACTCATTTTCTCAGAAAAGATGGCTGCGCTCGGAAGCCTCATCGGTGGCATCGCACACGAGATCAACACTCCGCTGGGGGCCATCAAGGCCAGTTCCACCAACATCAACGACGTGGTGGAGAAAATAAACGTGGACCTGCCTTGGCTCATCAACCATGCGACACCAGACGAAATCAACTGGCTGTTCAAACTCATCAACGAGTCGGACGCCAGGGACCTCTCGGTTTTCTCTCGGGAGGAACGGCAAAAGAAACGGGACTTGACCGCCCTGCTCGAGCAAAACAACATTGACAATGCGTCTGGCATCGCCGACACCATCATTACGCTCCGCTTGAATCATACCGACGAGGAATTGTTGGATTTGCTTCGCCTGCCAAACGCTCAAATCTTGTTGCAGATGCTCAAAGTGCTGTTCTCGCTCAAACGCAATGCCAACAACATTTACCTTTCAGTCGAAAAGGCTTCTCACGTGGTTCGTGCGTTGAAAAGCTACATCCATAAGAACAATGCAGGCTCCAAAGAGTCGGCCAACTTGGCGGAAACCATTCAGACAGTACTCATTCTTACAGCCAACATACTGAAGCACAATAAAGTAGAAGTCATTACCCATTTTGAGAACGTCCCCCTGTTGTTTTGCCGACAGGACGAAATCTGCCAAGTTTGGACCAACCTCATCACCAATGCCATTCAAGCCATGGAAAATGGTGGTACGTTGGAAATCGGAATCAAGCGGAAAGACGAGGACTTCATCATGGCTTGGTTTAAGGACTCGGGCTGCGGAATGAGTGATGAAACGGCCTTTCATATTTTTGAACCCTACTTTACAACCAAAGGTACCGGAATCGGAACCGGGATGGGTTTGGACATCTCCCGTCAAATTGTGGAAAATCACCTTGGGCGCATTTATTTTGAAACGAAACCCGGAGCGGGTTCTACTTTTTTTGTTGAAATTCCTTTGAATCAAGACCAGAAACCATCTTAACCAATTACCTGTAATGAAACAAGCCATCATTTGTGTGGACGATGAAGACATCATCCTTGAAGCACTGAAAGATCAGCTGGGTCCCTTTTTTGAGAACCATTTTTTGATTGAAACCTCCACGACCGCTGAGGAAGCGCTCGAAATCTACGATGAATTGGTTGAGCACGGTTACGAAGTGCCTGTGGTCATTTCCGATTACCTCATGCCCACCATGCGTGGAGATGAATTCCTAATCAAGATTCACGAAAAGAATCCGAACATTCTTAAAATCTTGCTGAC
>Ga0302213_1000233_pt1 | contig 34580 bp, 25 predicted proteins | sample II_Fen_N1_2_FD_194583 | JGI IMG/M metagenome (GOLD analysis project Ga0302213, IMG submission 194583) | Peat permafrost microbial communities from Stordalen Mire near Abisko, Sweden - II_Fen_N1_1 | ecosystem: Environmental > Terrestrial > Soil > Wetlands > Permafrost | place: Sweden: Abisko...
CAGAATCTTACCCGGAGTACTTCGATAACCGTACCTGCCGGAAACGCGTTGAATTTAATTGATGTGGCAACTGCTGTAGAACCGTTGGGTGCAAACAATGAAACGATTCGTGTTTACCCGGCTTCTGTGGTTGGGAAGTACAAGGTGTCATTTTACGCAAAACAGGCAGGCACGACACAATTGAATGCATTTAGCCTTGATGGTAGAAAAACAGCTGCAATAAGCACTGATTTGCCGGCAGGGATCCATACGTTTGAGTTATCCTTGTCCACAGGTATTTATGTGATACAGGTCACCGGGAATGAATACGCGTACACGGCCAAACTGTTGAGTTCATCCGGGACACAGGGTACCTCCGGGATTGTTTACTCAGGTACTGAAAAGCCTGTATCTCCGGGTTCGCAAAAAGCCAAGAGTTCCAGACTTGATGCAACCACCATGTTTTATACGTCCGGCGACCAATTGCTCTACAAAGCGGTTTCGGGAAATTACAGTACCATTGTAACCGATGTACCAACCGGTGATAAGACTACAAATTTTAAATTTGTGCCCTGTGCAGATGCCGATGGGAATAACTACACGGTGGTAACTATCGGTACCCAGACCTGGATGGCCGAAAACCTGAAGACCACCAAATACAACGATGGCACCTCTATTCCATTAGTAACAGATTCTATAACCTGGAGAAACCTGACTGCTCCCGCTTTTTGCTGGTATAACAATAATCCCGACACCTATAAAAATATGTACGGGGCATTGTATAGTTGGTACACAGTAAATACCGGCAAGTTAGCTCCAACAGGATGGCACGTACCAACCGATACCGAGTGGACAACCCTGGGAAATTACCTGACTTCAAATGGTTATAACTACGATGGTTCATTTTCAGGTGCTTATTATGCTAAATCATTAGCCACAAACACCAATTGGGGACTTTCTACAGATATTGGCACTATCGGCAATGATTTAAATGGAAACAACCGGACCGGTTTCTCGGCTTTACCGGGCGGTTATCGCAATAGCACCGCTGAGTATTATGGCAAAGATTATATCACTTCCTGGTGGAGTGCTACCGAGAATGACATCTACAACGCACGGTACAGGGTCTTGTCCACCTATTTCAGCTACCCCGACCAAGAGTACTCCGCCATGAACTTAGGGAACAGCGTCCGTTGTGTTATCAGAAATATACAATCACTTCCAACTCTTATTACTACAGCAACATCTTCCATCATAACTACCACCGCTATGAGTGGTGGAAACATAACGGATGATGGCGGTGCAACAATAAATGCAAGAGGAATTTGTAGGAGTACTTCTGCAAATCCAACCATAGCCGACTCCATAACCAAGGATGGTACCGGAGCAGGCAACTTTAGCAGTGCTTTAACCGGATTATCCCCAAATGTCACCTACAATATACGTGCTTATGCCACCAACAGTGCAGGTACTGCGTACGGAAATCAGGTAAGTTTTACGACTAATAGTGGAAATACCATATCCGACCTGGATGGTAATGTATATCATACTGTAAACATTGGTACCCAGACCTGGATGGTAGAAAACCTAAAAACTACCAAATATAACGATGGCACTGCTATTCCATTGATAACTGATAATTCAGCCTGGATAAACCTGACCACCCCGGGCTATTGCTGGTATAACAATGATTCCACCACGTATAAAAATACGAATGGGGCATTGTACAACTGGTACACCGTAAATACCGGCAAGTTAGCTCCCACAGGATGGCACGTACCCACGGATGCAGAGTGGACAGCTTTGGGAAATTACCTGACAGCGAATGGCTATAATTACGATGGTTCCACATCGGGCGATTATTATGCTAAATCATTAGCAGCTACAACCAGCTGGACGATTGATCCCTACACAGAAGCCGGTGCTATCGGACATAACTTGTCAAAAAACAACAGTACCGGCTTTTCGGCACTTCCGGGCGGTTATCGCGACTATGGCTTCGTGCTGACTGGTGACTATTGCCACTGGTGGAGTGCTACTGAGAACGATACCACAAATGCCCTGGATAGGATTATGGTATTCGACAGCAATAGCCTGGACCAGAGCTACGACGATAAGGAACTTGGGTCAAGCGTTCGTTGTATCAGGGATAATTGATTCATTTGATTATATTCAATTTGATTATCGACAGCCCTCCGGCAGTTAATAATCAAATTGAATAATTGTAAAAGAGATCATCTCCATAGGATTTCTGATGTATGATAAAGTTTTTTCCAGTGAAAGGACGTATTGTCGTGCTTATAACCCTTATCGGACAAGCGCAGGATTGCCCGTATCAAGCCGTTCAAAATGAAACTGCAACCGGTAGCTGAATACGGTCAGCTTTTTTGATTGGACTTCACAGTTTATTAGTGACGGAATAAAAACAGGGAAAGAAACAGTTGGACGTTATAAGCGGATGCCGAAAAGCTTGAGAGTAGGCAAAAAAAATAAAATCAATGAGTATGAAAATAAAAGTTTTACATTTAATTGTGGCATTCTGTTTTTTAGGGCTACTGCCTGTCAAAACACTGGCCTTGAATTATACCATTACCTTTACCGGTACCGGGGCAAGTTCTACGGTAGATAGTGTAATTGTTCAGAATCTTACCCGGAGTACTTCGATAACCGTACCTGCCGGAAACGCGTTGAATTTAATTGATGTGGCAACTGCTGTAGAACCGTTGGGTGCAAACAATGAAACGATTCGTGTTTACCCGGCTTCTGGGGTTGGGAAGTACAAGGTGTCATTTTACGCTAAACAGGCAGGCACGACGCAACTGAATGCCTTTAGCCTTGATGGAAAAAAAGTTGCTGCACTAAGCACTTATTTGCAGGCAGGCAACAATACGTTTGAGTTATCCTTGCCCGGAGGAGTTTATGTGATACAAGTCACCGGGAATGAATACGCGTACACTGCCAAACTGTTGAATTCATCCGGAACACAGGGTACCTCCGGAATTGTTTACTCAGGTGCTGAAAAACCCATATCTCCGGGTTCGCAAAAAGCCAGGAGTTCCAGACTTAATGCAACCACCATGTTTTATACGTCCGGCGACCAGTTGCTCTACAGAGCGGTTTCGGGGAATTACAGCACCATCGTAACCGACGTACCAACCGGTGATAAGACTACAAATTTTAAATTTGTGCCCTGTGCAGATGCCGATGGGAATTACTACACGGTGGTAACTATCGGTGCCCAGACCTGGATGGCCGAAAATATGAAAACCACAAAATACAATGATAGCACCGCTATTCCTTTGGTAACGGATAAGACAACATGGTGGTACATGAATGCCCTTCAGGGTTATTGCTGGTATTTCAATGATGCCAACACCTATAAAAATAAGTATGGGGCATTGTATAACTGGTACACGGTAAATACCGGCAAATTAGCTCCCACGGGTTGGCATGTACCTACGGATGCCGAATGGACTACCTTAGGAAATTACCTGACAACAAATGGTTATAACTACGATGGCTCCACTTCAGGGAATTACTATGCTAAATCATTATCTTCCAGTACATATTGGGCTAACTTTTACGCAGCAGCAGGCGATGTTGCCGCTGATTTATCTGCAAACAACCGTTCCGGTTTTTCGGCACTGCCGGGCGGTTCTCGCTTTGATGTGTTCGCCAGCGAAGGTGGTGGCTTCGGTGCCGCCTTAATGAATGGCAGCTGTGCCTTCTGGAGTACTAGTGAGTACCAAACCGACGCTGCCTGGTACAGGTACCTGAACTTCGATGGAAGTTCTCTGGGTCGGGACATCGGCAACGAGAACGCAGGGTTTAGTGTCCGCTGTGTAAAGGATACATTTCCAATTACTACTACCGCAGCATTCTCTGTTACAACCACCACTGCTATGAGCGGCGGAAACATTGCTGATGATGGTGTAACAACAATAATAGCAAGAGGAGTATGTTGGAGTACTTCTGCTAATCCGACGATAGCCGACTCAAAAACCACGGATGGCACAGGATCAGGCACTTTTACAAGCACCCTCACCGGATTAACCCCAAATACTACTTATAATATACGTGTTTATGCAACCAACAGTGCAAATACGGTGTATGGAAAACAGGTAAGCTTTACGACGAATAGTGAAAGTACGATCACCGACCTGAATGGTAACGTGTATCACACTGTAAATATCGGTACCCAGACCTGGATGGTCGAAAATCTGAAAACGACCCAATACAATGATGGTACCGATATACCCCTTGTAACTGATAATACAGCATGGAGTAGTCGTAGTACCGGTGCTTATTGCTGGTATAACAATGATCCCGAAACGTATAAAGACAAGTATGGAGCATTATACAACTGGTATACGGTAAAAACAGGCAAGTTAGCTCCCATAGGATGGCACGTGGCCACCGATGGCGAGTGGTCAACCCTAGAAAGTTACCTGATAGCGAATGGCTATAACTATGATGGTTCTACTTCGGGAACGAAGTATGCTAAATCTCTGGCTGCTACCACCGATTGGACTACCTCTACAACCCTGGGCGCTATAGGTAATGATCTAACAAAAAACAACAGTACCGGTTTCTCTGCTTTCGCTGGCGGTTGGCGCAATGTAAATGGATTTGACCTTGCAGGTGGAATCGGTTGGTGGTGGAGTTCTACCGAGAGTTTCGGCGGTGCCTGGATGAGGGGCATGTTCTCTTACCAAAGTAATATGTTCCGGTTAATCGACGACGTCGGGTGGAACGGGTTGAGTGTTCGCTGTGTTCGAGATAATTAGGCCGAAAAGAATTTAGTTTTGGATGGTATCGCTTCTAAAGAACAATAGACTTACGCTGTGAATCAATTGATTGGTATATGCGCTTAGACCGCCCAAGTTAATTGAATGAATGCTAATACATAACTCAATTCTGACTTCTAATATTTGGGTAAAGAATTCAATAGATACATCTATTTTTTCAATTGACTCCAGCTTTAGAGACTGTGTAAAAACGAATATAGTTGAATATATTATTTACGAATTGAAAGTTCAGCTATTTGTTAAATAAGGTAAATAAGGTTGGGTTTTGTGTGTGATTGGTTTTCTACTAAGGTTTAATACTTGAAAATAAGGTTTTTAAAGAATAAAACCTTATTTTATTTTGTCAACCTCAGTAGAAATGAATCCTCACTATTTCTAAACCATATTCCCTGATTTAAATGTTAAGTATCAATTTGAAAGTATTTGTTATTTAAAATTTTCTTTTTACACAGCCTCTTTAGCTGGAGTTAAAAGTGAGATTTCAAAACGGCTTTAGCCTAATAAATTAGATCTCTAATACTGAATATTAGTTATTTATATTTTGGCTAAAGCCAATATTATGATTCTAATATTTGACCATCCAACTAAAGTTGGAGGTTATTAATTTGGGCGGTCAATACGCTTATACTGTGAATCAATTTATTTAAAAATAGAGGAGTTTGTTCAGGTATGAATGGTAAAAAATGAAATTCATAAGCATCATTGAATAAAATGTAGCAGGGTAGTTGCATACCGTTCCAACTACCCGGTCTGTCACTATTTATTGTTTTGTGTCATCTCATGAAAGATTAATTTATTGTTGTTTTATCTCCTTTTGTAGTTAAAGGAGTTCCAATTATGCAGTCTTCATGATTTAATTATTTAAAACGGATCAAGATAAAAAGTCAGTGTAATCGCATATAAAAAGTAATTATTGTATTTATATAGATATTTTATAAGCTTTTTGTTAGTGCTTTTGAAATTGTTGTTTACTATTGTTGAAAATTTAATAGTTATAATAAAAATCAAAAGAAGGAAATATGAAATAAGTATTACTATCTCTCTTACTTTGCCTGTTCTTATTAGATAACGCCAACAATATCATCTGATTCAGCGTTCGCTGTGTGAGGGATAATTAATTTGGTTGATTATTTTTCAATTTGATTAATTATGCTAACAGTCGCTTGTAAAATTCAGGAAAATATCATTTTAAGCGACACTCTCCAAAGAATTGTTGAGTATTATCAAAATTTATCTTGCAGTGAATGGCTATTTTATTGTACTTATAACCGATGAAGCGATGAGTATAATTGTTGGTATCAAGCTGTTCAAAACAAAAAACCAGGAATGTAATGTTTTAATGTGTCCAACTGTTTCTTTTACAGTTGGACACAGTTCTGCTCAACCAATTATTATATCAAATTGTCGGAATAATAAATTTATTATGTACTGTTTTTACGTGTTAGATTCTAAGATAAAAAGATCAAATAATAAATTTATTTTGTAATAAGCAGCTTAAATTTTATTAGTTGCTTTGATTTCTTATTTACTCACTTTTCTCTCTTATAAAACTTTAACACTATTTTGATAGTTCATGAAGTCTTTTTATTCTACTTTTACCGCAACTATTTTCGCTGAGGTTTGTTTGAGTATTAAATGAAAAAGCTATTCTCCATATTATTCGCTTCGTTGATCATCCTGACAGGGATGCATCTTTCGGTTGCGACACACTTATGTGCAGGGGAAGTTGCAGCAGTTAAATGGTCACTTTCAGATGAAAAAGCAAGTTGTGGCATGGAAATGGCTACGCCGGTTTCTTCTTCTGATAAAAATATTCAAGCCGAAAATTGCTGCAAGGATGAAATATCTTTTTATGCAGTAGATTCCAATTACAATCCATCGACTTTACAAATTAACAAACCGGTAAATCAACTTTTACAGGTTTTCTATATTCCATCTGATTTAGGTGTTCTATTTGGAACTACCAATCAATCCTCCAACACAAATATCCAGCCACCGGGTAAATCCATTGCCAGTGCTGTCAGTCTACCTGATATTTGTGTCTTCCTGATTTGATTTATCATTTCTATTCTTTTCTTAGCAAAATACACTTTTGCTGACTCATCATCATACCCTATAATATCCTGTTTATTTACCGGTAATGCCACAAGTTATTTGCTTAATAGTAAAACTTACTACTATTAAACAAAGACATTGTGTACACCGTAAAATTACATCAGGTATTTCTAAATCCGGAGTTTATTAAATATCAATATAGTACAAACAATTTAAAATTAACAAAAATGAAAACATTAAAATTATTTCTTATAGCTATACTAGCTATAACAATGAGTTCAGTAGCAACTGCTCAAACAATGGATCATTCGAAAATGGCAATGACAAAAACTGAAACCATTAAGGTCTCGGGAAAATGTGAATCGTGTAAAGCACGCATCGAAAAAACCGCTAAAGTGGATGGAGTTACGAAAGCCGAATGGAACGTTAAAACAAAAATGCTGACATTGGTTTATAATCCTATGAAAGTGAAAAGCGATAATGTTCAAAAGAGTCTTGCTGCTGTTGGACATGATACTCCGAAGTACAAAGCCACTGCTAAAGCTTACAATGCTTTACCCGGATGTTGTAAATACAGATAATTCAGTTTGAAAATTTATCGATTTGAAAATTTGAAAATATTCAGAATGCGGGTATTGCATCTTTAATTTTCAAATTTTCAAATCATTTTTCTCATCTTCAAATTTTCAAAAAATGTTTAATAAACTCGTCAAATATTTTCTTGAACACAGGCTGATTACTTTTATTTTCCTTATTGCCTTTCTGGTAATGGGAATTGCTTATTCACCCTTCAACTGGAAAACAGGATTAATACCCCGTGACCCCATTCCGGTGGATGCAATTCCGGATATCGGAGATAATCAGCAAATTGTATCCACTGAATGGATGGGACGCTCACCCAAAGATATTCAGGATCAAATCAGTTATCCACTTACATCGGCTTTGCTTGGCATTCCGGGTGTAAAGACTATTCGCAGTACGTCGATGTTCGGCATGTCGTTTATCTACATTATTTTCAAGGATAATGTTGAATTCTACTGGAGCCGTTCACGAATACTGGAAAAGCTGAGTTCATTGCCTAACGGTACATTACCGCAGGGAGTGCAACCTTCGTTAGGACCAGATGCCACTGCCTTGGGACAGATCTTTTGGTACACACTCGAAGGTCGAAATCCGAAGACCGGTAAACCCAATGGTGGCTGGAATCCTCAGGAATTACGAACCATTCAGGATTTCTATGTGAAATATAGTTTGTCGGCAGCCGAAGGAGTATCGGAAGTAGCTTCTGTAGGTGGTTTCACAAAGGAATACCAGGTGGATGTCAATCCCGAAGCGTTGAAGGCATTTAATGTATCGGTTATGGATGTGATGAATGCTGTGCGTAAAAGCAACCTGGATATCGGTGCCGAAACAGTAGAACTGAATAATGTCGAATACATCATTCGGGGACTTGGATATGTAAAAAGCCTGGAGGACCTTGATAATTCTGTTGTCACGGTTCGGAATAATGTTCCGGTACGAATAAAAGATGTTGCACACACTTCATTTGGTCCGGCAACCCGTCGGGGTGGACTGGATAAAGCCGGTGCAGAAGTTGTGGGTGCAGTGGTAGTAGCCCGCTACGGTTCGAACCCCATGGAAGTAATTAGCAATATAAAAGCCAAGATCAAAGAGACGGAGGCCGGATTACCTCAAAAGACCTTGCCCGATGGTAGTATCTCGAAAGTTACCGTTGTCCCTTTTTATGACCGCACCGGGTTGATTAAAGAAACAGTAGGCACACTTGAATCGGCTTTATCGCATGAAATCCTGATCAGTATTATTGTAATTATCGTTTTGGTACTGAATCTGCGGGCATCCATCATTGTGGCCGGATTATTACCCTTAGGAGTATTGATGACTTTTATCCTGATGCATTTTTTTAAAGTCGATGCCAATATTGTAGCTTTGTCGGGAATTGCCATTGCCATTGGTGTAATGGTGGATATTGGAATTGTCGATGTGGAGAATATACTTCGACATCTCGAAATGCCGGAGAATAAAGGCATACGTGGTAAAGAATTAATGAACGTCATCTATCTGGCAACAACTGAAGTCAGAGCCGCTGTCGTTACTTCCATTGCGACTACCATTGTCAGTTTCCTTCCTGTATTTGCCATGGAAGCCGCCGAAGGGAAATTATTCCATCCCCTGGCATTCACCAAAACATTTGCCCTCTTATCTGCTTTCATACTTGGAATTGTGGTGTTGCCAACGTTGGTACATATACTTTTTGATATCCGCATTGATACCAAAAAAGTACGCAACTATTTCAATGGCAGCCTGATCATCGCGGGAATAGCATTTATTGTTTTCTGGCAGGTATGGCCGGCACTGGCATTAATTGCCGTTGGAATAAATAATTTACAGGACTATCGCTGGCCTGATAAACACAAAGAATACCCAAACTATATCAATATTGGCATCACGGTTTTGGTAGCAGTCTATTATTTATCGATTGAATGGTTGCCCCTGGGTGCACATAACAGTACGCTGGTTAACTTTTTATTCGTTACCGGCATTGTTGCCTTTATTTTATCTATCCTCATGACTATGGTTCATTATTACGAACCGATATTGCGATGGGCATTGATTCATAAATGGAAATTCCTGATACTCCCTGCTTTCACCTTGTTCTTTGGTTTGTTTGTCTGGCAGGGATTCGATAAAGTATTCGGTTTTATTGCTACCGGTTTCGAAAAAACGGGTTGGACTACATTTCGGCAAACGGCAGTATGGCAGGGGTCGATCAGGGTATTCCCGGGAATTGGGAAAGAGTTTATGCCCTCGCTCAATGAAGGTTCGTATTTACTGATGCCCACCAGTATGCCTCATTCGAGTATTGAAAAGAATCTGCAGTATATTGAAACGCTCGATAAACGACTTACTACCATTCCGGAAGTGGAAGTGGCAGTTGGGAAATGGGGAAGGGTCAACTCGGCCTTAGATCCGGCTCCGGTACAAATGTTCGAAAATACGATTAATTATCGTCCTGAATATATTCTGGATGATGATGGACATCGCGAACGTTTCAAAGTAGACAAAAATGGAAGTTTCCTGCTTAAAAGCGGAGCCGTATACAATCCTAATAAGGATAAATTCCGCGCTATCCCATCGGATAGTTTGATTTCAGATGCCCATGGTGAATATTTCAGGCAATGGCGGCCCCAGATCAAAAAGCCGAACGACATCTGGACTGAAATAGTAAAAGTAACCGATATCCCGGGCTTAACGTCAGCACCGAAATTACAGCCTATCGAAACCAGGTTAGTCATGCTTTCCACAGGAATGCGTGCACCCATGGGATTGAAAGTATACGGACCCGATCTGGAAACCATAGAAAAGGCAGGTCTGCAATTTGAAAAAGCGCTGAAACAAGAGCCTTCGGTCAAAGCATCTTCTGTGTTTTATGACAGAGCGGTAGGTGCGCCCTATCTGGAGATAAAGCTGAATCGTGAAGCTATGGCCCGTTATGGAATGACCGTGAGCGATGTGCAGGAAATCCTTCAGGTGGCTATGGGTGGCATGTCATTGAGTACATCGGTGGAAGGTCGGGAGCGTTTCCCAATGCGGGTGAGGTATGCCCGCGAATTAAGGGATAATCCGGATGACATTAAAAAGATTCTGATTCCTTCGGTAAACGGGACGCAAATCCCGTTGGGTGAAATTGCTGATATTAATTATACCCGGGGAGCCCAAATGATAAAAAGTGAAAATACGTTCCTTGTGGGCTATGTCATCTTCGACAAGGTGGAAAGTAAAGGGGAAGTGGATGTGGTGGATGAAGCTTCTGCAATAATTCAGAAGAAACTTAATTCCGGGGAATTGAAAATACCGGCAGGTGTTACGTATAAGTTTGCCGGGAACTACGAGAATGAGATCCGTGCCACCGAAAGGCTCTCGGTGGTTATCCCGATCAGTCTGTTACTTATTTTGCTCTTGTTGTATTTCCAGTTCAAAACAGTGACGGCTTCGTTTATTCATTTCTCGGGAGTGTTTGTGGCATTTGCCGGAGGATTTATCATGCTTTGGCTTTATGGGCAGGATTGGTTTATGAATTTCTCAGTAGCGGGTATGAACCTGCGCGATCTATTCCAGATGCATCCTATCAACCTGAGTGTGGCTGTGTGGGTAGGTTTTATTGCCCTTTTTGGAATTGCAACCAATGATGGTGTGATTATGGGTACCTACATTCATCAGGTGTTTGAGGAAAAGAAACCTAAAACCGTTCACGAAGTGCGCGAAGCAGTAATTTCGGCAGGTAAAAAGCGGGTAAGGCCGGCCATGATGACAACCGCAGTTGCTGTCATTGCCTTATTGCCTGTACTTACTTCCACCGGTAAAGGAGCCGACATTATGGTGCCTATGGCCATCCCGACATTTGGAGGAATGATCATTCAGGTGATGACTATTTATGTGGTGCCGTTGTTTCAGGCAATGTGGAGGGAAAAGACAATTCATAATTCATAATTAACAATTCCTAATTAAGACAGTTTAATCATGAAATCAAAATTCAACTATAAATACTTAGCAATTGTTTTGTGTTTCTATATATTTCCAGGTGTTTCTATTTATTCTCAGTCCGATTCGCTGACTTATTATCTTGAAACAGCAGTAAAAAACAATCCGACTGTTTTGCAACGATACAACGAGTATCAGGCGGCACTTCAGAAAGTTCCGCAGGTAGGCAGTTTACCCGATCCACAACTGGAAGCCGGGATATTTCTGAGTCCTATGGAACTGATAAGCGGGAATCAGGTGGCAGATATCAAGCTAATGCAAATGTTTCCGTGGTTTGGCGTACTCAAAAATGCAAAAGATGAAATGAGCCTGATGGCAAAAGCAAGATTCGAAACATTCAGGGATGCCAAATTACAGGTATGTTTTGAAGTTCAAAGCACGTGGTACGATCTGTACAAAGTCCGAGAGAATATACGTATCTCCGAAAAGAATATCAATCTGTTGAAGACCATTGAAAGGCTGACACTGGTGAAATACCGGTCGGGATCCGTGGGTAGCAGTTCGTCTTCTTCCGGAAGTAAAATGTCAGGAAGCCCGACTCCAACTGCAAGTTCAGGAATGAATACAATGGGAGGAGGAAGTGCGGAAGTCTCATCAACTCCATCCTCAACTCAACTTCCTGCTGTCCCTATGGGTTCTTCCACCGGTAGCTCGGGTTTGTCGAATGTGTATCAGATTCAGATTGAACAGGGTGATCTGGATAACAACCTGGCATCACTTAAAAATGAAGAAAAGATTATAATGGCCCGGTTGAATAGCTTGTTGAACCGTCCGCAAAATACACCGGTAACAGGTGCCGGTTTATTGTCCGCCGAAGTATTGGATAGTACGTATCTTACAGTTTCAGCGTCGATGTTCAGTCACAATCCAATGTTGGGAATGCTGGACTATGAGCAGCAATCTTTCACTGCCCGAAAAAAGATGCAGAAACAAATGGGCTTTCCCATGGTGGGACTGGGGGTCAATTATACGGTTATCAATAAAAGCGACATGTCCACTTCCTCCATGAATGGAAAGGATATGATTATGCCCATGGTGACATTGACATTGCCGGTTTACCGCAAAAAATACAAAGCCATGCAACTTGAAACCGGGTATTTGAAAACGGCTTCGGAACAAAACTATCAGGCAACGGCTAATTCGCTTCAAACCGAATATTACGAAGCCCTGCAATTGTACAACGATGCACAACGACGCATGAAATTATACGATAGTCAGAGTAAATTAGCAAAAAAGACATTGGATATTCAAATAAAAACCTATTCAACATCGAATTCAAGCATGACAGATATTTTACGTACCCGTTTGCAATTGTTCGATTATGAATTCAGGCAGGTGGAAGCATTAACCGATTATAACAAGGCGATAGCCAGGATAAAACGGTTGAGACCATAGACCCCCGGCCCCTAAAGGGGGGTAAGACATAGTTTCATGTAAAGAAATATATTAATAAGTACTAACTTCTTTCTCCCCTTTAGGGGATGAGGGTTCTTAAATACAACAATATGAAAAAAATATTTTCAAATAAATATGTCCGCAATGGACTGTTGGTCGTTGCAGGATTATTCCTGGGATGGTTGTTCTTTCATTCATCTAGAGGGACAAAAGGAGATCACCAACAAACTACTAAGGTAGCCAAAAAAGAAATCTGGACATGTGCGATGCATCCTCAAATCAGGTTGGATCATCCCGGTAAATGTCCGATATGTGCCATGGAATTGATCCTGTTGAATCAGAACGGAGGAGTGAAAATAGATTCAAATGCAGTTTATTTTTCGAAAGAAGCCATGGAACTTGCCAACGTTACCACCTCGGTGGTCAGCCGCCAGCGACCGGTCAAGGAAGTTCGGCTTTATGGAAAAGTACAGGCTGACGAACGATTGTTGCAAAATCAGGTAGCCCATGTTTCGGGACGAATTGAAAAGTTGTTTGTGAATTTTACGGGCGAACCGGTTCGCAAAGGACAGTTGCTTGCTATGATTTATTCCCCCGATTTGATTACAGCGCAACAGGAATTACTTGAAGCAACTAAAAGCAAACAATCGCAACCCGAAATCTACGAAGCCAGTAAAGAAAAGCTGATGCAGTGGATGCTCACCGACCGCCAGATTTCGCAAATAGAGCGGTCTGGTAAGGTGAAGATGAACTTTGAGGTTTATTCCAATACTTCGGGCATTGTTACTGCGAAACGCGTTGCTACGGGCGATCATGTATCGGAAGGAAGCTCCTTGTTCGAGGTGGCCAATTTATCCAGTGTCTGGGTGTTGTTCGACGCGTACGAAAGTGATTTACCCTTCCTGAAAGTGGGGAATACCATTGCATTTACCATTCAGGCAATGCCGGGCGTAAATTATTCAGCCAATATTCTGTTTATCGATCCGGTGATTGATCCGGTGAACCGGGTGGCTAAGGTACGGGTGGAAGTCAGCAATTCAGGAGGAAAGCTAAAACCTGAAATGTTTGCAAACGGAACGGTAAAAGCCAATCTGACAGAATACCGCGATAAACTGGTGATTCCCCGTTCGTCCGTTTTATGGACCGGAAAACGATCTGTTGTGTATGTCAAACAACCTAATTCCACAGAAGTGAATTTCAGAATGCGTGAAATTGAACTCGGTCCTATGTTAGGCAACAGTTATGTCGTGGAAAGCGGATTAACCGATGGTGAAGAAATTGTAACCGACGGTACATTCAGCGTGGATGCCGCTGCACAACTGGCAGGGAAACCAAGCATGATGAACCGTAATGAACCGAAAGCGAAAAAAATAAGCAGGACAAACAAGGGAAACAGCATGCCGGGAATGGATATGTAGATAAAAAAAATTAAATTTTTTTTTATAGTTCGTTTTATCACTATCTTTGCATATCGAATAAATTAATTGCCATGCGGAAAAAGGTGAAAGAATTGATTGATATAATTGAGGCTGACGGTTGGTATTTTGCACGTCAAAAAGGAAGTCACAAGCAATACAAACATCCCTTAAAAAAAGGGATAGTTACTATTCCCGATCATGGTAAAAATGATGAATTAGAACATTTTTTGGTAAATTCAGTTTTAAAGCAAGCAGGTCTAAAATAATTTCTTTGGAAAATTAAAATTATGGAAAAAGTAATTGTAGAAATTTATTATTCAGGGAATAACTTCAGTGCTTATGCACCCATTTTAGAGGGCTGTGTCAGCACGGCAGGTACGTTGGATAATATGAAAAAAAACATAAAAGAAGCTATTGAATTTCATATTGAAAGCAGTATGACCGATAACGAAACCATTCCCAATATTTTTAAAGGAGAATATGAATTGGAGTTTATACTTTCAACAGAAGCATTGCTGAATGCATACAGCGATATTTTTACAAAAGCAGCTTTATCTCGTATTACAGGAATTAACGAACGCCAACTTTGGCATTATGCTTCCGGAATGCGCAAACCACGTCCGGCACAACGCAAAAGGATAGAAGATGGTTTACACCGTTTAGGAGCTGAACTTCTTGCATTGAATGTTTAAGCTGACGAATTAAGTAAAAAAAAACACCGGATGAAATTATTCATTCGGTGTTTTTTATTTTAAAAGCGGGATGATGCACTTAATCATTGAATGGTTCTTCATAGGTTAATAAGTAAATGTTTTCAGAAGGTTCTTTCAAAAAATCGAAAGCCGGATTTGATTGAATACTGTTATTTTCTTGCCACAAAGGCTCAAGGACACAAACTTCCACTAAGTAAAATACAAACGAACGACAATTTTCTTTTGTATAACCCTATTATCACAACCAACTAATCAACTAATCAACTAATCAACCAATCAACCAATCAACCAATTAACTAACTAATCAACCAATTAACTCTCCCTCTTCCCCTTCAGCAATAGGTTAACGGCATCCTGCATGGAGCCTGCCTTTGTAATAGCACCGGAGTTGACAAAATAGATTTCGTCGGCATTCTCGATGGTGTTCAGGCGGTGGGCAATAATAATTCGTGTTGTACCCTGAGGTAGTTTCTTCAGAATGTCATCGAGCAATTGTTCAGTAACTGTGTCGATATTGGCAGTTGCCTCGTCGAGAATCAGCAATTCGGGCTTGCGCAATACCGCCCGTATAAAAGCGATCAGTTGCTTTTGACCCAGGCTGATTCCATCACCGGACGATTTAATTTGTGCACTCAGTCCCCCGTCAAATCGTTCGAGCAAGCCATTCAGTCCCGATTCAGCCAGAACAGTTGATAATGCATCGTTTGAAATGTCCTTGTATTCAGTGTTCCCGTAAAGAATATTATCCCGGATGGTACCACTAAACAGGAATGGCTCCTGAAGAATAAACCCGATCCTGGAAGTCCGTGAATCAATATCCAACGAGCGGATGTCTATGCCATCGAGTAATATCTGACCCGAAGTTGAGTCGTATAAACGTGCCATGAGCGAAGCCGTTGTGGTTTTACCTCCTCCTGTCGGACCTACAAACGCGTAGGTTTTACCCGGTTCCAGGTCGAAACTAACATCTTTCAGGATCTCACTTCCCGGAATATATGAAAATGTAACATGGCGGAATGACATACGGTAAGGTGTTTTCTCAACGTTCGTCGGCTCGGTGACAGAAAGGTTGTTTTCGAGTACCAGAATTTGGGATATCCTGTCCCAACCGGCAAGCGCTACCTGAAAGTTTGCCCACAAGGCAGCAATCTGACGAAGCGGATTGTAGAACTGGGCGATATATGCCAAAAAGCTGATCAGCAATCCCACCGAAAACTGTCCGACGGCAATCAGGTAAATCCCCAATGCCAGTACCACCATTTGCCCGATATTGGAAGAAAAGCCGAATACGGGCGTAAACATATTATTAGCAATGCCTGCTTTTACCGAGTTCCGGTAGTTTTCGGTATTCACTTCATCAAAGCGTTTGCGGAAATAATCGCGCCGGTTAAAGGCAACGATCACCTTGAAGTTGTTGAGGCTTTCCTGAATTTCGGCACTAAGGAAACCGGTGCTTTTCATATTGACGGCATTGCGGTTTTTTACCCAGGGGGATATGCCCCGTGTGAATATCCATAAAACAATGGCGGGAACTAAAGCTGCCAGACCAAGTTTCACGTTTATAGACAGGAGGAAGACCCCGGCGCCCACCATGGTGAATATGCTGCTCATAAACTGAACCAGCGACTGCGAAAAGAACTGGTTTATTTTATCCGTATCGTTATTTACCCTCGAAATCAAATCGCCCGCTTTATTCTGATTGAAAAAATCGATTGGTAAATCCTGAAGCTTGTTGAACACAATATTCCTCAGATTAAACAGCATACGCTGACCAACCCGCCCCATTAGTTGGGTCTGGGTGTAGCCGCTTACCAATGCCAGCAGGAAAACACCAAATAAAATAATGGTATATTGTATCACTCCCTCGTAATGCTTGGTGACGATAAACGTATCGACCGCATGTCCCATCAGATAGGGTGCCACCAGGTTTAATCCTGAGTTGATAAAAATAAAAATCATGGCAATGTAGAGGTTTTTACGCTCTTGTCCCATGAGAGCCATCAACCGTTTTAAGGTGTTGGTCATGCTGACCTTTTCGTTGGATTGAACTCCTTTTTTTATGTTGAGATTATAGCTCATAATTACTGGTGCTTCGTTGTGAATTGAAAATTTGTACATATTCGGGACTGGTCTCCATAAGCGATTCGTGGGTACCGTGTGCCAGTATTTCACCTTCCTCCAACAGAATGATTTGCCCGTAATTCATGATGGAAGCAATCTTTTGTGTTACCGACACCAACGTGATATCCGGATAATTTTTAGTCATATTATCAAGGATCTTTTCTTCAGTCTGGCTGTCGACTCGGGCTGTAAAATCATCAAGCAACAGAATCTTCGGGTTCAATGCCAGGGCACGTGCCAACATGATCCGCTGTTTCTGACCTCCCGAAAGGCTGTTGCCCCGCTCGCTCACAATGGTATTTAACCCTTCGGGCAGGGATTTGATAAAGTCATTCAATTCGGCGGTTTCAATGGCTTTCTCCAGAAGTTCATCGGTGACTTTATCATTAAAGGCGATGTTTTCGCGAAGGCTCATGTTGAAAATGATGCTGTCCTGAAACACAAACCCGATTTGTTGCTGGAATAATTCTTTGTTATAATCGTTTATATTGACACTATCAAAAAATATTGATCCGCTGGCCGGTTGGATCAGTCCGGTAAGCAAATATAGTAATTGCGATTTCCCGGCCGCTGTGGGTCCGATCAATGCCGTTCGACTGCCTTGTTCGATGGATAGCGATACGTTCTTTAATGCCGGTTTATCGTCGTAATAAACGGATATATTCTGCATTTCAATGTTTCCTTTCAACGGCGTATTTATAATTCCGGTATCGCGCGTTTCTGTGGCATTCAATACTTCGTAAATTCTGGCGTAGGACACTGATGCCTGAACCACAAAATTACTGATGAAACCAATGACAATGATCGGGAAGATCAGGATGACCAGGTACGAATTAAAGGCTGCAAAATCGCCTAATGACATCGTGCCGTTGATGACGAAGTGTCCCCCAAGAGCCAGGATAATCAGGGATGCCATGTTGCTAACGAAAACGACGATGGGGATTAATGTTGCAAACAGTTTGAGGATGGATATCCCCAGGTTCCTGGCTTGCGTATTGGCATCCATGAATTTGGAATATTCCAGCATTTGCGAATTCAATACCCGCACAATGGCCGCACCCATAATGCTTTCGCTGATAACTTTATTGAGCCAGTCGATTACTTCGCGGCTTTTCTTAAACAACACCCGCACTCTCCGGAATACCACGTAAAACGAACCGCTGATAATCGGTATGATGGTCAATACCGATAAGGCCAGTTTCCAGTCGATGGAGAATAACAGAATACTGGCGCCGATAATAATAAACACCGACGAAGCCAGAGATACAATGGCCATCGATACGAACATCTTCACCGAGTCAATGTCGGAGGTGAGATTGGTCAATAGTTTCGACGGGTTTGCCTGCTGAATAAAAGCATAACTCTGGCGGGAGATTTTATCGGCAAGCTTTGTCCGCAAGTCACGTGCTACGCGCTCGGAAGCATAGGTTTGTAGAATGCCCTGCAGAAAAGTAAATACGAAGATGATCAATGCAGCCACCATAAACTGAATGATCAGCCGCTGATACGAGAAACTTCCCTTGGCAAAGTCATCAATCCCGTGTGAAATAAGTTTTGGAATCACTAGATTCACTCCATTACTCAATAATGCAAAGACGATCAGAAAAATAATCATCAATTTGTACGGTTTGAGCACCGAGAATATATTGGGTTTGTCGGGTTTTTCCGCAGGAAGTGATTTGGTAGTTCTATTTGCCATTCTAATTTAATCTTTTTGTAGAGATGTTTTAATCGAAAGAATTCAATGTCGGATTAATGGATTTTTTCATTGTTATGAATCGTAGTCTGTACAGATTCAGGGTATGAGATAAAAGGGTTTTGCTAAAGTTAACTTTAGTTTGTTCTAAGATTTAGGTTCCTTTATTTGAGTTTGCAAAGTTACAAACAACAACAGATAACAAATTACAGAAAAGCTATAAATTAACACCAGTTCTTGTGAAATGTTGTAAATGAAACAGGTTGCCATCCGGCAACCTGGGATTAAACGTATATGAATTAATATTGAATATACGAGTCATTTATCATGCATTAATTAATTTGAAAATATCTAATTTTTTCATTTGCATAAATGCATTTGTTACTCTTCCTTTTTTTGAAGGATCACTCATTAACTCAGATAAATTATCGGGAATTATTTGCCATGAAACTCCATATTTATCTTTTAGCCAACCACACTGCCCTTCTTCGCCACCATTGGCAGTCAGGTTTTCCCAGTAATAATCTATTTCTTCCTGATCTTCGCAAAATACCTGAAAAGATACGGATTCATTAAACTTAAAAAGCGGCCCTCCATTCAAAGCTGTAAAAGATTGTCCGTTGAGGTTGAAACTAATTGTCATAACAGTACCTTCTTTCTGTCCATGATTTTCAAAACCTTCCTTCCCATAACGGGATGCACTTAAAATTTTTGAATCTTTGAATACTGTCGTGTAAAAATTGGCAGCTTCTTCGGCCTGATTGTCAAACCAAAGGCAAATCGTAATATCCTTTGTCATATTTTTTTCTTTTATTCTCTGTTTTTGTGTCTGTCCCTTGAAATTTGTCAGTATTGTATGCCAGACTTATTTTTTTGGATGTATTGACAGTTTAAATCCAATGATCAAACCTTTTTATTACCCGTGGAATTATAACCAATGAATCTGATTTTTGAGTATAACAACCTTGTTCCGTTTTTGTTTTAAAGAATAATTCCCAAATGAATCAATTAATTCCAATTTGTTTTGAGGCATAAAGCATTTGCTGAAACCCTGATTTCAGTAGGCTGTAAAAGAGGGGAGGGATTAATCAACAGGATACGAATTACATTCACATCAGGATGCTTTCAGTAATTTCTCTAACTCTTTTAATAATTTCTTTGTTTTTTCAATCAGGGTGGGTTTATTCAGTTCCAGTTGAATCTTATCGAAATCTGGTAAAGCTTCCGTGGAATTTGTAAATCGAATGGTGTTGTTTCCTTTATTCAGTTTTACAGAATACGTACATTCCTGAATGGGTTCGATACTTCCGGACTTAAAATCAGCCAGTAGTGTATCTTTTCCGTTAACATTCATAGTAGCATGTCTGTTTTCCTGACAGAGATATGAAATTGTAAGATGATAGCGCCCTGTATTGTTTGCAAAAATATCCCGGAATTCAATATAATTACCGGTATTTTTCCCTAATGAAACTACTTTTGCTCTTCCTGAACAGATCGAATCTATTGCTACATTTCCCTGACCGGCACGAATCACGCTGTTTTGTGTCAGATTGAAATTGTTTATCCAGGCATACTCTGCTTCAAACACTTCCTGTAGCCGGGTTTGATTTCCAATCACTTTCAAGAGTACAACCCCATGGGATGGAACTGTAGTCTTGTATACAGAATCTTTACTTTTGAAATCAGAATGCGACCATAAATTGCGGCCATACACCATGCCTGCCAGATTAAGGTCTTTCCATTTCACAGACATAGTAGCCTTCGAAGCACTCCGGTTAAATAACACTACGGCACGTTCCCTGCTTTGTTTTCCGTTTAAATTCTTAGCCCAGACCTGTAACCCGGCACCATTATCGGTGACCAAATGCCCTTGTACTCCCGTTGTATCCTGATCAACTGCAATTACTTCCCGGTTTGTCAGTATATCAGTTGTATGTTGATTGATTGTCGACAAATCATTTCCTAGTACCAGGGGTGCCGATAGGATACACCACATGCTGAAATGACTTTTATCTTCTTCAGCAGTCATACCCCTTCCAACTTCCAGCATGTCCATATCATTATAGTGACCCTGACTTGCAAACGGAGCTAAGTAAGTATTTCTTTCTATAACATTGATAACACTATTCCACGAGGCATTTATATCTTCGGATATTCTCCATGAATTTGCCACTTTAGTTACCCACGTGCCCGGAAATTGCCACCTGCATACATTATAACTGATGTCGTTTCTGCCGGTATTGTCAATTGCTTTTTTAATTTCAGTATAGCGGGTTTCTTCGTCCAGTAATTGTTCTTTGCCACCACAAAAATCGACTTTAAGAAAATCGAACCCCCATGTTTTGAAAAATAAATCGATATCCTGTTGATCATGTAGATACAGACCACCACCAACACCACCTGCCTGATTGTTATAAACCGCTCCACAGGTATTTGTGCCGGCTTCCGAGTACGTACCGGCTTTTAATCCTTTTGAATGGATATAATCACCCAGATATCTCATCCCGTGAGGAAATTTTACTGAGTCAATCCGTAGCGTACCATCTGCATAGCGTCCATTGAAAAAGCCATCGTCAATATTAATGTATTTGTATCCGGCAGCAGCTAATCCCGATGACACCATTCCATCAGCCTGACTTTTAATGATGGACTCACTGATTTTTACACTGAAATGATTCCAGCTGGCCCATCCCATAAGCGGTGATTTAGAAACAACCGTCTCCGATAAAATAGCTGTCGTACTGAAAATACAGAAGATGATTACCGTAATTCTACTTGTCAATGACATAATCTTTTTTATTAGACGAAATAAAACTTCTATAGAAATAAATACTCAATATGCCGGTCAATTAAAATAATGAGAATTATAGCTTATAGTGAAGACCTTTTACAAAAGTACTAAAAACATTCAATTTCAATATTATTCACAACTATATTCTAACAAACGAAAGGTTTAGGTGTTGATTTACTGTGAATACTGTTTGTTCATAATTTTATCATCAGTTAAATCGTTTTATGATGATTTTTTTGGAAACAAAATGCGTTACTTTGTATCAACAACAATTGATCTGTTTTTATAGATTAATAAAAAGATAAACATGCATAAGGTCAACAAAATAGCGGGTTCTTCCACCATTGATTTCTTTTCGGCAAATTCAGGATCCGAATTAGAACTACCCATTATGGAAGGTGGTATCTCGGCTGGCTTCCCAAGTCCGGCACAGGATTATATTGACCTGAAAATCGACTTGAATAAAGAATTGATTGCAAATCCTTCCAGCACTTTCTACGGTCGTGTGAAAGGATGTTCCATGCAGGATGCCGGCATAATGGATGGCGACATACTGGTGATTGATAAAAGCCTTGAACCACAGGATGGGGATACAGCTGTTTGCTTTATTGACGGAGAATTCACACTTAAATACATCAAAATAGAACCGGATGCCGTGTATCTGGTGCCGGCCAACAGCAATTTTCAACCCCTGAAGATTACTGAAGAAAATAATTTTTGTATTTGGGGAGTCGTTACGTATTCTATCAAAAGTCATAAACGGAAAGGGTGAGAGTTCTACGTTCCGTGTTCCGTGTTTCACGTTCCGTGCTTTCTGAATGTTGGAGATTCTATCAATTGATGTAACCCTTCAAACCCCAAACCCCAAACCTCAAACTATTCAATCTCATGTTCGGCTTAATCGATTGTAACAATTTCTATGCTTCGTGTGAAAGGGCATTTAATCCTTCACTCAACGGTAAACCTATCGTGGTACTATCCAACAACGATGGTTGTGTCATTGCGCGTTCTACTGAAGCAAAGGCATTGGGAATTCCCATGGGCGAGCCGGCATACAAATTAAAGGATCTGATTGAATCAAAACAGGTTTCAGTGTTTTCATCAAATTATGTGTTGTATGGTGACATGTCACAACGGGTAATGAATACCATCGCCACTTTTGCCCCGGAAATGGAAGTCTATTCCATCGATGAAGCTTTCCTGTTGCTCGAAGGATTCGAAAATATTGATATGAAAGAATACGGGGAGAAAGTTGTACGTACTGTTACCCGTAACACCGGTATTCCGGTAAGTATGGGTATGGCACCAACCAAAACACTGGCTAAAGTTGCCAATAAGTTTGCCAAGAAATACAAAAATTATAAAGGCGTTTGTATCATTGATACTGATGAAAAGCGTGAAAAAGCATTAAAGTTAACCGAGATAGGCGATGTGTGGGGAATAGGACGCCGCTATTCGAAGAAATTACAATATTACAGCATCAATACAGCCTGGGACTTTACACAACGGACAAAAGGGTGGGTGAGGCAAACAATGGGAGTCGTAGGTGAACGTACATGGATGGAATTACGTGGAATCCCTTGTTTCGTCATGGAAACTCCGGGAGATAAAAAATCGATCTGTACCTCACGCAGTTTTGGTGAAAAGCTGACAGAGCTGGCACCTGTATCGGAAGCTGTAGCTAATTTTGCTGCCGGTTGTGCCGAAAAACTCCGCCAGCAACATTCCTATGGTTGTGTACTGACTGTTTTTATTCATACCAACCCATTTGCTACAAATCAGGCACAGTATTATAATCAAAAAGTAATGCAACTCTCAGTGCCAACAAATGATACGACTGAACTGATAAATTATGCATTGCGCGGATTGAAATCTATTTTTGCGGAAGGGTACCGTTTTAAAAAAGCAGGTGTCATTGTGAGTGAAATTGTACCTGAACGACCATTGCAGGGTGACCTGTTTGATACACGGAACCGTGATAAATTTAACCGTGTCATGGCTGTGATGGACAATCTGAATAATTCGTACGGAAAGCAAAAAGTAAAAATAGCATCTCAGGGCTTTGACCGTAAATGGAAACTGAAAAATGAAAAGCTATCTCCGTGTTATACTACTAAACTGGATGATGTGCTGGAAATTATTGCTATCTAACTAAAAGTTCAGTAACTATTGATTCTGATATTTCTAAAATGCTTTACGTATTCTAATCTGGTTTCTCAAGGTAATATCTTACCATAGGTCTGTTTTTTGATGTCCTGTCAGCAATTTCAAACCCGACACGTTCAAATGAAGTGTATAAGCCAATCCAGGCAAATGAGTCGGGCAGTTTTTCCTGTGTGGGAATAGTGGGGTAGGTCTCAATAATTTTTATTCCTTTCTCCCGGGCATATTCAATAACTCCTTTTAATAGTGCTACCGAAACTCCCTGTCTTCTGAAACTTTTATCAATGAAAAAACAGGGTATTGACCACACCTTTTTATCGTCGATTCGTTTGTGAACCCGTGACTTTTCAAGTTTTATAAAATCTTCACGGGGAGCAAAGGCACACCATGCGATGGCTTGTCCGTCATAAAAGCCAAGTATTCCAACCGGTTTATTTTCACAGACAAGGTCTTTCATGGCATTTTTATTCCCATCCTCAACTTTTCCTTCCTTGAATTCCGATTTATTTAACCGGTAATACATGCACCAACAATTCCCACAGGCACCTTTATCCCCGAAAAGTTGAATAAACTGACCCCAGTTCATTCTTGTTAGCGGCTCAAAAGTAAGCTGCTTTAAAAAGTCAGATTCGTGATTTTGTAGTGTCATTGCTTCAGGTCATAATACTTATCATTTAATAAATCAAGCACGGATACTGTTAATTAAGTTGGTCTTTAAATATATTTTACTTTTTTATCAGCTTGCCTGAGTGAACTAATTCTCCGTTTACAATAACTTTATAGATATACAGGTTTGACCCATCATTAAATTCCTTTGATTTAAAGTTGAATTCATTTACCCCTTCATTACATTGTTTTAAACTGCTAATAACCGTTTTACCCAAGATGTCCTGAATTAAAATATTAACGCTGGAATTCATTGTCAGGCTGAATTTAAGTGTAATTGATTCTGTAAAGGGATTAGGGAAGGTAAATACCTCAAATGAATTAGCATAAACAGTATTCTGCCCGCTTATAATATTGATTAAATTAAATTGCGAATCCAGCCAGGACAAACGATCTCTCACCCAATTTTTAAGATATGTTATTTCATTACTATAAGTTCCTCCGACATAATTGTTTGGCCATACATATGTGTTTAATATATTAAATTTTAAGAAGTTTCGTTGTTGTGAAGAATTTAGTTTGTTTGAACAGGAATCGATGATGCTGTTTAAATTGACGTTGCTGAATTTATTACTGCGAAGCTCATTCCAGCGGATTTTTAATTGTGAATTAAAATAGGGATCCAACCTTAGTTTGTCCCACCAAAACGGTATTCCATATTCATCTCCATTGCCGAGCCCATCTACTACCCAACCGTTTGTACTCCCTGCATTAAAGAAATTCGCATTCCCCAGCGCAATATCATAGTCCCAGAATGGTCCCATAGTTAATTTGCCGCCTTTACTATCTTTGTCCTTATAAAAGAAAGTGCTTAAACGATATCCATCAAGATTTCTGCTGATTTCGTTTATAATATAGTAATCCACAAATGAAACCATATTGACAAATGGACGATACCCTTTTATGGGATCTTTATAATTTACACTTCGCAGTGCAATTTCAAAATTAGTAACATAATTTTTAATGTAAGTGCGTTGTTGTGTTGCAAGGTCTTCATATTTCGGATCTACATAACTAATCGGTACATTTTGGATGTCGTTTCTGGCTTTATATGGCGAAATCCAAGCTCCGGGATCGGGACGGTCAATTTTAAGGATGTAACCACCTGTAAGTTCATCGCCTGAAAGATCAACCGGTTTGAGCGATGCTAAATTTACTCTGTTGTTGTCCCGTTTGATTTTTTCGATAAGCACATAAACTCCCCGGTATTCATTATTGATGTATAACTCACAATATCGGGTATGAGGTGACCAGCGTCCGGTTAAATTTGCCATTTGATATGCCAGAACATTCCTCATAAGTGACTTGTCAGAATATGGTGCATAGAGTACCCAGTCGTTTTCTGCAGGTAAACCTATAAGTGGAACATTTAAGTTGGTTCCGGTATTGGTTCTGGTTTCCACATTAAAACTCTTTTTTTCGAACATGAGCGATGACGAACCACGGTCTTCAATACCAATGTATCCATTAAATTCGAATGTCGTGTCTTTTATATTATTTAAACCGGTTGGGTTATTGATAATACTCACTCGGGCTGTTATTTTCGTATCGTTTAATATAGTTAGTCCCTGGGTATTGATCAGAATAACCGGAAGATTACTGTCTTCACTGTTAACCGGTTCTGTAAACCAGGAAGGAACAGGATGGTAGATTGTTCCTGTACTGTTGATTCGGGCATTCAGATAAACTAAACCACTCATATCGCTTGACGCTGTATTGTAATTTAATATTTGAACAGTAAGTGTATTTTCACCCTGTTTTAGTGATGATGTTTTAAGAACAAATCTTTCCGGTAAAAGTCCGCGATAGAGTAATGCTTCATGATCGATCGTAAGTGATGAATTGTACAAAGCCGGATTCGCTGTAATATTCGCTGATCGTGCTACTTCAATTCCATTCAGGTATAATACAAATGCATCGTCATAATCAATGTCTAACAACAACTGATCAATTATGGAAGTATTGTTGATCGTGAATTTCTTTCTCAGATAAATTGAATTCACAGCACCGGTAGTAGTGGCATCATCTCCATCAGCATATCCAAATCCTCCGGGACCTGTATTCCAGGCACTGTCGACAAAATCAGCCTGATTCCATGTTGAAGGTGGTTCACTTATTGCCGGCAGATACTTCCATGTATCGCTCGCAAGAACGATAGATTCCCAATGCTTTTGCGAGAACAGGGAAAGTGAAAAGAATAAAGATATAAAAATCAGTGTGAAATTCTTCATGTGTCAATGGTATTGAAAATAATGTGCTAAACGTAAAATAAGAAGACAGGTCTTAGAAAATTATTTGATTTTCTTAGACCTGTTTTCTCAAAAGGTATTTTCGCTTTTAAGAAATTCATTTATAATTTGTTCTGCATTTTTAAAATCCGATTCTTGAATATACAGGTCAACTGCAGAAGTACCTCCTCCAAAAAATCCGGCTGTAATACCCGACTGGAAATCATTTTGGATCATCGCTGATATTCCATTCGTTTCTAATTCATCTTTTAAAAGATTAACAGACATTTCTGTCCCAGAAAAAACTCTGATTAAATCATTTCCATTTTCCATATTCTAAGTTTTATTTTGTTCAACATGTTTATTTGTAGTAATTGTATATCTTTCATTTAAATGTGTTTGTTATTTGGAAACTTTAGACTGGTTTTCTGAATAGAATAAAATATCCAGACTTTTTCACATGGATAATTTATTTCTTACTCTCCGGATTACTCAAATGTATAAACACGGGTTTATCACGATTACAAATGATCTGACCATCAATATATTCCAACTCAGCAACCTGAATAGAACTACGTCTCTTATCATATTCATCCTTTCCCTGATTGTTCTCTGTTCGTCCGGGATGTGTGAAATAAAAAATATAAGCCCTTTCACTGTTTACAACAATATCAGGATGGCCACCTATCACTTGATCATCTTTACCGGAACCGGGAATCTGTAAAATGTTTTTATCCTGCCTTATCCAATGAATAAAGTCATCCGACGAATAAATTCCAATCCCATTCCAGTTATCAACCGCCATCCAGTTCTTCCCTTTCCACTGAAAAACATTGGGACCTTCACCGGCACGGTCTCCGACTACTTTGTTGCCACTGTCAGTCCAATGATAAAGATCGGGACTGTCAGCATAATAAATTGATTTGCCGTCTTTTTCGTTGTTGTAATACATTCGCCAGGTATTGTCGGGTAATTTAAATACACAGGCATCGATGCATCTATCAGAAGATAAATCTAATTTTGATATAAATTTCCAATTAATAAGATTTTTACTTGTCAGGTGAATAATCCAGCGTGGATGATTCCAATCAGTAAAAACTCCGGGGACATACGACAGATACATATGGTACAATCCTCTATTTTCGACCACTTCGGGAGCCCAATGAGTATAATCGGTTAATCGGTACTGTATATCACAGGTGTCACGATATTTCCAGGTAGCACCTCCATCAGCAGATTCAGCTATTCCGATACGTGTTCCGTGAACCCAGGTTACACCATCAAGTCCTACGGCATTTGCCCGCCGGTTTGTATAAAACATAAACCATTTTTTCTCATTCTTGTTCCAAATGATGGTGGGATCAGCTGCTCCATCATAAACAGGGTCACGAAACAATGGTTTAGCGGCGATTTTATAGCTTTTAATATTTTGGGCATCAGAAAGTGTGGGGCATGCAAAAATGAAAATTATAAATAAGATCAGTAGTTGTTGAATGTCTTTTCTGTTTTTCATATTCGTTTGTGTAATCTCTTTTTTTAATCAAAATTTTAAAAAGTAAATAATGATTATTCTTTTAACTCTTTAGTTACCCGTAAAGTATTTCCGTTATCTTCCATTTCAAAAATCCGTGGTCGTGATTCCTTGTTATTCGGTGAATGAAGTACCATCATCGGTTTACCATCAAAGGTTGTAAATATCATTCCATGCCCTCCATCTTGTTTGTATAATGGTTCATCCTGCTGAGACCATGGTCCGTCCAGTTTCCCGGATTCAGATATCGCAATACCTTCTGTGTAACCTCCTTCGCTAAAACTGGCCCAGAGCATATATAGTTTGCCTGTCTTCCCTTTGTACAGAAAGCAGCCATCGGTTACATTGTTTCCCATTTTTAAATTTGATTTGCTCCAGGAAGCTTCGGTGGCATGAAATAATGTAACAGTTTCACCAACTGTTTCTGAAAGGTCTTGTTTGAGTTGTACCTTACACACTGCACCGTTTGATATTTGAACCCATTCGTGACAAAAAACCATATACGGGATGCCATCTTCGACCCAAAGCGTTGCATCCAGTGCCATCATGTCAACTGGTGTTGTAGAATGATTCTGAAAAGTCTTGTAAGGCCCTGTTATCGAATCACTCACCAAAATCTGGGAGCCTCTGGTAACTCTTGGATACCATTCCCTCCATTGTTCCTGAAGTTTATTTTCTGTATCGAAAGTCAGGAACAGATAATACTTCCCTTTGTATGAGTGTAGTTCGGGTGCCCATATACTCTTGATTGGAATGTCACCCCATACATTTTTTGGCGCTTCATAAATCTGACGGGGACCATACCAGTTTAATAAATCTTTGCTGGTGTAGAGTCTCACAGCTCGCCATCCCGGTCCCACCATATAATATGTTTTTGAAACCGGATCCGGATAAATACACATATCCCGCCAATGTATTTCAGCAAGTTTTACATTTGTAGGCTCAGGTGTTTGGGCTATTGACACGGATTGAGTTGATAATCCGAATAATACCAATAATATCCCAAGATAGTTTTTCATTATTTATTTGATTTCAGGTTGGAATGTCAATTTTATTTGATTTAAACCAAATAATTTGTAAATGTATCGTATTTTTGTGAAATATAAATATAATTATCACTTAAAATCGAATTCTAAAAATATAACCGGTAATTAACTATAAAATGGAAAAAATGAGAACTACAATTGTTGCTGCAATGATTCTTTTGTTAAGTTTGAATATTTATTCTCAGGAATCATTTGTAAGTAAAAGGTTAGAAAAAGTATGGGCAACACAAGCCGGTTTGAATGTTCCTGAATCATCACATTATAATAAAGAAGATCATCTGATTTATGTCTCAAATATAGTTGGGAAGTATAATGTTAAAGATGGCAACGGATATATCTCAAAGTTAAATGAGAAAGGCGAATTTGTTGAAAAAATGGGTGACCGGGCTAAATGCTCCTAAGGGAATTGACTGTACCAAAACAAAACTTTATGTCACTGACATAGATAGAGTCGTAGAGGTGAATTTAAAATCGGGCAAGATCATTAAAACCTACACGAACGGTAAAGTAAAAAGCTTAAATGATATAAGTATTGCCTCTAACGGTCGCGTTTATGTATCCGATTCTAAAGGAAATTGTATTTTTCAGGTCGGAAAAGATTCCCTTGAAGTATTTCTGGAAAGCAATGAATTAGAAAGCATGAATGGTATTTATGCCAAAGATAATTTGCTCTATTTAGGATCAAAAGGAAACTTTATTTCTGTTGATCAGAAAACTAAAGCTTTAAAAGTGTTGGTTAAAGAAGTGGGATATTTAGATGGTATTGAGCAGATCGCCCCTGAAGTCTTTGTTACTTCCGACTGGAGTGGTAAAGTCCAATTGATCAGGCTTGGTAAAGGAATAGAAACAATTTTAGATTCTTCGTCACTTAAAATAAATGCAGCAGATTTAGGGTATATTCCTTCTGAAAAATTATTGTTAGTTCCAACGTTTTCAGATAATCATGTAGTAGCATATAAACTGGACTTTGAATAATTAATGCTCCAAATTCTTATTTGTTTAACTGGATGAGAATTAATCATGTAAAACAAATCACACCTATCGGGATGAACTTTTTTCATTCAGAGTACAAATGGAGACTTTTATACCGCATTTATCTGTTTTGTATAAAGCGATAATCTATTTATTCCTTTTGCTGGATAGCAGTCTTGCTTTTAATTGACTTCTATCTTATTGGCATTGTATTACTAATAATCACCCGGTAATAAAAAGAAGAAATTTAATAAGTTTAGACCCATTAAGAATATCTTCACTAAAATTCATTAGGCATGATGGATTCAGTAAGGCTCCCTATTTTGTCATGTTTTATTTTTTTTAGCTGATACGATTGATTGGAGTTTGGTCTTTTAAATGCCTGATAACTGTTTCAGAATAAAAAAATAAAAATATTTTTAAAGATGGACTATTCAATTTAAAAGCCGGTCATTCAATACCTTCCCATTCCTGAAAAAAATTATCCAGGTAGTTCACCATCACCGCATGACGTTTCTCCGCTATTTTCTTTGCTGTTTGGGTATTCATTAACTCTTTCAGTAAAAGTAATTTTTCATAAAAATGATTTATACTTGAGCCCTGACTTTTTTTATACATTTCAAACGTATCATGTATTTCAGGCTTAAGATCCGGATTATACATCTCACGTCCTTTACTTCCTCCATATGCAAAAGCTCTTCCAATGCCAATTGCTCCCATTGCATCCAAGCGGTCGGCATCCTGTACAATCTTACCTTCCGGAGTTTTCATATTTGTAACCACACCTGAACCCTTGTACGAAATGTCCTGAATGATTTGACATACATGTGATATTTCAGTCTCTTCTACATTCAGACTTTCCAGCCATTCTCTTGCCAGCTGGGGCCCGATGTCTTCATTGCCATCGTTAAATTTCCAATCCGCGATATCATGAAGAAGTGCTGCCAGCTCAACAACGAACATATCCACTTCTTCGCGTTTCGCAATTTGAATTGCATTTTTCCAAACCCGATATACATGCCACCAGTCATGCCCTGAACCTTCTCCGGTTAATTCGGATTTCATAAAGTCTGCTGTTTGAATTACAATGAGTTCTTTTTTCATATTCTTAAATTAGGATTTTTGAATGTGATTTCTATAAAGGTTGATCGTGTTCTGATCATTCATGTTACCTGCTTAATCTGATTGCATTTATTTCTAACCCAGTAATCCTGACGTGGTATTACTTTTTCAAAATAATCAGACTATTTTTAATCTTTTATTTTTATTACATTTGCCAATTTTGTTGTTTCCAGAAACAAATAGAAACTATAGTTATTAGTTCTTCTTTATAAATCCATACTGTTTTGCTTTTTCTGTACCGGTAGGCATAGTCTTCATTGGTCTGTACAAAATCATTTTGTTGTTTGTTGTTATTCCCTTAAAAAGTTTCCCGATATTTTTATGGATTTCATCACATTCCTGTGCTAATTTCGAAACATCTTTCATGTCAACAGTTGTCGTATATAGGATTGATGGAAAATATCCTTCCGGTATGTTCTGTGCATAAACCCTGAATATTACCGGTTTAGTTTTTACTGAATCAACAGTAACCGGGAAATGATACGTGCTGTAGGTTTGTTTTGTGACTTTCTCTTCGAAAGCCAGTATTTCACTCTCTTTTTTATATTTCCACAGCTGATTTGCCGGTTTTAATAATTGTGTCGATATCCCGATTTTGCAAATAGCATCAATGAGATATCCTTTTTCATAATCCGATTTTGCTAACTTGTACCAATCATAAGCATCTTTATTCATGATCTTTAAAATGCCGGCCTGCATGTTGTTCAGTTTCCATACATTCCCGTACTTTCCGTAAATAAAGGTGAAACATTTCTGATCGGTACTATCCTCAAAATAACTGACTACAACATACATTTCTTTATTTCGTGATTCATACCTGATTTGATATTCATGATTATCAGTTTGAGTGGAACTGACAGAAGCCATATTCTTCTTTGAAGCATTCTTTTGGTAATACTCATTCAGTATTTTGAAATTATGTTCCTTTAAATTCCCGGTCAAAAGTTGAATTAAGACTTTTATGTCGCTTTTCTTTTTTAGCAGGTTGTCACTACAAACCATCAAAATATTATCAGGCTTATTTTCAACCAGACCATCGACAATCTGTTTATTTAATAAATGAATCTGTTTTTTTATTTGAGGATCAATCCTGCCATCTTTTTTCGTTTCACCGGGTGTACAGGCTGAAATTATAATTGCAAGCAGTGAGATAATTAATATTTTAATTTTCATCAAGTAAGTTTCTAAGTAATGTTGTTTTAATAAATTGGACTATGCCTGACTGATACTTATCTTGTCTCAGGTTGTATCCCTACCATTGATATCAGATTGTTTTCTTTAAGAAATAAATCAAGATTGTCGGGTTGTTTGAAATCATTTTCTTTTAATAATTCATAATAATCTGATATCACTTTTGTGGATTTTTTTCCATCATTGTGTGAAATGATTTTTTCATACAACTTTTTTATTCCCGGATATAGATTTTGAGTTTCCGAATCAAAAGTTTCAGAATTATCCGTACCGGTAATTAATGTCGATAAATAGGATGTGTAATTAAACTCGGCGTCCTTTAATAAAAAGAAATCAGGATATTGAGCCATGAAATCTTCCCAGGTAACTACGCGTTCATATAAATCATCAAACCCGATTAATAAATCAGCATCTTCCGAATATCCTTGTTTTATTTCTTTGTTCCTGATCTTTAAATATTCATTTAATGCCGGAGAAACTTTCCCTTTAAATAAATCGTAATAATAGTCGTCCTTTTCATCAACATAATAGGATCCTTCACTATTCAAAAGCGATAGACCACATAAATCCAGGCATTTTTTAAATTCTCTGGTTTTCTGATCAGTTGTTCCTTTCTCAAATTTTTCTAATATATCCGGATATTTTAATTCCAGTGAATCATTGAAAGCATTCACGGCTGTATAAAATATATAGTTAAATATTATATAAGTTGAATCCTGTTCAACAGGATTCATTGTGACAATACTCTTCTCTATAATTTTTTCCGCTATAGGTATTGATACAATATCAAACTCACTACAACTTAACATCTCATTTTTGACAGAACTGAAATCTGTTTTTTGTTGTTCATTTTTAATTTTGTAGTTCTGAATTTTACTCTGGATGGCACTATAATCCAATCCTTCGGTTGTAAAACCAATTACCGAACCGGCATTCGCATAACTATAAGACGATACAGCTAACAGAAAAAACAAGTGTTTTAAACTTTTCATTTGTAATAATTTTCAATTTTTTGGTGTATTTATTCTTGTTGACACTTTTGTAAAGTCTGTGTTTTCAAAACGTGTTAACTGAATAATAGTTGGTTTATTGTGGTTTCTTTATTTGTTTAATTTGACTTTTAGAAAATCAAATGCTCCTTTTCGTAAATTTATTCCATATTCAAGATAGGCTTTCAGACATGCTAAAAAGTTAGCCCATCCTTCCGTATTGCCTTTTAACCAGTTGATTCCTGCTTCATTATTTTCTCTGCTCTTTTCTGTAACTGTAACTATGGTACAGTTACCGGCAACAGATATAAGGTTTATTTCCACCAACTGTTCAATGTCATCAATCACCCAATAGAAAGAAATATATTTGTCGACTTCAATATTATCCACCCGGATACTAAAGTCACTTTCTAATTCATGAAACTGCCATATTAGATGCTTGCCTGCTTCCATTATTCCACTACTTTTTGAAATAAAGTAGTTAGACATTTTCTCTGGATTAACAATCGCTTCAAATACTTCAGGGCACGGTTTTGCTATTTGAAGTGTGGTTTTTATTTCTAATAGTTGCATTCCCATATCCACTGATTTTTATAAATAACACTTTATATCCACTGAAATCTATCACCCTGTCCTTGTGAAAGGGTAAGGGAAAATTAAAATGAGTAACAGGACATTTAATTAATTCTATTACTTATCAGATATTTAATATCTTAGGAAGCTAATAATGTATCATTACTCTTTAAAATAGCAGTGAATTCTTAACTCTCTGGACAATTAATATACGTATTTTAATTTTATGTAAAAGTACTCTATTTTTGGGAGTATGTTTAATAAAAATAACTGTTCTGAAAATATTATTACACTTTGCTTTTTTACAGATAACAACCGTGATTTACTCCATCCTGGTTTTTTCCATTACAATAGAATTGAATTTTGCCGCTTCTTCCATTACAGGACTATGTGCGGAATTTTCGAAAGTGAAGAACTCTTTCTTGCGGGCCTTTAGTTGATTGAAAAAGTCTTTTGCAACCACATACGGAGTTTGATTGTCATATTTTCCCTGAAATATATAAACGGGTATACGCATGCTGTCAATCTCGTTATACAGATTCTTTTGAATTACTACAGGCCAA
>Ga0302213_1000234_pt1 | contig 34462 bp, 34 predicted proteins | sample II_Fen_N1_2_FD_194583 | JGI IMG/M metagenome (GOLD analysis project Ga0302213, IMG submission 194583) | Peat permafrost microbial communities from Stordalen Mire near Abisko, Sweden - II_Fen_N1_1 | ecosystem: Environmental > Terrestrial > Soil > Wetlands > Permafrost | place: Sweden: Abisko...
ATGCTGGGATTTGCCTCGACGGCGGCGCTGTCGCGCTACCTCACACGCGGCGACGTGATCGAATAAACCAAGGAATGTTGACCATGACTTTTCACCCGGTCGTTGAATGGTTGGTGGCCGCGTTGCTGCTGGTGTCGGCGTTTTTCACGCTCGTGGGCGCGCTGGGCATGGCGCGCCTGCCGGACTTTTTCATGCGCTTGCACGCGCCCACCAAAGCTTCGACGCTGGGCGTGGGCTGCATTTTGGTCGCCAGCATGATCGTGGCCGCCGCGCAAGGTCGGGCTGGTTTTGCCGAACTGTTAATCACCCTGTTTGTGTTCGTCACCGCGCCGGTGTCGGCCAACCTGCTGGCGCAGGCGGCGCTGCATTTGCGCCTGCCGTCCCAAGCACCGATTCCCGAAGACGCGGTACCGGAGCGCCGTGCGCCCTGAAACGTCCAGGAGTACGCCAGCGACAACAGCCACGGGCGCATCGAGCGCCGCGAGTGCTGGCTGCCGCGCCGCCCCGCGTTGAGGCGACCCCATTGGCAGCGGTGATACCACGTATGACCAAAGGCAATTGGAGTTCAGGGCGGTAACTCATTACATTCAGCGTCATAACAAAGTGTGCTGCACAACGCAGCAAAACAGACCTAGAGACAAACGCCATGACACATCATTCCTCCGCCTGACGAGGCGGTTTTCCCCGGCTTTTCAGCCATAGCTTCTGACCCCCACCGTTTCATCGCCCGATCTGCCTTTTCCCCAAGGGCTGCGGGCGCGGGGATGCTTTTGCCCCGCCTAGCTGACTGGGCGACAGGGCGCGACAAGGACTGACGCAGGCTCGTCCTTGATTCCATTTTTTGAAGGAGACGTCTATGAACACCGCAACCCCCGCCATTCCCACCGAAGAAGAAATCATCCAGCGCGCCAGCGCCATGGTGCCCAAGCTGCGCGCCAGCGCTGCCGCTTGCGATGGCGCCGGGCGCATTCCCGAAGAGAACATCCAGATGTTCCAGGAAGCGGGCTTTTTCCGCATACTTCAGCCCAAACTGTTTGGCGGCTATGAAATGAATCCGCAGACCTTCTACCGCGTGCTGCATGAAATTGCATCGGGCTGCCCATCCAGCGGCTGGGGGCTAATGGTGCTGGGCATTCACAACTGGGAAGTGGCCCTGCTCGATGCGCAGGCCGCGCAGGACATGTGGGGCGAAGACGACACGGTGCGCGCCTCCTCGTCCTATGCGCCGTTCGGCAAAGCAGCCAAGGTCGATGGCGGCTACCAGGTCCAGGGGCGCTGGGCTTTTTCCAGCGCCTGCGACCACGCCAGCTGGGTGCTGCTGGGCGCGATGGTGCCGACGGGCGAAGGCACGCCGCCGGACTACCGCGTCTTCCTGATTCCCCGCCCAGACTATGAAGTGATCGAGAACACATGGAATGTGTTCGGCCTGTCGGGCACCGGCTCCAAGGCGGTGCAGGTCAAGGATGCCTTCGTTCCGGCCTACCGCTCGCACTCCCTGATCCAGCATTTCACGGACTTGGGCAGCGACGCTGGCCTAAAGACTTTTACCAATCCTCTGTATCGCATCCCTTTTGGCGGGGCTTTTCACAATGGTGTGGCCTCCGTGATTGCGGGCATGGGTCAAGGCATGGTCGAAGTGTTTTGCGAGCAGCTACAAGTGCGCAAGGACAACTGGCAGCACCAGCAGCTCAATCTCAACCCCGCCGTTCAGCGCCGCGTGCAAATCGCCGACATGAAGGTGCGCTCGGCCAAGGCCCTGATCCGCGACTTCACCCAGGAGGTGAGCGGCTATGTCGCGCGCGGCGAGACGATCCCTATGCTCAAGCGCGCCCGCTATGTGGCCGATGCCGCCTCGGCCGGGGAACTGGTGTCCGAGGCCAGCGTGCTGCTGCTGCGCGGCACGGGCGGCAAGGGCGTGATGAATGACAACCTGATCCAGCTGTTCTTTCGCAACATCCAGGCCGGCTGCAACCATGTCTGCATGGATCTGGACAAGACCGGGGTGAATGCCGGCGGCACCCTGCTGGGCCTGCCAAACCAGCTTCCCGTGAGCTGATGGCCACCACAGCCCCCACATTTCCCCTTTCACCTTTTAAAAGTCAAACATCATGAGCAATGTCATTCAACTGGGCTATGTCGGTTTTGAAGCCTCCAACCTCGATCAATGGGAGCGTTTTGCCGTGAACTTGCTGGGCCTGCAAGTCGGGCGCAAGGAAGCGGGGCGACTGCTGACGCTGCGCATGGACGAGCGCGTCCAGCGCATCGTGATCGAGCAGGGTCCGTCCGATGACCTCGCCTTCTCCGGCTTTGAGTGCGCCTCCCAGGGTGATCTGGTGGCGCTGGTGGCGCGTCTGCGCGATGCAGGCCTGAGCGTCGAGGAAGCTAGCCGCGAGCAGGCCGCGCAACGCACTGTCGATTCTCTTTTTCTCACCCGCGACCCCGACGGCAACCGAGTCGAGCTGTATGTTGGCCCCGGCGTGACAAATGTGCCGTTTCGTTCATCCGCATTGCGCTCGTCCTTTGTCACCGGCGAGCAGGGGCTGGGCCACTATTTCCTGATCGCAAAGCAGGATCGCCAGCGAACGCTGGACTTTTATGTCAAGCTGCTGGGCTTCAAGGTCAGCGACTACATCCGCCAGGAACTCGCCCCCGGCATCGTGGCCGACGCCGCCTTCCTGCGTTGCAATGGCCGCCACCACACGATGGCCACCGCCTGCATGCCGGTGCCCAAGCGCATCCACCACCTGCTGATTGAAGTGGCCGATCTGATCGATGTGGGCGCGGCCTACGACCGCTGCGTCGATGCCAAAGCGCCTATCGAGATGACGCTGGGCATGCATCCGAACGACAAGATGTTCTCTTTCTACGTGCGCACCCCCTCCGGCTTTGCCATCGAAGTGGGCTGGGGTGGTCTGGTGGTAGATGACGCCCGCTGGAGCCCCAAGTCCTTTGACTGCCTGAGCAGCTGGGGCCACCGCCCTCCGGTGGCGGCAGTGGCGGCGTGATGCGAGGAGGAAAAAATCATGAGCTTATGGACTGATTTCATCGGCGCCGAAATACGTTTTGTCGATACGCCCTCGTTCGCCCGCACCCGCATCGTCGAGGCGGGCAAGGGCCACGCCCAAACTGTCATCCTGATGCACGGCGTAGGCGGCCATCTGGAAGCCTATGCCAAGAACGTGATCGCTCTGAGCGACGAATTCCACGTCATCGCCTACGACTTTCCGGGTCATGGCCAATCCAGCCACGACCTCAAGGAGTTTTCGCCGGCCATGCTGGCAAACCACCTCGCCGAGCTGATGGACGCCCTGGGCGTGGCCCAAGCGCATCTTTCTGGCGAATCCCTGGGCGGCTGGGTGGCGGGGGTGTTTGCCACCCTCTACCCCGAGCGCATTGCACGCCTGGTGCTCAACACCTCAGCGGGCATCCCCATCGTCTCGCAAAAAGGGCGGCAGGATCTGGAGGAACTCATCGCCTTGTCCGCACGCAATGCCAGCCAGCCGCCAACGCTGGAATCCGTCACGGCGCGCATGCAATGGCTGATGCACGAAAGCAACTGGGGCTTGCTGACGCAAGAGCTGATCACCACGCGGCTGACCTACTACCGCGACCCCGGCACCCGCATTTCAGGCCCGGTGATTGGCCGCTTCATGAAAGCCGAGGTGGCGTCGCACCTGATCGAGCTGCCCCGACTAGCCTGCGAGACGCTGTTTCTATGGACCCGGCACAACCCGATTCACGACCTAGAAGCCGCCACCGCCGCCTGCGCGAGCGTGGCCAAAGGACAGGTCTATGTGATGCAAGCCGAGGCCGCGCACTGGCCCCAGTACGAGGCGCCCGACGAATTCAATGCCGTGTTCCGGCGCTTTCTTCAAGAAGGAAATGTATGAAAAATCCGGCCCTGCTTCACATTCAACCCTCCCCGCCAGCAGTCACCATGCCGACAACCGACGCACAAACCGCCATGACAGATTTTGACACCCGCTCTTACCGCAAGGCCTTGAGCCAGTTCCCCACCGGCGTGACGATCATGACGGCGCTGCTGAGTGATGGCCGCCCGGTGGGCATGACAGTCAACTCCTTTGCGTCGGTATCGCTGTCGCCGCCGGTGATCCTGTGGTCCATTGCCCGCTCAACGCCCAGCTATGCGGTTTTCGCGAATGCAAAAAGCTTCGTGGTCAACTTCCTGGCAGAAGATCAAAAACACCTGTCCAACAAGTTCTCGCGCCCCAGCGAGGACAAGTTCGCCGGTGTTGCCTGGACCCCCGGCCTGAACGGCGTGCCCGTTCTGGCCGGCTGCGTGGCGCACATCGAATGCACGCTGCGCGAGCAGCATGCGGTGGGCGACCATGACATCTTGCTCGGCGATGTGGCGCATTTTTCCTGGGACGACAAGCCGCCGCTGGCCTTTGCCCTGAGCGACTACAAGCGGCTTGCCGAAGTACTGGGCTGACAGATGACAAGGGCATGCCGACGTGTGCTTGCTCTTTTTTCTCTAGGCAATCCTCGCTGTTTATCCAGTATCTTGGAGCGTCCTACGCCGCTCAGAAAGGATTTTCCGTGAGAAAAAATCTTCAGGTCCGCAATGTCAATCTCAACTTGTTTCCGATTTTGCTCACCCTGCTCAAGCACCGCAATGTCACGCAGGCAGCCAATGAACTGTGCCTGTCCCAGTCGGCGGTCAGCGGTAGCCTCAAGCGCCTGCGGGAGATGTTTGACGATGAACTACTGCTCACGCGGGGGCGCGATCTGGTGCTGACTGAAAAAGCCAAAAGTCTCTTGCCCCTGCTGGAGCAGCACCAGGCTTGTGCGCAAGCCCTGCTGGGCGATTCGGGATTTGACCCGAAGTCGATGAAGATGCGGTTTCGGGTTTCCACCGCCGACTGGGTGAGCTTTTTGCTGATCCCGGTGCTCTCGCGCCGCCTGCATGAGTGCGCGCCCCAGGTGAGCGTGCAGTTTGTGCAGGGAGACCGCTCGGACGCCAAAGAGATGCGCCAAGGCGTGGCTGACCTGCTGATCGGACCGGACAAGATTTCGGACTGGGCCGGCCTGAACCTGTTCAATGACGACTCCGATTACCTGTTCGAGCACTGCTATTGCGATCAGCTAATCGGCATCCAGTCCGCCCGCCAGCCGGTTCCGGGGATTGAGCGGGATCAGGAGATTTTTCTTCAGCATCCCCATGTCACTTTTAATTTCGGCACCCGCCTGCACGCCAGCGTGGAGCGAGACGCCTTGAATGAACTGGGGCTCAGCCAGAACGACCAGTTTTTGGTGTCTGAATTTGCCACCCTGCCTTATCTGGTGGTCTCGACAGGGGCAGTGTCGGTGCTTCCCGCCTCTCTGGCCGAGCAGATGAGCACGACGCTGCCCATACGCACCTTCCAGCCACCCGTGGCGTATGGCCCCATCAAATTGATCCAGGTGTGGCCCAAGGTGCGCGACCACGACGAGAAACTGAACTGGTTCAGGACTCTGGTACAGGAATGCTTCCAGGAATTGATGGCCGCGCGCAAAACAGGCAACGACGCCTTACCTCTTGATTTACCCACATGACACACTCTATGAACTCCTCAAGCAAACCCGCCCTGATCGAGCGCCTTGGCAATGAACTGTTTGACGCCCTGGTTTCCAGAACGGCGATCGAGCCTTTGACGAGCCGCTTTCCCGAGCTGACGATGGAAGATGCCTACGGCATCCAGCAGCGCATGATTGCGCGTCGGCTTGAACGCGGCGAGCGCGTGGTGGGCAAAAAAATCGGTGTCACCAGCCAGGCGGTCATGAATATGCTGGGCGTGTACCAGCCCGATTTCGGGCAACTGCTCGACGGCATGATTTACAACGATGGCGATGTGATCCCGATGAGCACCCTGATTCAGCCCAAGGCGGAAGGGGAAATTGCCTTCATCCTGAAACACGACCTGCTGGGGCCGGGTATCAGCGCTGCCGATGTGCTACGCGCCACCGAAGGAGTGATGGCCTGCTTCGAGATCGTCGATTCGCGCATCCGCGACTGGAAGATCAGGATTCAGGACACTGTCGCCGACAACGCCTCCTGCGGCGCTTTCGTGCTGGGCGACCGCATGGTGGACGCCCGCAGCCTAGACCTGCGCACCTGCGGCATGGTGCTGGAGAAAAACGGCGAGGTGGTCGTCACCGGCGCAGGCGCCGCGACGCTGGCCTCGCCGGTCAACGCCATGGTCTGGCTGGCCAACACCCTGGGTCGGCTGGGCATGCCGCTCAAGGCCGGCGAGGTGATTTTGACCGGCGCCCTGGGCGCGATGGTGCCAGTGCAGCCGGGCGACAACCTGCGCGTGAGCATAGGCGGCATCGGCAGCTGCTCGGTGCGCTTTGGCGCCTGATGACCTTGACTTACTCCCACTCATCAATCAACGAGACCATGACCATGACCCAAAAAATCAAATGTGCCCTGATCGGGCCCGGCAACATCGGCACCGACCTGCTGGCCAAGCTGCAACGCAGCCCGCTGTTAGAGCCGGTCTGGATGGTCGGCATCGACCCCGAATCCGACGGCCTGAAACGTGCCCGCGAAATGGGCCTGAAAACCACCGCCGAGGGTGTCGATGGCCTGATTCCGCACATGAAGGCCGATGGCGTGCAAATCGTTTTTGACGCCACCTCCGCCTACGTCCACGCCGAAAATTCACGCAAGGTTAACGCGCAGGGCGCGCTGATGATTGACCTCACGCCCGCCGCCATCGGCCCGTTTTGCGTGCCGCCGGTGAACCTGAAAGCCCATGTCGGCCAGCGCGAGATGAACGTCAACATGGTCACCTGCGGCGGCCAGGCGACCATTCCGATGGTCGCAGCCGTCAGCCGGGTTCAGCCTGTCGCTTACGGCGAGATCGTCGCCACGGTCTCCAGCCGTTCGGTTGGCCCCGGCACGCGCAAGAACATTGACGAGTTCACCCGCACCACCGCCGCTGCGGTTGAAAAAGTCGGCGGCGCCAAAAAGGGCAAAGCCATCATCATCATCAACCCGGCAGAACCAGCCCTGATGATGCGCGACACCGTGCATTGCCTGACTGAGACAGAGCCCGATCAGGCGGCCATCACCGCCTCCATCCACGCCATGATCGGCGAAGTGCAAAAGTACGTGCCCGGCTACAAATTAGTGAACGGCCCGGTGTTTGACGGCAATCGTGTTTCGGTGTTTCTGGAAGTCGAAGGTCTGGGCGACTACCTGCCCAAGTACGCCGGCAACCTGGACATCATGACCGCAGCCGCCGCCCGCACCGCCGAGATGTTTGCGCAGGAAATCATCGCCGGCACGCTGGTGCTCAGCGCCAGCCCTGCCACCCCCAACGACGCTGCCGTTGATACCGCTGCCGTCGCCGCCTGAACCGTATTAAGGAGACCACCATGAATTTGCAAGGCCAAAAAATCACCGTTCACGACATGACGCTGCGCGACGGCATGCACCCCAAGCGCCACCTGATGACGCTGGCGCAGATGAAAACCATCGCCTGCGGCCTGGACGCCGCCGGTGTGCCGCTGATCGAAGTCACCCACGGCGACGGTCTGGGCGGCAGCTCGGTCAACTACGGATTTCCGGCGCACACCGATGAAGAATATCTGGGCGCGGTGATTCCACTGATGAAGCAGGCGAAGATTTCGGCGCTGCTGTTGCCCGGCATCGGCACCGTCGAGCATCTGCTGATGGCCAAAGACCTGGGCGTTAACACCATCCGCGTGGCCACCCACTGCACCGAAGCCGATGTCAGCGAGCAGCACATCACCGCCTCGCGCAAGCTGGGCCTGGACACGGTAGGCTTTTTGATGATGGCGCACATGGCCAGCCCGGAAAAGCTCGTCACGCAGGCCAAACTGATGGAAGGCTACGGCGCCAACTGCATCTACGTCACCGATTCGGCGGGCTACATGCTGCCCGGCGACGTGACAGCGCGCCTCACCGCCGTGCGCGCCGCGCTCAAGCCCGAGACGGAACTGGGCTTTCACGGCCACCACAACCTAGCGATGGGCGTGGCCAATTCGGTGGCCGCCGTCGCAGCAGGCGCCAACCGCATTGACGCCGCCGCCGCCGGACTCGGCGCAGGCGCGGGCAACACGCCGATGGAGGTGTTCATTGCCGTCTGCGCCCGCATGGGCATTGAGACTGGCGTCGATGTGTTCAAGATTCAGGACGTGGCCGAAGACCTGGTGGTGCCGATGATGGATCACATCATCCGCATCGACCGCGATTCGCTGACGCTGGGCTACGCCGGGGTGTATTCGAGCTTTTTGCTGTTCGCCAAGCGCGCCGAGAAAAAATACGGCGTGTCCGCCCGCGACATTCTGGTCGAACTTGGGCGGCGCGGCATGGTCGGCGGTCAGGAAGACATGATCGAAGACACGGCCATGACGATGGCGCGTGAGCGCGCTGATCTGGCCACAGCCTGAGTCCAGCGTGCTGACTATGTCCGCCATCCGGTGCTCAATGTGTGCAGCACCCCGGCGGTAGGCGGGCAGTGGCTGCGTGAGCCCGATGGCCACTGGGTGCTGCAGGTGGTGGACACACCCGTTCTCCCTTCATCCCGGTGACCGCCGCGCTAGCCGTGGGCTGACCCCGATCCGATTTCCCCCTAGCCCCTGTCATTAAAAAAGGAGACAACATGACTTCAACTTCAAACTCGCCACTGCGCCGGTCTTTGCCCTGGGCGGCTGCCGTCGCCCTGGGCCTGTGCAGCACCGCTGCGCTGGCTATGGAAGGTGCGGACCAGTACCCCAACGGCGCAGAAAACTGGCTCGCCGGGGCGGCGCCTCCGCCGGGCAATTACTTCATCAACTACGCGGGCCACTACAACGCCACCAAGCGTGATGGCAACGGGAACGAACTGCCCGTCAAGGTGTCGGCCACGTTCGATGCCGCCCGCTTCCTGCAAGTCACCAACACCCAACTGCTGGGCGCCAACTGGGGCTGGCATGTGATCCTGCCGCTGGTGCATCAGACGGTGGAAGCGCCCAACGGCAAAGTGAGCACGAGCGGTATCGGCGACATCACCATCAACCCGCTGGTCCTCGGCTGGCACACGCCCACCTGGCATTACGGCGTCGGCCTGGACATCAACCTGCCCACTGGCCGCTACGACAAAAGCGACCCACGCAGAAGCATAGGCGCCAACTATGTCAGCGTCGAGCCGATTTTTGCCGCCAGCTACCTGGGCGCGGATGGGTGGGATGTATCGGGCAAGTTCATGCTGAACTTCAAGGGCAAGAACACCGACACCGATTACCAGTCGGGCACGGACTTTCACATGGACTACATGGTCGGCAAGAACTTCGGCCCCTGGGGCGTGGGCCTGAGCGGCTACTACCGCAAGCAGCTCACCGACGACAAGCAAGGCGGCATCAAGGTGGGCGCCGATGGCAACCGGGGGCAGGTGCTGGCAATAGGCCCATCGATCAAGTACAACCTGTCCGGCGGCACCATGCTGGTGGCCCAGTGGCAGCACGAGACGTACGTCAAGAACCTCTTGAGCGGCGACAAGCTCTGGCTCAAGCTCATCATGCCCTTGTAGGGACAAGCGCAGCTTCAGTTTCAGGCGTGGTTCAACACCACGCCTGCTCACACCATGTTCTGCGGCACCACCCACAGATCAAACTCGTCCCCATTGACATAGCCCGAGGCAATGGCCGCCTCGCGCAAGCTCGTCCCCTCTTTGTGCGCCTTCTTGGCGATGAAAGCCGCTTTGTCGTAGCCGATATGCGGGTTCAGCGCCGTCACCAGCATCAACGAGCGGCTGACCAGCTCCGCAATGCGCTCGCGGTTCGGCGCTATGCCCACGGCGCAGTGCTCGTTGAAACTCGCCATGCCGTCGGCTAAAAGCCGCACGCTTTGCAGAAAATTGTGCGCCACCATAGGCCGGAACACGTTCAGCTCAAAATTGCCCGAGGCGCCGCCAAAATTGATCGCCACATCGTTACCCAGCACCTGGCAGCACAGCATCGTCAGCGCCTCGCTCTGCGTCGGATTGACCTTGCCCGGCATGATGGACGAGCCCGGCTCGTTCTCGGGAAGGCTCAGCTCGCCGATGCCGCTGCGCGGGCCGCTGGCCAGCCAGCGCACATCGTTGGCGATTTTCATGAGGCTGGCAGCCAGCGTTTTCAGCGTGCCGTGGGCGTGGACCAGCGCATCGCAGGACGCCAGCGCCTCGAACTTGTTCGGCGCGGTGACGAAGGGCAAGCCGGTCAGCCGCGCCAGCTCGGCCGCGACCTGCCCGGCGTAGCCCTGGGGCGCGTTCAGCCCGGTGCCCACGGCGGTGCCGCCCAGGGCGAGCTCATACAGATGCGGCAATGCGGCCCGCACATGCGCCGCGCCGTGCGCCAGCTGCGCTGCGTAGCCGGAGAACTCCTGGCCCAGCGTCAGCGGCGTAGCGTCCTGCAGATGGGTGCGGCCGATCTTGACGATGGCGTGAAAATCCTGCACCTTTTGCGCCAGCGTGGCGTGCAGCTTTTCCAGCGCGGGCAACAGTTGTCCCGTGATGGCGACAGCCGCCGCCACATGCATCGCCGTGGGAAACACGTCGTTGGACGACTGGCTGCGGTTCACATCGTCGTTCGGATGCACCAGCCGCCCTTCGCCGCGCTCGCCGCCCAGCAGCTCGCTGGCGCGGTTCGCCAGCACCTCATTCAGGTTCATATTGGTCTGCGTGCCCGAGCCGGTCTGCCAGACCACCAGCGGAAACTCGTCCGGGTGCTGGCCCGCGATGACTTCATCCGCAGCGGCCACGATGGCACCGGTTTTTTGGGCGTCCTGCAAGCCGAGCGCGTGATTGACCCGCGCCGAAGAGCGCTTGATCTGCGCCAGCGCCCGGATCAGCTCCACCGGCTGGCGCTCCCCGGAAATCGCAAAATTGAGCAGCGAGCGCTGGGTCTGCGCGCCCCACAGCCGCCCGGACGGGACTTCAATCGGGCCGAAAGTGTCGCGTTCGGTGCGCGTGCTGTCGGGTGTACTCATCATGTAAGGCCTTGACCTGTCAAAATAGAGGGCGGTACTTTTCAGCATAGCCTTTAACAAAAGCAGCGCCGCGTCAACCAGCGTTGCATCCCTTCACCAAAAAGCCATGACCACGATCAAACAAGCCGATCTCATCGAATCCGTTGCCGCTGCCCTGCAGTACATCAGCTACTACCACCCCGCCGACTACATCGCCCACCTGGCTCGCGCCTACGAGCGCGAGCAAAGCCCGGCCGCCAAGGACGCCATCGCGCAAATCCTGACCAACAGCAAGATGAGCGCCACCGGCCACCGCCCGATTTGCCAGGACACCGGCATCGTCAACGTGTTTCTGAAAGTCGGCATGGACGTGCGCTGGGAAGGCTTCACCGGCAGCCTGGACGACGCGATCAACGAAGGCGTGCGCCAGGGCTACAACCACCCGGACAACACCCTGCGCGCCTCCGTCGTGGCCGATCCGCAGTTTGACCGCAAGAACACCAAAGACAACACGCCCGCCGTGATCTTTGCCGAAATCGTGCCCGGCAACACGGTCGAAGTGACCGTCGCGGCCAAGGGCGGCGGCTCCGAGAACAAATCGAAAATGGTCATGCTCAACCCCGGCGACTCGGTGGTGGACTGGATTCTGAAAACCGTGCCGACGATGGGCGCGGGCTGGTGCCCGCCCGGCATGCTGGGCATCGGCATCGGCGGCACCGCTGAAAAAGCCGTCCTGATGGCCAAAGAAAGCCTGATGGACGACTTGGACATGTACGAGCTGCAAGCCAAAGCCGCCAGCGGCGAAGCGCTGACCAAGGTCGAGGCGCTGCGCCTGGAACTGTTTGAAAAAGTCAACGCGCTGGGCATTGGCGCGCAAGGCCTGGGCGGCCTGACCACCGTGCTGGACATCAAGATCAAGATGTACCCGACGCACGCGGCCAGCAAACCTGTCGCCATGATTCCAAACTGCGCCGCCACGCGCCACGCGCACTTCGTCATGGACGGCAGCGGCCCGGTGTACATCACGCCGCCATCGCTCGACACCTGGCCCGATGTGGACTGGACGCCTGACTACAAAAAGAGCAAAAAAGTCGATCTGAACACGCTGACCAAAGAAGAAGTCGCCAGCTGGAAGCCGGGCGACACGCTGCTGCTCAACGGCAAGATGCTCACGGGCCGCGACGCGGCGCACAAGCGCATTCAGGACATGCTGGCCAAGGGCGAAACGCTGCCCGTCGATTTCACCAACCGCGTGATTTATTACGTCGGTCCGGTTGATCCCGTCGGCGACGAAGCGGTCGGCCCGGCTGGCCCGACGACGGCCACGCGCATGGACGGTTTCACCGAAATGATGCTGGCGCAAACCGGCCTGATCTCCATGGTGGGCAAGGCCGAGCGCGGCCCCGTCGCCATCGAAGCGATCAAGAAGCACAAGAGTGCTTACCTGATGGCCGTGGGCGGCGCGGCTTACCTCGTGTCCAAAGCCATCAAGCACGCCAAGGTCGTGGGTTTTGCCGACTTGGGCATGGAAGCGATTTACGAGTTTGACGTGGTCGATATGCCAGTGACCGTGGCCGTTGATTCGGGCGGCACCAGCGCCCACATCACCGGCCCCGCCGAATGGCAGAAAAAGATTGCTACGGGCGAGTTCAAGAGCATTCCGGTCACTGCCGCCTAAGCCTTGACCCGTCAGGCTATCGGGGTTTTTGACAGCGGCATTGGCGGCCTGAGCGTTTTAAAGGCGCTGCGGGCCGCCATGCCGCACGAAGACTTTATTTATATCGCCGACAGCGGCCACGCGCCCTACGGCGAGCGCGACGAGGCGCATGTGCTGGCGCGCTCGCGCGCCATCGTGCAGCACCTGGTGCGCCACAAGGTCAAGGCGCTGGTGATTGCCTGCAACACGGCCACCGCCGCCGCGATTGCCTTGCTGCGCGGCGAATATCCCGGCCTGCCGCTGATTGGCGTCGAACCGGCGTTAAAACCCGCTGTCGCCCTGAGTCAGACCGGGCGCATCGGCGTGATGGCCACGCGCAGCACGCTGGCCAGCGCCAAGTTTCGGGCACTGCTGGCGGCGCAAACCGGCAGCCACGCCCACATTGAATTTATCGTCCAGCCCTGCGACGGTCTGGCCCACGCGATTGAAACCAGCGCCGACAGCGGCGACATGGCCCGCGTGGCCGCGCTGTGCGCGCAGCACACCGGCGCAATGGGGCGATTTGGCGCGCAGGCCGGGGGCATAGACACGCTGGTGCTCGGCTGCACGCATTATCCGTTTGCCAGCGACACGCTGCGCACCTTGATTGGCCCGCAAGTGCAACTGATGGACAACGGCGAAGCCGTGGCGCGCCAGACGCGGCGACTGCTGCCGCCGCCGCTTGAAAGCGGCTTGAATGCGCCAGCGGGCGCCGGTCAGGTCAGGCTGTTCACCACCGGCCAGCCGCCCACGCTGCAGGCAGCGGCGCTGCGCTGGCTGGGGTTGTCGGCGGGGGTTGAGGTGTTGATAGTTTGAGTGCTGTGTAGAAATATTCAGCTTTGCTAAAGACCTAAATTATGATTTTTTTGGTACTATCCACGGTAAGCTTAAATTTTCCCGCAAGTCAACTGCGGCATGCAGTTCCTCTAAAATGTTTAACATAAGTCGCCTTGCAAGCAATCATTTCATAATTTACTCATTCATAATGTAAGCTACAAAAACGACTTATGCAAACCTCACCTACAACTACAAAAAATTATTTGCTTAGATTTCAAATATCATAAACGGAATCAATGTGTGACAAGAATTGCTGACATTTTTGGCTCGGCCATCGTTGCTGTAGGAGCATTTAATCCCGCCATATTTTCTCCTGACTGGCTTGAGCGAAATAAATTAATTGGGCAAGGTGATACTGAGGTTGCCAAAAATACGCCATCGCTAATCGTATCTCCACAAATCACTGTTTTCGAGACTGATTGGTTCGCCCTCCAAGTCTTGGAAAATCAATTCTCCCTAACTAGTAAGGGAGCACTTACACCAGCATTTAAAGATTTAGCAGTAGGCATCTTTTCGCTAGTCTCTCACACACCAATAAAGGCAGTCGGCCTAAATTTTTTAGCGCACTTTCGATTTACCACTGAAACCGAGTATCACCAGATTGGGGATGTTTTAGCGCCAAAAACAATTTGGAACAAGTTATACCCAGAAACCAATTCAGCTGGACTGGCGAACTTAACTATTAAAATTCAAGAAGCCGAAAGAGGAAAAACACCCAGATCAGCCAATGAAAAAACAATCTCAGTACAACCATCTGGAAAAGTAAAATTTGGAGTTTTATTAACCATTAATGATCACCGAGAAATCTGTGATTCTACCGAGATGACTAAAGCAGAGCAGGTTGCAGAGTTACTTGAATCTGACTGGCAAATTTCTTGGAATGAAACTGTGAGAGTTTTTGATTTAATTGTATCTCAAGCTTTATCTACCGTCTAACAAGGCGTTACCTATGAACCACCTTTCAACGCAGATCACAACAAGCAATTCTTCACATAACGCCCCCTCATTCTGTTTTCAGACAGATATTATTCGAACAAATATCACATTAAGAGACAACACAAGCACGACAGCCATAGACAAGTCAACATACGAAGAAACATCTACTATTAAGAAAAAGAAAAAAATTGTTTCCCCACCTCCGCAAACTATCTTTGACCATTCAGAAGACATTGATGCAACAGTAATTCAGTTATGGGAGGGCCGCGTCTTAGATGTTGATTTTCAAAATGAAATCATGCATGTTTTACTAACAGCAAAGATGGGTTCCATTTCAGAGCACACTGCCGAAATAGAGTTTCAATGGATATCTCAACAAGATACTGATTTAATTACACCTGGCGCAGTGTTTTACCTAACCTTATATAAACAAACGCGTCATGGAAGTATTAAAAATTGTCAAGAGCTAAGATTTAGACGGCGCCCTGCTTGGACTAAGCAGCAAGTTCAAAAAATATATGCCGATGCCGATTTCATTCTCAGCAAAATGAGAGCACGACCTATTGCCACATGATTAATTATGGATCCGCCCCGACGTCTGATGAAATTGAAATTATTGTATTTGGTCCTGGCTATGGTGAAGCAATAGCTGTACATGTAGGAGCAGGGCATTGGATATTAATTGATTCATGTATCGACCCATATACAAAATTTCCAGCATCGCATACATATTTACAAAGAATTGGCATTCAACCAAATCAAGTTAAGACCATAGTTGCATCACACTGGCATGATGATCATATTAGAGGAATTTCGGACCTAGCTGGCTATTATCCAGATGCGGAATTCATGATTTCCTCAGCATTAAATAATAGAGAGGCAGCCGCTTTTTTAAGTGCTCACAATGGAATTGCCGCTCCTGGCCTCTCTCGTGGAGCTAATGAACTCTACAAGGTGATGACTCAGCGCGACAAAATTTTCCATGTAATGCAAAGATCTTCCATAATGGAGGTTAATGCAAATGGCAAGAATGTAAAAGTTGCCGCCTTATCTCCAGTTCCTGCAGCATTTTCACAATCAATAGCTCATTTTGCTCAATACCTCCCTAGGCAGACTGGCGGAAGTCCAGTCAATCACGCACCCGAACTAAAACCAAATCTCGAAGCTATTGCAATTCATATCGATTTTGATGGGGATGCAGCTTTATTTGGATCTGATCTTGAGGAGCACGAGAGTTTCGGGTGGACCGCATTAATTATTGATCAATGGTGCAACTCAAAGCCTTCAAGTTCAGCATATAAAATTGCGCATCACGGATCACATTCTGGAGAGCATCAACAAATATGGACGACGCTTCTAACAGAAAACCCTATCGTATGCATGACCCCATTTAGCCAGGGGCGCGTAAAACTCCCTACAGATCACGACAAAAATCGAATCAGAGGAAAAACTCCAAACGCATACATTAGCTCGGGAGCAACCAAACGCCCCAACATGGATAGTACAGATCTAAAAAGACTCGGTGATATTTGCAATAAGCTTACTCGGGTTAACTCTGGTTTCGGAGCTATCCGATTAAGAAAGACTAAAAACAATAAATTCTGGACTACTGAATTATTTGGCAACGCTTGCAGCCTATAACTTTTATTGATTAAAAACAACATGAATAAAAAAACAATTTCCACAATACAAACACTAGCGCCCAAATAAATTTTTATTTACAGTTCAACTTAAAAGAAATACACATCCCAAATAAAATTTATATTTTATTAAATTCGCCCCTCACCTTATAATAAGTGAAGATCAGTTGCTTAGAAAATAGTTTTTAACAAACATTAGCGCTTCTCAATTCCACAGTTGGAGAAACTAGCGGCATCCACCGCCAGCCCCACCACTCAGCCCGGCTGCTTCCACCCACCCCCAACGTCTTATAAACCCCCACCTGGCTCTGCAACTGCGCCAGCCAGGTCTGCACCACGGCTTGCTGTGCGGTGAACAGCGAGCGCTGGGCGTCCAATAAATCGAGCTGGCTCGCCACGCCGTTGCGGTAGCGCAGGTCGGACAGCTTGAAGCGCGCCGCCTCGGCGTCGGCCACTTCGCGAAACGCCGTCTGGATGGCTTTTTCGTACTGGGCGACGGTCATGTCGCGGCCCGCCTTGGCCGAATCCAGATTGGCGCTGTTGCTGCCTGCGTCAAAAATCAGCAGCAACTGCGGCACCAGCGCCCACATCACCGGCCCCGCCGAACGAAAGAAAAAGATTGCCACCGGCGAGTTCAAGAACATTCCGGTCACTGCGGCCTGAGCACTTTTTATATCGCCGACAGCGGCCACGCGCCCTACGGCGAGCGCGACGAGGCGCATGTGCTGGCGCGCTCGCGCCGAAACTGCGCCAATAGCCAAAACGGCACCAGTGCTCCGTTTTGACACACTTGCGCCGCCACTGAAACACAAACATAGTCATTCAGACGACATTTATCCCGAAATTTGCGCCATTAAGGCGGGGATTTCAGCGGCACAAGCCTCGCGCCCTAGCTGGCATGGCTTGTGCAAACAGACAGTGTGTGTCAACGCCCTCAGCTGCCGGATCCGGCAGCCGGGTTTATCTTCCCTCACCCATCGGAGACAACAATGATCTATGCACTTCCCGGCGCTGCCGGTGCCCCTATCGAGTACAAAGCCCAGTATGACAACTTCATCGGCGGCAAGTTTGTCGCTCCTGTTGGCGGCGCGTATTTTGACGTCATCACCCCGATCACCGGCCTGAGCTACACGCAAGCAGCTCGCTCCACCGCCGCCGACATCGAGCTGGCGCTGGACGCCGCCCACGCCGCCGCGCCCGCTTGGGGCAAAACGCCCGCCGCCGAGCGCGCCAACGTGCTGCTCAAAATCGCTGACCGTATTGAACAAAACCTCGAAAAGCTCGCCTACGCCGAAACCGTCGATAACGGCAAGGCGATCCGCGAAACGCTGAATGCCGACATTCCGCTGACCGTCGATCATTTCCGCTATTTCGCCGGTTGCCTGCGTGCGCAAGAAGGTTCTTTGTCCGAAATCGACGGCGACACCATCGCGTATCACTTCCATGAACCTTTAGGCGTGGTCGGCCAGATCATTCCGTGGAATTTCCCGATCCTGATGGCGGCCTGGAAGCTGGCGCCTGCGATTGCTGCCGGTAACTGCGTGGTTCTGAAACCCGCTGAATCGACGCCGATTTCGATCCTGATTCTGGTCGAGCTGATTGCCGACCTGCTGCCCGCTGGCGTTCTGAACATCGTCAACGGCTATGGCCGCGAAGCCGGTATGCCGCTGGCCACCAGCAAGCGCATCGCCAAAATCGCTTTCACCGGCTCGACTGCCACGGGCCGCGTGATTGCGCAGGCTGCGGCAACGAACCTGATTCCGGCCACGCTGGAACTCGGCGGCAAGTCGCCCAATATCTTCTTTGCCGACATCGCCGACGCGGACGACGCGTTCTTTGACAAGGCGATTGAAGGCATGGTGCTGTTTGCGTTCAACCAAGGTGAGGTTTGCACCTGCCCAAGCCGTGCGCTGATTCAGGAATCGATTTACGACAAGTTCATGGAGCGTGTCTTGGCCCGCGTCGCCGCGATCAAGCAAGGCAGCCCGCTGGACACCGATTGCATGATGGGCGCGCAAGCCTCGTCCGAGCAGATGAAGAAAATCGAGTCTTACCTAGCCATCGGCAAGGAAGAAGGCGCTGAACTGCTGGCAGGCGGCGCCCGCGCTGAACTTGAAGGCGACTTGGCAGGCGGCTACTACATCCAGCCGACGCTGTTCAAGGGCCACAACAAGATGCGTATTTTCCAGGAAGAAATCTTCGGCCCCGTGCTGGCGGTGACGACTTTCAAGGACGAAGCTGAAGCGCTGGAAATCGCCAACGACACGCCTTACGGCCTGGGCGCTGGCGTGTGGACGCGCGACGGCAGCACAGCCTACCGCATGGGCCGCGCGATTCAGGCGGGCCGCGTGTGGACCAACTGCTACCACGCTTACCCGGCCCACGCGACGTTTGGCGGCTACAAGGAATCAGGCATTGGCCGCGAGACCCACAAGGTCATGCTTGACCACTACCAACAGACCAAAAACCTGCTGGTCAGCTACAGCCCGAACGCGCTGGGTTTCTTCTAAAGCGTTCTCCAAGCAGGCTTTTTTCGACGGGAAAGCTTGTTTTTTGGGCGGCCACTGGCCGCCCTTTTTTATGGGCGCAATACAGTGCCCGCCAGGAGGAATTTCATGGTTGAACGAGTGATTGCCACCGAAACGGCGCTGGCGCTGATTGAGCGCCTGAAGGCCCAGCACGGCGCGCAGCTGATGTTTTTCCAGTCCGGCGGCTGCTGCGATGGCAGTTCGCCCATGTGCTACCTGATCGGTGAGCTGACCGTGGGGCGCTACGACCTGCTGCTGGGCGACATTGGCGGGTGCGATTTTTTCATCAGCCAGTCGCAATACGAATACTGGCAAAACTCCCAGCTCATCATCGACGTGACCGAAGGCCACGGCAGCACCTTTTCGCTCGAAGGGCCGGAAGGCGTGTGCTTCCTGACCCGGTCAAAGCTGTTCAGCGATGACGAGCGCGAGGCGCTGGCGCCTGTCAGCCCAGCGCTAAGGTAGCCGCCCGGTACAAAGCCTGGCGCTCTGTGAATCCGTTCAACCCGCCATTGATTTTCAGGGTAATGTTTCTGAAATCGCCAATGTCCGCCAGTGCATTGAGGTCGTGGCTGTACCAGTACCAAGCTGCCGACATGGCGGCCATATCCGGCTTTTCCAGCTCCGCTGGTGAGGCCTCAAAGTCGGGCACGCTCATCAAAAACTCTTGCAGCCCGTCGCGGGTGGCGCAGTAGTTGGCCCGTCCTGTGGTCTGAATCAGACCCCGGCCCATGTAACGCTTGCCGTCGCCGGGCTGGGTGTTGCCCAGACTCGCACGTCCCTCATAGCGGCTTTGCGTCGCTGTCGGACCCCAGATTTCGCGCACATACACCAGATGACCGGACTCATGGCCGATTTGCGCCAGAAAGGCGGCCTGCCGCTTGGGTGAGTCAATCGAAAACAGAACGCATGCGAGGTTCAGATGGGGCTGCCAAAGTGCTGCGCGTGCAGCTGTGGCGCCGGTGCCGGCCTGGATTTGCTGGGCGGTCAGGCTCATGGGAATAGTCTTTCTTTGGGTGAGGAGGTGAGTTGGCAAAAGGGCACAAAATCGCCCGGACAAGGCGGTGCCAGCAAGGATATTTTCAAGCACAGCTCAAGCGTGTGCAGGCCAGGATCATTCTATTGCCGATTGTGCAGAGCCACTGGGCCGCATCTGAACGCGCCGCCGGGTCAATCCGGCACAAAGCGGCTGGTAAAGCGCAGCGCGTCTTCTTGTTGCTCCAGCGTGACCAGTTGGCCCATTTTGCCGTCGCTCAGGCGGCAAGCGGCAAACAGGCTGTAGGCGCCGTTGAAGTCGTAAGCCTCCAGGTCAATCAGCATGTAGGGGTAAGGCACAAACACTTGGTGCGTAAAAACCGTGCGCTGGCGGTTGCGCGGGGATGGGTAGAGCTGGTAGTCGTCGGTGGTGATGCTTTTGGCAGTGGCCATAAAGGGGTGATGGTGTCCATAGTGAGGCTCCAGCACGACGCTGTAAGCTCTGGCCCTATTTTCACGCATGAAAGCCCCCTGATGACCGAGCGCCACTCAACCCCCGGCAAAGACGAGATTGCCCTGCTCGCCCCCTTCGAGCGCCTCGGCCTGAACCAGATCGAGGTGATTGCCAACGCCCAGCAGGCGGCCAGCGCGCTGCAGGCGCTCGCCAGCGCCACAATCCTGGGCTTCGACACCGAATCGAAACCGACGTTTGCGAAAAATGAAGCCTCCAGCGGGCCGCACATCGTGCAGCTCTCGACGCTGGACAAGGCTTATATTTTCCAGCTCGAAGACGCCAGCTGCCGCCACGCCGTCGGGCAATTGCTGGAAGCGCCCGGCCTGATCAAAGCCGGCTTTGGCTTGGGCGACGACCGTCGGCGCATCATTGACAAGCTGGGGGTGGATTTGCAGGGCGTGCTTGACCTGAACCATGTTTTCAGGGAGCGCGGCTACCGCAAAGATATGGGCGTGCGCGGCGCGGTGGCCGTGCTGTTCAAGCAGCGTTTCATCAAGTCGCGCAAGGCGACGACCTCGAACTGGGCCAACGTGCGCCTGTCAGAAGCGCAGATCATTTACGCCGCCAACGACGCTTATGCGGCGCTGCGGGTCCATCAAGCGCTGGGCCTATAGCGCAGCTTGAACCTCAGCGGTTGCCGAAAACTGTCTTTACAAAAAAGAAGCGCGAGTTTGCGCACCCGAAACCGGGCTGATGCATGATGAATGTCTCATCAATTACTGGAGTGCATCCATGAAATCGGCAGCCCTTGTCTGCGCCATTGCCGCAGCCTCCCTGGGATTCTCCTCGCTGTCTTTTGCGCAGGAGTACGAGCGTCGCGGTTCAGACGCCAGAGGACAGCGCAGCGACCAGCACCAGCGCAACCCCAGGAATCGGGATGGCCGCGATGCTGGTCCGCACGGTATGGAGCAGCATGGTTTTGATGCGCGCAATGCGCCCAATGACCGGCAATTCGGCGCGCATGGTCCGCAGTTTCATCGCGGCGGCCATATTCCGGGGGAATACCGCAATCGCGAGTATGTGGTCGATGACTGGCGCGCCCATCGCCTGAGCGCGCCGCCCCGGGGCCACCACTGGGTTCAGGTTGGTGCCGACTATGTGCTGGTCGCCGTGGCGACGGGCATCATTGTGCAACTGGTGCTGAGCCAGTAAAAATCAGTGCAGATGCCGGGGCTTGCGGCCACCGCCATGACCAGAGGCGCCCGGTGAGCCGCCCTGCCCGCGCGGCGGGCGCCCTAGCTGCATCGAATTGGCCAAGTCGTTGAAGCGGCGCTCGAACAACTGATCCACCGCCCCCACCACATCACCCAACTCGGAGGCGTCAAAATGGCGCTCCATCAGGCCAATCATGTCCTGCACCAACAAGTCGCGCTGAACCTGCATGATCGCCGCTGGCGTCGGGCCGACAAAATAAATCGCGAAGTCGTCCCGCGCCTCTTCCCCGTCATCGACATCGCCATCTTCCTCGTCAAAATCGGCGTCGTAAAACGTCACTTCAATGGGCGCTCCCATTTCGGCCAGCTCGTTCAGCCCCATGCACAGCTCATCGAGCGACTGGCGAAAGTCATCATCGCCCGGCACCGTCCAGCACATTTGCAGCAGATGCTTGTCGGCATCAAACCGGATGCCGGGCTCTTCCTCATAAGCACTGGCAGCGGCTGCCGCCAGCGATTTGGCGCCTGCATAAGTCCACAAAGGCTTCAAAGCCTCCTGCAGCTGGGCAAAGTTGACATCGGCACGCAAAGGCACTTCGCCGTGAACGTGAATTTCAAAAGGGGTGTTGTAGCGGGACATGGATTTATCTTACCCAGTTTAGGGAGGTTGCGGGCCTGGCACAGGCAGGCGGCTATTGTGCCACCCCCTATCCGCTGAGCCAGATACCTACCGGATCAAACCCGCTCGGCGACCCACGCCTGCACCGACTTCAGTGCCGCGTCCAGATGCGTCGCGTCGGTGCCGCCCGCCATCGCCATGTCGGCCTTGCCGCCGCCCTTGCCGCCGACCTGACCGGCGACAAAGTTCACCAGCTCGCCCGCCTTGACTTTGCCGGTACTGTCCGCCGTCACGCCAGCGGCGATTTGCACCTTCGCGCCCTCGACGGCGGCCAAGACGATGACCGCCGTTTTCAGCTTGTCCTTGAGCTTGTCCATCGTGTCGCGCAGCGTCTTGGCGTCCGCGCCTTCGAGCCGGGCGGCGAGCACCTTGATGCCGTTGATTTCAATCGCCTGCAGCATCAACTCATCGCCTTGCGACGACGCCAGCTTGCCCTTGAGCGCGGCGACTTCTTTTTCCAGCGCCTTGACCTGATCGAGCACCTGGCCGATGCGGCCTTGCAGCTCGGACGGGCTGGCCTTCAAGCTGCCCGCTGCCGCTTGCACAGTAGCTTCGAGCGACTGCAGATAGACCAGCGCATTCTGACCAGTCACAGCCTCCACCCGGCGCACGCCCGAGGCCACGCCGCTTTCGGCGACGATCTTGAACAGACCGATGTCGCCGGTCGCCTTGACGTGGACGCCGCCGCACAGCTCGCGGCTGGAGCCGATGTCGAGCACGCGCACGGTTTCGCCGTATTTTTCGCCGAACAGCATCATCGCGCCGGTTTTTTGCGCCGATTCGATGTCCATCACGCGGGCTTGCGCGGCGGCGTTGGTCAGGATTTCGGCGTTGACGCGGGCTTCGACTTCGCGGATTTGCGCGTCGGTCATGGGCGCGTTGTGCGCGAAGTCGAAACGGGTGCGTTCGGCGTTGACCAAGCTGCCTTTTTGCTGGACATGCGCGCCCAGCACTTCGCGCAGGGCTTTGTGCATCAAATGGGTGGCGCTGTGGTTGCGCACGGTGGCAGCGCGCACGATTGCGTTGACCTGCGCGTTGACGTGGTCGCCCACGGCCAGCGTGCCTTCGGTCAGTTGGCCGTGGTGGCCGTAAACGTCGGCCTTGATTTTCAGCGTGTCGCTGACGGCAAATTTGGCCGAGCCGCTGATCAGCTCGCCCTCGTCGCCCGCCTGACCGCCGCTTTCGGCGTAGAACGGCGTGGTGTCGAGCACGACGACGCCGTTTTGACCGGCTTTGAGCGTCGCCACCGACACGCCATCAGCGTAGAGCGCGACGATTTTGGAGGTTTCTTGCAGATGCTCGTAGCCGGTGAAGGCGTTGCCTGCGCCGGTGTAGTCCAGCGCCTTGTCCATCTTGAACTTGCCAGCGGCGCGGGCTTGAGACTTCTGGCGCTCCATAGCTGCGTTGAAGCCGTCAACATCGACCATCACACCGCGCTCACGGCAAACGTCTTGAGTCAAATCTAACGGAAAACCATAAGTGTCATGGAGCTTAAATGCAACATCTCCAGACAGTTTATTATTAGATTTACTCCTGCCAAATATCTCCAATGAAAGAATATATTGCCTAATTGGAACCCCATGACGATTTTTATCGCATCCCCAATCATCTTCATGTATATATATTGCACCTTCAAGGTTACGATGACCTTTCCACGGAACAACAATACATAACTCACCATCTCTCTTGAGATGAGACAATGCATAAAATTGAGTACCTTGCGACGTCACCAAATTGGCACCCTTGGACGCTCCATTTTCATAATAGCTTGGAAGAGAATTTAAAATATCTAGAAATTCATCTTTAAAAGAGGTTTCCAGAATTTCCATTCCCTTTTCCAGGGTCTCGAAGAAGCGTTCTTCTTCAACCTTCAACACGTCGGTGATGCGCTGCTGTTGTGCGACCAAGCTAGGGTAGGCGGTACCCATCAACACCACCAAATCCGCCACCAGCTTGTGGAAAAACGGCGTCTTTTTGCCCAGCAAATAACCATGGCGAATGGCGCGGCGAATGATGCGGCGCTGCACATAACCGCGTCCTTCATTCGACGGGTTCACGCCGTCGCTGACCAAAAAGGACGTGGCGCGGATGTGGTCGGCAATCACGCGCAAGCTCTTGTGGCTCAGGTCGGTGCAGCCGGTCTCGCGCGACGCGGCTTTGATCAGCGCGTCAAAAATGTCGATTTCGTAGTTGCTGTGAACGTGCTGCAGGATGGCGGCGAGGCGCTCCAGCCCCATGCCGGTATCGACGCAGGGTGCGGGCAGCGGCGTGACCGCGCCGGTTTCGTCCATGTTGAACTGCATGAACACGTTGTTCCAGATTTCGATGAAGCGGTCGCCGTCTTCGTCCGGGCTGCCGGGCGGGCCGCCGGGGATGTGGTCGCCGTGGTCGTAAAAGATTTCCGAGCACGGGCCGCAGGGGCCGGTGTCGGCCATCATCCAGAAGTTGTCGGACTTGTAGCGCCCGCCTTTGTTGTCGCCGATGCGGATCACGCGCTCGGGCGCGAGGCCGATTTCCTTGGTCCAGATGTCAAAGGCTTCGTCGTCTTCGGCATAGACCGTCACCAGCAGGCGCTCGGCGGGCAGTTTATAGACTTCGGTCAGCAGCTCCCACGCCCACTTCAGTGACTCGCGCTTGAAGTAGTCGCCAAAGCTCCAGTTGCCCAGCATTTCAAAGAAGGTGTGGTGGCGCGCCGTGTAGCCGACGTTTTCCAGGTCGTTGTGTTTGCCGCCTGCGCGCAGGCAGGCCTGCACCGAGGTGGCGCGCACGTAGGGGCGCTTGTCGGTGCCCAGAAACACGTCCTTGAACTGGACCATGCCGGAGTTGGTGAACATCAGCGTCGGGTCGTTGCCGGGCACCAGCGAGCTGGTCGGCACCACGGTGTGACCCTTGGAGGCGAAGAAGTCGAGGAACGTCTTGCGGATGTCGGCAACGGTGAAAGTCGGTGTACTCATGGGTGGATTAACTCTGATGAAATGGCAGGGAACGGCAACGGCAGGGGCAGCAGCGGGCGAGCTGCCAGCGCTGGCAAAGGGCTGATTTTAGGCCGCTTTGAGGGTCCAGCCCGATTGCAAAGTCGGCGCCAAAGTTGCCCGACCATCGGGCACACCGCACTACCCATTTATAACGGCCCGGCTGGCAAGCCTGTTTACGCTTCTTACCTCCCCCGCGATGTCATGGCGCCAACTTCTGCCTCCAGCCGGGTCTTAATGACATTGAAACCCGTCACACTATCGAACACCCCAACCTCATGAGTTCCTCCATGCAACACCTGCCCGGCCCCCTGGCTCTGCTCAAAGACCCCAGCCTGCTCAAAACTGACGCCTTCATCAACGGCCAGTGGGTCGCTGGCGCCACGCGCTTTGACGTCACCGACCCGTCCAACGGCCACAAGTTGGCCGATGTGGCCAATCTGAACGCCGACGACGCCGAACAAGCCATCGCCGCCGCCAACGCCGCCTGGCCCGCCTGGCGCAGCAAAACCGGCAAGGAGCGCAGCATCATCCTGCGCAAATGGTTCGATCTGCTGATGGCGAATCAGGAAGACCTGGGCCGCATCATGACCGCCGAGCAGGGCAAGCCCTTTGCCGAGGCCAAGGGCGAAGTCGCCTACGGTGCCAGCTTTGTCGAGTGGTTTGCCGAGGAAGCCAAGCGCGTCAACGGCGAAACCCTGCCCCAGTTCGACAACAACCGCCGCCTGATGGTGCTCAAGCAACCCATCGGCGTGTGCGCCGCCATCACGCCGTGGAACTTCCCGCTGGCCATGATTACCCGCAAGGTCGCGCCTGCGCTGGCCGCTGGCTGCCCGGTCGTCATCAAGCCCGCCGAACTGACGCCGCTGACCGCATTGGCCGCCATTGAGCTGGCCGTGCGTGCGGGCATTCCGGCGGGCGTCATCAACATCCTGACGGCTGACGCCGACAGCTCGATTGCCATCGGCAAGGTGTTTTGCGCCAGCGACGTGGTGCGCCACATCAGCTTTACCGGCTCGACCGAAGTGGGCCGCATCCTGATGGCGCAAAGCGCCCCGTCGGTGAAAAAGCTCGCGCTCGAACTCGGCGGCAACGCCCCCTTCATCGTCTTTGACGACGCCGACATCGACTCCGCCGTCGAAGGCGCGATGGCCAGCAAATACCGCAACGCGGGCCAGACCTGCGTCTGCGCCAACCGCATTTATGTGCAGGACGCGGTGTATGAGCAGTTTGTGCAGAAGTTTGCCGCCAAAGTCGCCCAGCTCAAGGTCGGCAACGGTTTTGAAGACGGCGTCGGCCAGGGGCCGCTGATTGAAGACGCCGCGCTGCACAAGGTCGAGCGCCATGTCAAGGACGCGCTCGCCAAGGGCGGCAAACTGCTGACTGGCGGCAACCGGCTCGAAGGCCAGTTCTTCGCACCGACGGTGATTTCCGAAGCCACGTCCGACATGCTCTGCGCCCGTGAAGAAACCTTTGGCCCGTTTGCGCCGGTGTTTCGCTTTCACACCGAGCAAGAAGCGATTGACGCGGCCAACAACACCGAGTTTGGCTTGGCCAGCTACTTCTACACCCGCGACGTGGGCCGGATTTTCCGCGTCGCCGAGGCGCTGGAATACGGCATGGTCGGCATCAACGCGGGCATCATCGCCACCGAGCATGTGCCCTTTGGCGGCGTGAAACAGTCCGGCCTGGGCCGCGAAGGCTCGCGCCACGGCATGGAGGAGTATCTGGAAATGAAATACCTGTGCCTGGGCGACATCCTGAAGTGATGAGAAAGCTGCACCTATAATCGGCGGCATGCGGGTGTAGTTCAATGGTAGAACGGCAGCTTCCCAAGCTTCATACGAGGGTTCGATCCCCTTCACCCGCTCAGATTTTTTGTATCACAGCCTCAACAACCCGCGTATCAGATTGATTCGGCGGGTTTTTTTATGCCCTAGCGGCGCACAATGGCTCTATGAATCAACAACCTTCCACCCATTACGACCCGTTGAGCCGGGCTTTTCACTGGCTCACGGCCATTGTCGTGACCGTCGCTTTTATCCTCGGGCCGGGCGGCTTCGGGCGGCTGATGCGCCAAGGCGTTGACCCGGCGACCCGCAGCGACATTGTCTGGCACGAGTCGCTGGGGCTGCTGGTGTTGGCGCTGACCGTCCTGCGCCTGCTCTGGGTGGCCGTGCGTCCGGCAGCACCGCAGCTGGCGATGGCCAGTTGGATGCGCCTAGCGGCCAAGCTGATGCACGCGGCGCTGTGGGCGCTTTTGCTGGCCTTGCCGCTGACGGCGCTGCTGACACTGGGCAGCGAAGGCCATCCGCTGACGCTGCTGGGCGGCCTGCGCGTTGACCAGATGCCCTTGATTGCCAATTCTGCCCTCGCCACACTCGCCGACTGGGGCGATGTGCATACATTTCTCGGCGACGCTATCATGTGGCTGGCCGGTCTGCACGCGGCAGCGGCTCTGTACCATCACTTCATTCTGAAAGATGGCCTTCTCTCGACCATGCTGCCCGGCAAGCGCCCGCGCTAAATCACACCATCCCCACCACGCCCAACGCCTGCTGCAGTGCCAGCGCCACACCAGCATATACGCCTGAGCATATGCTGGCCGCGCATTACCTGCGGGACGACTGCTGGAGCGCCCGCATGCCTTGCGCTTGTATTTTTGCTTTCCCCGGCAGCGAACTCGTTACGCTTTATAAGCCAATAAAAAAAGCCCTGTATTTTCATACAGGGCTTTATTATTTATGGCTCCTCAACCTGGGCTCGAACCAGGGACCTACGGATTAACAGTCCGGCGCTCTACCAACTGAGCTATTGAGGAATTTCAGCTTCAAATTATAGCATTAGTTTTTGATATTTTTGAAAAGTTGCTTTTTTAACAACTTCTTATATTAAATCCAAAAACTCTTAAATTGTAGCTTGTTGTTGACAATTGTACTACAAGTAAAAACTAGTCAGTCTCCCCTGCAGCCGCGTACTTTTTAGGCGAAGTTCGCAAAGATTCAGCGCGCAGGTGAAACGACGGACTCGCCTGTTGGCACAGAAAGTCCCAACAGGCTGGCAAGAGCGGCTGTCGGCATGGAGCCCTCTTTGATCACCAAAGCGCCAGTCTGGGCATGGGTGCCCACAATGCTGGGGACGGAAGCAAAACCAAACTTGGTCATCAACGCAGTATTTTTTGCGACCGCAGCCTTCTGCGCATCTAGCCCACTGCCTGCGCTGATGCCGCCCTGCTTTGCCAGCAAAGAGGTTTCATGCTCATCCATCGTTGCGGCAGGATCTTTGGCTGCAAGCAAGGCAGCGCCTTGAGTTGTACTCGACGGATTGAGCAGGCCGACGGGAATCCAGACAAATTTCACCTGAGACTTCAGCGGTTTTGCCGCATTCCACAAGGCTCCGCAATGAGCACATTGCGCATCAAAGAAAACATAAACGGTGCGCGCACTCATCTGCGAACCCACCAAGAAGCCCTGAGCTTCAGCGGCAATTGCAGCGACAGACACGGGAGTGGTGGCAGCCTTTGCACCTGCAGTTGCACTGGTACTAGGCGCCTCGCCGCAACCGGCCAACAACAAACTGGCAGTCATGAAAGTGGCGGGAAGAAGCTTGAAAAAAGAGGGAAATGTCATGGCAACCTGTAATAAGGAGACTAAAAAAATAGGCCTATTCAGTCCCATTTTGCCAGCTAGCGCACTGCCATCGTGGCGATAGCACTCGATGCAGTCATCTACAAACAGCAGTCAGCCAAAAATTCTGGCCATAACCAGACCTGCGCTCAAAGAAATCCCCGATGGGTTGCAAAACTTACGGCCTGCGCACGGGTGCGCACATTCAGCTTGCGATAAATGTTCTTGATGTGTGTATTGACAGTCTGCCCACTGATGATCAAGCGCACACCAATCTCCGTACTGGTCAAGCCTGAGGCGACCAGCTTGAGAACTTCCTTTTCGCGCTCGGACAGTTTGTCTTTGCTGCGCGCTTCCTGCGTAACCGGCTCGGTCAGCGGGCCATGCTCAAACCGACTCAGCAGACGCCGCGCCAGATTGGGCGTGATTGAAGCGCCGCCATTGACCACCTGTAGCACCGCCTGCGGAAAGCTCCCGAACCAGGAGTTCTTGACCAGATACCCTGTCGCACCAAGCTCAAAGGCATGCAGCGCATGTTGCTCATCTTCCATCGCCGAGATGACGATGGCCTCGGCCATGGGACGCACGGTTTTCATGTACTCAATCAGGTCAAAGCCAGTTCCGTCACCCAAATTCAGATCCACCAGCATGACATCAAACTCACTCTGGCTGATGAGTCGGCGCCCTTCGCGCAGGCTGGCGGCCCGACCCAACAGATTGATCCGCAAATCTGCCAGCAGTTCGTGGGCAATGACCCGGCTCATGTGGGGATCATCATCAATCAAGAGAACGCGAACCGGGCGGTCTGGCTGACCTGTCAGAAACCCGGGCCACAAAGGAGGCAGGCCGCCGTGCGGCGCCAAGTGCTGGCCTACCGCCAACGACCCCGCTTCGACTGAAAAATTTGATGCCATACCTAAACTCTGACTTTCCATGATTTTCCCCAAAATTTATTTTTCACTTGCAATTTGCTTCATTTTGAATTTTTATTCAGAAACATTCATTACTTATTTAGTGACAACTTGAAAAATCAATTTCTCATTGACAAAAATCAACCAAGTCAACAAAATTTGATACACAACAGGTGATTTATTTTGTTATGCATTAAACCAATATTAACAATATTAATTTCGGTCAATTAAAATTGACCAAGAAATTTAAAGGCCATTCATAATTCAGCATTCAAATCAGCAACACCAGTGTAGGCAAACCATGCCTAGCGCCATAAAAGCCATCTCTAGGCGAGCTGGACATTAATCAAATGTCACGCCGATTCATGGCATTCACGCTGAAGTAGCCAATTTCAAAGCGTAACCAATGCGAGGAAAATGCACATGTACGGTGCCAGCCTGCGCATCGGTTCGACGCAGGGTGTAATGCAGGCGAGTGGCGGCGATCAGTTCACCCTTGGTGGGCTGCTCCTGCCCAACGCCCACGGTACCCATCACCACCCGGCTGCCCAACGCAATCCCATGCTCATCCTGAAAAACATCGTCATGCAGAGCCGCTGGCTCCGAAGCGGCGGCCACGGCGACCGCCCCGGTGGCACTGGATTTTTCCATCGAACCATGACCCAAGGCTGACATGCGGTCCATCCAGTCGAGAACGGCTGGCGTCGCATTCAGAATATCGGCCAAAACCGACGTGCGAATTTGAGTGAACCACAGTGGGGCATACACCGAAAAATCAGCGATACAAGGCATATCGCCCAGCAAAAAAGGTCGGTCATCGAGCATGTCAGACAGGCGGCGCAGGCAGGACCGGTAGGTGGCAGCCGCATCCTGCGGGGGCAGCGGAGCCATACCGGCGCCCATAGACTTGCAGTCTTCGCTAAAAGCCTTGGCCGCATCGGACGGCGCATGCTCAAAAAGCTGCTCCAGCCCCTTGGACTGGGTGCTAAAAGCCATCGAAGTACAAAACAGCGTGGTGTCAGCCCATTGGGCCAGGATGCGCGCCAAGCCCTTGCTGGGCTCGGGGTAAAGCGTCGGCCAAGGCGCCAAATGTTCCAGCACATCGGCAATCAGGCTGGAGCCGCAATAAATATCTGAACCCATCTGCAGCACCGGCACTTGACGGTAACCGCCGGTCAGCGCCACCAAATCAGGCTGGGCATTATTCAGAGGAATAACCACCGACTGCCAGGAAATGCGCTTATAGCCCAGTATCAGGCGGATTTTTTCGGCAAACGGCGAGTTCGGGTAATGGTGAAGAATCGGGGTCGGCAAAAGAGTCATGACGATCTCCTGAAGGATTTTCTCATTCGTGCCAGACGCCATCGTACCGAAGCTGAAATTTCCGTGGGTCGCGTCGCCTCAATCCGTAGAAACCGTGCTGACTGGCGCAGTCAATGGATTGACGCTGCGGGCGCCGGTGGCCAGCCGCTTGACGTATTTAAATGTCCCGGTGGCGTGGGCGCAGGCTTGGCCTTTGGCGTCGTACAGGGTCGCCTCGGTGAAGGCCAGCGTGGCCGTTCGGTGCAGCAACCGGCCTTTCGCCGTGAGCCTGCTGCCGTCGCCCGACGCCGGGCGCATGAAGCTGGTTTTCATCTCGATGGTGATGGCGCCCATCTCTTTTTGCACGCTGCGTGCGGCCAACGCCATCGCCACATCGAGCAGCGTCATGCAAACGCCGCCGTGAGTCACGGCAAACGAATTGAGGTGTTCGGGCAGCGGCGTGTAGCCCAGCGCCGACGCGCCGCCCTCAAACAGTTCCAGCGCAAAGCCAAGGTGAGTAACAAAAGGAATTTCAGTGCCAAAGTTCATCGCGCCATTCTAATTTTCGGGCGCCCGCGCTCACACTTCCAGCCATTCCTGGCGAATCGCGGCATCCGCCTGCAGACCGGCGGGCGTGCCGTCAAACACGATGCGTCCGCGCCCCATCACCAGCACCCGGTCGGAAATGGCCAGCGCCAGCGTCAGCTTTTGCTCGATCAGCAGCACCGCCACGCCGCTGGCTTTGAGCGTTTGCAGGCACTGGCTGACCAGCGCGACGATTTGGGGCGCCAGCCCTTCGGTCGGCTCGTCGATGACGATCAGCGCCGGGTCGCCCATCAGCGTGCGGCACAGCGCCAGCATCTGCTGCTCGCCGCCGGACAGCACGCCCGCTTCGGTGTGCTGGCGCGCCAGCAGCGCCGGAAACAGCCGGTACATATCGCCAAACGACCACAGCGCCGCGCCTTGGCCCGCATCTGCTTTCTGGCCCAGCAGCAGGTTTTGATGCACCGTCAGCCCCGGAAAAATATCGCGGTTTTCCGGCACGTAGCCGATGCCGAGACGGGCGATTTGATAAGTCTTCAGCCCAGCGATGTCCGCGCCCTTCCAGACGATAGCGCCGCTGGTCTCAACCAGCCCCATGATCGCTTTGGCCGTCGTCGAGCGCCCCGAGCCGTTGCGCCCGAGCAAGGCGACGATTTCACCGGGCCGCACGCGGAAAGAAACGCCGTGCAGCACATGGCTTTTGCCGTAAAAGGCGTGGATATTTTTCAGTTGCAACATTTACCACTCACTACACGCAACGCTCAGTTTTCGCCCGCCAGCGGCGCGCCCAGATAGGCCTGCTGCACCAGCGGATTGGCGCGCACCGCCTCAGGCGTGTCAAAGGCGATGATTTCGCCATAGACCAGCACCGCCACCTTGTCGGCCAAACCAAACACCACGCCCATGTCGTGCTCGACCATCAGCAGCGTTTTTCCCTCGGTCAATTCCCGGATAAGCGGGATGAAGCGGCTGGTTTCAGAGCGGCTCATGCCCGCCGTCGGCTCGTCGAGCAAAATCACGCTGGCGCCGCCCGCCAGCGTCAGGCCGATTTCCAGCGCCCGCTGCTCGGCGTAACTCAGGCTGGCGGCCAGCGTGTCGCGTCGGCCAGCGAGTTGCAATCTGGCCATCAGCGCCTCGGTACGCGCATTCACTTCACTCATGCGCGACAGGAATTTTAAAAAATGGTAGCCCTCGCCCCGGCCCGCCAGCACGGCGCAGCGCAGGTTGTCAAACACGCTGAGCTGGCCAAACAGGCTGCTGACCTGAAAACTGCGCGCCAGCCCGAGACGCTGAATCTGAAAAGGCTTTTTGCCATTGATGCGCTGGCCCTTTAGGAAAATGTCGCCGCCGCCGGGCGCCAGCCGGCCGCTGATCAGGTTGAACAGCGTCGATTTGCCCGCGCCATTTGGGCCGATCAGGGCAACCCGCTCGCCCGCCCGCACCGTCAGGCTGACGCCGCGCAGGATGTCGGTTTTGCCAAAGCTTTTACTCAGGTTTGTCAGCGCCAGCGCGGGGCTGGCGGGGCTGGCGGGGCTGGCGGGGCTGGCGGGGCTGGCGGGGCTGGCGGAGGGCATCATGGCAGATTCCTGTGCAAAATGACCGTCTCAGCATCCGCATCCGCGCCAGTTTCAGCCGCGCTTTCGCTTTCCATCTCGGCTTGCACCTGGCGCCACTGCGCGAGAAACCTGCGCCGCGCCAGCGCGAACCAGCCCCAGCCGGTCAAACCCAGCAGCCCGGCGCCCAGCCAGGCGGCGGGCTGGTCTGCGTTCAGCGGCACGCCGATGAAATCCAGCGTCATGCCCAGCGTGGCGTCGAGCTGCAGGCGGTACAGCATCTCGACCAGCGCGGCAGTTCCCGTCAAGGCGGGTAGCGCCGCCGCCAGCAGCGCCAGATAGGCCAAGCCCAGGAATTTAAGTTTTCCGGCGGCGGCCAGCCGCAGATTCATCACCAGCAGGCTGGCCAGGCCGCCGGGGGCGTACATCACCATCAGCAGGAACATCAGGCCCACATACAGCAACCAGGCTGACGTGAGCGCCGACAGCCCGCCCAGCGCCAGCACCATCAAAACGGCGCCGACGATGGGGCCAACAAAGAAGGCCGAGCCGCCCAGAAAAGTGAACAGCAGCAAGCTGCCCGAGCGCGCGCTGCCCAGCACTTCCACCGTGACGATTTCCGAATGAATGGCTGCCAGCGCGCCGCCGATACCGGCAAAAAATCCGGCCAGCAAAAACGCCTGATAACGCACCCGCTGCGGGTTGCAGCCGATGAAGGCGGCGCGCTCCGGGTTGTCGCGCACCGCGTTCAGCAGCCGCCCCAGCGGCGTGCGCGTCAAGGCGAACATCGCGGCGGTGCAGACAAAGCAGTAGGCGGCAATCAGGTAATACACCTGAATCTGCGGCCCGAAAGTCAGCCCCCACCACGGCTGGCCATAGACCCGGTTGGTGCTGATGCCGCCTTCGCCACCGAAAACCGTCGGCAGCATCAAGGCCAGCGCCGCCACCAGCTCGCCGACGCCCAGCGTCATCATCGCAAACGTGGTGCCCGCCTTGCGCGTGCTGACGTAGCCGAGCAAAGCGGCCAAACACAACCCAGCCAGGCCGCCGACCAGCGGAATCAGCGGCAGCAGCACATCAAAATCGCCCTGCGCCGCCGCGTTCATCGCATGCACGGCGCCAAACGAGCCGATTCCGGCATACACCGCGTGGCCAAAACTGAGCATGCCGCCCTGCCCCAGCAAGATGTTGTAGCTCAGGCAAATGATGATCAGATACGCCGCCTGCGACAGCAGCGTCAGCGACAGGCGACTGCTCCACAGCAGCGGCGCGGCGATCAGCAGCAGTGCGTACAGACTCCAGACGGCCCAGCGGCCAGCGTTGCGGGGAATCAGGCGCTCAGCCATCGCGCGCCCCGAGCAAGCCTCTGGGCCGGAAAACCAGCACAAGCACCAGCAGCAAAAACGGCAGCACCGGCGCGAACACCCAGCCCAGCGCCACGGCAAAAGTCTGCATCAGCCCCATCAGCAGCGAGGCCAAAAAAGCCCCGCCCAGCGAGCCCAGACCACCCACTACCACGACAACAAAAATCACCGGCCCCAGCGAAGCCGCCATACCCGGCTCGGTGATGAAGGTGTTGCCGCCGACCACGCCCGCCAACGCCGCCAGCGCCGCGCCGCCGCCAAACACCAGCGTAAAA
>Ga0302213_1000236_pt1 | contig 34358 bp, 25 predicted proteins | sample II_Fen_N1_2_FD_194583 | JGI IMG/M metagenome (GOLD analysis project Ga0302213, IMG submission 194583) | Peat permafrost microbial communities from Stordalen Mire near Abisko, Sweden - II_Fen_N1_1 | ecosystem: Environmental > Terrestrial > Soil > Wetlands > Permafrost | place: Sweden: Abisko...
TCCGTGTTTGTTTTTTCTTTTTCTAACAGAAGGTTGGAATGTCCTTTTCATTGCTTTGTATATTTTGCGTTATTATTATTCCATCTCGGAGTTTGGGAGTGCAAAAATAGATGTTTTTTCTGAATCTGCAAACTGTTGATAACTTTTTCTTCAGAAAATATGAAAATAATAAGTATCTGTTATCAGAAATTGAGAAAAAGTGCTGAGAACCGGACACTTAAATTTGGCTGTGCATATCAATATCAAACACAACTTCTTTATTATCCCTTAAAATCTTAATTCGCATAGGATATCTGGACGGTGTTTGAAAAATTCCCTTTATTTCATTGATGTTGAATTCAAATGCTTTTCTCCCATTTATTTCCAAAATTTGATCACCAATATGAATACCTGCTTTTGCCGCCGGCGAATTTTCCCAAACCTTCCACACTTCGGTCTGAGGTAAAAATGGATAAATGAGTGTTATTTCTATTCCGGCAATGTTATACTGAAAATTGGATTTGAAATTAGCATTTGGTTTAAAATAAAACTGCTTACGATTAGAGTCAATAATGTAATTGAACCGATTTAAAATTTGGCTTCCGATAGTTCCTGCCCTAACAGAATTCCCAATTATGTCGGCTATACATGCCGAATCGGGAAAGGAAACAATGGGATTTTGCAAACAATAGGATCCGAAGCAGATTTGTGAAACGCATCCTATTTTACCTACTATTTCACCATTTAAACCCTGACCAATAGTTCCTCTAAAGTTTTTTTGCGGAATATGAACCGTGCTACGCGTAAACGTTTGAAACCAAGCGTTTAATTCAGCTCCAGTGTCGATAAGCATTTTTGCCTTACATTTAATAGTATCTGTATCAACCACTGACAATTCAAAAAACATTTTCTGACCCTCGATGGTTAATGGCAACGCTTCATAGTCCAAAGGAGCAACAAACGAATTTGTATCGTAAAAATAGATTCGTTTATGGGTATAATTTACCTCAACAATATAATCTTGAAAAAAATCGACTCCAATTAACCCGTTTAGAATAGTTCCGGTGTGTTGCGACAAATTAAATACGTCCTCTTTTAGCACAAAAACAGATTTAGATTCCAATGTTAACTTGCCAACTTTAATTGTATTGAAATTACTGGTATAAGCTTCTAAATGTGGTCCTGAGCCCAAACCCATCATATCTTTTACATTGGAATAGTTAAGGGTAATTCTATCGCCTTCGTGCAGTTCGGTAATAATTGTATTTCTAACTCCGGTGTCTAAAATCAGATTTAATGAGGATGAATTATTGATTTTAGCCCGTATAACCACATAGCTTCCAACTGTTTCGAATGGGATTGACGAAATAGGTTTTGGCCTCTTTGCAGCAGATAAATCAGCTAGCAATAAGATACTTAGCACGAAAAGCAGGACTTTTCTCATAGTATGTGATTTTTCAATGAGCGAAGATACAGTTTTCTACTGAAATTTATAAATATTCATTCGGTAAATTTTATATTCATTTTAATTGGATTAAATGAAAATATTTAATAAAAATGGCTTTATAAAGTGATGATTATTATAGATGTAACATTAATAGCTTATTTTTGTACATATTTACAAAAATCTATTTTTATAAAAGTACACTTACAGCAATTAAAACTTCGTCGATAGTTATTTGTTCTAAGTTGGTACTAATAAATAAATTGCAAAGAATTATACAATTATTTAACAGTACAATACCGGCTAAAAAACTAATATGATATCAAAAAAAACGGCTTTAATTGGTCTGGTTTTATTGCTGCTTTCTTTCGGAATAACGGCTCAGAATAAATTTACTATTAGCGGAACTATTTCAGATTCTATTACAGGTGAAACACTTATAGGAGCTAGTGTAAGTATAAAAGAACTTCCCGGAAAGGGAGTAACTACAAATTCATATGGTTATTATTCTCTCACACTCGTAAAAGGAAAATATACTGTTGTTATTGGCTATTTGGGATACAAAAACTACGAGGCCGCAATTAACCTGAATTCTAACCAACAAATAAACACTAAACTGGAAGCAGATTCCAAGGTTTTGGGCGGAGTAGAAGTGTATGGGCGACAAAAAAACAACAACATTACATCTACCGAAATAGGAGTGGAGAAGCTTGAAATAAAGGAAATTGCAAAAATTCCGGTTATTTTTGGTGAAGCCGACATAATGAAAACACTGAAGCTCACACCGGGCATAAAATCAGTAGGCGAGGGGAGTGGTGGTATGTTTGTGCGGGGTGGTACAAATTCGCAAAACCTCATTTTGCTGGACGAAGCCAATATTTACAACGCCGACCATTTACTTGGTTTTTTTTCAACTTTTAATAGCGACGCCATTAAAGATATTCAAATGTTCAAAGGCACAGCTCCAGCGGAATATGGTGGTCGTATTTCGTCGGTATTGGATGTAAAAATGAACGAAGGAAACAACCAAAAATTTCATATTGGAGGTGGAATAGGAGTGATTTCAAGCAGATTAAATGTGGAAGGACCGATTGTAAAAAATAAAGGTTCGTTTTTAATCACAGCCCGCAGAACGTATGCCGATTTGTTTCTGAAACTTTCAAAAGACACTTTGATAAACAATAACCAATTGTATTTTTACGACTTAAATGCTAAAGCTAATTACAACATAGACGGCAAAAACCGTGTTTTTTTCTCGGGTTATCTTGGGCGTGATGTGTTTAAATTCAGCAAACGTTTTGGCATCGATTGGGGAAACGTGACAGGAACGTTACGCTGGAATCATATATGGAATGAGAAAATATTCAGTAATACGGCACTTATGTACTCCAACTACGATTACAAAGTGGCCATTACGGGCAACCGTTCGTTTAGTCTGGCTTCAGTTATCAAAGACTGGAGTTTTAAGCATGATTTTGAGTACTTTATAAATAGCGAAAATACTCTTAAACTGGGAATTAACAGTATTTACCACATCATAACACCAGGTCAACTGGACACATCCGACACCACAATTACGGCTTTTCATTTACAAAAAAAATATGCACTTGAAAATTCATTGTTTCTTAGCCATGTATGGAAACCAAATAATAAGCTGAATATCAATATTGGACTGCGTCTAACGTCGTTCAGCCTGCTGGGGCCGGGAGATTTCTATTCGTATCAGAGTGGGACGGTGGCCGATACAACTTATTATTCAATCGGTAAAAATGTAAAAACATACATCAATCTGGAACCCCGGCTAAATATGGCTTATATTTTGAACGAGCAAAACTCTCTCAAAATCAGCTATTCGCGATTCACGCAAAATCTGCACATGATTTCAAACTCTACTTCGTCAACACCAACTGATATTTGGATAGCTTCAAGTAAAAACGTAAAACCTGAGATCGGAGATCTTGTTTCAGGAGGATATTTTGGAAATTTCCATAACAACGGATTTCAGTTTAGCGCCGAGTTATACTATAAATGGATGCAAAACCAGCTCGATTTAAGAAATGGTGCCGATATCAGAGCCAACGAGCACATTGAAGGCGAGTTACTTTTTGGAAAAGGCAGAGCTTATGGACTTGAATTGCTGCTTAAAAAGAAATATGGCAAACTAACGGGGTGGGTAGGTTATACTTATTCGCGCACCGAACGCCAGATAAATGGCATTAACGACGGAAACTGGTATCCGGCCAGACAAGACATTACGCACGACATTTCCATAGTTGGAATTTACGACATAAGCAAAAAATGGACGATTTCGGCTACATGGGTATTTAACACCGGAAGTGCTGTCACTTTTCCAAGTGGAAAATACGTTATCGATGGAAAAGTTCAGTTTTACTATACCGAACGTAACGGTTACCGAATGCCTGATTATCACCGGTTAGACATTGGCGCAACCTATACATTGAAAAAATCGAACAAGTTTGAAAGTAGCCTTAATTTCTCTGTTTATAATGCTTATGGACATAAAAATCCATATTCTATCGATTTTGAACAGGACGAAAAAGACCCAACCAAGATAAACACAGTTATGACCTATCTGTTTACATACGTTCCGTCAATTACGTATAATTTTAAATTTTAATTCAATGAAACGAGCATTTACACAGACGTTAATTTTATTACTTATATTTTTATCGGCCTGCACAGAAAATATTCAGTTGGACTTGAATTCATCCAATCCGCAAATTGTGGTTGAAGGTTCTGTTCCGGTAGATGGTAAGGCGCGAATTTCGCTTACAAAATCGGTAAATTTTGATGAGTCAAATATTTTTCCAACAATACGTAACGCCAAAATAACATTGAATGATAATGTTGGCAATTCCGAAACCCTAACTGAAACTAAATCGGGAATTTACACGTCCAATCAAATTATAGGCATAGTGGGTAGAACCTATTCTATCAGCTTCACTTATAATGACAAAACAATTTCTTCTTCTTGTAAAATTCCTAACACAGTGAAATTCGACTCTCTTGAAGTAAAAGAAGCTGATAGAATAAGTTTTGGTGGATTGGGTTCATCAAATAAGTCCGGCACTTTGTATACAGTAAAAGTAAAGTTCAACGACCCTGCTTCGGAAACAAATTACTACCGGTTTATTGAATACATTAACGGTAGTTCAACCGGTAACATTTATGTTTACGACGACAGAATTAATAGCGGAAAAACAAACGAAAAAACGCTCATGAACTTCAACAGATATCTTGAAAAAGGAGACGTAGTAATGGTTGAAATGCAATGCATATCTCAAGCTATTTATGAATATTTCAACAGTTTTGGTAATGTTGGTATGGGCGCAAGTTCGTCAACTCCAGCTAATCCTTATACCAATATTAATGGTTCTCAATTAGGATATTTTAGCGCCCATACAACTGAAATAAAGTCTGTTATAATAAATTAATTGCTTGTATTTATTTAGCCATACCATTTTCTCTAAACCAACAAATAGCTTCTGAAATGGCAATCTCCAAGTCGGTTTCTGGCATAGAAAGTTCCGCTTTTACTTTTTCATTGGAATAATACTCCTGAACTATTAATTGTCGCAAATTCATGCTGCAAAGTTCAGTTTTCATTCCACATCTTCGAATCAAATCGCCTATTTTTCCTATCGCTAGAACTAGAAAATCGGGTAATTGTATCACCACTTGCTGATAATTTCCTATTTGCTTCTGCAGCGTATAAAATTCTTTAAACGAAAGGTTTTTGCCGGCTGCCAAATAACGTTCACCGTTTTTACCCTGTGTCAAAGCATTACAAATAGCCATAGCCACATCGCTTACCGGCACAAAGTTTTTGCCACCTTTAGGAGTAAACATAAGTAGGTTTCGGTAGCCCATCAACATTAATTTACCCGAACTAGGTTTAGCATCATAAGCTCCAATCATAAAAGTTGGATTTATAATAATCACATGCCGATTGGGTAGGAGAGAAGCTTCTACAAAAAGCCTTTCGGCTTCCACTTTACTTTGCGCGTAAAACGATTCGGAAAAAGGAAATTGTATAGAATAGTTTTCCGTAGCTGACTTATTTTCAGCCCCAAAACCAATAGTATTGGCCGTACTAACAAATACTAATTTATTTATATTCAATTCATTGGCAACTCTGATTAGTTGAGCAGAAGCATCCACATTTATCTGGCTGTAATCTTCGTATCGAAGTAAATTAGTAGCAGTAACTGCGGCTATATGAATAATGGCATCACATCCTTCGGCAGCTGTTTTCAAGGTTTGATAATGATTAAAATTACCCTCAAAGACCTCAACCAAGTTTACATCAAAATGAATATTCTTTACACTTCGAACAATAATATTTACTTGAAAATTAATTTTTTGTAACATGAAAACAACCTGATGCCCCAACAATCCATTTGCCCCAGTAACTAAAACCTTCATTTATTTCTATTTAAAAATTATTATTACAAAAGTAATGAATCTTTTATGTAAATAATGAATTTCAAAAATCAGAATCATTTTAATAATAAGTATATTTGCAGCACAAAAAATTATAGACTATACAATGGAGACTAAAGTTGTTTTAATTACAGGTGCAAGTGCTGGAATTGGTCTGGCTGCAGCAATTCAGTTAATGAATAAAGGTGTTCGGGTTTATGCAGCTTCCAGACGTGGTGGAACTCCCCAAAAAGCACAAAGTGGAGAAGGAGAAATAATTCACGTACAAATGGATGTTAACAACGAAGAAAATATAGCTTCTGTAGTTGCCCAAATTTTAAAAGAAAATAACCGGTTGGATGCGGTTGTGTGCAATGCCGGAAACGGAATTGCCGGTTCTATTGAAGACACTTCGTCGGAAGAAGTGAAATATCAGTTCGAAACAAATTTCTTTGGCGCCGTAAAAACCATTCAAGCTTGTTTACCCGTATTTAGAGCACAAGGTTACGGAAAAATCATAGCTACTTCGTCTGTTGCAGCCATTGTTCCCATACCGTTTCAGGCTTTTTATTCTGCCGGAAAATCAGCTTTACTCGTATTTATGCAAGCATTAGCCGTGGAAGTAAAACCATTTGGAATTCAATGTTGTGCTATATTGCCAGGCGATACAAAAACCGAATTTACTGCTGCCCGAAAATATTCAAAAAACTCACAACTCGAAAATTCGCCATACCTAAAAACAATGACGAAATCGGTTCAAATAATGGAACGCGATGAGCAAAATGGTATGTCGGCCGATTCAGTTGCCAAATCTATCGTAAATCAATTGACAAAGAAACGAATGGATCATACCTATGTTCCCGGAATTCAGTATCAACTTATTTGTCATTTATTCAATATATTACCTACAGGTCTTCGATTATGGATTGTAGGTAAAATTTATGGATAATTCATACACAGTTCTAACAATCAACTTTTATGAAATGTCTTGTCACAGGTGGAACCGGCTTTTTGGGAACTAATTTAATTCACGAATTAGTCAAAAGTGATTGGGATGTGCGAGCTATTGTTCGTAAAAATTCGAATACAAAATACATTAAAACGCTTCCAATTGAAATAATGGAAGGCGAAATAACCAACCAAAAGGATGTAGATGCAGCGGTGACTGGATGCGACATTGTTTTTAATGTGGCTGGAGATACTTCATTTTGGAAAAAAAACTTTGAGAAACAGCGTTTAATAAATGTTGAAGTCCCATCAATGATAGCAGAAGCCTGTTTGAAAAATGGGGTAAAACGATTGATTCACACCAGTACTGTCGATATTTTTGGCTGTAATCCCAATGGTTTAGCCAATGAGCAGTGGACAGATTATAATTTTGCCAATATGGGATATAATTATTCCGACACCAAACGTGAAGGCGAAAAAAAGGTAATGAGGTTCAATGAAAAAGGGCTCGAAGTGGTAGTTATTTATCCGGGAAGCATGATGGGTCCATTTGATTTAACTCTTCAATATGGACGATTATTCTTTGAATTACTCAATGGTAATGTACCGGGAAGTCCCATCGGAGGAGCCAGTTTTTGCCACGTAACAGATGTTGCTAAAGCTCATATAAGTGCAGTCACCAAAGGCATTCCGGGTGAAGGATATATTTGTGCAGGTGAAAATATTAGCTACAAAACACTTTTCGATAAAATTACGGCAAAATTCAATAAAAAAGCACCCAAAATAGTCATGAAAAAATGGATGATGGTTAGCTATGGCTACATTATGCAAACCATTTCTGAATTTACCGGAAAAGCACCTGACATTGACCCAGGAAATGCCCGTTATGTATCAAAAAATGCCTGGTACGACAGTTCAAAAGCTATTAAAACACTGGGTTATAAAATTACACCACTTTCGCAAAGCATTGATGATGCTTACAACTGGTATACTGAAAATGGATATTTTGATAAAAAATAATTAATTGTGATTACACTATAAGCGAAGAAAATTTTCTTCGCTTTTTTTTTGCATTTATCCTAAAATACCCGTTTTATAAACTATCAACAACCTGTTGATAACTGTTGATAAACCACTGAAAGAAATATTATAAATTAATTTGGAAAATAGAAAACCATCCTTACATATCCATTGTTTTGATACAACCAAAATAGTTAGCACTTTTTTTACAGCTATTTTTTAACCTGTTTTATGCAGTTATGAGCAGGTAGGTTAGCAAAAACTTTCTAACTTTGCAGTTATTAACAGCGTGTTGATAAAGTTTGTAATTTTCTAATTTTAAAAGATATAATCCATTTGAATATGTTGATAGATACGTATTCAATTTTTAATAACGGATTATACAAGCATTTTACAATATTTTTATCAACTCTATCAACAGGCTATTATTATCTTTATAAAGTTTTTTGAAAAAAATTAAAAGAATAATTATAATGTTTATTTGAAAACTCATGATTTTTTTCCTTTGTTTGTTAATTGACGAATAATAGAGAAATCTTCAACTTAAAAATGGATACAAATCAACTTATATCGGAAATTAACCGACTAAAAAAAGAAAAGAATGCCGTTATTATGGCACACTATTACCAAATGGGCGACATACAGGATATTGCCGATGTAGTAGGTGATAGTTTAGCTTTGGCACAAAAAGCTGCTCAAACCAATGCAGACATTATTGTACTTTGTGGCGTTCATTTTATGGGTGAAACAGCCAAAATTCTTTCTCCAACAAAAAAAGTACTCGTACCGGATCTTAATGCCGGTTGTTCATTGGCTGACAGCTGTCCTGCGGACGCGTTTGAGGCATTTACTAAGGCTCACCCTGATCATACAGTTATTTCGTATGTAAATACCACAGCGGCCGTAAAAGCACTTACTGATGTAGTTGTAACATCGACTAATGCAAAGAAAATTGTAGATCAGTTTCCCAAAGATGCGAAATTAATTTTTGGACCGGATAGAAATCTTGGAAATTATATCAACAGTGTGACAGGTCGCAGTATGTTATTATGGGACGGAGCGTGCCATGTACACGAGCAATTCTCTGTTGAAAAGTTGGTGAAATTAAAATCCGAACACCCCAATTCGTTGATATTGGCTCACCCCGAATGTAAACGTCCATTACTGCTTATGTCCGACTATATTGGCAGTACACAAGCTTTGCTTAATTATGCAACTAATTCTGATAAAAAATCATTTTTAGTGGCTACCGAGAGTGGAATTCTTCATGAAATGCAAAAGCAAAATCCTGATAAAGAATTTATTCCCGTTCCTCCCAATGACAGCACTTGTGCTTGTAACGAATGTAATTTTATGCGTTTAAATACACTTCAAAAATTATATAACTGCTTATTGACAGAAACCCCAGAAATTTTGGTTGACGAAGAAATACGACTAAAAGCAGTAAAACCCATTTTAAGAATGTTGGAAATGAGCTGAAATATTTAATTTTAATATTTATTTAATCAATTAATTTTGTATTATAAAATTAATTGATTTTGATATGATAAAAATTAGATTTATAGTATTTTTAGTTATAATATTTTGTACTCTTCCTTGTTTCTCACAAGAGGAATTTTTTGGAAACAATGCAGGATTATCTGTTTCTGGAACTACAGATTTTTCTAATATTTATGGAGGTGGATTAAGTATTTATTTAAAGAATGGTATAATTTTTACCGGATCGTCTGCTAATATATACAATATCAATTTAAAGAGTTTGGGTATTGGATATATTATAAGCAATAAAAATAATGAAAATGGAACAAATGGCTTAATTGACTTTTCATATGGTTTTATGCCGAATGGATATAAAATTACTTCAGTTAATATGGGCCTTTATCAAATTGTTTTTCCTAAAAGTAATTTTTCATCTTCAATTGGAGCTTCTGCTTCTATTTCAAGCATTTTCGGCGAATATCACCATGAAGGTTTTAATTTAGGTTTTATTTTTGGTTATTCGCAGTCTTTCTTTAATAATAATCCTATTTACCCTGTCATGGGAATTACTTATGAATTACCAATAAATCAAACTGATAATGCTAATAGTGAAGGTTCTTTCCTTTTCCATTTAGGATTAAATATTAAATTGGGTAAATAGAAATACGAAGGTAAAGTTGTTGTAAAATATTAAAAGAACTTCTAGTATATTAAACCGTTGATTTATTTCAATATAAAAAAATAATTAAGATAAATTACTAAAAGCTTTGAATTTAGTAGTTATTCTGACCTTTATAGTTTTATGATATGTAAAGAGATGGGAAAAGCTAGTTGGTGGTAGAAATAGATTAAATTTAGCGTAGTTTTTATGTTATTGATAAATTCAATAACTATGGCTAATATAAACAATTCTTACTTTTTTGCGTTTAACTAATACTATTTAGAGTAAAAATAATTAAAATTTATGTTATGAAAAAAGTATTATTTAGTTTGCTGTTACTTTTTGTTGCTGTATTTTATGCTCCGGCACAAGTAAATCCTCACGCAATTGGTATTCGTTTTGGAGGTGGTGGAGATGTTTTAGGCGGTGAAATTTCGTATCAGCATGGTTTAAGTTCAACAAATCGTTTAGAATTAGATTTAGGTTTGGGTAGTAGTAATAGCTGGAGTAGAACTGATATTACAGGAGTTTACCAATGGGATTGGAACTTAACTGATGGACTTAATTGGTTTGTAGGTCCTGGTGCAACTATTGGTTTATGGAAACCATCTAATCAATCAAATTATTTAAATATAGGAGTTGGAGGTCAGATTGGTTTGGAATATGATTTCAAAAAATTAGGTGCACCTATTTTATTAAGTCTCGATACACGTCCAATGTGGAATTTAACTGGTTTTGGTTCTGGATTTGGTTGGGGAACTGCTTTAGGTGTACGTTATATATGGTAACACAGCAATAAAAATCCAACACAAAATGATGTTCAATTTGAACATCATTTTGTGTTTATACCAGATTATCTTTTGAATTTATTTAAGACCATTGTTGATTTATTGATTAAAAATATTTATATTTGTAACCTTAAAAAATATGATATATTCATCTAAATTTTCATCCAAATGAATTGCAAATTTATTATTCCCGTTGTTGTTTTATTAGTAAGTATCAATGCTTTTAGTCAAAATGAAAAGACACCAACCAGTGCTACTACTCAAACAAAATCACTGAATGGATCTGATAACAATGAGTTGAGAATAAATCTCCTAATGGCTGTAGCTGGTATGCCAGAGCTTAATTATGAAAGATATATTGCTGATAATATGGGTGTAGGTTTATCGCTAACTGTAACATTGGATAACGTTGAAAATGAATCTATTCGTTCAATTATTTTACCGTATTACCGTGTTTATTTCGGAAGTAAAAAGGCAAATGGATTTTTTATTGAAGGTAATATGGCTGTTGTAGGTGTAAAAGAATATAATTATGCTTATTATAGTAGTTATTATAGCTCTATGTATGGCTATGACATTATTTCTCCGTCTTATAAATACAGCACGAACTTTGGTTTTGGAGCTGCTGTTGGGGCTAAATTTCTTACAAGAAATAATTTTATTGGAGAAGCTTATTTGGGTATTGGAAGATTGTATGGTGAATCTACAACAAAGGCTTATCCTCGGATTGGTATCAGTTTAGGTAAGAGATTTTGATATTTTTATAATTTATACCGCGGTTTTAAACCGCAAAACCCTATAAAAAAAAGCGGATATTACTCCGCTTTTTTTGTTGCATGTTCCGTCGAAACTATCTTGAATAACTTATCGTTTCGCCGTATCAATTCATTTGTTTTTATGGAAAAGTAGGTCCCTTTTTCCACCTTGTCAGTCGGTTCCAGTTTTACGCGTATTTCCTTTACCGTGTCTTCGTAGGCACCGGTTGTTTCGCCGGTAATGAGTATTTCGTCACCCACCGAGAGGTATTGTGCTTCTAGTAAAAACTCGGCTACACCCAGTTTTTGGAAGAAGTTGGTACACTTGCCTACATAAATCTTTTTGTGGGTAGCTTCCGAACCGTAGTTCTTGCTCCATTCGCCAAGGCGCTGACCTAGGTAATAGCCATTCCAGAATCCACGATTAAAGACCTTGCTAAGGCGTAGATCCCATTCGGCCACTTTCGTGTCGGAAAATGTCCCATTTAGGCACGATTCAATGGCTTCACTATAACAACCAACTACCGTTTTTACATACTCAGCTCCACGGGCACGGCCTTCAATTTTGAAAACCCGTACACCAGCCTTTAGCATTTCGTCTACAAACCCGATTGTTTTCAGGTCTTTGGGCGACATGATATATTCGTTTTCGATGTCTAGTTCGATTTCCGAATCTTTGTCCTTTACTGTGTATCCACGACGGCAAATCTGGTTGCAGGCACCGCGGTTGGCCGATACGTTTTTCTCGTGCAGGCTCAGATAACATTTACCCGAAACAGCCATACACAGCGCACCGTGACAGAACATTTCTATACGGATAAGCTCACCATTTTTACCCCGAATATTATCTTTTATAATTGCCTGATATATTTCCGAAACCTGTTCCATATTCAGCTCACGGGCAAGTACTACCACGTCGGCAAATTGTGCATAAAATTTCAACGATTCTACGTTAGAAATATTGAGTTGGGTAGAAAGATGGACTTCAACTCCAATGCTGTTGGCATACATCAGTGCAGCCACGTCTGCACAAATTACCGCCGATACGTTCGATTCCTTAGCCACATCAATGATTTCGCGCATCAACGTAAGGTCGTTATCGTACAAAATGGTATTGACAGTGAGATAGCTTTTTACCTTATTTTCCTTGCAGATACGAACGATTTCTCGTAGATCATCGGTGGTAAAATTGCTGCTCGATTTGCTGCGCATATTCAGTTTTTCTATACCAAAATACACCGAATCTGCGCCTGCTTTAATAGCTGCTGAAAGGCTTTCCCACGAGCCGGCCGGAGCCATAATTTCAATTGCACTTCTATTAACCCCTAACCCCTGAAGGGGAACTAGGTTAGTTTTGTTTTGTATATTTTCTTTATTCATTTCAATAAGATAATTGACTGTTGTATTGTAGTTCCCCTTTAGGGGTTAGCAGTTGTTGAGTTATTTAAAAGTCGGGGTCAATTTTTCCACCGAAAAGCTTATTCCTACTCGTATTTGGTTGTACGGAAAATCCTTTATTCCGTATTGATATTGAGCAAAATAGTCTATTTTTCCTAATTTTAGACTCAGTTTTGTGGCATACACCAACGGTGTGTCGCCATAATCAGGCAAATTAATGGCTTTGCTGGTGTGCATCCAACCGTAGTAGCCCGACAGCGTGTTTTCCCATTTCCAGATTGGGTTACCAATGATTAATTTTCCACCATACATGGGTGCGTCATCTTGCTTGCTGTTGGTGGTTTCCCAGCACATAAAGCCGGTATTGACTACAGCGCGTATTTCATTGATAAATTTTCCTTTAGTATAAAACGATTTACCTGCTTCCACATCGAAATAATAACCTGGAGTATCGAAATATCGACGGGTTTTGAATGTTTTGGCAGCAGCGGTTTTTAATGTGCTGTTGAATATAATGCTCATAAAATGATTTTGTTCGCTCAGCAATCTGATGCGTGTTTGAACATATAAATCGCCACCTTCTGAGCCTGAAAGGGCATTGCTACCTCTCAATTGCATTATTTCTTCTGTGGTTTTATAATGTTCAAATTCGGTTGACCATATTTTCAGCGACACGCGCTCGGGTAGGAGAGGGAGCTCTATTTTTACGTAAGCATTTTCGGTTTGATCACCGTACCCATAATAGTAATCACCCATTACGCTTATGGTAGTTTTTGCAGGAATACGTGCATCCGTAAATTCCGGAACCGGGTTTGCGTTAGGGCCAAACCAGGCGGTTGAGTATCGAACCTGAGCTATCGATAATTGGTAAAATGAAAAAAGAATTACAAGGCTAAATATTTTTTTCATTGAATGTATTGCTTTAATTTGGCTACAAAGATAGTTATTTTTCTACCTTGCCGGATTTTTATTGTAATCATTGACTTGGGATTTTGAGAGTCTTCAATTATATAAAAAATACCCCGAAAGTTTTTGTCAGACTTTCGGGGTGCGGTTATGATTGCACTGTAATTTTATTTATTTACCTTTAGTAAGATAAGTTTGTATTAACTCTTTTTCATGATCTGTTATTTTTGCTTTAGGTGCCATATTATCTACCCACTTAATCCATTCTTTTTTGCTGTACTTTTCGGGCAAATATAGGGCGTGGCAACTACTACAATTGTTTACATAGAGCGTTCTGCCCTTTTTTAGAGTTTCCAAGTTTACATACTCTCCCACGTTTTCTTTCGAAGGAATATATAGGGCAGATTTACAAGCAAATAATACTATTCCTGCCAAACATACTATTCCGTATTTTTTTAATTTATAATGCATATGAGAATAATAAACGACATTGTGTTTTTTCGAACTCATTCAAATTCAATGAACCGTTTGTTGCTCCTTTAAACGAAGTGAGTTGTGGCATAACTGTAAAATTTAGCAGAAAATTATTTTTTGAATATGATACCCCTAAACCGGCATAAAGTGCGCTATGCTCTAATTTTCCGTCCATTAAAACATTACGAAAAGCACTTTCAAAAGTCAGGTCGAAAGATGGATTTAAAGCGTAGGCTGCCGAAATATTCAGGTCAGCTTTGTGCTCTTCAGCTTCCAGTTCAAACTCATTATCTTTAAATTCAGGTTCTAGCTCTATTTCATATATTGCATTGGCTGCCATTGTAAAATTTCCTATTTTTTTGTCGACAATTATTTTCCCTTCCAGTTCATATTCTTCGCCGCCTATTCCATATTCACCATACAGAGCTAACCCGATAGGGTTCGCCACAGGATCTAACAATTTATATTTCCATTCGTTCGAAAAGCTGATTTCGTTTTTCGTATTTAGCGATTTTATACCCAAAATCGAACCAGTATTTGTAGTAGTTGACAGATTCAGATAAAATGCTGTTTGAAGATTTTTTCCAAGACCGATTTCAAATTCTGTACGGTTATCTAACGCACTGAAATAATCAGCTTTTCCCGCCCGAAAAGTATTCCAAACCTCTATTTCGCGTTGACCTTTGTTCAATACTCCACTCTGATACGTGTAAGTAAACAGTCTGTCTTGAGCATTCGAAATCAATACAATTGCCAACATAGGAACTAATACAACAATCTTTTTTAGACCTTTTTTCATTTTGATATGTGTTTAATTATTTATTAAGTTTCATGATGCAAAGTAAGTGCATGTTCTATGCAACATCAATCACCGATTTTAGGTATATTCCGTCTGTTTATACCATCGACAAAGTTAATAGTGTGTATACAGGAACTATCTAATCAACAAATTGTTTTATTGTTCTCTATCAATTATATATTACCTTTGCACTCCATTTTATTGAATTATTATATCAAATATTTTCAGAATAACCCCTCGTTACAAAAATAGAATCACGGTTGTTTTGTCTTGTAAAAAAATTACTAATTAATGAAGATTGCCAACATAGAATTTCCTGATAAACCTTTGTTTTTAGCTCCGATGGAGGATGTCACCGATCCGGCTTTTCGCTTACTTTGTAAACGATTCGGCGTGGATATGGTGTATACCGAATTTGTTTCGTCAGAAGCACTTATTCGTAGTGTTAACCGCACGCAACAAAAACTAACTATTTATGACGAAGAGCGTCCTGTAGCCATTCAGATTTATGGTCGCGACCCTGAGGCTATGGCCGAGGCGGCACGAATTGCCGAGGAAGCCAATCCAAATATTATTGATATAAACTTTGGCTGTCCCGTAAAAAAAGTGGCTGGTAAAGGTTCGGGTGCTGGATTGTTACGCGATATTCCGCGTATGCTTGAGATAACTAAAGAGGTTGTAAAGTCCGTGAAGATTCCTGTTACTGTAAAAACCCGCTTGGGTTGGGACGATGATAGTAAAATCATTGTTGATTTAGCTGAGCAGTTGCAGGATTGTGGTATAGCAGCATTGGCTATTCATGGACGTACACGTGCTCAAATGTACAAAGGTGAGGCTGATTGGACATTGATAGGCGAAGTAAAGAATAACCAACGAATGCGTATTCCTATTATTGGAAATGGTGATGTTACTACAGTTGAACGAGCTGCTGAGTGTTTCGACAGATATGGTGTGGATGCCGTGATGGTGGGTCGTGCTGCTATTGGTCGTCCTTGGATTTTTGCTGAGATGAAGCAGTATTTCCAATCGGGTAATAACCTACCTATACTTACTTTCCAAGAGCAAAAAGAGTTGTTGAAAGAGCATATTATTGCTTCAGTAAAATGGCTCGATATTGATGAAAATACTTCTATTGAGAGTGTTTCTGATAAGCGTTTAAAGGGCATTATTCATAGTCGCCGTCATTTAGCTGCAACACCTGTTTTTAAAGGAATCCCCAATTTTAAGGAAACCCGAATTGCTATGCTTCGTGCCGAAACTCTAAATGACCTCTTCAGTATTATTGATTCCGTTGAAATCTAATTATTCTGCTCATTTTCTGCATAAATATTATTTATCCACGAACTTTATTTAATTTTGTGAGCTAAAAATATATAATTGATATAAATATGAGAAAACTAATTGTACCACTAATTGCTTTTGCTTTTATGACTAATGCTGGCAATGCTGCTAAACTAACTACCGGTATAAATATTAAAAACCTGAATACTTCTGTAGTTGCAGGAAACGATTTTTACCAGTACGCTTGTGGAGGTTGGATGAAAAACAATCCACTAACAGGCGAATATTCTCGTTTCGGAAGTTTCGATCAGCTCCACGAAAATAATTTGAAACAAGTTAAAAGTCTTGTTCTTGAACTTGCGTCTAAACCTGCAGCTCAAGGCACTATTGAACAAAAAATTGGGGATTTGTATAATATTTCTATGGATAGTGTAAAGCTAAACAAAGATGGTTATGATCCAATTAAGGCTGATTTAAAAAGAATAGCTAATATTAAATCAAAAGCTGAATTGATAGCTTTAATGCCTGACCTTTTTTTAACTGGTATTGATACTTATTTTACAATCGGCGTGAGTGCCGATCAGATGAGTAGTAATGTAAACCTTGTTCAGACTTATCAGAGCGGTATTAGCTTGGGTGAGCGTGAATACTACCTTGATAACGATGCTCATACGAAGGAAATTCGTGATCAATATAAACTTCATGTAATCAACATGTTTAAGCAGGTTGGTTTTACCGACGAACAAGCAAAAGCCAATATGGAAGCTGTTCTTACTATTGAAACCCGTTTGGCAACAGCTGCTTACGATAATGTAAAACTTCGTGATCCAAATACTAATTATAATAAAATGACGGTTGATGAACTTCAGCAACTGGTTCCTGCCATTCAATGGAATACTTATTTAAATGCTTTGGGTCTTAAAAATACTAAAGTTGTCAGTGTTTCTCAAAAAGAATCATTAGTTGAAGTAGGTAAAATTATTGATAGCGAACCACTTGAAACACAAATTGCGTATTTGCAATGGAAACTAATTGATGGTTCGGCCAGTTACTTAAGCGATGCTATTTACAGTGCTAATTTTGATTTTTATGGAAAAATTCTTTCTGGTAAAAAAGTCCCACGCCCACGTTGGAAACGCTCTATTGGTATTGTTGATGGTGCTTTAGGCGAGGCTGTAGGACAAATGTATGTAAAAAAATATTTTCCACCGGCAGCTAAGGAACGTATGTTGAAACTGGTTAGCAATCTTCAGATTTCACTTGCTGAAAGAATTAAAGCATTACCTTGGATGGGTGATTCTACAAAAGCGAAAGCTAAAGAAAAACTGGATGCTTTCTACGTTAAAATTGGTTATCCAAATAAATGGCGTGATTATTCTGCGCTGGATATAAAAAAAGATAGTTATTATGCTAACGTAGTTCGTTCAAACCGCTTTGATCATGCTTATAATTTTGGCAAAGCAGAGAAACCTGTTGACCGTGACGAGTGGCAAATGACTCCTCAGACAGTAAACGCTTATTATAACCCAACTACCAACGAAATCTGTTTCCCAGCAGGTATTTTACAACCTCCATTCTTTGATATGAGCGCTGATGATGCTTTCAATTATGGTGCTATTGGTGTGGTTATAGGACACGAAATGACACATGGTTTCGACGATCAAGGATGTCAGTTTGATAAGGAAGGTAATCTAAAAAACTGGTGGACAGCTAGTGATAAAAAGAACTTTGATGAACGTGCCAAAGTAATGGCAAATTTCTTTGATTCAATTGTTGTGGCACCGGGTACACATGGTAATGGTAAATTTACTTTAGGTGAAAACATTGCTGATCATGGAGGTTTACAAGTTTCGTTTAATGCATTTAAACATGCAACAAAAGCTAAACCTCTTACTAAAGTTAATGGATTTAATCCAGAACAACGTTTCTTCCTTTCGTATGCCAACGTATGGGCTCAAAACATTCGTCCTGAAGAGATTTTAGTAAGAACTAAGTCCGACCCTCATTCCCTCGGAGAATGGCGCGTAAATGGCGCTTTACCGCATATTCAGGCATGGTATAATGCCTTTGGTGTAAAGACAACTAATAAATTGTTTGTTCCTGTTGAAAAACGGGTTTCAATTTGGTAGTTGTACTAATTTTTTCTTTCTTTTTAGGACTAAAAAAATAAGGCAGAACCTCATCGTCTGCCTTATTTTTTTTACGGTTATATTGCTTTTTTGAAGCCATCACCTTTCGATAATTAATCGATTTTCCATGTATTGTTATTTCTTCTTCACGGCTTTGCTTTCGCGATGCCTTTACCTGCTCCAATACGGAGTTCTTCTTTTTTTGTTTCATTAAAATAATTCTATCTGATTTATAATTAATATCTTTTTTTTTTAACGCGACGTAAATTATCATTAATATTTCTGAAGGCAATTATCAATGAACTACAATTTCCCGTCTTCCGTTTTCCAATTCTACAATATCTACATTTACGAGTGAGTCGGGTAGGATAGGGGCTATATTTTCCGACCATTCAATAAAACATAAGTTACCACTGTATAAATACTCTTCGGCTCCAAAATCAAGTGCTTCCTGAATTTTGTTGATACGGTAGCAATCAAAATGGTAAATAATTCTTCTATCAGCTGCTTCATACTCGTTAACTATCGAAAAGGTGGGCGAGTTAACCGTTTCAGTAACTCCCATGGTTTCGCATATTGATTTTATAAAGGTAGTTTTGCCTGCACCCATTTTCCCATTAAAAGCAAAAATAGTATTTTTCCCAATTTGGTTAATAAATTCCTGTGCGGTTTTATTGATATTGTCCAACGATTTTATTTCGAGTGTTGTCATATTTTCCTCAGCCCTCAATGGGGAACTTTGTTATTAGTATTGCTTCCTGATTTTTTTATTGTAGAAATTTTTAAAGGAGATGGGCAACCTGTTTTCAACTTTATGGTTTAAAGGCCTTTTTCTTTCTTATATTTACTTACAAATATACTGCTAAAAATAAATATTCAATTCTCAGAGCTTCATTTTCGCCTTAAAATAGTTGTAAATAATTGATGCTCTGCTGTTTCCTACTAGCTCACTTAATTCAGTTATTTCTGCACTTCTAATACGTTTTACGCTTTTGAAATGCTTTATCAGATCATTTTTTGTTTTTTCGCCAATTCCGGGTATCGAGTCTAGCTCCGAAGCTATTTGAGTCTTGCTTCTCTTGTCTCGATGGAAGCTGATGGCAAATCGGTGAACCTCGTCTTGCATTGATGCCAATAATTTGAAAAGAGGGTCGTGAATTTTCAGACCAATCGCTTTTGCCGGAAAACCATAAAGTAATTCCCGAGTATGGTGTTTGCTGTCTTTTGCTAATCCAGCAATTGGAATGTTTATTTTCAAATCATCTTCTATTACTTGTCTGATAACTTCCATTTGACCCACGCCACCATCGGCAATAATTAAATCGGGTAGGGGAGTTGCCTCATTTAACATTCTTGTGTATCTTCTACGAACTACTTCTTTCATTGAGGCGTAATCATCCGGACCTACTACGGTTTTAATGTTGTACTTTCTGTAGTCTTTCTTCGATGGTTTTGCTTTTTTGAATACCACACAAGCAGCTACAGCATCTGTTCCTGAGATGTTTGAATTGTCGAAGCACTCAATGGTCATCGGTGGCTTATCCATTTGCAAAGCTTCCTGAATGCTCTTAAGTAGCTGAATAGCACGCTGATCTGGATTAAGTTTTTCTGCTTGTTTTAATTTATCCAGTTTAAACTGACGTACATTTTGTAATGCCAATTCCAATAGTTTTTTTCTATCACCACGCTGAGGTATCACCACGGTAGCATCTTTCAGTTCGTAATTTATTTTAAATGGAACTACAATTTCTTTCGAATTACTTTTTAGTCTTTCGCGTAATTCTACTATGGCCATTGCTAATAGATCTTCTTTGTCTTCGTCCAGGCGTTTTTTATATTCTATGGTGTAGCCCTGAATTATGGAACCTTTTGAAATACGAAGAATATTTACAAAAGCAGAATTATCATTTTCATCATATGCAAAAACATCTGTATTTTCAACAACTGTGTTAGCTATGATTGATTTTGACTTATAGTTTTCTATTAATTCGTATTTAAGTTTCAACTGATGAGCTTCTTCAAACCGAAACTCCTTAGCTAAATCTTGCATTTGTTCGTATAGTACTTTACTTATTTCGTTAGCATCACCTTCAATAATCTGACGAATTTGCTCAATTGTTTTTTTGTATTCACTTTCTGTTTCTTTTCCTTCGCAGGCACCTTTGCATTTATGAATATGATACTGTAAGCAGACTTTGAATTTCCCCGCATTTATATTTTCCTTCGTTAATGGTAATCGACATGTGCGGATAGGGTAGAGTTCATGCACAATTTCTAAAATGGAATTTATTGTGTAGTTTGAACTGTATGGACCGAAATATTGTGCGCCATTTTTAAATATATTTCGAGTTTTAAAAATACGTGGAAAAGTTTCGTTTGTGATACAAATACTAGGGTATGTCTTACCATCTTTTAGCAACACATTGTAACGAGGTTGATATTCCTTTATAAGATTATTTTCTAATAAAAGTGCATCTTCCTCCGTTTCTACAACTATATATTTTAGCGATGAAATGTTTTTTACCAGTACATTTGTTTTGCCTTGTTCGTGTATTTTGTTGAAGTAGGATGTAACTCTTTTCTTCAAATTTTTGGCTTTTCCTACATATATTATTTCCTCGTTTGCATTATAGTATTGGTACACCCCCGGTTTATCTGGGAGTGTATTTACCTGTTCTTTTAATGTGTTTGATGGATTCATAATTTTGATTTTCCTGTGTTCCACGTGGAACAAGTGTTTCTGATGTCTTGTTTGTTCCACGTGGAACAAGTTCTTCTGGAGACTATTTTTTTGTTGTATGGGTGTAGACCGTACAACGCATGGTGTCGAGCCGCGCAGGGTGCGGCTCGTTGATTTTATCTGCCCAGTAGTACCAATAATATGTTTACATCGCTGGGTGAAATGCCTGGGATGCGGCTTGCTTGACCGATTGTTTCAGGCGCTATCTTGGTTAGTTTTTGACGCGCTTCGGTGGAAAGGGACTGAATTGAATTATAATCAATGCGTCCGTTTATAGGTATGTGCTCCAATCTGAGCAGTTTCTCTGCAATTAATTTCTCACGTTCAATATAACCTTCATACTTAAGCAGCACTTCAGTAGCTTCAACTATTTCCTCTTTTCTCGATTTTATCTGATCCAAGTGCTCCTGTAGAGGGGGAACTGCTTCAGTCAAATCGAAAATACCCAATTGGGGGCGAAGTACCAAGTCGCTTAGTTTGCAGCCGTGCTTTAGTTCAGATGAGTTTTTGCTTGTCAAAAACTCATTAATAGTTGTCGGTTTAATCGAGTAATTCTCTACAAACGAACGAAGTTTTGCTTGTTCTTCTCTCTTTGTTTGCAGTTGGTCAAACCTGTCTTTTGTTGCCAAACCAATGGCATATCCTTTTTCGGTTAGACGCATGTCGGCATCATCCTGACGTAGTATTAGTCTGTATTCGGCACGGGAAGTGAACATACGATAGGGTTCATCTACGCCTTTGGTTACTAAATCGTCGATGAGTACGCCAATATACGCTTCGTTACGACCCAGCGTAAACTCGTTTCCTCCATGACAATTTATGTGTGCATTGATGCCGGCAATGAGACCTTGTCCGCCTGCTTCTTCGTAACCGGTGGTTCCATTTATTTGTCCTGCAAAGAAAAGATTCTTGATTCTTTTCGTTTCAAGCGTATGTTTTAGTAGGGTAGGATCGAAGAAATCGTACTCAATAGCATAGCCCGGTCGGTAGAGTTGTGCGTTCTCTAATCCTGAAACAGTATGAATAGCATCAATCTGAACTTGGAGTGGGAGAGAAGATGAGAACCCATTTAAGTAGTATTCTTGTGAGTTTACTCCTTCAGGCTCCAAGAATAATTGGTGTGAAATTTTGTCAGCAAAGGTGATAATTTTTGTTTCTATACTTGGGCAATATCGTGGCCCTATACTCTGAATTTGTCCGTTGTAAAGCGGAGAATCTGCTAATCCCTTTCTAAGTTCGTCGTGGGTGTTTTCGTTGGTGTAGGTAATCCAACAGCTTCGTTGAGGGAGTTCTCGTTTGGCCTCTTCTAGGAATGAAAACTTATGGAAGTCATCATCGCCGATTTGTTCGGCCATTTTCTCGAAATCAATCGTGCGCCCATCGATACGACAGGGTGTTCCCGTTTTCATGCGGTCGGTAGAAAAGCCGATGGATTTGAGCTGTTCTGTAATTCCGAACGATGATGGCTCTGAAATACGCCCGCCGACCAATTGGTTCTTACCAAAGTGCATTAATCCGCTCAGAAAAGTTCCTGCGGTGAGGACGACAGATTTTGCTCTCATTTCAACGCCAAGTGCAGTAATAACACCGACCACTGCTCCGTTATCAATGACAAGTTGTTTTACTGTATCCTGCCAAATATAGAGATTTGGTGTGTTGGAAACGGTTTGAATCCATTGTTGTATAAACTCGTGACGGTCGCTTTGAGAGCGGGGACTCCACATAGCTGGCCCCTTTGAGCGGTTAAGCATGCGAAATTGTATGGCGGAGCGGTCGGTAACTATGCCCATGTGTCCGCCCAGTGCATCGATTTCACGCACTATTTGTCCTTTGGCTATGCCACCTACAGCTGGGTTACAACTCATCTGACCAATTTTATTCATGTCCATGGTGATGAGCAGGGTTTTTGAACCCATATTGGCTGCTGCACAGGCTGCTTCGTTACCGGCATGACCGGCACCTATAACGATTACATCGTATTTGAAATTCATTTTCTTTATTGACTATTTTTTTATTTACAATTTACCATAACTAAGTAAACTGGCTTTAATAACACATACCCTATTGCTAATGTTTTGGGCTGCAAAGTTATAAAAATGTGAGGACATGAGAGGCTATTTTTATATATATTCCTCATGAGCTGTTCTTGTTCTCCTTTTATATCTCTATTTTTGTTGTAGCAAAAATCGTATTTGAAATTTATTTTATCATAGATGTCTCATAGATACTATATAGATGTATTATACATAAAGCTCTTGTCTTGTATTAAAATATTAGCAGCTTTATTATTTTGATCTCTGTAATAGATTTGACAAATTTTTTGTGCATTCTACACTGCAACAGCTTATTTTGTAGCAATTATTCCAATTGTCTCAATTTTTTGTATATTTGCAAAGGTTAATATTTGAAATATGATTATTGTTGATGTACTAAAGTTCTATTGAATAGTTCTTATAAATAATTAGGCCAATGAACCTTTGAGTTGACTTAATTATAAAAACTCCAAAAATGAGATTAATAACATTTTCCCTGTTTTCCCTTTTGCCATTTATAGGTTTTTCACAAACCAATATACTGCAAGGTTCACCAGACATCAAAAACTACACTTCTGCCGAAATTAATGGTGGCCCACAGATCTTTAGTTGGGCACAGGATAAAAGAGGGATGGTTTATGTTGGTGATGGCTCCGGCATTATAGAATTTAATGGTAGGGACTGGAAGCGGATTGAAACTCCTAACAATACAATTGTTAGGGAAATGGCTGTTGACACTTTGGGGCGTATATTTGTTGGTGCTTCTGATAATTTTGGTCTTTTGCAACCCAACAATAAAGGTGAAATGAAATACATTTCTCTTTCAAGATCCGTTAGTAATAAAGGTATTAAGTTTTTAGATATTTGGGGAGTTTTTTCTACATCACATGGTGTGTTTTTTTGCTCAAATAAGTATGTTTTCAGATATTATCATAATAAGATTTCGATAATCCCTGTCGATTTTATGGTACAGGATGCATATTTGCTTAACGACCAGCTGTACCTCCCAACCCAAAAAGGTTTGTGCTTACTTACCAAAACAACTTTATTGCTGATATCTACAAAAGTTAGTTTCCATTTAATCCCTTGGCGTGGCGATGAATTATTATCTACAAATGGATATGGCGAGTTGTGCACGTTTAATTTGAAAACATCAGAAATTAAGGAATTCAAAACATCGGCAAAAGCCTTTTTCAAAAACAATCCTATTCATGAGCTGCAACAAATTGATAGTCATAAGTATGTAGCTAATACTGAAACTAATAAAATCGTTATTTTTTCAGATAATGGTGATATTATACAGATTATTGACAAAAATAATGGATTTTCGGCAGGTCTTTCAAATGAAATTGATGTTGACAAGGATAAAAATCTTTGGATATGCACTTCCAAAGGTATTTCTAAAATAGATATAAATTTCCCGGCCTTAGGGTTTGGAGAGAAAAACAATATTAATACTAATGTATTAAAGTCATGTCTATTCAACGGGAAAAGGTACATTGCTACAATTGATGGTATATATTATCTGCCTCATTTTGACTTGAATAAACCAGAAGAAAGTCAAAATTTTATCAAAATAAAGCCAATTAATGATGAAAGTTGGGATTTTATAGAGATGAACGAACAACTTTATGCTATATGCAGTAACGGAGTTTGGGTAATCAACGATAATACAGCAAAACAGATATTTGAAATATTTGCACCGCAAAAAGCTCATTGTTTTAGTACTAGTCCATTGTTTCCTAATACAGTTTTTGTGGGAATGAGAGGTAAATTAGTTGCATTGAAGCTTAACGTGAATAAAGATATCAATAAACTAAAGGTTGTAGAAGAAATGGATTTTCCTGAAATTACAGAAAAGATTCGTCGGATTACTTCCGATATAAATGGAAATCTTTGGTTAAACACTCAATTCAATGGAATATACTTTTTACGATTTATTGATGGAAAGATAAAAAACTATCGGGTAACATTATTAGGTAAAAAAAATGGTCTTTTAAATGCTGATGGGACTAAGACGTATCTGGTAAATAATAAAATCACAGTCTCTACAGAATCGGGTCTTCTACAACCAAAATTTCCTACAGGGAAAAATAAGGCCGATTCGCTAATTCGTTTTGAACAATGTATGATGTTTGGTGATTCCATAAAAGACTCATATTCTATTGTTGGTCATGTAAGAGATAATAAATATCTGATAGCAGGTAATGGGCTACATTACGCTTCTATTGGTGGAACAAAACAAACTTTCGATACTTGTGGCTTTAATAGATTAAGTTTTGCAATAGAGAGTTTTAGTGTTGGGATCGATTCACTTATTTGTTTTTGTTCGCCTAGTGGTCTTATTTATTACAATATAAAAAATCGGAGAAAATTCAACAACTCATTTAGTGCAGTAATAAGCAAAGTTGTAGTCGGCAACGATTCACTTCTTTTTAATGGAAGTTTTTATAAATGGGTAAATTCCACGAAAATAGCATCGCTAATTCAAAACCCGGAACTAATTCAAAAGCTTGACTTTCGATTTAATTCACTTACTTTTTATTATTCAGGATTGTTTTTTGAAAATCCTGAAGGAACTGAATTTCAACATCAATTAGTTGGTTATGATAAAAAGTGGAGTGATTGGTCTACAGAAAATAAGACGAACTACACATACTTGTTTGAGGGTAAATATACATTCAAGGTTAGGGCAAAAAATGTATATGGTGTGTTAAGCAACGTTGCTGATTATCAGTTAGTCATTTTACCTCCTTGGTATAGAACCTGGTGGGCTATATTTATCTATATTCTGCTATTTGGAGTCATCGTTTATACAGCTATGGTTCTTTATGGTAGAAGGTTGAAAAAGCAAAAAGAATCTCTTGAAATTATTATTAAGGAACGAACAAGTGAAATTATTGAGCAAGCCAAAGAACTCAAAACTTCCAACGATAGGTTAGTTGAGATGGATAACTTCAAGCAAGGCTTAACCAATATGATTGTTCACGATTTAAAAACCCCTATTAATGTCATTATTAATAGTTCTGATTCGGATCCTGCAAATCAACTAATGCGTATAAAACAAATGGGCAAACAGATGTTGAATCTGGTTCTGAACATACTGGATGTAAATAAATATGAAGAAACTAAAATTGTATTAAATACTGAAACTATTTGTCTTTTGGATCTTGCTATACACGCTATTGACAATATTCAGTTTCTGACCGATGAAAAGAATATCACAGTCTTAAATCGAATTCAAAGCAACTTTTCAATTAATGCCGACTACGAGATGGTTGAACGGGTGTTTGTTAATTTACTTACCAATGCAATTAAATACACACCAAATAATGGATGTATTATTATTGATGCCACTAAAAATAGTCTGAATATGGAAGTTCCTTTTGTTAAGGTGTCGATTGCTGATAATGGAATAGGAATTGCACCCGATAAAATTGATTTTGTATTTCAGAAATTCGGACAGGTAGTTGCTAAAAATTCAGGCTCAGTACGTTCAACCGGACTCGGTCTAACTTATTGTAAAATGGTTGTTGAGGCTCACGGTGGTGAAATTAGTGTTGTGTCGGAACCTGAGAAAGGTTCTACGTTTTGGTTTACCCTCCCTGACGGCAATATAGATAAATGTGTTGAAGAAAATGAGCCAATTATGACCGATCCGTATGATTTAAAAACACATGGATTATCCACATGTAATCAGTTGATAATTAAAGATATACTGTTTGAATTGCAAAAAACAGAAATTTACAAAATTACAGAATTATCAGTTATAGTCAAAAAAATAGATGAAACAATAAATGACGATATAAAGAATTGGAAAATGACATTAATCACTGCAATTGATTCAGGAAATGATTATTTATATCAAAAATTGATAAGTACAAACTGATTGAACAATTCAAATGAATAAATCACTCGAATATTTAACCAAATGAAATTATATAAAATTCTAATTGTCGATGATGAAATTGGCAATATCAAATCTATCGTTAACTGTTTTATTGAATCTGATGAACAATACGTTTTATACCAGGCATTGAATGCTGAGCTTGCTTTTAAAATAGCAATTGCGGAACAACCCGATTTGATTATTACCGACTGGGAAATGCCGGGAATGAATGGGATTGAACTTATAAAAAAATTAAAGCAAAACGAATTGACATCTGATATACCGGCTATAATGTGTACCGGTGTTATGGTAAACTCAGAAAACCTCCACACTGCATTGATGTCGGGGGCTGTTGATTATATTAGAAAGCCTATTGATAAGCTAGAACTGATAGCACGCGTTAAGTCTATGCTTGAAATCTCTGATTCCAGAAAAATCATAAAAGCCAGACTTGATGAAATCGAGAGCCATAACAAACTGTTTTTTGCATTGATTGAGAGCGTTCCTCACCCCTATGTATATTATAATCTCGAAGGGGTTATAATGGGTTGTAATCATTTGTTTGAAGATTTGATGGGACATCGGGGACAGAACCTTGTTGGAAAGACAGTTTATGACTTTATGGATGATGAAAAAACAGGCTTATGTTTAGAGCTAGATATTAAACTCAAAAATGACAAGTTGAATTTAAATTATGAATTTAAATTTGGTGGAAGATGTTTTGTTTGTACTAAGTCATTATTTATTGATTCACACGGTAAATCTGAAGGAATTATGAGTGTATTGACTGATCTTACGGAGCTTAAACAAGTACACAATGAGGTTCTTGAAAACAAAAAACGTGAACTTACATCAAGTGCATTAAGGTTGATTCAAATGAGTGAACTTAATAACAGCCTTGTTGCCGATTTATTGAAAATGAATGCATTTACAAATAAAAAGGGTGGTGAGATTATTCGTAAAGCAACAAACAAGTTCAATCTAAGTACCGGAGAAAATTTTTGGAAAGAATTTGAATCCCGTTTTGAAAATGTTTATGAATCATTTTATGAGAAGTTGAACAACTCTTCTCCAACACTTACAGCAGGAGAAAAGAAACTTTGCGCTTTGTTACGTTTAAACCTCACTTCGAAAGATATTGCAGCAATTACTTTCCAAAACCCTCAAAGTATTGATATGAGCAGATATCGCTTGCGAAAAAAAATGAATTTATCACCGAATGAAAATCTAGTTGATTATTTTTTGAATTTATAATTGTATTTTTTGCAAAATAGTAGTTAGTACGAATACACTGAAATAAAAAAACAATTCCATTAATGAGCTAAGTTTCGTTAATGGAATTGTTTTTTTTATTTGTATGATATTGTCCTGATTTTATTTGTATCTATCTGTATTTTGAAAACTTACGACAATTGGGAAGATTACATTTTATTTTTTTGTATAGATTTTGTATAGTTGCTGCTTTGTAAAATTATTCTGTATTTTATTTACTTTTGTCCCCCAAAGCACTTGATATTCAAGATCAAGTGCTTAATCATTTGTTCCAGATTCTGAATTTACAACGAAAACACGGGTAAAATAGAATTACAATGAGCTGTATTTTAGCTAATTGTATTAACAAATCTTATGTGCTTGCAAAACTTTAGAGTGTCAACTACTATTACTTTAGATAATGTAGTCAATTTACTAACCCAAGTTGTCCATTAGAACATAATTGTCGTTTTAAATATTATTTGCATTCTAATATAAATCTTTTTTATAGGTTACCGCTGAATATATCTACTGATTATCAGTATACTATGTCTTAAAATTTCTAATGGTATCCATTAGAAAAACATAGTTTTATTGACATATACCCCTAATGGACAATTTTGGTTTAATTCATATCTCACCAAGGGAACGATAAAAATATATGTAATCTCTGGATAAACGGCTAATAATGTATCAAGCACACTGGACTCAAGTAATGGAGTAATAAATATCAAAACTAAATGAGACTTTGAGTTCGTGTAATCGACATCACCGATGGAGAATTGATTGTCAAACTATCTTACGTTGAATTTTTAAATTATATAAAATGATAAAACAAATATTTATCAGGAACTTTGTGTTTAGCAACAGCAAGAAAAATCATGCTATTTCTTTTAACCCGGCATTAAAATCTACGTTGCGGTATTTATTCGCATTATGCTTAGTTCTGGGAACACAGGCTGTTCAAGCTCAAACCTGGCTCACGTTGTACACGCAAGATTTTGGTACAGGGACGGTAGGCTCAACAAATCCAACTCCTTTGACTACCTTATTTCCGGGTTTAACCGATTATGGTGCTATCACTGCTTGGGGTACTACTCCCGATGATGGTAACTATGCAATTTCTACAGCTTCACAAAATGGAGGTCCTGCTTGGAATGTTTGGATAAACGCCAATGATCATACTACCGGTACTGGCACTGGTAATATGATGATAATAAATGCCGATCCAGGAAAGCAGGGAGTTCAATACGGAACAATTATTGATTTACCTGTGAGTAAAAAAGCCGTTCCCGGGGCAACATATTCATTTAATATTTATGCTGCAAATTTGGCGCGTAAAGGAACAAGTCTTAAAAATGGATATTTAGGTATTGGAATCTTTACCGGAATAGGTGGAACAGGAATCAATTTAAGTTCAAACACCTACGTTTTGCCTCAATCTACTGACGGAAGTAACACTATTTTACCTTGGGCTGGTTATCCTTCTACATTTACCTTGCCTGTTAATACAACCGTTTCCACCATTTATGTAGATATATACAATTCCGATACAGATGGTAGTACTAATGGAAATGATTTTGTGATTGATGATATTTCATTAGCTCAACATGTCGTAAGCTTGACGGGTACTGTGAAAACTGACCCTAACTGGAACGGTACGGGAATGTCGGCGTATGCGCCAGGAACTGGAACAGGTATATTGCCGTTATATGTGGTATTAGTTGATAATAATAACACAGTAGTTTCGGTTGCCAGCGTGAATTCAAGCAATGGAACCTATTCAATATCCGATGTGCCGTGGGTGACCTTAGCCGATATTGGCATGAGGCTTATTTTAACTTCTGACAATCCTGCCGTAGGAACAACTGGATTCACACCTGCTTCGGCTTCTTTTCCCAAATATCTTTTCCCAACTGGTTCTGACAAGTCGAATGTTAGCACTATATCTCAAAATGCCACATTAAAAAATGTAATTGATATAAATTCATCAAGTGCTGATATTGCAAGTGCCGATTTTGGTGTTTTTATTGCCGATTTTGGTGATGCTCCTGATACTTATGGAACCACCATCAGTAACAATGGGGCTGAAAGTGCTATTAATACTAATTATCTGCGCATTGGGGCTACTGTAGATGGAGAGATTGATGGAATCCCCGGTACTTCTGCCAATGGTGATGGAGCTGATGAGGATGGAGTTTCTACTATCCCGGCTATTGTACAAAGTGCCACAGGTTATTCTATTTCTGTTTCGGTATATAATAACACAGGTTCCACGCAAACACTTCAGGGTTGGATTGATTTTAATCGGAATGGCACTTTTGACACAGGCGAATATGCTACTGTTGCAGTTCCCACAAGCGCAAGTCAGCAATCGGTAACTTTAGCATGGAGTGGACTTACAGGAGGAGTTGCAGGTACAAGTTACTTCCGCCTGCGCTTAAATGATGCTCTGCCAAAAGCAGCAACCGATTTTAATGGAATAAAAGGAAGTGGTGAAGTTGAAGATTATACGCTATGTATTATACCCGCTGCCCCCATTGCTGTCGATCAGGTCTTTACTGGTTCGAAAACGGTCGCTGATTTAGTAGCAACTGCACCTTCAGGCGCAACTGTAAAATGGTACGCTACTGTATCGGGAGGTACAGCCTTAAATTCTGGCACTGCTCTGAGCCGCGGAACTTATTATGCAGAATCTGAGGCTATTGTAGGTGGTTGTACGAGTATTACCAGAACAACTATCCAAGTAGATATTGCTCCGACCATTACAGTTCCCGGTTCACAGACCACCAATGAAGATACTGGTCTGATATTTAATTCTTCCCAGAGTAATCTAATATCAGTTGCAGATGTTGATGGTGATAATCAGACGGTGACTATTTCCGTTGCAAACGGTACATTAAGTTTATCGGGCGTGATAGGTTTAAGCTTCACCACTGGTGATGGTACTGCCGATGCCACCATGACCTTTAGTGGTGCCTTAGCGGCTATAAACACGGCTATAAACGGTTTGACTTATAATCCGACAAGTAATTATAATGGAGGTCCCTCTATTTTAAATATCGCCACCAACGATGGTTATGGCGGAACAGACAACAAAACAGTTTCTATTACGGTAACTGCTGTAAACGATGTTCCAGTGGCAGTAGCCGATAGTAAAACAACAACAGCCAATACTGTGGTTAGTCTCAATGTAACAACTAACGATACAGATGCCGATGGTAACAATACTATTAATGTTACCACAGTAGACTTAGACCCTTCCACATCTGGTCGTCAAACGATTTTCACGGTAATAGGTGAAGGTGTCTACACTGTAGATAATTCGGGATTAGTTACTTTTACTCCAGTTGCTAATTTTAGTGGTAATGCCACCCCAATCAATTACACCGTAAATGATAACAGCGGAGCTACTTCAAACAGCACAACAATCAGTATTACCGTAACCCCGGTAGTAGATATTTCAATTAACAAAACAATTAACAATGAATCTCCTATGGTTGGAAGCACTGTTATTTTTACATTAGTAGCAACAAATAATGGTCCGAGTAATGCTACCGGAGTTACAGTAACTGATATTTTGCCAGTTGGTTACACGTATGTGTCAACTTCACCAACAACTGGTGTGAGTTATGCTCCTGCTACAAAGACATTGACATGGTCAATAGGTAACCTAGCTTCAAGTGCCTCTACTACTTTATCTGTATCAGCTACAGTAAATCCATAATTCAACATTGCATTGATAAATTATCTTTTTCTACTAAAGACAACATAAGTATGAACATTAGATTGTTAAAGCTATTTATAATAGCAATATCTTTAATTTTTGTAACAGAGACAATAAAGAGTCAAACTGTTTTTTTTGATAATTTAGGTCAACACACTACACGAGTAACTACACCGTTTATGCCGGGTGGGAGTTATAAGTTTGCTGACCCGACAGCTGTGGCTGATGTCACAAATTCAAAGGAAATAGAAAACAACTATTATGCTGTTATAGATCCAGCGCATATTAGAGACGGATGGCCCGTACCTGCCTGGTGGTTTTGGACAGGTCCAGAACCTGTTGGTAATACATATGGAGGAGCTGGAAAAGCTGCTGCAACCGACCATACGGGAGATACAAATGGAGCTGTGTTGGTTGTAAATGCAGGTACCATCTTACAGTCTTTTTATGAGCGACCAGTTACGTTACAAAAAGGAGCAAATTATCGCATATCATTTTGGGTGAATGTGGTGAATACAAGTTCACAGATAGGTATAAAGATTAAAAGTGCTACGAGTAAAACTGTTATTGGCTCTACTAGTACGGCCACAATAAATTCAAGCGGTTGGATTCAGTATACTTTCGATTTTACGGTACCATCAGGAGTAACTTGTACTGGAGACTTTTATATTTCTCTTGAAAATATTTATGCTAATGATTCTGGAAACGATTACTATGTTGATGATATTAAATTAGAAAAGGTTGCAACTGCATCTTCTCCTTTTACTGTATCATGTTCAACAGAATCTTTTTCTTCAAAGTATAAGAATACAGCTACTGTGTCAGCCAATGAAACTGACCCGGATGCAACCAATAATACATCGTCCGCAACTCCTAAACCACAGCAAATAACAGCTTTTACCTATGGAACTTATTGTAAAAGTGAGTCCAATCCATTTCCTGCTATGGCAACCAATGGGGTTAAAGGTGTTTTTACCGCTAGCCCTTCCGGTTTAACAATTAACTCATCAACGGGAGAGATTACATTAGCTTCAAGTACTGCCGGAACATATACGGTAACTAATACTGTGGATGCAACTGATGTTTATTCTGTATCAGTATCAACAGCAACAGTTACAGTTAATGCAAATCCTTCAGCTCCTACAGTAAGTTCAACTACACCAACAAATAGCTGTCCTACTTTGACAGTAAATCTTAGCTCTTTAATAACAAGCACTACTCCAAGTGGAGGAAGCATTTTATATAAAACGTCAAATAGCCCGACAGGAACTGACGTTGCAACTCCAACAGCCGTAGGAGCAGGTATTTACTATATTTTTTATTCTAATTCAACAGGTTGTTATAGTACGGGGACTTCAGTAACTGTTTCGATTTCTAACTGTCCACCAGTTATTACAGTTCCCGGTTCTCAGACCACTAATGAAGATACCGGTCTGACATTTAACACAGCCAATAGTAATCTGATATCAGTATCAGATGTAAATGGAGACAATCAGACAGTAACTGTTTCTGTTCAAAATGGCACGTTAAGTTTATCAGGTGTTACCGGTTTGACTTTCACAACCGGAGATGGCACAAGTGATGCTACCATGACCTTTAGCGGTACTTTATCTGCTATCAATACCGCTTTAAACGGTTTGACTTATAATCCGACAAGCAATTATAATGGTGGTCCTTCTACATTAACTGTCAATACAAATGATGCTCATGGCGGAACAGACAGCAAAACAGTTTCAATAACAGTAACCGCTGTTAATGATAACCCGGTAGCTGTAAACGACAGCTATACAGTTGCTGAAGATGGCACTGTAACTTTGTTGCCATTAACAAGCGATAGTGATGTAGATGGTGATGTATTGAGCATTAGTTCAATCAACGGAACAACACTTACTCCAGGTATTGCTCAAGCCATTACTGTAAGTCATGGAATAGTTAATATCACATCTGGTGGAGTAATTACCTTTACACCTGATGCAAATTACAATTCAACAACCGCAGTAAGTATTCCTTATATTATCAGTGATGGTAATGGTGGCACTGCTACTGCTACTGAATTAATAACAGTAACTGCAGTTAATGATAATCCTGTAGCTGTAAACGACAGCTATACAGTTGCTGAAGATGGCACTGTAACTTTGTTGCCATTAACAAGCGATAGTGATGTAGATGGTGATGTATTGAGCATTAGTTCAATCAACGGAACAACACTTACTC